>Ga0137362_10000069_pt1 | contig 39515 bp, 40 predicted proteins | sample MadtaG_2_FD_104801 | JGI IMG/M metagenome (GOLD analysis project Ga0137362, IMG submission 104801) | Vadose zone soil microbial communities from Angelo Coast Range Reserve, California, USA - Mad1_100_16 metaG | ecosystem: Environmental > Terrestrial > Soil > Vadose zone | place: USA: California... | reverse complement strand
TGATAAATGTCACGTTCTCAACGATAGTTGACTTTGGTCTATCTGTACGAGTCACGGGTTCCTCACATACAAAGCGAAAGACAACGGTTGGTAGCCCGTATTGGATGGCACCAGAGGTGGTTACACGCACGGAGTATGGCCCGAAAGCAGATATATGGTCTCTTGGTATCATAGCTATTGGCATGTATTCTTCGAATTCTGGGCCTCGCTTTCTGCTTCTGACAACACGGGCATTGCAGAGATGATTGACGGCGAACCGCCGTACTGGAATCAAGATCCGCCAAGGGCGCTGTATCTGATCGCCACGAACAGCACGCCAACAATTACAAATTCCGAGAACTTGTCATCAGCATTCCATGACTATCTTGCAAAGACGCTTGAGGTTGATGCTGAGAAACGGTCGGATGCGGCGCAGCTATTACAACATCCATTCTTTGCGAGGGCTGAACCATTGGATACCCTTGTGCCGGTAATTAATACTGCGCGCGAGAGCGAGGCAGAGCGTTCAGCTCCCCAGTCGCCCACAGTGTCACAGCAACGGGGCGGTGCCGTGACAAGCTTGGCGATGACCGCGAGTGAGACTCCACGGCGACGCAAAATGGAGGCCAAGGAAAACGAAGGTGATATAGTCAAGCGCTTGCAGCAGATTTGCACAGATGCAGATCCGACACGGTTATATCGCAATCTAGTGAAAATGAACGAGGGGTAAGCATCCTGTTGATTTCTTTATAGTTCGAAGGTTGTGTTGCTTATTTGATCCCGATGCCTTCTTCCCTGGGGCCTATGTAGTTCCTCGGGTGGCGTGTTTACTGTCAACAAAGTTAAGACGAACACCTCGGCTATGATCGCGATTGGCCAAGGGTGAGCGTGCCACCCTTCATACTCTTGTAGTCAGAAGGTTGTCTTGTTCATTCATTCCCGATGTCTTCTCCGTGGCTCATGTAGTGCCTTGGTCAAGGCCTCGGGTGCCAGTGGTGTATTTACAGCTTACCAAGTTGGGACAAATCTTCCGGTTACGATCAAGCAGATAGACCTGGATAAACATCCGAATAAAGGTTATATCCTAAACGATATCCTCGTAATGCGGGCTTCGCGTCATACAAACATCGTCAACTATATCGACTCATTCCTTTACAAGAATGGGATCTGGGTGGTAGTGGAGTATATGAAAGGTGGCTCGCTGATGGACGTTGTTACGGCGAACTTGATGACAGAAGGGCAAATCGCTGCAGTGAGTAGGGAGACGGCGCAGGGGTTGCAACATTTGCATAAGCACGGGATCGTCCATCGCGACATCAAAAGCGACAATGTGTTGTTAAGTCTCACTGGTGACATTAAACTCAGTACGTATCTCGATTTTCTCTCCTGATATACACTCTGACCCTCCCCGATATCAGCCAACTTTGGCTTCTGTGCGCAAATTTCGGATCCCGCGCACGCAAAACGAACGACTATGGTTGGTACTCCGTACTGGATGGCACCGGAGGTTGTCACACGCAAGGAATATGGCCCGAAAGTGGATATATGGTCTCTTGGCATCATGGCAATAGGTATGTTCTCTCACAACTCTTGGTGGTCTTCGTTTCCTTGGTTCCTGACTAAACACGTGTGATGCAGAAATGATCGATGGTGAACCACCCTACCTGAATCTAAGCCTAGCGAAGGCACTGTATCTGATCGCCGCAAACGGCACGCCAACAATTGCCAATCCCGAGAACTTGTCATCAACGTTCCGGGACTACCTTGCGAAGACGCTTGAGGTTGATGCTGAGAAGCGGCCAGATGCAACGCAGCTTTTGCAACACCCGTTCTTTGCAATAGCTGAGCCGTTGCGCACGCTCGCGCCGCTGATCAAGGCTGCGCAGCAGCCAACCCTTTCCTAATCTCCCCTCGCAGTCTCGCTCTTGTCACTCATCCCTATTTGCATTTACCCAACCATTCTTTTGTTTTCCTCACTAATGCATCAGTTTTTTCGATCCAACCCCTCGCCCCTTCGACCGCATTGGCCTCCGCCCTGCAAGCCGTCATATCCATCACGCATATCCTGATGCTGAATACAATAGGCTATGTGCACGTGCAGGCCACTAACTAGATACCATATAGAAAAAGAAAACAAAATCGAACAATCATTATCGACGTCTCCGCGCTGGAGTACGTGTGATATACTTGTACTATGCCCCTTTGTTCTCTCTCTTTCCATTCGATGGACGATACGGCTGAGCTGAGCAGAACAGGAGCGCTTTTTTTTTTTTGACCCGCGATGCGATCTATATGGTACGATTGTAATGTATGTGTTTTGTTGTAAAGGTTTTGTTTCTGTGTCGTTACGGCACCGGTCCCCGGCACGGGGCGGCCCGGTTGGTTGCTTCTTGCTTCTGGTTTGTTTTCGTCGTTCTGATTTGCTGCCGTCATCGTTCTACTTTATTGAGCCCAACGCCTAAACGTCACAAGCGGGTCACCTTCCAATGGCCCAACGCACAATGGCCTCTCACCTGGAGTCCTATGACTGGAGTCTGCCAGTACTAGACGTGAGTGATACAAAATAGGCAAACGTTGACAACTTGACGCTTGCATTACGGCAGACATCATGATGTCCCATCCCTAGCAACGATGAGGTTCTCCTCTAAGGAAGAAGAGGCTTTCCACTCTAACACACCATCGAGCTCATCAAGTCGCACGTCGATAAATGGAAGAATACGTCGTAGATCTTCAAACGAGACCATCGAATCGTATCAAGAATCTATCTCAAACGACAGCGTTCACTCTGTCAGCACGGTCGATACCCACAGAGACCAGTCCGACCTTGCAGGACAAGATTCCCTTCCCATCGTCTCTCACCGATCCCCAGAATCATCTACAGGCCAAGGTTTCTCTATTTCTGACCATAAATCTCTCCACTCCCTCGAGAAATCGACTCATCTTTCCCGGAATCAATCTCTGTCTACTATAAACACCATCCGCGAATCCGAGTCCGACCGCGAATCCGACTCTGATTCTACTTCACCTTCCACACCAAAACTAGAACCTACTTTTTTGAACCTTCCTTCTCTTGAGGATGAGGCCGAGATTTCTCTTCCTCCCAGTCCACGTTCTCCCCAAGCCATTGTTCCCAACCGGGTCGGGGCTCCTAGTCCTAGTCCTAGTCCCGTCTTTACTGCGCCTCCTCCCCCTCCCTTAAAAGGCCCTCTGATGAAACCGTATGGTGATTCTCAGCCGTTCGCTACCACGGGAATCTCCACCACCGACATACCCTCCATCAGACCCACCTATTTTCCTCCACCCCCAATAGATCACATAGGTACCGCACCGCGCTCCCGTAGCGGCACTGTCACTCCCAAGGATAAGAAGGGTATTTTCGGCTTTATGTCTGGCTTCCGCAAGTCGGTTGACTTTCGTGAATCGGACAAACTGCCGGAGATCAGCGCACCTTACGACCCAGTTCACGTCCAGCATGTTGACTTGGACTCTATCACCGGCAAAATTAATGTCCTTCCTGGGAATCGGCATGAATTTTCACAGAACAGCCGCATTTTCAACCCAGATCAAGAGAAGAATCTGCCTGCTGCCGTAGAATCCCCACGTATTCCGGGCATGGCATCTACTGTCTACCCTGAGGAATCCAAGTCTGTCGATGATAGCTTAATCCCCAAAGGGATGCCTACTTCACGTCCCTCACAGACACCTTCTGACGATTCGAAGCTCGTGCTGTTGCCACCTCCAAAAACATCTCACTCTTCTAGTGACCCGCAGGTTGTATCTACAACTCACCCACCACCATTATATCGCCCTTTCCCATCGCTGCCGCCTGCGCAACCTAACCTCGATGGGTCGAACTCTCAGCGATCAATTCGATCAATTCTGAAGCCACCGCGCAGTGACGCACTCGTCCGCGGGAACGCTACCGGAGACCGGCGTTCTCCGGAACTACGGGCGTCTGTCAAAGCGTTCCCCACGAACAGCCCGGTAACAGAGCGTCGGGTTCAACCTACGACATCGCCACAGCAGCAGAGTGCTGTTGTAGCAAACCTGGCGAAGACCGTGGGTGCGATACCACGGCGACGCGAAAAGAAGAAAGAAAACAAGCCAAATGACGCAGATTTAATGAAGCGATTACAGCGGATTTGCAAAGATGCAGACCCAACGCAGTTATACCGCAATATGGTGAAGATTGGGCAGGGGTGAGCGTACCACAAAATTTCCTTATAGTCGTCCCGCTCATTCACCCCCGTTGCTTTCCACCTTTGGGCCCATGTAGTGTCTCTGGGGTTATTTTTACTGCTGACCAAGTTGGGACCAATCGCTCGGTTGCGATTAAACAGATCGACCTCGACAAGCAGCCGAAAAAGGATCTTATCATTAATGAGATCCTCGTAATGCAGGCTTTACTTCATACAAATATTGTCGGTTGTATCGAATCGGTCCTTTTCAAGAACGAGCTCTGGATTGTGATGGAATATGTCGAGGGTTGCTCACTCACTGATGTTGTTACGGCGAACTTGTTGTCAGAAGGCCAAATTGCAGCAGTGAGTAGAGAGATTGCGCAGGGTTTGCAATATTTGCACAATCGTGGCGTCATTCATTGTGACATCAAGAGTAGCCATGTGTTATTGAGTCTCACAGGTTACATTAAACTCAGTACGTACGAATTTACTTTTCGTGATAAAATCTCTGATAAATGTCACGTTCTCAACGATAGTTGACTTTGGTCTATCTGTACGAGTCACGGGTTCCTCACATACAAAGCGAAAGACAATGGTTGGTAGCCCGTATTGGATGGCACCAGAGGTGGTTACACGCACGGAGTATGGCCCGAAAGCGGATATATGGTCTCTTGGTATCATAGCTATTGGCATGTATCCTTCGAATTCTCAGCCTTGCTCTCTGCTTCTGACAACATGGGCATTGCAGAGATGATTGACGGCGAACCGCCGTACTGGAATCAAGATCCGCCAAGGGCGCTGTATCTGATCGCCACGAACAGCACACCAACAATTACCAATTCCGAGAACTTGTCATCAACGTTCCACGACTATCTTGCAAAGACGCTTGAGGCTGATGCTGAGAAACGGCCGGATGCGACGCAGCTATTACAGCATCCATTCTTTGCGAAGGCCGAACCATTGGGTACCCTTGTGCCATTAATTAATGCTACGCGTGAGAGCGAGGCAGAGCGTTCAGCTCCCCAGTCGTCCACGGTGCCACAGCAACAGGGCGGTGCCGTGACAAGCTTGGCGAGGACCGCGAGTGCGACTCCACGGCAACGCAAAATGGAGGCCAAGGAAAACGAAGGTGATATAGTCAAGCGCTTGCAGCAGATTTGCACAGATGCAGATCCGACACGGTTATATCGCAAACTAGTGAAAATAAACGAGGGGTAAGTCTCCTGCCATGATTTCTTTATAATTTGAAGGTTGTGTTGCTTATTTGATCCTGATGCCTTCTTCCCTGGGACCTATGTAGTTCCTCGGGTAGCCTGTATACTGCCAACCAGGTTGGGACGACCACCTCGGTTGTGATCAAGCGGATGGGCTTAGACAAGCAGCCAAGGAAGTTTATCGTCCTGAATGAGGTCCAAGTAATGCAAAAATTTCGTCATGCTAATATCGTCAATTATGTCGACTCGTACCTTACAAAAAACGAGCTCTGGGTCGTGATGGAGCATATGGAGGGTGGCTCGCTCATGGAGTTAATTATAGCAAACTTGATGACTGAGGGCCAAATTGCAGCAGTGAGTAGGGAGATAGCGCTGGCGTTGCAGCATTTGCATGAGAGCGGCATCATCCACCGTGACATCAAGAGCGACAATGTGTTGTTGAGTCCCTCTGGTGAAGTCAAACTCAGTACGTATCATGGCTTACTCTTTCGATAGAATCTGACCCTCTGCGTCCCCGACGTTAGCTGATTTTGGCTTCTGCGCAATACTCTCGGATCCTATGTACGGAAAGCGAACAACTATGGTTGGTACTCCGTACTGGATGGCACCTGAGGTTGTCACACGCAAGGAATATGGCCCAAAAGTGGATATATGGTCTCTTGGCATCATTGCAATAGGTATGTTTTCTCCCAACTCTTGGTGGTCTTCGTTTCCTTGGCCCCTGACAATACGCGTGTGATGCAGAAATGATCGAGGGTGAACCACCGTACCTGAATCACCCCCAACTGAAGGCACTGTATCTAATCGCAACGACCGGCACGCCAACGATTGCCAATCCCGAGAACTTGTCATTGACGCTCCTTGACTACCTTGCAAGGACGCTTGAGGTTGATGTCGGAAAGCGCCCGGATGCTCCGCAGCTTTTGCAACACCCATTCTTTGCGATGGCCGAGCCATTGGGCACACTCGTGCCATTGATCAAGGCTGCGCGCGAGAATGCCCAGAACTAGAACAAGTGATCGAATCAGCCACCCAGTATCTGCAGTATCCCTTTCCCAATCTCATATTGCAGTTTTAGCCGTCACTCATCCCTGTTTATATTTACCTACCCATTCTTTCATTTCCTCCACTAATGCACCTGCACCCATTTTCGCATTGCACTCTTTTTATTCGATTCGGTTTCGGTTACTGGATGGCCCGGACGGCGCGGGATGGACGTATAGCTAAGCTGAGCAGGACAGGGACTTTTTTTTGACCCGGGATGCAATCTATATAATACGATTACGTGGATGTGTTTGTAGACATGATTTTTGTTTTCTATCGATTTGTGCGATGGGTGCCTTTGCTGTACTGCAGATGCCCATGCCTGTAACTGTATGCGGGTAACGGCTGTACGCCCCGTCACTCCCGGCCACAGCACGTGCACGTGGTCGGACGGCTTCGTTCGGTTGCTCATGTTACTCATAAATCACTCACACTACTCTATGTGTTACCCCAGTTATATTGCCCCAGTTAAAGTGCATTAATATCCAAACGTCGGAAACAAGTCACAGTTCAAAATGGAAAATTGTCTTCCACCCGAATGCCTTATGACAGGAGTCGGCAGTGCAGACATGTGTTCAGGCATTGCAGTGTAGCTCGAATTCCGTGCATTATGCAAAACAGGCAACCAACTACAACATATGTTTGCCTTGAGGCACAGAAGTCGTTGTTCATTTCTAGCAACGATGGGTTTCTTCTCACGGAAAGAAACTTACGACTCTTACACACCGTCGGTTTCGTCAAGCCGTACGTCAAGAAATCGGTCACTACATCGTAAAACTTCGAAAGAGGCTATCCAATCGTATCGAGGATCTATCTCAAACTCCAGCGTACACACTACCAGCACGGCCGCTACCCGTAAAGACCTATTCGACCGTTCAGGACAAGGTTCAGGTGGAGATTCCTCTAATTCTGATCCCAAGTCTCTCCACGCCTTCGAAAAGTCCACTTTCGGCTTCAGGAATCAGTCCCAGTCTAGTGTGGGCACAATCCGTAAACCCAAATTCAACAGTAGTTCTGCAGCAAATTTCGCACCAAAGCAGAAAGTCCGTTCATTGAACGAAGACGAGGAATCCCCTCTGCCCTCCACTCGTTCTTCTGTATATCGTCTGCCGACACCGCCAGACCCTAGTCCGAGTTCAAGTCGCATTCATGACGTCCCTCGTCCCACTCCCTTAGATGGCTCTATAACGAAACCGTATGGCGATTCTCAGCCTTTCGCTACCACAGAAATTCCAACGGCCGATAAACCCCCAGTCAGACATCACTCTTCTCTTCCGCCCCCAACCGATCGTATGGGTGTCACATATCGCTCTCCCATTGTTCCTTCCACTAAAGAAGCCACATCTTTATCACGTACGGACACCAACCTGAAGTCCTCGAGGCAGTCCATCCAAGCGTACCAAGAGCTCCTCTCAAACGTCAACGTCCATGCCGCTGCCGCTGCGAACTACAAGGATCCCTTTGTTCCTTCAGGACAAGCTCTTCCTACGCCCAGCTCACACAACGCCTCAAAGCCCTCGAGGCAGTCCATCCAAGAGTACCAAGAGCTCCTCTCAAACATCAACATCCATGCCGCTGCCGCTGCGAACTACAAGGATCCCTTTGTTCCTTCAAGACAAGCTCCCCCTACGCCCAGTTCACACAACGCCTCAAAGCCCTCGAGGCAGTCCATCCAAGAGTACCAAGAGCTCCTCTCAAACGCCAACATCCATGCCGCTGCCGCTGCGTCCTCTGCCACCTTTTCACCCTCAGTTCCCGTTAAATCGTTTTATCCTTCCCCGGCGGATCGCATGGGCACCATACCGCGCTCCCGTAGCGGCACCGTTACCGCCAAGGGCAAGAAGAGCATGCTTGGCTTCATGACCGACTTTCTCAACTCGAACAAACGGCCGGAGATCAGTACACCTTATGACCAAGTCCACCTCACACATGTTGGCTTCAACTCATCTACTGGCGAGTTTACTGGATTGCCCAAGAAATGGCAACAACTTCTACAGAACAGCGGGATTTCCAAGTCCGATCAAGAGAAGAATCCGCTTGCTGTCATGGAGATCGTCAAGTTCTACCAAGAAGGTGGTGGCCACAATTGGATGCTCCATCCCACGGTGAGCATGTCCATCATTCTTCACGGCCGCCTTCTGACAGTTCAAAGCGGCCTGCGTTGTCGCCTCCGAAAAAGGCTCACTCTTCCAGCGGCCCGCATGGTGCATCTACGCCTCACCTACCAGCATCATACCGCCCTGCGCCATCTCTACCGCAGCCTGCGCAACCTAACTTCGACCGGTCCAACTCTCAACGATCAGTACCGAAACCGCCTCACAGTGACACACTCATCCGCGCAGACACTACAAAGGACCAGCGCCCTCCGGGGCCACCGGCATCTGTCAAGGCGTCAGCCCGAGAATCACCCAACTCTTCGACCGCGGGTGTGACTCCAAGGCGACGTGAGAAGAAGAAAGAAGACAAAGCAAATGACGCTGATATTATCAAGCGGTTGCAGCAGATTTGCACAGATGCAGATCCTACGCGATTATATCGCAATCTCGTAAAGATTGGCCAAGGGTGAGCGTGCCACCCTTTATACTCTTACAGTTTGAAGGTTGTCTTGCTCATTCATACCCGGTGCCTTTTCCGTGGGGTTCATGTAGTGCCTCAGGTGGTGTATTTACAGCTTACCAAGTTGGGACAAATCTTTCTGTTGCGATCAAGCAGATGGACCTGGATAAGCAGTCGAAGAAGGATCTTATCATAAACGAGATCCTCGTAATGCAGGCTTCGCGTCATGCAAATATCGTCAACTATATTGACTCATTCCTTTACAAGAATGAGCTCTGGGTGGTAATGGAGTATATGGAAGGTGGCTCGCTGACTGACGTTGTTACGGCGAACTTGATGACAGAAGGGCAGATCGCTGCTGTGAGTAGGGAGACGGCGCAGGGGTTGCAACATTTGCATAAGCACGGGGTCATCCATCGCGACATCAAGAATGACAATGTGTTGTTAAGTCTCACTGGTGACATTAAACTCAGTACGTATCTTGATTTTCTCTCCTGATATGTTCTCTGATCCTCCCCGACATCAGCCGACTTTGGCTTCTGTGCGCAAATCTCGGATTCCGCGCACGCAAAACGAACGACTATGGTTGGTACTCCGTACTGGGTGGCACCGGAGGTTGTCACGCACAAGGATTATGGCCCAAAAGTAGATATATGGTCTCTTGGCATCATGGCAATAGGTATGATTTCTCACACTCTTGGTGGTTTTCGTTTCCTTAGTCCCTGACAAAACACGTGTGATACAGAGATGATCGAGGGCGAACCACCCTACCTGAATCAAAACCCACTGAAGGTGCTATATCTGATCGCCACGAACGGCACGCCAACGATTGCCAATCCCGAGAACTTGCCATCAACGTTCCGGGACTACCTTGCGAAGACGCTTGAGGTCGATGCTGAGAAGCGGCCAGATGCAACACAGCTTTTGCAACATCCATTCTTTGCGATGGCTGAGCCGTTGCGCACGCTCGCGCCGCTGATCAAGGCTGCGCGCGAGATTGCCCGGAACAAATGATCGATGCAACGAGACAATGAGAATGCACACGAGAAAAGAAGAGAAAAGAAACACACTCAATTAGTGATTATGCCATCCTCGAGCAAGGAGGCAGCTTATATACATCAGCGTCCCTACTATCAGCTAAAACAAGTGGTGTAGCGTCGTTGTTGTACCAGATACATAAGGGAGAGTAAAAGAGTGTCAGTAAAATAAAATAAAAAATCATTAATGGAAGTGTAAAAGGGTGCACGAGTGTTGCGTGTCTGCGACTAAGTGTTTATCACCATTGTCTTGAGTATAGATGGAGATAAGAGGAAAGAAAAACAGTTGAGAGGCAGTGAGGGCAGGAAGAAATGTGATTCGCTCACAAGGTGTCTGGCACTAAGAAATCGAGAGAGTAGCGATAGACAAGAGGAGAGAACAAAAGAAAAAGAGACAAACGTGTTGGTGTCGAACGCGTGGCTGACGGGCGCTCCAACGTGGCCTTTCTGTTCCGTTCCGAGCGTGAGTCCGAGCCTTCGAGGGAGACCTTGCACTGCATCGGTACAAATCTGCAGTCGCTTGACTATGTCAGCACCGTTTGCATTGTCTCCTTTCTTAGGCGAAGGTGCGGCAAGCAATGCGAGATTCCTATCACAAAAGATTATCTAAATGCAACAAACTTGGACTTCCGTTTTAAGAGTTCATTCATGCGAGCGTCTAGTTGTTGACGGACTCGTTCCTTCATCCTGCGCTCTTCGTCAAGGCGCTGTTCGAGGGACTGTTTCTCTTCGACAACCGACCGGCGGACTAGTGCGACCTCACGCTTAGCTTCTGCTAGCTCGCTTCGGAGGTTCTCCACCTGGATGTTGAGGCTGTCTCGCTCACGAGCAAGCTCCGCGGCCTGCATCCGAGCATTTAGGACTGAAAGTAAACGTAAGAGAAACACGGTCTACGCAAAATAAAAACTTACGGTTTTCTTCAGAATCTCCAAGGGAGGTTTCTAGGGTTTTTTCATGTTGCAGGGGAGTCACACTAGTGGTCTTCGCCAAGCCTGCTACGGCCCTGCTCTGCTGCTGTGGCGCTGTAGGAGAGTGAAGAATTTGACGCTCTGCCACAGGGCCTTTCGAGGCTACAGTAGCCTCAAGTTGTGATATTGTCACAACATCCGCATCTATAGAGTTGGGTGATTCTTGGCCAGACGCGTTGACAGACGCCGATGCCCCAGAGTCGGTGGCATGCATCGCACCTGGAATAGGTGGAGATGGAGAAGCTTGGACGGGGGCGTGGCCCATCTTATCCCAAACATCGCCACCTCCCCCTTGGTAGAACTTGACAATCTCCACGACATCAAGCCGATTCTTATCTGGATCCGACTCGCAAATCCCGCCGTCTTGTACAGGTTCTTGCCATTCCATGGGTAAGCCAGTAAATTTGCCGGTAGATGAGTTGAAACCAACGGGCGTGAGGTGAACTGGGTCATAGGCCGTGCTGATCTCTGGCCGTTTGTGCAAGTTGAGAAATTCAGCCATAAAGCTGAGCATACCCTTCTTACCCTTGGTGGTGACTGAGCCGCCACGAGAGCGCGAAGTGATACCCATGCGATCTGCTGGCAGAGGAGAGAACGATGCTTTACGAAGGCCATCTATGGGAGCCGTAGGAGCGGTTGGATTAGGATCGGCAGGGTTGACTCTATTCGCTCGGGGAGGACGAGGTGGGGTAGGAGGCACAGGAGATGTGGCCATTTCATGGCTCCTGAAGGGTTTTGAAGCATCGTGTGAGCTGGGTGGAGGGGTAACTTGTCTTGAAGGAACAAAGGGATTGTTGTAGTTAGCAGCGGCAGTGGCGTGGATGTTGATGTTTGAGAGGAGCTCTTGGTGTTTTAGGATGGACTGCCTCGAGGACTTCGGGTTGGTGTCCGTACGTGACAGAGATGTAGTGGAAGGAACAATGGGAGAGCGATATGTGACACCCATACGATTGGTTGGGGGTGGAAGAGAAGAGGGATGTCTGACTGGGGGTTTATCAGCCGTGGGGATATCTGTCGTAGCGAAAGACTGAGGGTCGCCATACGGGTTCGTTATAGGGTCATCTAAGGGAGTGGAAGGAGGAATGCCATGAATGCGACTTGAACTCGGACTAGGATCTGGCGGTGTCGGCAGATGATATACAGAAGAACGAGGAGTGGAGGGCAGAAGGGATTCGTCTTCGCGGATGGTGCCAACACTAGACTGAGACTGATTTCTAAACCCGAAAGTAGGTTCAAGTTTTTCGAGGGTGTGGAGAGATTTCTGATCAGAATTAAAGGAATCTCCACCTGAACCTTGTCCTAAACAGTCGAATAGGTCTTTACGGGTTGCGGTCGTGCTGGTAGTATGTACGCTGGAGTTTGAGATAGATCCTCGATACGATTGGATAGTCTCCTTCGAAGATTTACGATATAGGGATCCATTTCTTGACGTACGACTTGACGAAACCGACGGCGTGTAGGTGTTGATAGTATTTTTCCGTGAGAGGAAGACCATCGTCGCTAGAAATGAACAAAGATTTGTGTGCCTCAAGGCAAAAATATGCTGTAGGTGGTTGCATAATGCACGGGATTCAAACGGGATTCAAACTACACTGCATACTGTACCTGAACACATGTCTGCTGCCGACTCCTGTCATAGGCATTCGGGTGGAAGACAATTTTCAATTTTGAACTGTGACTTGTTTTCAACATTTGGACATTCTAATCTTTCCCCTTCCTTCCTACTTACAATACTTGTTTCGGCTATAACTTCCTTACTCATTTACTCCATTCACGTATTGAGCCAACGAGAACGAGGGCCAACGAGGTAACGTAATTATATGCTCACGTAAGTTACGTAATGTAGCGTTAGATTTACATACAACTTGCCCGGTGGTGTTGAAATTGCACCTAGTAGTTGAAATCCATTTTTCTTAAATTTGAATCATCGCATTTCTGTTCCAGAGTCTCCGGGATGTATTTAAAGAGATCTCTAGTATGTACATGTAAATTGTCGAAGGTGTGCTATCTCAGGAATGTATGCTATGCTGGAATGGTTACCGCCGACCGCCGATGAGGTGGCATTGACGTGCTGACTAAAGCGTTACCGCATTCGAAGCACTGCCAACAAGACACTGCCAACAACACGGTTTGAAGGGAGTGTTACGGATCAGGTGACTGTTATTGTGATAAACCTCCTGTGACCTCTTTTCGATTCGGTACCCGAACTGATGGACGTGTGTCAGCTGAGTAAGTCAGGAGCGCTCTGATTTCGACTCGCGATGCAATATTGACATGAGGACGGACGGGGTGTTTCAAAGGGCGTAACAACCGATTTCCTAGAGATGTGGGCTCCAACCTGCGCGTGCGTCAGGAACATAACATTGTCAACATCTACGTCATTTAGACAAGGCTCCTGACGCCCACCTATGAACATGCATGCCAAATTTGCGGGATCCGTCGCTTCGGCGATAAGATCGTTCACAGTATATTCAGTGCTGAGCGTTCGGTCGAGCTTACGCGTGACGGCAGTAAGCGCACGGTCAGCCGCTTCGTCCGCTGTACCACTACTCATGTCCAGCTCAGGTGCGCCACCGAGACCAGGGGTTCGCAAAGTGGATGGGTCGGCCGTTGTTGACGAAGCCTGGGCGCGTTTGATTTTGAACTCACTCGCTGTCCTATGATTTACCTTCGAGTCAGCACTCCTCAAAGGAAAGAGATGGGGGTGGTACTGTAATGCATGGCGAGGCGAGAGGGATGGGGACAACGATTGACGCACCAGGAGTGCAGCGGATCATATTTAAAGACCTCGAGAACGGTGAGAACCACCTCAGAGTCGTTGCGCAGCACACGCAAGGTTTCCTCCGCGCAACGCTGGAAAACCCCTTGCGTGCCGGTCGTGCCCATCCCATCAACCATGTCAGCCGTCATGCGGAACGGGACACACTCCGGGATTGGGAGTAGCTTCCCCTTTTTCGATAATTTGGGTGAGATTGCAGCTGTGGAAGGATGCCGGGGAACACTACCTGCTCGAATGCGATGCCAAGATCAATGTGCACGACTTCGCCCGTGCTACTATCCAGAAGAATATTTGATGTGTGTCGGTCACCCAAGCCAAGGATGTGTCCAACAATGGATGTCGTCGCAACGCTTCGTGTATAATTAAGTCGCATGGCAAACCATGACATTGGCACTTTGTGTTTCTCAGTGAAAAAATGTCGCATCACCGGTTTGAAGCGCTTTCTCAGCGAGAGGAAGAGTACAGTTAGTTTACTGGTAAGGCTAGAAGAAAGTTTATTCTCCTCTCGCGTCTTTGACATCTTTCCGTAGAATTCCTGGGGAGGAATGTCGACTTTGTTATATCTGTAACGACACATCAATCTTCGGATCATTTAAAGAATACAAATTGCGTACTTAAAGTGCGCCCTTGCAAGCCAGTTACCGAGTGGTAATGTGTTGCCGACAAATTCGAGCACGCCTGCCTGTGGTGCCAGTGGTATGACCTTGTAACCCCGGATACTAAGATTGCGTCTCCTAGTTTCGCGATCATGACATAAGACTACGTTAACCAGGTCGAAAACTTGTTCCATGACTGCGTCTTGGCGCAGATCATCATTACCCTCTCCCTTGAACTGTCACAGGCACACTCAGCTCAACGTCACACGGACAGACTGGACACTCACGAGCTGCTTATACCTGGTGCCATCTGAGCCACGGCAATAACATATTTTTGGGATATTCACCCCTCCCGCTGTTTCAAAACTTCTCTCGTAATGGCTGATCCATATGCAATTCTGATATTGTAGTGCAGGATCGATAGGTGTATTGACCGTTAGGACAGGAACGCGGACGTCGTTCAATTTCAAAATAAGCATGTCGCTGGGGATGTCATACGGTCCGCTTCGACCCTTCTGGACGGAGCCCTTGATCGGGCGTTTCGCCCATTGAAGATACGCATCACAGACTTGCTCTACATTGACAACCTGCTGATTCGATGAAGGATCAGCTCGTAAACGATCAAAAATATCGGCAGCGGCAGCGGCTCTCTCGCCCTGAGATAAAGGAAGATCAAGACGGGCAGATGACCGCCTGCCCCCGTGGGTGGCCCCAGAGGACGGGCGAAGACAGTAAACCTGATATAAACTATGGAAAGGGTGCTCGCGACACATTCGAAGGATGAGATTCTGCAGGGTATCTTGACTGCCTGTAACGGGATCATTCGCGGGCTTCGCCAATCGGGCAGAGAGTTGGTGGGAAAGAAAGACAAACTTCCTAGAGGGGATGCGATCGATCGAAAATTGGACCGTGTCTTGCAAGTCATTGTCATTGAAGTTGGCGAACCAGAGCGAGACGAGTCGGATGTGGCCGTCGTTGTCAAAATCGTCAGCAGCTTGGAGACAGCGTGAGTACATGTCAATGGCTTGTCGTAAAAATGTGCTCAGAGATTCGCTGTGTTTTTTGTAGCGTTGCGTGTCTTCTCGATGTAATCTCTCAGCCTTATCTTGATCGTGTTTCAATTCCATGAAGGCTCTTGAGCCAGACTGCGTCCTAAGCATTTGTTCCCTCCGATGTTGAATTTCCTTCTCTTTGCGCTCCGCATACAGCTTCCACTTTATAGCGTCCGGGGACCGTAAAATAGTGTGGTACTGTCGATCGGCGAATACCGCGCATTGACGATACACCGTCGCGATCGAAGTCTTTGGCCGATCAACGGTTGTGATGAGTTCGGTCATCAACGATGCAGCGGGTTGAAAATAATGAGTCCAAATGTCCATGGGTTTTTCAAGGCAAGCCTCTGAAGTCCACGAGCCCTGTTTTATGGTAATTAATTCACTGAGAGTTGTAGGCGACTGTATACAATACCAGACGAGCTAGGAGCAAGGCTTTTTGGGTGTGGTCCCGTGGCGTTTCAGATTTTATGTCTGGGAAGTGAAGGCGAATGAGGTCTTTCAGGAACTGAACAGCGACCTTATGTTCCCTTTGGTCCCAAAGAACATTTGCGAACTCCTGGGATACTAAGGCGGTCGGAGAATGTTCGAGCTTCTGGGCGCGTATCACCGAGTTGAGCGCGATCTGTAAATTGTGGGATTCCCGAGCAGTTTTTGATATACGTGTAAGACACTGCTTCTCGATGTCCATTAGACCGGAAATGAACGGAGTCAGCATAGTCCCAATTTGTTGTCTCTGCTCCTTATGTCTTGCAGAGCGGAGTAGAGAGATACGGGTGGCCACGATATTCTCCAGGGCGGGGAAGCTGGGTAATTCCTTAGACGGAATAACCCGCATAAGGCGAAGATGAACGTACTCAAAATTTCCATCGATCTCAACGAATTTTGACCACAAAGCGGGATCAAGCATTCCGCTTTTCAGACATTCTTGTAGATCAGTCCTCAGTGAATTCACCTGACTCAGGCACATGACATTCCGTGCAACCTCGCGGATTCCGACGAGATCTTCATCGCCGAGAGCCCGGAATCGTTCCATCTCGTCCATCAGGGCCTCCCTGACGATCGTATCGACAACCTGGGGGTCACGTTCTCGGGATACAGCTCTCAGGGCGTTATATAGGGCAGTCCCCGAGCCGGAGCTCGATGCCTGGTCGGGTAGATCCCATGTTTCGGTGCGCCAGCCCAGATGGTAGACCATATTCGAAGAGGTGGCTTCCAAATTACTGGCGTCGAAGACATTCTGTTGCACGCTCAAAGCAAGCGTATCGAAGCCGAAGGAATAAAGAGAATGTAAGACACCTTCTGTGTCAACACCACCTTGGCTTCGAGCTTCTAGAGCTGCACCATGGAACTTGAATGCCTTTTCCCACTGATGTTCGTGGTGAAACCTCTTAAGAAGAAAATGGTGAAGATCCTGCGTCTTGATTCCGTAGAAACCATCGGGTTCCTCAATGTGGCTGTAGATTTCGAACAAGATGTTCTCTGCGTCGGCGCTGCTTGAAGAGGAAAAATCGGGGGCTGAATATTCCAAAGCAAGCTCATGGAAAAGTAAAGCAGTCGTATATGCTCCGGAAAGGATGGCGCTCTTGCTGAGGGACATGTAGTCAAGGTCAAGCCATTTATCGTACGCAAGCTCGTCATTGGGTTGAGGGGGTTGCAAGTGGCGGAGGTGAAGGACGATGTTTACAACACCACGGAGGGAAGACACGTCAGATGTAGGCAAATTTAAAACGCGCGAGAGAAACTGAGAGAGAATGACACGCGGCGTTTCACTAGTCGTAGCATCTCCGACTGAAGAAGAGAGAAGAGTATGGACGAGAATCGGTGTTACTTGTTCTGCAAAGTCTGAGTCGGTTTGCAGGATGGGTGGGAGCCAGGAGTAGAAGGAGTTGTGGTTGGCAAGGACATCACAGAGTAGGGTAGCGAATGACGTAATCCAAGCCTTGAAATCCTGCGCCATGTTCACGTAAACGTCCGAAGCCAGAAGGACGTGGAGTGGGGTCGGGGGTCTAGTAGGCGATCGACGAGAGCGGCCACGGAAGTAACTAAGTGCTGTACCGTGCTCGGTTGTCGACGACTCGGTGTCAGAGAAGTTCTCTGGGGGGAGCAAGCGCAATACACGATATCCCATATGTACTTTCGAGGGCGTATCAGAATCGAGCATAGACAAGAGAAGTTCCAAGATTGAGCGCTCGGCTACAAGTGATGAGTCACTCGGGCTCGACTTCGATGCTTTGCCCCGGGGAATACGGGCTTGTTGGTGCTTTGGAACTTGACCACTGAGAGGATTCAACCCAAAGCTGTGGATTTGGCCTTTATTTAATAAGAGTAAGGAAGCGAAAGCATCTATGTCGGCCATCTGTAGCTTCCGGGAAGATGGTATACAATCTTTCAAGCGCCAGATGTCCATTCGAGAGAACCGTTGTGGCGAATAGTCGCCCGAAAACGACATTTTGCAAAGACGTCGCACCAGAGTGAACTTGTTTGACGCGATTCGAAGATCAAAGAGGACAGATGATAATGTATGTGCAGAGACATCCTGACAAACAGACTCCAGTTCGGGGGGAGGCTCGCGAGGCCAGGCGGGGAACGCTTTTGTAACTTGGTTCCTGACACTGGAGAATTTCGCAAGCTGGAGCATCTGGCTCTCTAGCCAATGTAGTAGTTCTTCTCCGATCTTGGCAACTACTGGGCTCTTGCTGCTGGTGTGTTCATTAGCGACGCAACAGAGTCGGATGAGAACATTGGCAAGGCGGTGATCTTTCTCGGTGACCTTGGCATACTGCGAAAAAGCCCACTCTAAAATTGATTTCGCGGCTAGAGCCAGATCTATCTGCTCCAGGAGAGAAGTAATGCCGTGAATGAGTGTGTGAAGGAGGACCGAGTCTCGGAAATGCCGGAAGTGACACGAGATCCATAGGCAGAGGGCATTCATATATCGAAGCTGCTCGTTGACAAGAGGTGATTCTTGGATATCTGCGAGGAGTTGTTGGATGACGTGGTATGTGGTCGAAGCTGAGTCAGTGTCAGGAATGTGATTGCTTAACCACCCGAGGGCTCGGAGTACAGTCCCAACATCATACGATGGAAGGTTCGCGTCATGCGTCTTCTCTCCGTTTGTCCGATAGATAGTCAGGGCTCTGAATACATGTCCTTCACGCTGAGATTGGCCACCAAGCTCTGCGAGGACATTCTGGCATTCTTGATTACCAAGAGTACGCAAGACCACAACAACGATGCTGTCAATATCGTTAGCCATTTGATCCTCGATACTGGACTCTCCAAGCCAACTATTGTTCACATGGGTAAAACGCCAGTCGACGGGTGAAGAAGACTCGGCTGAGATCTTATTAACGTTAGAGACAAGCTCGTACCCCACGAAGACAGCGAAACAGTCGCGATAGCCGTCCGCAACGGATATCTGGGCGGCCTGACAATGGTTGGCGAAAAAGCGACATCCCTGAGTGATTGTTTCTGAGTCATTATCACCCATCAGGATGTATATTGGGGCGAAGGCATGTAAGGCAGATTCTGCACAGGCCTTTCTGTCTTCGTATCCAAGGACTTCTGGGGGGCAGCGGAGGAAATCCAATCTAGCAAAGAATATGGAATACGCGATTTGGGACACGTGTATCTCGAAGAGTTTTGTGGGATCACTTAGACCGAGTCGTGCGGAAACGCCTCGAAACACCGCCAAAATATGCGAGTTATACTTGTCGCTGTGGTAGCTCGCCTCCAAAATGTGCCAATAAGCTCCTCGGCGAACCGCTGAGCTCACGACCATGATGTTACCTAGAGCCAAGATACGTGTGAGCATATGCTCGTACCTGAGGAGTGAGAGAGTAAGTCTGGGTTCGCAACAATTCCTTTGAATAATTACATTTCCATGTTGGTACATAGACTGGCGTGGATCTCGCGATAGTGGACCATGGGATTATTGTTATTGAAACGAGAAAGGTTGAACAACGTCGCGTTGGCATATGCGGACCGGAATCGGACACGTATGTCGTCATCCTCGTTGATGGTTGGTAGGGTATGCGAGGGTAGAGTAGGGGGGTGATCATCGTTTGAGTGGGCGTCATCATCATCGACGGAGGGCAACGCCATCGTCCAAAAGCGTTCGAATGGGTCCAGTGACATATATCGGGCCAAAAAAGCTACGAAAGCATCGCGGACTTTCCAAGAGCGAACCTTAGTCTTTGTCCTCTTGCCGTCTTCATCCTTGGTAATCCGAACGAGTTCTAATAACCACACAAAGAAATTGCGGACTTTGTCGACTACGTCATAGCCAACAAAGTCGGGCTGTGTCCAGAGATGTGCAGTCGAATCAAGCAAACGGATAATCATAAGTTTTAGCTCGTCGTTGAGCTGGTAGATGTATTGTGTCGAGAGTGAGGCAAATTTGACTAGTAGGTTGTCCAGGGTTGTCAGGTTGATGTTGAGCGCCCGGCGGCGCACGTTGACCAAGTAAGCCTTGCTCGCCAACAAGAATTCGTCGCCATCACAGTTCAAAACGATATCAGTCAACTCCCGGTCCCGTGTTGGCTCTTCCCCCGAAGACTGGAGGATAGGTCCAATGGCAAGGAAGGACATGCAGACGTCGAGAATTGACTCGACATAAATCCGACCGCTTGTCTGCCTCTGGGCTTCTGTAGGAGCAGCCGTGATTGTGCCACTCGTGAGGCCAAAATCGTCCTGGTCCTCGGCTTCGATACCATCGGATGTCCAGGAGTGTCCAGAAATTTTAGCGAAGACAACACGCAAGGTCATCTTCATGGCAGTCATCACTTGACCAAGAAAATCTGATAGCTGGCAACCTGTAAGTTGGATGGGAGCCATGAAACGGGTATTTATAACTCACCTCAGGGATCTGCCAAATTACTTTTTGCAGTTCCCGGCACATGGGTGAACGGGAACGCTCCTCATCTAAATTGATATTAATCAAGTGGTCCAGCACCTCACGTCTGATCCCAGTCTCCAAGTGGGGTGGAAGCAACCCTATCCAGGGATCTGCGTCGTTGACCTCGGCGACATGGACAAGGGGATCGAACCCAAGGAGTACAAGGGCTTTTTCTTCGAGCGTCCACTTATTGTTGGAAAACAATTGTGCGACGCTAGCTGCTGTTTTGCATGCAGCGTGCAAGACCCGCTGGTTTGGCAGAGCGCCGTTGAGGATGAGTAGCCCTTCGAATGACAGCGCAATGACGGAAAAATCTACAATACTTCGAGCCCGCTCAGCGCTCGGTATACTTTTGCTATCAATCGTCTCGGTGTCTTCGAGTACTTTCAACAGAATGGATGATACTTTGCGTTCTCTGGGTCCAGGAGACACGAGATCGCTGCCTGTGGCAGCGGTTGTGAGCACCGATGACGGTGGAATTGATGATAAGGATTCCGATGACGAAGGAATGAAGGCGGGGAGACGAGCGCGTAGCAAGAAATCGCGAATGACGAGGGTTTGATGATCCTCCTTGACAGCACTTACGGTGACCGATTCTGGGAGTAGCATGCGGCAGGGCAAACTTGTACGCTTCTGGAAGCCGCAAGCGCTGGTTAAGACGAGTGTCACATCACTTGCTAGAGGACGCGAGAGCCTTGACTTCCCACTTCCGGGAGTGGCTCTCAAGTCTCGGGCGGCATGGAGGCTATAGCAATCTGCTAGCCAACTGAGAACTTTGTCCTCGACGCGCATTCTGTACAGTCGCATATCTTGATTGGCTACCTGTAAGCAGAGAGCGACAAAAGCGCAGACCGAATCGTATGGGTATGGGGGTCCCTGAACATCCATATCCTTCGCGAAAGCTTCTATTTCTAGGAGGACACGTTGGGAGGTCAGGAGGCGCTTCGCATACAATAGGAGGATATATGCAACATGGCATGCAGATCTGGACACAGTCGGAACATCTGCTCTCCGGATGGCATGAGTCCAGATAGGGTCCCAAGTTTGCGGGGTTGCAATGGTGGGGACTACCTCAGAAGACACTTGGCTTTCAGCTATCGCTGCCAAACAGAGAAATGCCCAGGACTGAATGACCGCGTCGTCGCAGGGAACAAGTTGGAGCAAGTGAGAAAGTATGCTCTTTTGCAAGCTGTCATGTAATACTGTCCAGTGGCGGTCAATGAAGAAGAGAAGGATTTGAAGGTGGTATGATCGAACGGCAGGCGATGACTTCAACTGGACGGCGTGTAGCATGGAAACAACAGGACTCTCAAACTTAGCCCTCTTTCCTTTGTGCTTAGCGAGTGTTGGTGGAAGGGTGTGAAATGACTCGGATAACGTATGTAACTGGGGTATTATAAGCAACAAGGGAGGTTTAAAACGAGAGAGACAAACCTTTTCTGCACAATCCGCTTGTAGCTCAAGGATGGTCCACGATATGGCCTGGTTGGCATCAAAGCTCAAACCGTGTTGGAACGTCCGCGCAGTGAAGGCGCCAGTCTCGCCAGTAAAAGGAGAGGGATTTCCCAGGAGTGATAGTCGTAGTGAATCCAAAGAGAGGCCATCGATCCCCCATCTGCTTTCGGCCTCTCCGTCTAACAGGTGCCACAAGCGTGACACTCCGTCAACATAAGAGAAATCAAGGGACGACAGGCCAGCTTCAGGATAGCGTGTAGTATAAAAAGGGAAAAGTGTGCGTAGGACAATAATAAGATTCTCCTTCATCTTCTTGTTTTTGGTTCCCCACATTTCAAGAAGAGCATCCCATGATCCCTGAGCGAATCGGGTGACGGCGTTTCGCTTGTTCAGCGCCAGGTGAGAAAGAGTCGCAGATAGAGTAACGATGAAATCCGGGTGAAGAGAGGTGTCAGCGGGAAATAGATGTAGGAACCGCAGTAGACGGTTCAACATGGCGGAGCCCAAGACTGGGTACTCGACCGCGAGAAAAGGGGGAGATGAGGAGGTGAGGAGAAGTGCAAGAAGGGATCCGAACTCGATCTGCTCCACGGATACAGGTCCAGACTGGCTACGTGGGGCGGCACTGCGCATCGACGTCGAGGGTTCGGGAGTTCCACTTTCCTCGCATCGCCTTCGTTTCTTTGTATCCGCTGACATTATTGAGTCGCCCTCGTCTTCGCCGCCTTCAGGGGACAAATTAGTCCTCATTTCTTCTGTTCCGACTTCAACTTCATCGGCTAGCCTCTTCTTCAATGAATCCCCCAAAACTACATTTAGACACATCTCTGCTAGTTTTACCCACATCTCATCGTCGATGTGCTCCAGGTGGGGCGGATAGTCTAGCACACATCGTATCGACTTCGCATAGTCCAGTGCGACGGGGAGGAAGAGTTTTCCTTGATGGGAACTGGTCTGCACAAGATGGTTCAACAGAGCCTTGATAACATTCTTATGAGTTAGTTGATGGACACTTCGCTCTGTCAGCCACCGAACAGCCGATGCAGCCTCGGCAACTCTCTTTTTGGCAGCGGGAGCTGACTTAGACCCATGTGTAGCTGTGGACTTTTCATTCAGGACGGCTGTGAAGAGGGCCTGGAATAGGGCCAGCCATCCGTGACGCTTGGGGGAGTTGTCCAGTTCGGTGACAACACCGTCACGGGCGAAGGCTGCTCGAAGGGATGCTATTGCGGCCCGCCTTTCCTTAACCCCATGTGACTTCAGCTGGTCGATAAGAGTATTGATCGTCTTGTGCATGGGAAGTACATAGATGAGTGTACAGGACGACGCGTACACGCAAGACGACGCGTTGTCAGCCGCACGCTGACTAATCTAACCTGTTATGCTATGTTTGGTTTGGCGTTTTCTACGCGCGGAGGCTTTTTTGCACCTTCGTCCTTCGTCTCAAAAACTTCCACTGTCGCGAGAACAGAATTGTGGCAGCTCAACCGTGTGTATTAAGCCCATTTCACTGTATTAGTATCTTTATCGCCTTTAGCATGGCTCCTTTCTGCCCGGGCAGTACGTACCCACCCTGCTCCGGTTCTGGTGAAGGGCCAAGAGGAATGCATTTGCCGCTCTGATGAGCTGGCAGATTGGTGCTTGAGAAGCGTGGGCTTCATCAATGAAGTCTGCCGCGGTTTTCGCTACCACACATCCTGTTCTGTCGTATTCTTTGCATGTAATGCACAATTGAATATACTATACTATATATATACTGTATATCGTATTTGCCCTATCTTTATCTTCACACAGTGAGTTGCCTAACGAGTCAATGTGGTCAACCGTGGAGGTTATGAACTTTCGAACTTTTAATTGGGAAGGTCATAACTGCCCACTGGTCATCCTATAACTAGACGACAGAAAACAGCTTGCGATTAAGGGATCTCTGACGGCCTCATTGACATGCCCAGTTCCTCGGATTCTCTCATTTCAGGCAACAAATGCTTCTGAAGGAGCCAGGTCCGAATTGAATGCTCCGCCGAAACATCAAATTCGACAAAATGGCAGAAAGTTAATAGAAGGTATCACTGGAAGTGGAATGCTATGTAGTACGCCGGCGACGTACGATAAAATGATACAACCGAATGTGTACAAACGCTGGACGTGGGCATTAATGCAAGATTAAATTTGCATGGGCATGGTCACAAAATCTCATTCATAGGACACCCCAGGGCAGGTTCCAACAATTCAAGTTGTCCATGAGGGACATGCGTCTCAAGACAATAGTGGCCTTCAATTGGGGCAGGCGCTTCATGGGCTGGGAAAACGGCTTTTTGATTAGTAGGCTGGTCAACACTCATTTAAAAAAACGGAAGTGTTTGCCGCTGACGTAAGGCAAGAGATGTTGGGGGATTGGGGTTTGCCCCAGAAGAACCGAGTAATGTCAACGAAGACGAATCCATTTTCACTCAAAACGGCGCTTTCGTCTTGACCAGCATTCCTTTTCGCTCCTCTAGATATGGCTGCTTATGAGCACTCTAGAGTCGCCCACTTCATTGGTCTGTCTCCATCTTTCCCAACCGCTTAGCGTTTCTAATCCCTTCTTTGCATTTTCAGGCGGTAATTCGCTCGACAAAGCCCCCGTAGGCCGCGTCCATGATTTCGTTAAGGTCAATGGTGGTCATACTGTCATTACCAAGGTGAGTATCATCGGTTTATCGCCATTGTTTGGCCATATTCACTCTGAATAGATTCTCATCGCAAATAATGGTCTGTATATAATATAGGGCCGGGTATCCTGGATAGGCATTCACCCTTTGTGCAGGTATTGCCGCTGTGAAAGAAATTCGGTCCATCAGGCAGTGGAGCTACGAAACCTTTGGCGATGAGCGTGCCGTCGAGTTCACGGTAATGGCAACCCCCGAAGATCTCAAAGTCAACGCGGAATATATCCGCATGGCGGACCGATATGTAGAGGTCCCGGGCGGTACGAACAACAACAATTACGCCAACGTAGACCTCATTGTCGATGTCGCTGAACGTGCGGGAGTACACGCTGTGTGGGCAGGGTGGGGGCACGCATCTGAAAATCCGCGTCTACCCGAGTCTCTTGCTGCCAGCAAAAACAAGGTCGTTTTCATTGGTCCTCCAGGTAGTGCCATGCGAAGCTTGGGGGATAAAATTTCGAGTACGATTGTTGCGCAGAGCGCCGAAGTCCCCACGATGGCATGGTCTGGCACAGGCATTTCAGAGACAACATTATCTGATGCAGGCTTCGTCACTGTTCCTGATCATGCCTACAAAACTGCTTGTGTAACGAGTGTCGAGGAAGGCTTGGAGAAGGCGGAACAGATCGGCTGGCCCATCATGATCAAGGCTAGCGAAGGCGGTGGAGGGAAAGGCATCCGGAAGGTTGATTCGCCCGAAAGCTTCAAGAATGCATACAATGCTGTGGTGGGTGAAATCCCAGGTACGCGTAATATCATGGGCTTTGAGCATATGTTTGGTGTGAACGACGATACAGGCTCGCCTATCTTCGTCATGAAGCTAGCTGGTCAGGCTCGCCATTTGGAAGTACAACTTCTGGCAGATCAATATGGGAATGCGATCTCTCTTTTTGGACGTGATTGCTCGGTTCAGCGGCGCCATCAAAAGATCATCGAGGAGGCACCGGTCACCATCGCCCGTCCTGAAAAATTCGAGGAGATGGAGCGCGCAGCTGTTCGTCTGGCCAAACTCGTTGGTTACGTTAGCGCAGGCACGGTTGAATGTAAGCGTTAAATCCTTTATGTGCGAGTGGGCTTTTCCTTGTCCTCTTCATTAGACCTTTATAGTCACGTAGAAGACGTGTTCTATTTTCTCGAGCTCAACCCACGCCTTCAAGTGGAGCATCCAACCACGGAGATGGTGACTGGCGTAAACCTTCCCGCGGCCCAGCTTCTTATTGCCATGGGCATTCCTCTTCACCGAATCAGGACTATTCGTCAGCTTTATGGCGTAGCACCCCACGGTGCATCAGAGATCGACTTCGACATGGTCAAGCCAGAGTCAAATCAATTACAGCGGAAGCCCCGCCCCAAAGGCCACGTTGTCGCTGTTCGCATAACCGCGGAGAATCCCGATGCCGGTTTCAAGCCATCTTCCGGAGCACTGCAAGAGCTTAACTTCCGCTCCAGTACAAATGTTTGGGGATACTTTTCAGTAAATAGTGCGGGCGGGTTACATGAGTTCGCCGACTCGCAGTTCGGCCACATCTTTGCGTATGGTGAAGATCGGTCTGAGAGCCGGAAGAACATGGTCGTTGCACTCAAAGAACTCAGCATCCGTGGCGACTTCCGTACCACCGTCGAATATCTCATCAAGCTTTTGGAGCTTGAAGCGTTTGAGGAAAACACAATAACAACTGGCTGGCTCGACTCGCTTATCAGTAGCAAGTTGACGGCCGAACGTCCCGATAGCACCCTTGCCGTCATCTGCGGTGCAGTAACCAAAGCTCATATCGCGTCAGAAGCATGTTGGTCCGAGTATAAACGTATCCTCGACAAGGGTCAAGTCCCTTCTCGCGACGTGCTCAAGACGGTCTTTGGCGTTGATTTCATCTATGACAACACACGCTACTCCTTCACAGCTACCCGTTCCTCCCGCACTACTTGGACCCTCTACCTTAATGGCGGCCACACATCCGTCGGTGCACGTCCACTAGCAGACGGTGGCCTCCTTGTACTCCTCGATGATAAAAGCCATTCGGTTTACTGGCGTGAGGAAGTTGGTGCCCTACGCCTTATGGTGGACTCGAAGACATGTCTTATTGAACAAGAGAACGACCCTACTCAACTACGCAGCCCTAGTCCGGGCAAGCTTGTCCGTTTTCTGGTCGATAGCGGTGACCATGTCAATGCCGGCGACGCCTATGCCGAGATCGAAGTTATGAAGATGTACATGCCTCTTGTGGCTTCCGAGGATGGTATCGTCAACTTCGTCAAGCAGCCAGGGGTCTCACTAGAGCCGGGTGACATTCTCGGCATTCTCACTCTCGACGACCCCACGCGTGTGAAACACGCGAAACCTTTTGATGGCCTCCTGCCTTCCTTTGGTCCACCTGGCGTTACTGGCAATAAGCCCCATCAGCTACTCGCCCGATATGTCGATGTTTTGTCTAACATTCTTGAAGGGTTTGATAATCAGCCAGTCATGGCACCATCTCTCAAAGGTCTCACAGATGTGCTTAAGGACACGGATCTTCCGTATTCCGAGACGACCACGATTCTTTCCTCGCTTTCGGGTCGTATGCCATCGAAACTCGAGGATCTTGTCCGCAATGCCATTGAAGCTTCGAAATCCAAAGGACCTACCTCTGAATTCCCGGCCTCGCGGCTTAAGAAGATTCTCGACCACTACCTCCAGGACAGTGTACGCCTCCAAGAGCGTGTAACGCTTCGCATTCAGCTTGGGCCCCTCTTTGGCGTCGTCGAGCGCTACATTGGTGGCCTCAAATCACATGAGGTTCACGTGATGGCAAACCTCATAGCGCGCTACGCAGACACCGAAAAACTCTTTGGCGGTAGCATCGAGGCTCGTGTCCTCAGCTTACGGGAACAGCACAAGGAAGATCTTGACAAGGTCGTCTCCCTCGTACTCAGCCACATTAAGGCGCAAAGTAAGGCGAAGCTTGTGCTTGCCATTCTTGATCATGTCAAAAAAACTGGCCTCCCCGTATCCAACTCCGAGAGTCCTCTTTTCGAGGTTACCCGCAACCTTGCTGCCCTCGAAGGCCGGTCATCGACGCAAGTTTCGCTCAAGGCACGAGAGGTCTTAATTGCGGGCCAAATGCCGTCGTACGAAGAACGCACGATACAGATGGAGGCGGTTCTGAAAGCTTCTTTGGGTAATACCTACTACGGCGAGTCTGGCCTCAGTCAGAATAAGTGAGTGTAAAATAGTATTCCCACGGTAATTATCTTCTCACAAAGCCTCAGGACCCCGTCAACGGAGATCCTTAGAGAACTGAGTGACTCAAGGTATACAGTGTTCGATGTACTTCCTGCATTCTTTGCGAATAATGACGACCCCTGGGTGACTCTTGGTAAGCCTTTTTTTTCTGGACGGTGTTCTCTGACTAACCTTTTCCGAAGCCGCCTTTGAGGTGTATGTACGCCGAGCATACCGCGCATATACCCTCCTTTCCATCGATTATGAAGAAGGGGACGGCACGGATGATGGCGAAGCCCCTAGTATTGTTACCTGGAGGTTCAATCTCGGCCAGTCGCACTCGCCACCGCAAACACCACGTCTGGACAAGCTTAGGTATATGTCTGATATTCACGACCCTCCAACACCTAGCTCACAGTGATTTCTAGTGAAAGTCCTCGTCGTCATGGCTCTGTTAGTGACCTGACGTACTTGATCAACCGTAACCAGTCCCAACCCGTCCGGACTGGTGCTATTGTGTCGTTTGCTAACTTGGATGCGCTCGCCCTTGGCTTTGAACACGTCGCCGCAACTCTTCCACTTTTTGACGAAGCCGAGCACCACCAGCGGTATGGTGCCAACAGCCAACCCCCAAACGTCTTGAATTTGGCTCTCCGAATTTTCAACACCGCCGACGATATGTCGGACGCCGAATGGGCGGAGAAAATCTACATTTTTGTTAACAACCAGAAGCACATCCTTATCCAACGGGGCGTCCGCCGCGTGTCCGTTGTGCTCTGCCGCCGCGGACAGTATCCGTGGTACTACACCCTACGCGAAAAGGATGACGTTTGGCAAGAAGAGCAAGCGATTCGCAATATCGAACCGGCACTGGCATACCAACTTGAACTAAGCCGCCTTTCCAACTACAACCTAGAGCCGTGCCTCGTCGAGAGCAAGCAAATCCACATTTATCATGGTGTCGCCCGAGAGAACCAACTCGACCACCGCTTCTTCATCCGTGCTCTCATTCGCCCTGGCCGCCTTCGCGACAATATGAACACTGCGGACTACCTTATCTCAGAGACTGATCGTCGCGTCACCAGTATTCTTGATGCGTTGGAAGTTGTCAGTGTCAAATATCGCAACTCGGACTGCAATCATATCTTCATGAATTTCATCTACAACCTTTCAGTTTCCTACGAAGACGTTTTGGCAGCTGTTTCCGGCTTCATTGAGCGCCATGGCAAGCGCCTGTGGCGACTCCACGTTACCAGCTCGGAGATCCGTATCGCCTTGGAAGATGACGAAGGCAATGTAACCCCGATTCGTTGCATTATCGAGAACGTTTCTGGCTTTGTTGTCAACTTCCATGGCTATCAGGAAATCACTACGGATAAGGGAACGACCATCTTGAAATCGATTGGAGAGAAAGGTCCCCTTCACCTGCAACCTGTGAATCACCCATATTCGACAAAGGAGTCCCTTCAGCCAAAGCGTTACCAGGCCCATCTCATTGGTACTACCTACGTGTACGATTTTCCGGACCTTTTCTCGAAGGCGCTGCAGAACGCTTGGACTAGATCACGCTCAAATAACAAGTCTTTATCGCTTCCAAGGACATACCTGGAATCGAAGGAGCTCGTGTTGGACGAAAACGACCAACTTGTCGAGGTTGACCGTGCACCAGGAAACAACAATTTTGGCATGGTTGGATGGGTGTTTACTATGCGGACCCCGGAATATCCCAACGGTCGCAATGTTGTCGTCGTAGCGAACGACATTACCTACAAGATCGGCTCGTTCGGTCCCACTGAAGACCAGTTCTTCTACCTAGTCACGCAGTATGCACGTGCGCGTGGCCTTCCCCGCATCTATCTTTCTGCGAATTCAGGTGCCCGCATTGGCCTCGGCGAAGAGGCACTTAACTTGTTCTCAGTGGCATGGACGGATAAAGGTCATCCGGAAAAAGGCTTTGACTACCTCTATCTTACACAGGAGAATTATTTGAAGATCCAGGAGAAGTACGCTGGTGCTGTCCGCACCGAGGAGATCGAAGATGGCGAACGCCGCCACAAGATTACCGATATCATCGGACTCCAGGATGGTCTTGGTGTTGAATCACTAAAGGGTTCGGGTCTTATCGCAGGTGAAACCTCTCGTGCATACGATGACATTTTCACCATAACACTCGTCACGGCCCGTTCCGTTGGTATCGGCGCATATCTCGTCCGCCTTGGCGAGCGTGCTGTCCAGGTTGAAGGCCAGCCTATCATCCTTACTGGTGCCCCCACCCTTAATAAGGTCCTTGGTCGCGAGGTCTATACTTCCAACCTACAACTCGGTGGTACCCAGATTATGTTCAAGAATGGTGTCTCCCATCTTACCGCGAGCAGCGACTTGGAAGGGGCCACGCACATCCTCGAGTGGTTGTCATATATCCCTGCAGCCAAGGGTGGGAAGCTTCCTATTCGTATACCTGTCGATAGCTGGGACCGCGAGGTCGACTATGTTCCACCCAAGAGCCCGTACGATCCTCGCTGGCTTATTGAGGGGAAGCACGACGAGACAACAAACGAGTGGTTTAGCGGCTTCTTCGATAAGGGCTCATTCCAGGAAACTCTCAGCGGTTGGGCTCAAACTGTTGTCGTTGGGCGGGCACGCCTTGGTGGCATCCCTATGGGTGTCATCGCTGTTGAGACTCGAACTATCGAGCGTGTTGTCCCAGCGGACCCTGCTAACCCTGCCTCGTTTGAACAGCGTATCATGGAGGCTGGCCAAGTCTGGTATCCGAACTCCGCATATAAGACTGCTCAGGCGATATTCGATCTCAATCGTGAGGGCCTGCCACTTATTATTTTTGCAAATTGGCGTGGGTTCTCCGGTGGTCAGCAAGATATGTATGACGAAGTCCTCAAGCAAGGTTCAAAGATCGTCGATGGGCTGTCAGCGTATAAGCAGCCTGTCTTCGTCTACATTGTGCCAAATGGAGAACTTCGCGGCGGAGCCTGGGTTGTACTTGACCCATCGATCAACGCGGAAGGTCAAATGGAGATGTATGCGGACGTCGAGGCACGTGCTGGTGTGCTTGAACCAGAAGGTGTCATCGAGATCAAGATGCGCCGAGACAAGATCACTCGGTTAATGGAGCGCATGGATTCACCATACGCCGCTCTCAAGAAAGCTACCAAAGACACATCAAAGACACCTGAAGAACGCGCGGCGGCCGTCGAATCGCTGGAAAAGCGCGAAGCACTTCTTCAACCGACATACAAGCAGATCGCGCTATTGTATGCAGATCTCCACGAGTGAGTTTTGTGACATTGTATTGCTCTTGCATCACTCAGCGCTCTCTACAGCCGTGCTGGTCGGATGGAAGCGAAGGGTTGTGCCAAGCCCGTCGAGTGGAAGGAGTCGCGTCGCTACTTCTACTGGGCAACGCGCGCCCGCCTTGCACGTTCGAATGCACTCGCGCAATTCGCCGCCGCCGGTCCCAATCAATCGCGCGAATACCACGAACAGTTGCTTTACGACCTCTCTGGTGTCAACAGGGAGTCCGACCATCGAACAGCGGCCGAAACACTTGAGAACCTTAATCTCTCGTCCGCGATTTCACAACTAAAAGGCGAACACGTTGTCCAGCAATTCCTCGGAGATCGCAAATTTTTGATCGACGGGTTTGTCCGACTAGTGGACTACCTCTCTGAGGACGAGAAGGCTACAATGCTAGCTGCACTAAGAAACACCAACGCTTCTCCTGGTCTGTCAGATTCTCGCAAACTCTTTAATCATTTTACTGATAATTGTGTTGTAATATAGGGCCACCGTCGTATAGTACTGCCTGATCTTGATACGAATACCATTCAATGATACCGTCCAATACCACTGTAACTGTAGGTAGCGTAGAGCATAGATTACGTTATACTTGGGTAGTCGACGGACCGATGAGCCGAGGACAAATAACAACCGTGGGCGTGGGGCGTCTTGCAGCTCTGCCTCATCAGCCAGTGACTACTCCTTATCCCTTTAATATATCCCATGCCGCCACAGCCAGGAGTCTTCCCACTTCCATACGCCTCCACATCCACCCACAAGTCCCGAGCGAATCCGATGGAAATTCACAATGGCACAACTGACATGGTCAACTACCCGCCGCCCTCGCACCATACCGTGCACCACCCATCTTCATCCAGTTTGCTGGCGGGCCCAAGTTCACGACCACATGGTACGTTCTTGTTGCATCCCTACGTCACCTATTGGTTCATTCATTTATTCGTTTCGTAACAGGCGCCAACACCGATGATGGAAAGAGGGATCGAAGGCGCAAGGAGATCGTAGGCCGGCTAGGAAAGGAGATGAACGATCGGCGTGATGAGTGCGTGTCTTCCCTTCTCTTCCTCCTTGTCCCACCAGCATTCAAACAAGGTCGGGTTTGCGTCCCTAGTGGGCGCCAGTACGCCGAATCGATCTCTGCCCTTCACAGCGTGGCCATGCAACTCGCTGCACGTCCAGAAACGCTTCCGTCATATACGCTTCGCTTATACCCTCTCTCCATCGAACGTTCAGCGCTGCTCGCGCAGTTGACAGTGGAAGAACGGAATTCTCTTGAGAGTGCAGACGCGGCGTATGAGCTAGAGCGCGAACGCGTCGAAGAGGAATGGAAACGCGGTCGGGACAGGATACGAGAACGCCTTCTTGAGGGCATCGAGGAGCGGCGGAGGAGAGCGCGAGATGAAAAGGATGGGGAGGGAACTGTCAGTGGTACGTGGCCATTTTACCTTTTTCGAAGGGGCGCATCGCCGATGTAATTTGTACAGAGGCCGCACTCGATTCCCAGTCCCGTCCGCACATCACGCGTAAACTTCGTAACAGACTCGGCACATCACCTCCACCAACGCCTCTCGCATCATACCCTAACGGTGTCACAAATGGCACGGGACCTACACCTCCAGGACCCATCACGAACCCACATTCGCTCTCCGTCGATGAGCTCCCTTCACCCTTCCCATTGCCACTTACTGCGACATCATTACCTAATATGACAGCCGGGAACGTCAGTAACAACGGTGGACGACGCCGTCCAAAGGGCGGAGGGTTCCAGGTTCAGGCGGTTGGGGGACTTGGTAAAAGTGGTGCTAGCTTAACGGGTTGCAAAGAGACCGAGATCGAGAGCGACTTGGGAGAGATTAGGAGAGGTAATAAACGACGACGAGGCGGAGGTGTTTCCATAATAAAACCTTAGTGACACCTTGTCGCTGTATTGTTTCCGTGCGCTATAGTTTTAGTCGATACTGTAAGTCCCGGACCGGTGTAAACTTTTGGACTTGGACCGACATCTGTAGCATGACTGAGCATTCTGAGAGGCCCAGCGGGCCACAAAGACGCGTCTTTCCTCCCCTTTACACGTCTTCAGGGGACCCGGCTTCTGATCGCCTCGCATTTTTCCACGTCTTGGAGCGGCTCAAGGTCTGTCCGTTCACGATTGGCTTGATTCTTCGTTCACTCACGTATCACAGACACAGAAGCGAACGGGATGGGTCGATAACAATGTCGGATCATGATCTCCTCAGACGTAATTGATCTTCTCTCACTCAGCACAAAAATCACATAGATCCCAAACCCTGAGAGGTACAGCAACTCCCTCGCCACACATCATATCCTCCCCATTTCTGTCTTATACGTGCGATAACTTGAACGCGTTCGTTTTAGCATATCAGATCACATGTATCGCATGGCCGTGCTTGCCATGTGTGTGTCAGACCAATCACTGGACATCGCAAAGTGAGGAATCGGGCATTATACGCGGTGGGGAACAACCGTGTTGACATGCATGTACCGATGTTGTCCTTGTCGAGATGTGTCATGATGGCAGTCGTGCACGACCTGGCCGAAGCTCAAGGTGCGATCATTCAAACCGAGCTACTACGCATGCTGTTCCCACACACTTACTCTTTGCTCTTGTTGCTGACCTCTGCCCCTCCCCTGCGCCCTAGTTGGTGACATCGCTCCCCGAGAAGGCATCCCGAAAGCTGAAAAGCGCAGACTCGAGGCCGTGTGTCTCTTCCCTTCTTCTCCGCCCCTGCATTGATGAGCTATCCGGCAAGCTTAGGAAGCCATGCAGAACTTTGTGCACGAAATGCTTCATGATAGTCCCGCTGCGTCAAAGATCATGTCGTTATGGAGAGAATACGAAGACCAATCGACCGCAGAAGCGCGTTGTGTCAAGGGTGGGTACTAGGCGACCCACCCCTTTCATTGTGTCATTGTGTTGAAATGATCGTGTTAGACCTCGATAGGTTCGAGATGGCGGCGCAAGCACTGGAGTATGAACGCGCTCATGGCTCGCAGACGTTGCAGCCGTTCTTTGACAGTAGTATACCACATTTGCGCCACGCGGAGGTGCGCGGATGGGGCACGGATTTGCTCCGCGAGCGAGAGGAGATGCGTGCGAGAGCGGGCTGCCAACACAATAATTGAGAGGGGGTTACAAGACTTGGGATTGGTCTACTCTTACGCGTGGCCTGAAATGCCCTGAAATAAGCAAACAAATAATTTCAAATCGAGCTACACAATTCCACATCATCCGAGTACAATTTTGGGGGGAGCCTATTACTAACTTCTTCTCCTCGATATTCCTGGTCATCTTCATGCTTTCGCGCTGGTATCAATTAGTGATGGAAAAGACGCAGCGGCGTGTGAGCAAAAACGATTCCGTGCTCGTCCGCCGCCTTGATGCACTCCTCGTCCATGACACTTCCGGACGGCGCGGCGAGATATCGAACGCCGCTCTTCTTTGCGCGATGAACGTTATCTGGGAACGGGAAAAATGCGTCGCTGGAGCATGCCACGCCATTGAACTGCCTCGCGTGGTCCGCGCGCTCCTGAGTGCTAAGCGGTGGGGGGGTCTCCTCGAATAGGCTTTCCCACTGTTCTTTCTCGCCGCCCTCGAGTACCTCACCTCCGACAAAGAGGTCGATCGCGTTCGCTTTTTCGGCGCGCTTGACCCCTTTCTTGAATGGTAGCGCAAGAACGCGCGGGTGGTGGCGTAGCCACCAATTGTCCGCCTTGGAGCCTGCAAGTCGCGTGCAGTGGATACGCGATTGTTGACCTGCGCCCAATCCGATTATTGAGCCACGGTAGGCATACGCTACGCTGTTTGACTGAGTGTATTTCAAAGCTAGCGTCGCAACGATCAGGTCAGTAATGGCACTCTGTGGGAGCTGGTAGTGGGGGAAAGCGTCATCCAGGCACTGCAGTGAAAGAATGAAAGGAACTTACGTCTTTACTCTTGCCGACAATATTCTCGAATGACTTGGCATCGATTTTGGCATCGTTCCTCCTTTGTTGCAATGACACGCCGTAAACTTGTCTCGTCTCTATTTCACCTGGGACGTGATTAGGGTCAATCTAGACTGCCACATCAATCTGGCATATCTTTGATTGCTAGCGATTTACTACACCTGCAAGACACAATACTTTCCTCCTTTCTTCTTTCCCAGGATTTCGAGGGCTTCTGGTAAGTATCCAGGAGCAACTACTCCATCAGACACCTCGCGAGAGATAATACGGGCGGTGGCCAAGTCGCAGGGTGCGGAAAGCGCTATAAAGTCACCATACGAGGACATGCGGTCGGCGCCTGCTCTCAGTTAGACACACAGGTCATCGACATCAAAAAGAGCACCTACCACGAGCACGAGCATATGCGGCAGCGAGAGGGGTCAGCGGTTCCTTCAAATCATCCACGCCATAGACCTTCGCTTCGGTGTCACTCAGCTCCAAGCCTATAGCCGCACCCGCGGGAGAAACATGCTTGAAAGACGCCGCCGCCGGGAGTCCTAAACCTTCCTGCAGCTCTTTCACAAGAGCATATGAGTTTAACGTGTCGAGAAGGTTGATGTAGCCCGGAGCACCGAACAAAACTAAATGCGGACGCCGTGCCATGTCAGGGCACAGTAGTAAGTAGATCGTGATCATATCACCCTACCTTTGAATGGTAATTCTCCCTCGGTGACGAAGGCTTGCGCGGGCTTTTGGTGAGGATTTGCACCGTATCGCAGTGCCAATCTCTGGGCCGGACCACCAGCAAACTTCTCTCCGCCTACAGCATCAGCATACTGCTCGCGGAAGTACCCGCTGATAGCCACGTCGTACTTGGCAGTCATCTCGAACGCCTTGAGAGCAAGTCTGCTTCTGAGAGCGATGCCAACATCGCCGTTTCCCTCCTTCCACGCCTTTACGAAATCGGCGTAATCAGCGGGATCAGAGAGCACCGAGACACGCTCGTGGTTCTTGGCCGCGGCACGCAGCAGGGTGACGCCGCCGATGTCGATTTCTTCTACGGCGTCTGCGAGTGTAGAGCCTGGGCGCGCGATGGTTGACGCGAATGGGTAGAGGTTACAGACGACGATGGAGATCGGCGCGATGGACTGCGCCGTGAGATCCTGTTGGTCACTGGGGATATCGCGCGCAAGAATTCCTGAGGAGACCAAGGTCACATCACAGCGGAAGGCCTATTACTGAGTTGAGCTGGACGGATTGACTGCTCACCACCGTGCACAACGGGATGGAGAGTCTTCACACGACCACCGAGCATTTCAGGTGCTTTGGTGATGTCGGCGACATCCCTGTGGGACCGAGTTGTGAAATCATGGCCATGTCGTGCGGAGAATATCCCAGACACACTCAACAGTCAGCCCAGCGTCCCTGATTTTCTTCGCTGTACCTCCCGAGGCAAGTAAGCGGACTCCTGATTGGGACAGAGCTGTTGCGAGGTCGATGAGATTTGTTTTGTCGTAGACGGACAACAGCGCTGCGATATTTGGGTATTTAGTACGCACATAGATAATGAAAGGGAACTAATTTTACCAATGGGAGGTGACATTGTCGCTGCTCGCTGGCAAGATTAAAGTGATAAACGAGTGGTGATACAGTAAGTATTTCAAGACCCAAGATTGGGGTTAGGAGAATAGTACCAAGTTACAGTACAATTACAACTTCGCTGGAAGTCTATTACCACCGCTCAATCTAATCGTCTCACCATTCACATAAGGGCACTCTAAGATCCACTTTACCGTCTGCCCAAACTCGCGTGGCTCCCCCATGCGTCTCGGAAATTGCAAATCACGCAAAAGGCTTTTCTGAGCCTTCGGATTTATGACACTCACCATTGGGGTAGTGAATGTACTAGGCGCGATGGTGACCACGCGAATGCCGTAGTCCTTGAGGTCGCGGGCCATGGGGAGGGTCATACCGACGAGTGCACCTTTGGTGGCAGCATACGCAACCTGACCGGTCTGAGCTTCAAACTGCGTGGTGAAGGAGAGATTTTTCAGCAAAGGGGGGAGAAAAGAAAAGAACTGCACGGAACACCAACGCACAGCTGCGGAACTCGCCACCATGACAACTACACCCCTCTCGCCGTCTGGGCCTTCCGGTGGAACCGTGACCAGATGTTTGCATGCAATTCGTGTGAGGTTGAACGTCCCCGTCAAATTAACGTCTATAGTAACGTTCCATACATCGAGAGAATGAGGTTGTCCATCGGCGCCTATGGTCTGTGTTGACCAGTTAGTACTAGTACGTGCAAAAACAGTTTCCAAAGCGCCTCGCCCACCTTAGCCGCTGTCCCAATACCAGCACAGTTGATGATGCCCCCTAAGGACGCGCCAGTCTGCTTCGTCCACGAGATGACTTGTTCAACCACCTTGACGATGTCTTCGACCTGCGTGATATCCAACTCATAATATTTAACCTTGCTCGGCGTCGGTCCAATAGCAGTGGCAGCGGGCTGTTTTAAGTCCAAAATGGCGACATATCCTTTCTGTTGAAGGATGCACTCGACTGTAGCAAGTCCCAGGCCAGAAGACCTTGGGAAGAGGTTCAAGTTTAAAATTGCGCGGCAAAACACCAGCTCAACTTGCGACTCACCCGCCTGAGACGATGAATGTTCGGTTCTCTATCTTCATTGCTCTTCGTCAATACAACAAGATGGGTGCCAGTGGTCAATGGAAGGTGTGCCTTCTCATCGTCAGTCGTCCTAATATAAGACCCATTCTCGGTTCTCGGTCCCGGTCCGGGGGCTTGCTCGGGGTTTGCTCGGACAACCAGCATTACACCCACCCCTTCAAGATCTTCTTTTTCCTCAGTCGTGGACGAAAAACAAGTGAAGGAATTTGGATGGCAGAAGCTCACTCAATGCAACTGTGCTAATGATGCGTTGAACGAACCATTGGCTCAGTTGCATGCGAAGTTTTTGGGACAGGTGTGGTGGAGGTGGTGAAAGCGAAGGCGCGACCGACCCGAGGCGAAGCCGACTTTCAATTCTAGCGGTACTGTAGCAGTCAGAAGCCGGACGAAATAATGGGCGATACCGACGAGAGCGACTTTGAAGACGACGACATCACACACCTAAGTTGCAATGTCCTCGAACTCTGCAACGATGCCATCAATATGGGACAAATCTGGGTTCGTGTGAGTATTTATGAATTGGGACCGTTTTTACAGCCTTGGCAGGCTGGGTACATCCGAATTTATGACTTCATCGTGGAATATTACAACAGGAAAATGCAACGTCACGGACCAGCGCCATCAATTGTGCTCATCGGACAACCTGGCATAGGGAAGTCTCTACGTCGCGGCAATTCGACTTACTGTTAACCTTCTGCACAGGGAAGGGCGTCTTCGTGTATTATGCATTGCGCGGGTGCCTTGCTTAAAGGAGGCCAGTCATCTGGCCCTACCGCAAAGCACCTTGAAAGGGTACACAATTTCTAAAAGTTACATACAAGAGCAAAATCTGGACTCTAATCGATTCAGATGACTCCAACCTGGAGAAGTTTGTTAAACACAACACTTGGTCATTTTCATCCAAGAGGAAGTCGCCGCTATGGTCAGAGATGGGAAAGAAACGGGCTCGAAAGAGTGGGAAGCTGGTGTCATCTATGCGCTTGCTAGGACGACACTCACCGTCCATTTGTGTCAGGAAAGCAAGGCCCACTGAGCTTTTTTTTCTTCTTCATTCTTCCTCATAGCTCGGAGCTTCCTGCGAACATGCTTACACTGACTGTTGAAAAATCGTAGGTAACGTAATAGGGGTAAGTTACCAGGAAGTACTGAACTGAAGTCGAATGTCGAAGCTTCAAGGAAGGGAAAGCAAAAATGAGATCTCATAGTAAAAAATGGTTCACTACAATGGCTTCAAAACCGTGCCGGCGTGGACCTTTTTATATTTGAATACCTCGATGGTGCCACCTACTAACTACGTACGAGCCGTCTATATATGACCGTTTGTTAAAAGCCTCCTAAGTTTAGTCCCAGAGACAATGTAACTCACTTGAAGCAGAATTCGAAGGTTCGAGTCGTGATGAAGCTCTGAACAACATATCCTTCTTGGATGTTAGCGACTACTAATAACGCATAGGTCTGCGCTATCCTCGAAGTGTTTCATTGCATCAAACATTGACTTGCCGTGTAAAAGAACCAGTTTCAATTCATCAAACCCATAAACCTACGGTACTTTACTTCCATTAAACGCGCTGTCCTACACGCAACGGTACACCAAAAAAGCAAGGTCAACGAGCGGGTAACCACTCGTCAGTTACCCGCTCGTTACTCCAGTATCTGGTGGTGAGCTCGGGCTTCCCCTCTATTCTCAGCTCTCTTGTTCTTCTTATCTGTATATGATGAGGAAAGACGGGCGAATCGCGTAGTTCTTCCGATGTCCTGATTAGCGGGTCTCATGTATGTTTAATAAATCAACACCAACTTACATTGTACACTGTAACCGGCGTCAGCCATCTGTAAGTAGCTAATCTCGAGCGGTGTTTCACGTACCAACACATTCATCATAGTTCAAATCTCCTCCAG
>Ga0137362_10000064_pt1 | contig 40250 bp, 31 predicted proteins | sample MadtaG_2_FD_104801 | JGI IMG/M metagenome (GOLD analysis project Ga0137362, IMG submission 104801) | Vadose zone soil microbial communities from Angelo Coast Range Reserve, California, USA - Mad1_100_16 metaG | ecosystem: Environmental > Terrestrial > Soil > Vadose zone | place: USA: California... | reverse complement strand
CAACTTCTTGCTGCCCTTTTTCGCGCGAACTTTCTTCTTTGGCGCTTCGATTTCATCCGGCTCATCAGGCAAACGAATACCAATCGTCTTCTTCGGCAGGTCCAATACGTGACCGATGGAAGCTTTGACGATATAGTTCTTGCCCAAATACTTGTTGATAGTCTTCGCCTTTGCGGGCGATTCGACGATGACGAGCGAACGAGCCATTCTGCTGTTTTAACCCCGTATTCTTTTGCTGGAAGACACTGTGGTGAGGCCTGTGCCCTTCTCGCTAACTTACATGAAGATGCGCGAAGTGGCTCGAATGTTTCACAGCGCGTTTCGCAATTTCGATAAACGTATTGGATTCAGATAGTTGGAATGTGACGCCATATCATTAACATTGTGTCCGCAGACCGCTGCATCGTAAATTTGCAGTAGCCGTTTGCGGATATTCCGGTCGCTCCAGTTCACCAGTTGGCAGCCGGGAATCGTGCGAATAGCCGCCGACTCTTTTTCCGCGCGCTTGAATGCCTCTTTTTTGCAGATGGCCTGCGCGGTCGCGGCAGGGAGTTCGCACGCTCCAATTGCCGCAGCAGCGAGCGGAAAACGTTTTCGGGCGAGCCGAACTGCTTTAGCAGATGGGCCGAGAGGGGCGCTGCAATGCCACGCGTCAAACGCAATGCCAGCCAGGGAAGAGCTGTATCGAGCTGCACAGAGAGGAACCCTCGCGCCTGCAGCCTGCGTCACAGATAATCTATCTGTCGAGTATCTACTGCTAAAATGGCGCCAGAAGCCAGAAGATTGGAGTGGAACTGTCGATTCGACAGGTTGCTCATCGCTTCTTCTCTGGGCCCTTGGTGTGCGGTTCGCTGAACCCAATCTCCAGCGGCGTATTTTTTATGAAGACCACGTCTTTCCCCCGCGACAAGAAATTATTGTAGACAGAGTTTCCCGCTCCATATGCCGCAAATACCATGGACACTGGCTGCGACCTGGCCGCCAGTGAAATCAGCGTTCCGGTGACACCCGATCCAGACCCACCGGCACCGGCGCGCACGCTCGGATCGCCTGCCGCGTCCGTCGTCCCGTGCTCGTTATCGGTATGCGATGCGGCGGCTGCCAGCAGCACCGCTACTCCGGTTGACAGATACCGTGTCTTGCTGTCGGTTGCCTGTGCTCCGCCCTCATCGTCCAGCCGCACTCCGGAGCGGCGGTCCGCCTCGACTCCCTCAACGCTGCCTTGCATCGGTTGAACTACGCCTTCTGGAGTTTCAATGCGATTGAAAATCACGCGCAAATCGCCATTATGATGCAGCTTCCGCGCCGGCTTAGCTTTAGTCACTTCGCCCGCAATCCGGCTGTTGGCCGGCAGCAATAAATGATGATCTTGCGAAAAAAGCGGTTCCGTCAGCACCGCTGCAATTACATTGCCCCTTTGCGCGGTTGCCGAACTGACCTCCTCTGCAAACCGCGCGTGCAATATGCTGTCCGGTTCCGGACTCTTCCCAAGCTGCGCGAGTTGCTCCGCGCTGCGCGTGGTCTTGCCAAAATCGAGTGGTTCGTTCAACGAAGCGTAAAATCGCGTTCCCGGTTGCAGATATTGTCTGCGGTAAGGCGATTGCGCCAGCACCATTTCCTTCAGCCTCTGCATCTTACTGGGCGATTTGATTTCGTCCAGCGTGTCGTTCACTTTCGCTTTGGCTCCTGCTTTCGCACTTTCGATTTGGCGCTGCGCTGCATTCGGCTGTTTCTTCGTGCCTCCCGGCACCAAATGCTCCACTTGCGCGATTCCCGGTGAAACCGTGGTGACGATGGCCCGCTGCTCTTTGTTGGGCAGCGTCACGGAATCAAATTCGAGTTCATATTCGTGATAAGGCGAAAAATTGCCGTTCACATACGACATGACCTTGCGCTTTCCGGGGACCCCATGAATGCTGGTCACTTTCCCCGTGACCTCGCTTCCCGCGGGGATCACCGGCTGGTCGAAAGCGTAAACCGGTTCGGTAATTTTTCCAGAAACCTCCTGGCCTACCGTCGAGATGCGCACTTTCTGATCGATTGCGACACGCAGGGCGGTGCCTGCCGGCACTTTCAACAGGATCACAGAGTCCGGCGCTGGCTGCGCTTGAGTTTCTGAACTCGGGGGCGCGCAGACGGACGGGAGCGCGTCCTCGCGCGGAACTTCGCGGCAACCGCCACGAACTGTAGTCTGCGCCGGCAGCGCGATAGGGACGGCCAGAAAAAACAGAAACGGGCAAAAGCGGCGGCGGTCGCTGAACATTATCGGATTCCTCCTCGACGGGTTGTAGGGTGGGAAGGCTGAGAGGACCACCGGGTTGCCTAGGCAATCTTCTATGTCAGCAATTCTCTCGTCAACTGCGGTTTATTTTGCGCATGGGACTAGGGTTGCGCGGGATCTTCCTTCAGGATTGATTCGAACGTGGAACAGAACAAGGCCGCATCGCTTTCAGAAAAAATGAGCGGAGGGCGGAGCTTGATCACATTATGGTGTGGACCGTCGGTCCCCGCGAGAATTCCTCGGTCGCGCAACCGGTTTACGACGTAGGAAGCCTGAAGCGGAGCCGGTTCTCGCGTTTCGCGCGAAAGCACCAGATCCAGCCCCAGGAATAATCCCGAACCGCGCACGTCGCCAATCACGGCGTACTTGCGTTGCAAGTCTTCCAGCGCCGCGATCCACGATCCTCCAGCGCGCAGCGCATTTTCCTGTAAGTGTTCTTCTTGCACGACATCGAGTACGGCAAGTCCCACCGCGCAGGCTACTGGATTGCCCCCAAACGTGCTGAAGAATTCCATTCCATTGTTGAAGGCATCTGCGATTTCGTGCGTCGTTATTACTGCAGCGAGGGGAAACCCGTTTCCGATGGGTTTACCTAGCACCACGATGTCCGGCACCACGTTTTGCGTTTCGAATCCCCAGAAATGCGTTCCCAGACGTCCGAATCCAACTTGCACTTCATCGGCGATACAGACTCCGCCCGCATCGCGCACATGGCGATACACCTCGCAAAGATAGTTCTCCGGAAAAACAATTTGTCCTGCGACGCTGGGAAGAGTTTCCGCAATAAACGTGGGCCGGCTTCCGCGGGTTTGTAAGACTTCGCAAATTTCGCCCACATGGCTAGCATACTTCGCGCCAATCCTCGGTTCGCCACGGCGATACAACCCGCGATAATCGTCCGCAAGCGGTGCGACGTGTACCCACGGCTTTTTCCCAGTTCCGCCCAGGCCATCGAATTTATACGGGCTGATATCAATCAGCGTATGCGTGTGGCCGTGATACGCGTGCTCCAGCACAATTAGGTCGCCGCTTCGCTTGTACGTGCGTGCCAGTCGCAGCGCCAGTTCGTTGGCTTCGCTGCCCGAGTTGACGAAATAGCATACTTGCAGCGGCTCCGGCATCAGCACCGTCAGCCGCTCCCCGTATCGCAAAATATTTTCGTGTAAATACCGGGTGTTGGTGTTGAGGAGCGCGAGCTGTTCCTGCGCGGCGCGGACAACTCGCGGGTGCGAATGGCCGACTAGCGGCACGTTGTTATACACGTCCAGAAACGCCCGCCCGGTCTCGTCATAAAGGTACTGCCGCCAGCCACGTACAACCTTGAGCGGCTTTTCGTAAGACAGGCTCAAGTTGCCGCCAAGCAATTCCCTACGTCGCGGAAGCGCTTCCCAACTCGATTCTTCCCGCTCCGGAAAACTTTGTTTCGGAATTCCAAGCAACACATTCGGATCGGGCGAAAGGCTGGCCCACACGCAACGCTCCGAAGCCCGCGCCACGCCCGGAAATTCCGCGCCACGATCCAGAAGATCGAGAATGATTTGAAAATGCAGATGCGGTGGCCAGCCGCCGTTTTCGTCCAGCTTCCCGACGTGGGCAAAAGCCTCGCCTTTTGCGATCGCCTGCCCCGGACTCAATTCCCGCAGAGTTTCCCGCGTCAGGTGCCCGTAGAGTGTGAAGAATTCTTCGCCATCATCGGTGGCGTGACGCAGAATTACCAGCGGTCCGTAATCGTGCGCTGCTTTATTTTCCGCCAGCAAATGCACGACGCCGTCGAGCGGAGCGCAGACCGGCGTTCTCGCCTCAACAAATAGATCAAGGCCCAGATGAATCGTTCTACGCTCATCCGTAGGAGCGTCGCCGCCGAAAAGCGAAGACGTGTAAAGCATCCGCGCTTCATCATACCTGCCGATCCCGATGGCGACATCGGCGGCGGCCATTTTTTTTACCAGAGTGAACGCCAGTTTGTTCGCTTCGGCGTTCGCCGGGTCAGCGCCGAGCAACGTACTTCCAACGCTCAGATCGAAAACGATCAGGGGCGTCGTTCGCAGATCCGCGTCAATAACTCTTGCGTCGTGAGGTCCTTGGTTTTGCAGCCAGCGTGCGATTTTCTCGGCTTTGGGCACGGCCGGAAATCCGCAGGCCTCGCGAAAAGTGTAATGCGCGAATCGCGGATGGATTTTCGCCAGCCGTTCCAATGCCCCCCACGCCGCGTCTTCGCTCACAACTACATATTCATCATCTGGCTTATGCTGCTTGCGAAGCGTGGAGTTGACCACGCTCACGGTCAACCGCATCGCGATCAAGGGAAACAACGCTGCCAGTTCGGCTTCGTTCAGTGGGTGCGCGCTATGAAATCCATAGACAATTTCCTTCGCCACCGCGAGCGGATCACTCTTGCCCAGAATCGCGTACGCGGCGGCGATCGCCGCTTCGCTCACGATCCAGCCGTGGTGCATGTCGCCGAAGTCGATGACGCCTGCTATGCGTCTCGGTTGCGGCCAGGCCGCAGTGACCAAAACATTGTGGTCATTCGCGTCCCCGTAGATGATCCCTTTCCGCAAGCCACTCCGCGCGGGCTCGATCCACTCTCGATACAGCGAAAGAAAATATTCCACCAGCGCGCAACGCTGCGGATCGGCGATTTTCCCTACATGCTCGCGAATCCAGTTCGCGCGAGCAGAATTCCACTTCAATTCGCGGTGCGTCGCCGGATGAGCGAAACTGCTAAGGGCCGCATCCACGTCGCCCAGGAATCTCCCAAGGTCCACCAGCAATTCAGGTGAATGTGGATTGGCATTCGCCAACATATCGCCCGGAAGATAATTCAGCATCCACACCAACCGCGTTTGTCCTTCCGCATCGGCGATCGAAGTAAATCGCTCGCCACGTTTCGTGAGTTGCACGCGTGGCAGTGGAAGCCGCGCAGCGTTTGTAGCCAAATGTGCCAGCGCGGCGCACTGCATATCGATGAAGGAGTTTTCTCGCGCGGGATGCATGCACTTAAATACAAATTCGCGGCCATCGCTTGCACGCAAATTAAAATTGCAGTCGTATTCGCCGGGCAGCTCAGTGGCTGTCGCAGCGATGCCGTACAACTCGTTGGCAAGCCGTTCCGCATCCGACTTCGAGATCGCTGCAGCTGTGCTCTCTTCCAGGAACATACTTAAAATCTTATCGGCATCGCGGGCAGTCGTCCATTCACCGAACCGCCCGACGCAGTATCGACTTCTGTTCTAAAATACAAATGAGGACATCTCGAAACAATGAAATTGAAACTGCCAGCCGGCTCATTTGCCGCGTATCTATTCGATTGCGACGGCACCATCGCGGATTCCATGCCGTTGCACTACATCGCCTGGAAAAAAGCGCTGCGGGAGTGGAATTGTGAATTTGACGAAAAGCTTTTTTACACCTGGGGTGGAATGCCAATCGTGGAAATCGTTTCAACTCTCAACAAGGAACGCGACCTGAATATGCCAGTGGAACAAGTCGCGCATCGAAAAGAAAGCCTCTACTTCGAACTGCTCCCGCAACTGCAAGCTGTTCCTGAAGTTTTAGAGCACATCGAAGCCAAGCACGGCCTGATTCCGTTTGCGGTCGTATCGGGCAGCGCCCTCGATTCGGTCACAGCGTCCTTAAGTACGCTGAATCTTCTCGACCGATTTGACACGCTGGTCTGCGCGGGTGATTACAAAAAAAGCAAACCTGATCCCGAAGCTTTCTTGCTAGCCGCCACACGGCTGAAGGTCGCGCCCGAATCCTGCCTGGTATTTGAAGACACCGACATGGGCATCCAGGCCGCAACATCCGCTGGAATGGCTTCCGTCAAAGTTCCTCCGCCGTGGGAGCGAATGTTCGCAAATTAGCCGAACCCTATCGAACGCTGACCGGTCCATTCACCGTAGAAACGTGAATCACCGTCGGCCCACTGCCGAACTCCACGCGCTTATGCTCCTCGTCCCAGGTCTTGCGGCCTTCGTCGCAAACGCTGGCGCGGCAACTGAATGGCCCGTTTCCGTTCGACTCCAGCACTACGCCTGATTGATATCCCGCTGGCACTCGCAAAGTCACAGGCCCATTCGTCGCATGAGCTTCCAGCCCTGCCCCACTCCAATTATTTCCGTCCAGATTGATCGTGATCGGGCCGTTCTGCGTGATCACCTTCTGCTTTCCGCCATTTTCCTCCAGCGAAACCGGACCGTTCTCCGCGGACAAATCCAGTTCTCCCTTGCAGCCGCTTACAGTAATCGGTCCATTCACTGCCCGCACTTTCAAGCTTCCTTCCACGCGATATAGACCCATCGGCCCGTTATTCACGTGCAATTCCATCGCTGCCGCATTGGGCGCTTTGATGAGCAGATGCGCCGTCCAATGATTATGCGAACCGGGTCCGCTTACGCTCAACTCGCCATTCGAAAATGTCAGCTTGATCTGCTCCAGCACGCTTTCCGCGTCGCTTCCCTGCTCGGCCGCTTTACACAACGTGACCGCATACGCATTCTGGTCCCAGCCTCGCACCTGCAAACCACCATTCGATTCCGCATTAACGTGCAAAATCGGGGCTTCCGCCTTGGTGATCGTACGCTCTTCGGAGCGGACCACCGCTTCGCGGCCGTCAAACCGAATGTGTAAATCGGAACAGTTCTCCACCGGCGCGTCGTTGTGCGACATAATCTCGACGGAATGCCCGCTCTTGGCCGCGTTGTAGTCGTAGCGGTGCGAAATCGCGCGCGGCGCCGCGGTCACCAGGACCGCCGTCCAAACCGTGAACCCGACCACCGAAAGAAATGTGCGTGAAACCATGGACCTCACCTCCAGCCATATAGACGATACAAGTGCTGGATGGTCAGGGGGCTCAGAGAAGAAATTTCAACTAATTTGGGATCACGCCAAAATCCTCGTCGTCACCGATTGGCGGCCCGTCGGGCGGTTCCGCCGGGGCGGTTAGCTCCAGCTTCTTCGGATCTTTCTGAAATTGCTCGATTTGCGCGGCGGCATAAGTCAAATGAGCTTGCTCTGAAGCATCGCCCGCCGATTTGTTCGCGTTCAGCCATCCCTTTAGTTGTTCCGCCTCACGCAAAGCCACCGCCCGCACCTGCGTGGTAGCGTGGTCATTCAGCGCCAGGCTCAGCAAGTCGTATAACACAACGTCATCCACCGTTCTCGCGACCTCACCCGCGTAGCCAACCGCGTGCGGCGCTTTCCAAGTCGCCGCGACGATTGCATCTAACACTTCCTGCAGTCCCGGATTCGCCGCATCCCGCGCGTGAAACTGCACCAGTCGCGCCGCGCGTTCCGGATTAAACAAAAATTGCAGCGTGTGCTGCGCCGCCTCCTCCGCCGGAGCCGACGCGTCAAACGCCGGACTGGTGTGAATTTTAAAATGCTCACGGCCGCGCTCATACTCTGGCGGCCGCGGCGGAATCATCTCCACCAGCGGTTCCGGCAGCACCAAAGCCGACGGCTTCAGCGTAGCTAGCACCGCCGCCAGCGCTCTGCGTTGTTCCGCAGGCGCAACAATTTTCGTCGGCACTTCGCCGTCGCCGCGCTCCGCAAACGTGTAATCCATACCGCCCACAAACTTCGTCACCGCTTCCACTTGATAGCGGTGCAGCATATACACCGGCACCAGCGCATCTTCAATCGTCGCCAGCGGCGCGCCTTCGCGAATATTGTTCTCGCCAAATTTTTTCAACGCCACAGCCCGCACCTGCATCAACCGGTTCAACTCATCCACCGCGTTCGAGCCCGCATCCCACAAATGCGCCACGCTGCTCGAACTTCCCACAGGCCGCGCATCCTGATCCGTCAAGTACCGCAATCCCCGCCCGAACCCGTCCATCAAAATTTTATTCAACGCCGTGAACTCGTCTGTTCCCGCAGGAAAATCCTGATACCCGAACGCGATCGACACTTTGTCCCACTCGCCGATCCCCTTCGCATAGGCATCGGACAAATCAATCGTTCCATCCGCCGCAAGTTTCGCCACCGGAGGCGGATAATCCATCACCGACGACCGATTCACGGTACTCGCCGAATAGTTGTGCATCAATCCCAACGTGTGCCCCACTTCATGCGCCGCTAATTGTCGCAAACGCGCCAGCGCTATCTCCTGCATCTTTGTTGAAACGGGTTTGCCTTTTTCGTACGGCGCCAGCAATCCTTCCGCGATCAGATAGTCTTGCCGTACGCGCAACGATCCCAGCGTAACGTGGCCCTTGATAATTTCTCCCGTGCGCGGATCAACCACACTCACGCCATACGACCATCCGCGAGTCGCGCGATGCACCCACTGAATCACGTTATAGCGCAGGTCCATCATATCCGCGCCTTCGGGCAGCATTTCTACGCGAAACGCATTCTTGTATCCCACCGCTTTAAACGCCTGATTCCACCACCGCGCACCTTCTAGCAGCGCGGTTCGAATCGGCTCAGGCGCGCCGCGGTCCAGATAATAAATAATCGGCTCGACCGGCTCACTCATTGCTGCCGCCGGATCTTTTTTCTCCAGCCGGTGCCGCGTCGTAAACCGTTTCATGATCGGTTCGCTCACCGGCGTCGCATAGTCCAGGAACGAAATCCCATAAAAGCTCGATCGAGGATCGTATCCGCGAGTTTTATATCCAACCGGCGGCAGTTGCACAAACGAATGATGTTCGCGCACCGTGACCGCTGTCGCGTCCGGCGTCACATCCTTCGCCCATTTCCCTGGTTCGTCGCCAGTGAATGTCAGCGTCGCCTCTACCTCGGTGTTCAATGGGAAATTCTTCGTATTGGCCAGGTAAATCGCGCTACGCGACCCTTCCAATTTATAAGTTCCTTGCTTCGTCCGTTTCAGTGCCGTCGTCACGCCATGCGCATCGCGCAAATAAAAATCCGTCGCATCAACCAAAACGTGCCCGTTTTCTTCCGCTGCTGCGGTGAATCCCCAGATCACCGACTCCGCAAATGAATCATGCACAGCGCGTTTTTCATCCTTGTCATCACTCACCGCGCGAAAACTCAAATTTTCCTGTACCAGCAGCACTTTCGGCCCACTACGTTCGAACCGCACAATCCGCGTCTCGCCCAGTTGCCCGCGGTCCAGCCCGATATCGTTCGAACCTACTCCCGCCGGCAGCGAACTCTGATACAAAAACTCCGTGCCCCACTTATCAATCTCGAGCCACAGTTTCCCGGCCTTCGCATCCCAGTACAAATTGAAATAGCCGGTCAGCCTCTGCGCATCCTTCGTTTTTTCCGCGATGTTCGCGCTTTGCGCCGGAGTTCCCTGTCCCGCAGCCGCTTGTGCCATCACGCACGCTCCGATCGTGCCCGTCAAAATGACAAGAGCGCCAATCGCGCAAAACATCTTCTTCAACATTTTCAAACCCTCCAATGGGAACAGATGTTTTACAACATTACGCGCTGCTGCGGATAATAATCGGCTCTGCTATAATCGCCCTTCCGCCAGAACCCCTGTGAGCAAACTTCGCATCTCCGTCGTGCAATATCTCAACACCGCGCCACTGGTGCGCGGTTTCACGCACGGCCCGCTGCAAGGCAAGTACGATCTTTCGTTCACGGTCCCGTCGCTGTGCGCCGAGGCCCTCCGCGCTGGCGCGGCGGATGTCGCTATCATTCCCGCCATCGAACTGCAACGCATTCCAAATCTCGTCATCCTTCCCGATCTTTCCATCGCTTCCAAGGAACGTGTCCGCAGCCTGCTGATCGTTTCTAAATCCACCATCAGGGAAGCCCGCCACATCGCGCTCGATCAAAGTTCCCGCAGCACACAAGCCCTCACCAAAATTCTTTGCGACACGCGCTGGCTCATTTCGCCCGAATTTTCCGAAGTCGCTCCCGATCTCGCATCCATGCTGGCCACGTCTGACGCCGCTCTGCTCATCGGTGATCCTGCGCTGCGTCTTGCCATCGCCGCCGAGGAACACGTCACTCCCGGGCGCGACGGCGCACTCATCTGCACCGGCGCGCAAGTCGGCCTCCCGCAATTCGCCAAGCTTTATCTTTACGATGTGGTCCACGAATGGTGGCAACTTACAGAACGTCCAGCGGTTCTCGCGCTCTGGGCCGCCCGCCCGGAAATCGCCACGCCGGAAGTTGCCGCCGACTTCAGCGCTTCACTCGCCTACGGCCTCGCTCATCTTCCAGAAATCTGTGCCGAAGCCGCCCGTGAACTTCAGCTCCCCGAAAAAGAACTTTCTCTCTACCTGCGCACCAACATCGACTATTCCCTCGACGCGGAAAATCGCAAGGGCCTCAACGAATATTTCGCGCACGCCGCCCGCCTCGCCCTGATTCCAAGGCTCAACGCACTCGCCATCCTCAGTTCGCCCAGCATTCCAGCTGCTTCAACCGTACCCGTTTCCGCCAAACGCTCCGCCTAGGACCGATCTGATTTCATTTTGCGTTTCGACAACACTCCAGCTGCCGTTGTCGGACAAGATAAGACGCCACACGTCGGTTTTTACTTTCAGTTCAGAGTATTTCGACGATTCTCCGTTCGATCATCGCCGCACCAGCTAGAAAAAGCATTCCCCGGTCCAGGGTTAGCAGTTTTCCCTTCTTATGGACAGCCAGCCCCAGCAGGTAAGCATCCGTAATCTGCTGGTGAACTGTAATAATTTGATGTCAAGACTAGATTCAGCGCATCAACCCTGATTCTACTCATTACTCGCTACTAACTACTCACTTACGATCCGCGATGATTTTCCTCTTCTATTTTCTATCTTCTTCATTTCTCTGTGCCTCTGTGACTCTGTGGTAGCCTTTTCCTCCCTCCCATCCTCAGCTCCAATTCCTCCAACGTCCGCGGCCAATCCTCCCGCAACAATCGCGAAAACGCCCGGTCCGCCAGCAATTTCCCGCCCGTCTGGCAAGTAGCACAATAGTTCGTCTCATTCGAAGCGTAAGCAATGCGCTGAATCGCACTCCCGCATCGCGGACAAGCCTGCTTGTACTTTCCGTGCACCGCCATCTCCGCGCGAAACGCCGTCACCTTTTCCGGAAATCCCTCGCCCATCTCCGCCCGCAAACGCGAAACCCATTCCGTCAAAGTCTTACGCGTAGCCTCAAACAACCGCTCCACATCCTCATCCTTCATCCTTTGCGTCAAAGTAGTCGGCGACATCTTCGCGGCCCACAAAATTTCGTCCGAGTACGCGTTCCCAATCCCGCTGAACCATCGCGGATCAGTCAACGCCCGCTTCAACGTATGATTCTCCGCGCGCAGCACCGCGGCAAATTCTTCAAGGCTGCACTCCAGCACTTCCAATCCACCAGGATCCAGCTCGCGCAAACCTACTTCTCCCGTAGCCAAATGCAAAGACGCCCGCTTCTGCGACCCCGCCTCCGTCCACACCAGTGTCCCATTCGAAAACTCAAACGCCGCCAAATTCTGCCGCCCGCCAAGTTTCAAGCTCTTCCCGCCCGATCTTCCGTCGCTCTTTCCGCCAGCCTTTCCTCCTGGCTTTCCGTCAGCACCGCCATCGCTCCCGTACCAATGCAGCCGCCCCGCAATCATCAAATGCAGCACCAGCCAAATCCCGTCCTCCACCCCAATACAAATCCGCTTCCCCAACCGCCGCAACTCCACAACTTTCTTCCCCTCCACGCTCGCTACTGGAGGCTCAACAGTCCGCAGCAAAAACGGACTAAAGATCCGCACACGCTCCAGCCGCGTGCCGAGAATCCTCTTCTCCAGCGCCTCAATATAAACCGTAATGTCCGGAAGCTCCGGCATGTCACCTCACACGAATCCAAACATCTTGGCGCAACTGGAACATGTTTTGGCAGCGGCACGATGTAGCAGCCGCTTTCTGAAGCGGGCGCTTTTTGGAACGCGCGCCGCTGCTCTTTTTGGTCCTCGCCTAACGCACCAACGTTGCTAACGTGGGAAAAAATTCCACTGGCGCTGCGATGCGCACTCCGCGCCCTGGAATACACCCGCTTCGATCAATCGGTCCGGCAAAGCTATTCCAGCTGGCGAATTCACCGGAAGCCCCATGTTTTGATATGCTTGCGCACTCTTGGGTCCGGCAAAAATCTCAACTCCCTTCTCCTCAATCACTTCCGAATACTTGGAGCCAAAACACCCGGGGTGGCATACCCTTCGCGTCGTTCGGCCCTACGCCCTACCGGCGGCCGATTGCGAAGAAGGATCCTTTCTTCCAGCCTTCCAGTCCCTACTCATGAAAAACCGGCGCGGCTAACCCCTTCATTTTCAACCGCGGCGCTTCACTTTTTTTTACTTTTTCACTCTTGCAGAAATAAGTGCTGCATTTGCTACTTCTTCCGAAAAACACCGGGGGTGGTACGTATCTCTCCCTTCCAAATACATAGACTGTATATGCAAGCCGGATTTCACCCGATTCATAGTTTTCAATCTGCACGATTTGCCAGTCGGGCCGCCGTATCGGGTAAACTATCTCTTCGGCGAACCGCACCACTCGCCGCGATCAAGGGGCTTTTAGAATCAACGTGCCACTGACCAAACAACAAGCGCTCGACATGCTCGAATCCGATGACCTGATCGGTATCGGCATGGCCGCGCATCAGCTCCGCCTGAAGAAAAACGACCCTCGCGTCGCCACCTACCAGGTCGACCGCAACATCAATTACACCAATTTCTGCACCGAGTATTGTTCCTTCTGCGCGTTCTATCGTCCCATCGGCGCAAAAGACGGTTACATCCTCAGCTTCGAGGAAATTTTCAAGAAGATCGAAGAGATGCTCGAGCTCGGCGGCAACGGCATTCTCCTCCAGGGCGGCCTGCATCCCGATCTGCAAATCGATTACTACGAAAATCTGCTTCGCTCCATCAAGCAGAAATTTCCCACCGTCCACTTGCACTGTTTTTCCGCGCCGGAAATTCTGTGCATCGCGGAAGTCAGTGAGCTCACCATCGAAGACACCATTCGCCGCTTAATGGATGCTGGCCTCGCCTCCATTCCCGGCGGCGGCGCGGAAATACTTGATGATGAAGTCCGCTCCAAAATCGCGCGCCTCAAATGCACCAGCGACGATTGGGAAAATATGCATCGCACCGCGCACAAGCTCGGCCTGCGCACCACCGCTACCATGATGTTCGGCTGCGGGGAGGAGCTGCGCCACCGCGTCAATCATTTTGAGCGCGTTCGCCGCATTCAGGAAGATACCGGCGGCTTCACCGCTTTCATTCCGTGGATTTTCGCTTCGGACAATACGCCGCTCGGCAAAAAAGTCCAGGAAACCACTGCCGTCGATTATTTGAAAACGCTGGCCGTCAGCCGGCTCTACCTCGACAACATCGATCACATCCAGTCGAGCTGGCTCACTCCCGGAATCAAGGTCTGCCAAGTCGGTCTGCAATTCGGCGCCGACGATGTTGGCAGCATTTTGATCGAAGAAAACGTCGTATACGCCGCCGGTGTCCGCAACCGCACCAACGAATCCGAACTCCGCCGCGTCATCTCCGACGCCGGCTTCATCCCCGCCCAGCGCGACACCCTCTACCGCTCCTATGCCCTGAAATAAAAAAGAAGGACAGTCCCCATGGAAAAAAGGCCAGCGGTCATTGAAAAAATCTCGCCGTTTCTCTGGTTCGATCACCAGGCCGAGGAAGCTGCAAATTTTACGTCTCGATTTTCAAGAACGCGAAAATATTAAAGATATCGCGCTATCCCGAAGGCGCACCTGGGCCCGCCGGCTCCGTCATGGTCGTAAATTTTCAAATCGAAGGGCAGAACTTCATGGCCCTGAATGTCGGTCCGCTTTTCAAATTCACGGAAGCGACCTCATTCTTGATCGCCTGCGAAACCCAAGACGAAGTCGATTATTTCTGGAACAAATTGACCGCCGACGGCGGGCAAGAGTCGCAATGCGGCTGGCTCAAAGACAAATTCGGCTTGTACTGGCAGGTCGCCCCCCACGATCTTGGCAGAATTGCTCGCCGACAAAGATCACAAGAAAGCGCAACGCGTCATGCAAGCCATGCTGAAAATGAAAAAAATCGAGATAGCGGCGTTAAAAGCGCGCAGCGCAAGAAAAGGAGGCAAAGCCACAAAAACTCAAACGATAAAAACGAAAGACGCGAACAGCAAAAAACGAAAAGACCAGCCCGATGGTTCAAAGCACCTCCGGTCAAGCCGTGATGTCCACGGACTACTGCTAACGCCAACACGCGAGGCACCCTCGCCAAGCCGTCCGAGCGGAGCGAGGAATCTCTCTTCGATTGAAGCCGCACCGAGAATTTCCGATGAACACCGCTAACTCTTGGAGGTAGGACGCAGCAGGATTTCCACTTCGGCGCCATCGGGCAAGTCGACGTCTTCGAGAGGATACAAAATGCCGCTGCGGAATCGCGCACGCACTTTGATTACAGGAACGGAATTGCGATTTTCCGCTTTCGAATTTCCACTTTCGATTTTCGGATTTCGATTCTCAACGGTGGGCGGCTTTCCGGACACCTCGTCCATCGCTTCGTTGGCCAGCAAGTCCGCTTCGCGATTCTGTTCGCGGTAAACATGATCGATGCGGAATGCGGGAATTGCCTGCGACATTTTTTTCGCGCGTTCGTAAAGCGGTTTCAGGTCCGCACTTTTTACCTTGTATTGCCCGCGCATCTGTTTCACCAGCAGTTCAGAATCGCTTTCGATGCGCAGCGCACGAATGTTATTCGATTGCGCGTAGTCCAGAGCCGCGATCAATCCGTAGTATTCGGCGACGTTGTTGGTGGTCCGTCCGATATATTTTTTCAGCCGAGCCACAATATCGCCGCGCGAATCGCGGATGACCACGCCGTAAGAAGCCGGCCCGGGATTTCCGCGTGAGCCGCCATCAATGTTCGCGCGCCACGCAAGCGGCTTCGTTTCCGGCGCCGGTTCGCCGAAAAGTCCTGCAGCACGATTTGGCGGAGTGCGCAGCGCCATCAGTGAGCGCCCATCATGATGCGGAAGCTGCCGTGGGATTCGCACCGGGAGTTGGCGGCGCGGCCGGTTCCGCCGGATACAAAATACATCCGCAAGTCTCGCAGGTTTGCAGTTCAAGATTTTCCGGTTTGTACACTTCCTGGTAGACGTGCGGAAGCAATCGCATGCCGCAGCCGCGGCACTGTTCGTTCACGGCCGCGGCAAGCGCCACGCCGTGGTGGCGTTTTGCGGCGCGCGTGTAAACATCCAGAACTTCCGCGGGAATTTGCTCGGCGATTTTTTCGCGCAAAGAAATATCGGCCTGCAGTTTGCGGTTTACTTCGCGCGCAAAAATCGCCGAGCAAATTCACCACGATGCTTTGTTCGGACTGGCGCAATGCCGCTTCCGACGCCTTCACATTTTTCTCGGCTTCTTCCGCGGACATCATCTGTTCGAGTTGAACGTCTTCCAGTTTTCCCATTTCCGCTTCGGCGTTGGCGATTTCGTGCAGCAGGGCTTTGTAGGCTTCGTTGGTTTTTACCGCCGAGGTTTGTGAGCGGAATTTCTTTGCGCGTTCGCGCCATTCGGAAACTTCAAATTCGGTTTTCTTGCGCGTAGCCACGATTTGCGCCAGCGCGTCTTTTGCCGCGGCGACGGCCGAGCGCGCGCCATTCAGCTTGGCGTCGTTTTCGCGGATTCGTTTGGGAGCCGTTTCCAGATTCGCGCGGAGCGCCGCAATTTCGTTATCGGTCTTCTGCAATTCGAGAAGCAGCGGAATGGCGGGATGCATCGAGAGAAGTTTAGCAAGGAACGGCGGATGGAAGGAAGTAACGAGGTCATGAGGCGGAGAAGCAAGGAAGAAGCGAAGTTAATGTTCGTGCGACTTCCTTACCTCATTATTTCGTTACTTCGTGGCTTCTCAGCTTTACGAGTGGGCTTCACGGCGGCTTAGCGTGAAATCTATGAAATAACCGATGCCGACGGCGAGAGGAATCAAGCCGAAGGCTGCGGCGGCCCAGGTGTCCGGTTCGTGTTCGATGCCGGCGATGGCGCCAAAAGTGCCCATGAAGCCGAGAGCGCCACAGACCAGAAGAATTCCGGCTTTGCGGGAACGCGCTTCGGGCGAAACTTCCGTTTCGAACGGGATGGTGACGCCGCGTGCCAACGCAGCCATACGTTCGTCAGCGCGCAGTTTCTTCACGCGATAGTAGGTGTACATCCCCGCCATGGGAATGCCCAAAGAAAGTACAACTGCAGCCAGACCAACAATGCCAACGCCAACGTCGCCCATGTCCATCTCCTTTTACGTGCGATTCGAATGAGTTTCGTGTCCGGGGAATCTGTGCACGGCGCCACGGTTTCCTAGCACCAAGGGCCGCTCTGCAGGGATAAACGTAGGAAGTCAGAGAAAAGTTCCGGGAATTTTGAAGGGGTTGCCGCGCGGTTCGATTGAAGAGAGATTCCTCGCTTCGCTCGGAATGACGGCTTAAGAACTCGTACGTCCGGGCAAGCTCGGGCGCAGCCCCGAGTGGTCCGGGGTAAACATGCTGCGCCTCTACGCGGGATTTTGTGCGCCGGGTCGGAAGTCCGGCCCGGCAAACGCTTTGCTTACTGGGTTTCGCCGATTTGCATGTTCTGGTCTATCGCGAGGATGGGGTAGCGGATCGGCGAATCCGGGGGCGCGGGAACGTGATGGGCGATTACGGCGAATTCGCTGCCTTCGCCGCAGCGGATTTCGTAGGCGTAGCCTTGGCGTTCGGTACGCGCAAAGTTCACGGTGCCGGAAGAAGAGAGTTCGTCGAGCGCGACGCAGTGGCCGTTCGAAGCGATGTAGGTGCGTTCGGCTCGTGCGATCTGGGTGAGGTCCATCCGAACGCCGGTGAGGCTTATGGCCTGAGTGGGAGCGGTACCTGCATCGGTGGTGGGCATTTTCTTGATGGAATAAAAATAGATGCCACCAACAATGGCTGCCACGACGAGGAGCAAGGCAAAGGCTCGCATGGAAAAAGTGTGCCTCGCCGGGAGGCGGCCCGCAACTGTTCGCAGGGACAGAGTGCGCCAGGAAACAACAGGCGTTGTTATTAGCGGCGATCGAACGGTTTTGTTACTCTGGCGGCAGAGCCGGACCCTCTCCGGCGGCGAAATTCCCCTTCAAACAATTCATGGTGACGGTTGGCAAGACTCCGTTATTGAACGATTTGGCATCGCAACGCGAGCAGGAGCTGACGGAAGCGCGCGCGATCCAGTTGGGAATGCTGCCACAGGGACCGTCGCGAACGGCGGATGCAACGATCTGCTATGAATTCCAACCTTTCTATGAAGTGGGCGGCGACTTTCTGGATTTCTTCACGCTGACGGATGACGTGATTGGCATCTATCTGGGCGACGCTACCGGAAAAGGGCTTCCGGCGGCATTGTACGCGGCACTGGCGCATGCATGCTTCGACCCGCGGACCGGAGTTCTGCGCATTGCCAGCGCAGGAATGACGGGTCCAGTCATTCTTTCAGCGCGGGGCTACCGGGAGCTGGAAACTTCGCGGCATTCCTCCAGGAATGTTTTCGGCGACGGAATAGGAAAGCGAAACCATACAACTGGAACGCGGCGATGGGGTAATTTTCTTGAGCGCTGGAGTCAGCGAGTCGCAAAATTGCGCTGGTGATTTCTTTGGCATGGAGAGGGTGCAAGAGGTATGCGAATCGCTGCGGGAAAAAACGCCAGAAGAGATTCTTGGACAATTGACCGAAGCGGTGGCGAGTTATTCCTGTGGCCGGGCACAACAGGATGACCGGACGGCGGCGGTATTGCGGTACATGCCGATTTGAAAGTGTTAGATACAGGCGAGCGAAGACAAGACACAGACTGAAGTCTATGCCACAGCAGACACGGACTGCAGTCTGTGCCCGGTCTGAATGGCCGGGCGAGGTAGCGCGTGGGAAACGTTCGAGGGAATTAAAATTGACAGTGCGGCGAGGCTCCAGTAACAAAGATAGGAACAGCGATCAACTTAGGAGAGTCCTCGATGAAGACGATGCAGTCCCCGCACGCCTGCGTATTGGCGTTTTGTCTGTCCGCACTGCTGTGCAGTCCAAATGAAATTATGGCGTCGCCGGATACTCCGCAACGAGCCGGAGAAGTTTCGCGGGTAATTCCCGCGGTGAGTATCGCGCGTGGCGGGAAGAGTATTTCGGCGTCCGCGAAAACGGTGGTGGACTGGCAGAAAATCACGAAGCCGGATGGAAAATTTGAAGTAAAGACGCCGGCAGGAGTTGCCGGAGTGGTGGGCACGGATTTCTATGTGGCGTTCGATAATTCAACGGGAACGATGAACGTGGTCGTGTTCGAAGGGATTGTGAAGGTTTGCAATCTAGCCGGCGTATGCGTGCTGGTGAAGGCCGGTCAGATGACGAACGTGCGTTCGAATGACAGCACGGGACCGCAGGCGCCGACGCAGGCAACGCTGGATGTGTTGGTGGATGCGGGAACGACCACTGATGCAGGAGGCCGGCCGGGAGTTCAAAACGTGGGCCATCACCTTGGCAAGGGGGCGGGGATCACGCTGGGAATACTGGCGATCATTCCGGCGATTGTGATTCCGGTTGTGGCCACGCACGGGAACAACAGTAAACCGCCGGTACCAGTGACCGGCTGTGCGCAAAATCCGAAACTCTGCGGCTAACGAATGGACGTCCGCTTAATTCGAAAAGCCAAGCAACAATGCGCCCGCAGTAAAAGAGATTCCTCGCTACGTGAAGCGACACTTTTGCAGGAGCAAAAGTGGAAGAAAAATCGTTTCGCTTCGCTCGGAATGACGATGGCGGACGCTGAAAGATGGAGCGGAGGTTCACGTCAAATATTGAGGAAACAATTTGCGAGGGATTCGCGGACGCAGGCTTACGAACGGACGTTGCAGCAAGAGCGATAATTTTAATTTTTTGGAAGGGCGAAGGCTACGTAGACTCCGCCGGAAGAAGATTTGAGATCTTTGCCGCCGCCGGCGGCGATCACTACAAATTGGCGGCCGTTGATGGAATAGGTGGCGGGAGTGGCGTTGCCCGCAAACGGCAGAGTGGTTTCCCACAGAAGAGTTCCCTTCAAACTATCGTAAGCGGGAAATTTTTTGTCGTGGTTGGTAGCGCCGATGAAGAGTAGTCCTCCCGCGGTGACGATCGGGCCTCCGTAATTTTCCGTGCCGGTCTTGTGCATTCCCGCCGCGGCCAGTTCGGGATACTCACCAAAGGGGATTTTCCATAGATATTCACCGGTATTGAGATTGATGGCGTTCAAGGTTCCCCACGGAGGGGCGACGGCGGGGTAGCCATCGGGATCGAGAAAACGGTTATAGCCGGTAAGGTGATATTTCTCGGTCGGGGGCAACGGCCCGCTGCTGGCTAATTCTTTACTTTGCCCGTTGGCGAGAAAGTCCGCGATGGCATTCATTTGTTCGGCAGTTAAATTGGGGAATCCCGGCATACGGCCTTTGCCATCGCGAATGGTGGAAACAATCTGAGCAAAATTCAGGCGTGCGCCGATCTTGATTAGGGATGGAAATTCGGGTGGCGAACCGGCGAGTTTGTCGCCGTGGCATACGCCGCACTGGCTGATATAGAGAGCGCGGGAAGTAGATTCGTTTCCGCTAACGGCGAGAGCGCCGGTCCAGGCGATGTCGTTCGAATTGATATAGATGACGGAAGTGTTCGGATCGACGGCTGGGCCGCCCCATTCCGCACCGCCATCGAAGCCGGGAAAGACCACGGTTTCCATGCCGACGGAAAAAGGGACGAATTGGCCGTCGCTGCGAAGTTTTTTGAAATTGTCGCGGGCCCAGCGGTTCGCTCGCGGAGTGCGTTGCGTGAGCAGACCTTCGGTGAGCCGCTGGCGCGCGAACGGAGCAGGAGCTACGGGGAGAGACTGTTCTTTTGCAGCGAGTTCGCCGGACACCGTGCTGGCAGGATAAGAGTGAGATTCGAGAGGGAAAAGAGATTCTCCGGTGAGGCGATTGAAGAGGTAGACAAAACCCTGCTTGGAGGTCTGCGCGATCGCATCAAGGGGCTTACCGTTACGCTGAACGGTGAGCAAAACTGGAGGCGAAGGAAAATCGCGGTCCCACAGGTCGTGATGCACGCCCTGGAAATGCCAGAGGCGTTTGCCGGTGCGGGCGTCCAGCGCGAGCAAGCAGTCGGAGAAGAGGTCGTCGCCGATGCGATCGGCGCCGTAAAAATCAAAAGCGGCCGAGCCGGTGGGAACGTAAACGATTCCGCGAACAGGATCGAGCGACATGCCAGCCCAGTTGTTGGCGGCGCCGCTGGTTTTCCAGGCGTCACGTGGCCAGGTTTCGTAGCCGAATTCGCCAAGCAGCGGAATGGTGTGGAAAGACCAGCGAAGCTTTCCGGTGCGAACATCGAAAGCGCGAATACTGCCGGGAGGAGCGGGAAGTGTTTCTGGATTGCGTCCGCCGAGGATGATCAGGTCTTCAAAGACGATGCCGGGGCTGGTGAGAACGATGGAGTTGGCGCTGGCCGGTTCGCGATCGAGATTTTCGCGGAGGTCGATGCGGCCGGCGTCGCCGAAATCGGGAACGGGTTTGCCGGTGGCGGCATCGAGCGCGTAAAGAAAATTCATTACGCCGACGAGGATGCGGGCGGCGGCTCCGGCACTCCAATAGGCGAGACCGCGATCGGGTTGCGTGCCTTTTATGCCGGAGTCGAATTTCCAGAGGAGTTTGCCGGTGGCGGCGTCGAGCGCGAAGATTTTTTGCGTGGGAGTGATGCCGTAGAGAACCCCGTTGACGATTAAGGGATTGGTCTGGAGGCCGCCTTCTTCGCCGGTGTCGAAAGTCCACGCAACCTGGAGTTGGCTGACGTTGCTGAGATTGATTTGTGTGAGCGGGGAGAAATGATTGCCTTCGGGAGTATCGCCGTAGCGGGGCCAGTCTTGGGAGGATGGTGGCGGTACGGCGGTTGGTTGCGATGAAAGTTGTGTAGGTGATGCGAAGGTGACTGGTCAAGTTTCCACCGATCGAGGAGATGGTGTGCTGTTTGGCACGTCGAATCGGGAAGAGTGTAGCGCGGATTACACCGCTCACCGACTGAAGTCTGTGCCACGGATGGCGTGGGTGACGCTTGCGAGACGACGCGAGATTTTTGCGAGGTGGGAATCCGCGGAGTCTGAAGCTGGTGCTACGCGTGGGCGTGCAACGAAAAGGGGCGGGATGCCGTCGAAGTAGTGTTGGCCTGGGAAGGCGCCCGCGTTGTATGCCTGCCAACGAGTGACGTACACTGGCTGTTTAACCTTGAGTACTCGGTCGAATTTAGTTCAGGGTTTGTAGGTACAAACCCTGAAATGAAGACCCGTCGTGAGGAGCTCCATTGCATAAATTCACACGTTTTTTTGCCGCATTGCTGGCGCCATCGCTTGCTATGGGGTTTGTGGTAATTTTTCAGCCAGTTGCCGCGTTTGCTGGACCGCCGGACACACCGGCGGTAGGAAAACCATCGCCGTTGATCGCGGCGATGCAGACGGAGCTGGAGCGGTCGTTCAAGGTTCTGGGAGAGCAGAGGCCGCCCGCATACTTTATCGGCTACACGATCACGGATACGCAACGCGCGGAAGTTTCCGGTTCGAACGGCGCGCTGCTTTCGAGCAGCGAAGCGCGCAACCGGTGGCTGCAGGTGTCGGTTCGAACGGGTTCGTACACCCTGGACAACACGCATAAGGTTGGCGAGCAACGAATGCCGAGCGGCGGACCGGGTACCGGCATTCCAGTGGATGATGACTCCGAGGTTGTGCGGCGGACGATCTGGCTGGAGACGGACAACCAGTACCGCACGGCGGCGGAAGCGCTGATCAAGATTCAGTCGAGCAAAGAAGTAAAAGCAGACACGGCGGAAGGGCGAGCGCCGGATTTTTCTCACGAGCAGCCGCACAAGTCGATCGAGCCGGAAGCTTCGTTCACGCTGGACCGGAAGCCATGGGAAGAACGGGTACGCGCGTATACGAGGACGTTCCGGGAATCGCCAGCGATTTTGAATTCGATCGTGACGTTTTCGGCGCTGGCACAGAATGCGTACCTTGTGAATACGGAGGGGACGCAACTGCAGAGCGGGCAGATCCGCTACCGGCTGGAGCTTTTTATTCAGGGCAAAGCCGCGGATGGAATGAACATCGAGCGCTACTACAATTTTGATTGGGTGGATGCGAAGGATGCGCCGAGCGACAAGGAAGTGGCGACAGCGAGCGCGACGTTGAGAACAGAGATGGAAGGCCTGGTAAAAGCGCCGCTGAATGAGCCGAGCGTGGGGCCGGCGTTGCTGACGGGGCGCGCGGCGGCGGTATTTTTCCATGAAGTGTTTGGTCATCGCGCGGAAGGCCACCGACAGAAAGATATTTCAGAGGGGCAAACGTTCGCAAAGAAAGTGGGCGAACCAATATTGCCGGACTTTCTGAGCATCGTGGATGATCCGACGGCAAAAAAAGAGGGACACGAAGACCTGCTGGGATATTACCGGTTCGATGACGAAGGAGTATCGTCGCACGAGGTAGTCCTGGTGGACCGTGGAGTGCTGAAAAATTTCGAGATGTCGAGGTCGCCACTGGCGGATTTCCCTCATTCGAACGGGCACGGACGGCGACAGTTGGGAGCGACGCCTGTTTCGCGGCAGGGCAATCTGATCGTGAAGAGCAACAAGACGGTGACGAACGCGCAACTGAGGACGAAGCTGATCGAATTGGTGAAAGCGCAGAACAAGCAATATGGACTGCTGATTGACGACATCGCGGGAGGATTTACGTTTACCGGACGCGGGCAGCCGCAAGCGTTCCAGGTGCAACCGCTGGTGGTTTACAAAGTGTTTGCCGATGGCAGACCGGATGAACTGGTGCGGGGCGTGGACATTGTGGGCACGCCACTGGCAGCGTTGACGAAAATTGTGGCGACGGGCGACACGCCGGAAGTGTTCAACGGATATTGCGGAGCGGAATCTGGATCGGTGCCGGTATCGGCAGTGGCGCCAGCAATTTTGACGAGCGAGCTGGAGGTACAGAAGAAGCAGGCAGACACGGATGCTCCGCCAATATTGCCGCCGCCGGCGCATGACCCGCAAGCGGTGCAATCCGCCGGGAAGACGGGAGGCGCGCGATGAAGATTTTTCTTCGTCTGGGAGCTCTGTTAATCGCAGCGGCAACGGGAATTATTCCGGCAGTTTTCGCTCAGGAAAAGTCCGACAACGATCATACGCTGCAGGCGATGCGGGATGAAATGGCGCGCGCGAAGGCACGGCTGGAGCTGAAATTTCCGGGTACCGATGAGCCGGTGCGGCCGTACTACCTGGAATACCGGCTACTGGATTTGGATGTGCGTGAGATTGTAGGGCAGTTCGGGGCGCTGATGACCAGCACGCACACGCGCAACCGGTTCATGGACGTGCAAGCGAGAGTTGGAGACTACAAGCAGGACAGCTCGAATTTTGTGAGCGATGAGGGATTCCGTGGATTCATCGGGCCAACGGGGTCGGTTGGAATTGACCGGGACTACGACTCGCTGCGGCAGGACTTGTGGATCGCGACGGATCAGGCGTTCAAGGAAGCGGTGGAGACGTATTCGAGGAAGCGTGCGTATCTGGGCAGTCTGGCGCGGCAGACGGATATTGACGATTTTTCGAAAGTTATGCCCGTGAAAAACATCGAGCCATTGGTGACGCCCGATTGGAGCGCACGAAACTGGGAACAAGAAGCGCGGGAAACTTCGGCGGCGTTGCGGGCATTTCCAGAGATTCAGGAATCGAAGGTGATTTACTACCTGGTGTACGCCACGGAATATTTGTTGACGAGTGAGGGCACCGAAATTCGCACGAATCGAAGCTTCGCCGCGACCGAAGCGGGATTGAGCACGCTGGCAAACGACGGGATGCAGCTGAATCATTATTATGCGACGTATGCCCCGAAGCCCGCGGCGCTGGCAAGCGTGGACGACGTGAAAAAAGGATTGAATGTGGCGGGCAGCGAGTTGATGGCGATGCGCGCTTCGCCGCCGGCGCCTGACTACACGGGACCGGTGCTGTTCGAAGCGCGAGCGGCGGCACCGCTGGTGGCGCAGGTGCTTGGGCCAGCGCTGAATGGCGCACGGCCTCCGGTAGCGTTCCAGCCGGTGATGGAACAATTTTTGAGCAACATCGGCGGCAAAAGCGATTGGGTAAACCGAATCGGAGCGCGAGTGCTGCCAACGAACGTTACGGTGGTGGACGATCCGGGCGCCAAGGAGTTTACGGGTAAGCCGTTGATTGGCGGATACCGCGTGGACGACGAAGGAGTGCCAGCGGAAAAAGTGACCGTGGTTGAAAATGGCGCTTTGAGAGAATTGTTGATGTCGCGGCGGCCGGGACCGGATTCCGGGAAATCGAATGGTCACGGAAGATCGGCGTTTCTGAATGATGCCAAGCCTACGCCGAGTAATTTGTTTTTTACCGCGTCGGAGACGGTGCCTGCGGCGGAATTGAAAAAAAAGTTTTTGGACATTTGCCGTTCGAACAAGCAGGAATATTGTCTGGAAGTAAAGGAGATGGATAATCCGGCAATCAGCTTGCTGCATCAGGAGGACTTCAGCGAATTGCTGGCAAGCTACGGGGGAGGCGCGGGAAACGGCGACCGTTTGCCGCTGATTGTAACGAGGGTGTACGTGGCGGATGGGCACGAAGAAATCGAGCGCGGCGCGCGGATTACGGGATTGAATACGCGTGTGTTGCGGAACGTGACGGCTGTCGGTAACGATCCGTTTGTGTACAACTACATGCAGACGCAGATCGCAGGATTCGCCGGAACGGCGCTGGGCGCGTTTGGGTCGGCGCAGAACGGGCTGCCTTCATCTGTGGTGGCGCCGTCGTTGTTGTTCGAAGAGTTGGACGTGCGGGGAGCGCGGGGCGAGCCGAAACGGTTGCCGCTGGTGCCTGCGCCGGCGATGACAGCGAAGTAAGATTCCGTAAATTTCGCTCGTTTTCTGGATCCCATAGCCATGAAAGAACCGACTCGGCGCGGATTGATTTTTGGAGGCGCTGCTCTGGCCGCAGTCGGTGTGTTTGCCGGCGTGGATCACGTGGCGAGTTCCACTTTTGTGAAGGATGAACCGCCGCTGGGGCCGGATACGACGGTTGAGATCGTGGAATTCGACGACGCGGGCAAGCGAGTCGCCAAGATGCAAGTTCACAGGGTGCGAAAGACGCTGGCGGAATGGCGGAACGCTTTGACTACGCCACAATTTGTGATTACGCGGAAGACGGCGACGGAGATTCCCTATTCGGGCGAGCTGTTGAACGAGCATCGTGCGGGAATTTACCGTTGTGCAGATTGCGGGACGGCGCTGTTTGACAGCAAAACGAAATTCGAATCGGGTACGGGATGGCCGAGTTTTTGGGCAGCGATTGCAGATGAGAATGTTCGTGAGAAAGATGACTTTAGCATGGGACTGCTCCGTCGCGAAGTGAAGTGCGCGTTGTGCGATGCGCATCTGGGGCATGTGTTTACGGATGGCCCGGACCCGACCGGGCTACGTTATTGTATCAATTCGGCGGCGCTGAAGTTTGTGGCGCTGCGAGCCGCTTAAATTTCGATCTCAACTACAGCCATTGTGTCGCGTCCCGCCTCACTTAGGGTAGTCTAAGCGTGGTTATGGAAGCCCTGTTGCCCGGCGAATCACGAGAAAAAAAGAGCGCGGCACTGCTGAGCGTGGGTTCGGCGCTGCTGCTGGTTTCGTTGAAGTCATTTCTGGTGATTCGAACCGGAAGCCTAGGCGTATTGAGCGAAGCGCTGCATTCCGGGCTGGACCTGCTCGCCGCGATTATTACTTTCCTTTCCATTAGAGTTTCCGACCAGCCCGCGGACGAACGGCATCCTTACGGACACGGAAAATTCGAGAATTTCTCGGCGTTCGTCGAGACAGGACTACTGGTTTTGACGGCGATGTACGTTATTTATGAGGCGTTCGACCGGCTATTTTTTCATAGCGTGCATATTCAACCGAGCGTGACGGCGATTCTGGTATTGCTGGTGGCGCTTTGCATCGATATTACGCGGGCAAGAAAACTTTCTCGCGTGGCGGCAAAATATTCGAGCGAAGCGCTGGAAGCGGACGCCCTGCATTTTTCGACGGATGTGTGGAGCACGATTGTCGTTATCGCGGGGATTTGCCTGGTGTGGTCGGGTGAACGGTGGAACGTGCCGTGGCTAGTGTACGCCGATGCGCTGGCCGGACTGACAGTGGCGGCAGTAATTTTATGGGTTGGCTCGCGGCTGGGCAAACGGACGCTGGATGCGCTGCTGGACGCGGCGCCCGAAGGATTGCTGGAACAAATTACGAAGGCCATCGGACAGATGGAAGGCGTGCTAAACGTGCAAAGAGTGCGATTGCGGCGAGCTGGGAACCGCTATTTTGTGGACGCGACGGTGAGCGTGCCGCGAACGGCGAGCCTGGAGCAGGTGCACGGATGGAGCGACGCGATTGAACAACGAGTGGCGGAAATTGTGCCGTCGGACGTGGTGGTTCATGCGGAGCCGCGCGCGCCAAAGGGCGAGCCGTTTTTCGATTCGATCCGCGCGGTAGCGCAGCGGAGCGGATGGGCGATTCATGATTTATTCGCGCAACAGAACGATGGGCGGCTATTTGTGGAGCTTCACCTGGAACTTGATCCGCACTTGACTTTGAAAGAGGCGCACCAGCAAGCGACCGAGCTGGAAGAGAAAATCCGCGAGCTGCGGCAGGACCCGATGGAAGTAAACATTCATATTGAGCCGCTGGGAATGGCAATCAGCGTCCCGGATACCGGCGCGGAGGATTTGCGCGACCTGGCGCGAGCGATTGAAGCCTTTCTGAATGGGCTGCCGACCGAATATCACGAACTTCTGAACAGCCACAATGTGATTGTGCGGCAGGTGGCGCATCACATTCTGGCTTCGTGCCATTGCGTAATGCGCAGCGAGTTGCCGATCACCGAGGTGCATGATGTGACGGGCGCGCTGGAGGATCGTGTGAAGGAAAAATTTCCGCAGATCTCGCGGATCACGATTCATCCGGAGCCCCAGGAGGATTAAGGCAGCGGCTTGAAGAGGAACCCAACGCAGACGCCTCGGAAAATCCGACGTTGAGATTGTTTTTTGCCTTGTGCAAAGAAATCATGCGGGGTTGCGGCGAGGGAAGGCGTGGGCAGCTAGGGCGATAAGTGCGGGGAAGCAGACCAGGACGTAGCGAGGCTCGGGCGTTTCCACAGTGGTGAGGAAAGCGGTTCGAAGCAGGACGAAGCAGACGAGTAAGACGACGGCGGCGCGCGCGTCAGATGAATTGCTCCAGAGGCGCGCCGCTCCCCATATCGCGAGCAATACGTAAAGAATATTCAGGAAGAAAAGACCGATGGTGACAACCATATCCTGCCGGTCGGTATCCCACATTCTTGCGAGCGGAAAAATTGAACCGGAAATAGGAAGCTGCTCGACCCGGGGAGTGAACCAAAGTGTGACGGTTCTTTGCAGCGGAACCCAGAGATGGGTGCGCAAAGGGTGGCGTGCGGTGCGCGCTTGCGCAATCTCGGCAAATTGCTGATCTTCCTGAGGGGAGAGATTGGAATCGTTGTTGTACTGTTCGAGGATGGCGGCAACGTGCTGGCGCTCTTCCGGGGTATCGAAAGCGCGCGCGGGTACATCATCGATTTGGATGGTGTCGTCGTTGAGCTTCCAAGAAACCGAGAACACTTCGCGGAAACGATAAAGCCAGGTGCGCTCCCAGCTCATGAAGCCAGTGGGAACGAGTTCACCAGGCATGGTGGAGTATCTGGGAGTGAGTGGTTGAAGTTCCTGCAAGGTAACGGCATTGCGAATCGTCCAGGGCAAGAGTACGAACAAACATGCGGCGACGGAGAGCATAGAAGCTTGCAGGCCTTTGCCAAGCTGGTTGCGCCGGAACGCGACCCAACACACTACCGGCAAACTGGATATCAGAATGAGCGGCGTCTCGGGACGAAAGAGTGTGCCAAAGCCAGTGCAAACGCCGGCGAAGGCGGCATTCTTCATATATTCGGCACGCCGTGGAAATCGGCCCCATTTCAGCAGGTCGCCCATGGGGTATTCGGGGTTGACCATTGGGATCAGGAAAATGAATACCAGCGCAGTAGTGAAAACGGCAAAAGTTTCCGTCAGTGGAGCTGCAGAGTAGTTTGCGGTGAAGGGGCAGAGCGCTGCGAGCCAAAGAGCAATCATGAAGGGTCGCGAAGTGTTTTCGCTGCGGCCGGAGCAGCGCGCGGCAATCTCGGCGATGACCAGGCAAGCTGCAAGATCAAGAAATACTTGCCCCAGCATGACCCAAAAGCGCGAAGCTTCGGCGCTGCGCCCAGTGATTGCCTGGATCAAGGCAAGATATGCCGGGTAGCCCGGCATACGAATATCCACCGGCGCCAAGGCGCCGTTGACCGGGATTCCGTACACATGGTGATGCAGCCAGTCCGTGGCCAACGCTTCATAAAGCGGCGTGTCGCCGGCAGAACTAGGCAAGCGGAAAAGGAAAAAGAGTCGAAGCAGAAGCCCGATGACGATCGGCAACAAGGGATGCGAGAAAACTCGCTTCATGGGTAGCGTGCATCTTACAATAGTTGTACCAGGCCGTTGACAAAGATCTGGGCAGATGAACTGCGAGCGGCGCATCTAATCCTCTACTGCCGTACAGGTCTGCCGCAAAACGATGAAAGAGCGAAGTCCCATATTTTATGACGCGGAACGGGTGCGCTGGCGGCGTACACGACGCGTGATGGAAGTCAGCGGCGCTTTGCTGACGCTGCTGCTGGTGTATTTCTTTTTCAATATAGCCGGGAGCGTTGATTTGCCGGCGGCGCTGTTACCCGGCGCGAAATCGTCCTACCGCGCAGTCAAGGTGAAAGCAAAACCCGGGAAAAACGTCCCGTTACGGGAAGGACGCCACCGGCGGGTAGGAAACATCGGGAAAATCCCCGCCAGCTACGATCCGTTGCGAGCCGCGTTTTATGTCAGTTACGACGCCAACAGCCTGGCGACGTTGAAAAAACATTATAAGGATTTGGACCTGGTGGTCGCGGAAGAACTGCACGCTGTTACGCCAGACGGCGGATTGACGATCGTTGACTACGAACGCTATCAGACGGTGAAAGCATCGGCTGAAGAAGCATTCTCAATCATCCGTGAAGACCGGCTGCATCAGTGGCTGCGTACAGCCAACGTGGAAATTCCCATCATGGGGATGCTGAATAATTATGACGGCCAGACGTGGCGCATCCCGGAGATGGCGCAAATGCTGGCCGATCCCAAGGCGCGGGCGAGACTGGTACGCGACACGGTGCAATATACAATCGAGGCCCGCGAAGTGGGGGTCGTGGTCGATTTCGAGGAAGTTCCGCAACCGAGCGAGAAGCACTTGCAGGAATTCATCGCGGAGCTGGCGCCGGCGTTGCACGCGGTCGGCTTGAAAATCATGATTTCGCTGCCTGCGCAGGACGACACTTTCGACTACGGATACTACGGGAAACAGTGCGACGCCGTGATGATGATGAATTATGACCAGCACTGGACGACATCGGTACCCGGGCCAATCGCCTCGCAAGACTGGTTCATGGACAATTTGCAAGAACTCTTACAGGTTGTTCCCGCGCAGAAAATCGTTGTAGGCATTGCCAATTATGGATACGACTGGCCGGAACCGAATAAACAGTCTCATCCGGCAGCCAAGGATCTGAGCGTGCAGGAAGCACTGCTGCATGCGTACGAATCGGAAGCCCAGGTGGAGTTGGACCCGGCTTCGTTGAATCCACATTATTCCTACTCCGACGACAGTGATCTCGTGCATCAAGTGTGGTTTCTGGACGCAGTGACTGCGTATAACCAGATGCGGGCGGCGGAGCGCCTAGGGGTTCAGGGAACGGCGCTGTGGAGATTAGGCTCGTCGGATACTTCGATCTGGAAGATTTGGGACGCGACGCGGCCTGACGATGCGATCCGCGAAAAGCTGAAAGACGTGCCACCCGGCCCGGATTTGATCCTGGAAGGCAACGGAGACATCTGGAAGATCGCCGACAAACCGAAGCGCGGCGTGCGGTCCTACACTTACGACGCAAAAACGGATCTCTTCACCGCGGAGACATATGACAGCTATCCGCTTTCCTATGAAATCGATCAACTGGGCGCGGCGCAAAAGAAGATCGCGATCAGTTTCGACGATGGGCCCGATCCGCGCTGGACGCCCAAAATTCTTGACGTACTAAAACAGAAGCAAGCGCCGGCGGCGTTTTTTGTAATTGGAGAAGAAGCCGCGAAATCTCCCGGACTCTTGAAACGGGAATATGCGGAAGGCCATTCGATTGGAAATCACACCTACACGCATCCGGCGATGGAGGAAACATCGCCGACACAGTTGCGCTGGGAATTGAATATCACGCAGCGGCTGATCGAAAGCACGCTCGGAGTGAAATCGATCCTGTTCCGGCCGCCGTATGGAATCGACCACCAGCCGGAATTCGCGGAAGAAGTAGAGAAACTGCCGATCGCGCAAGACATGGGGTACCTGATCGTCGGGCAGAAAATCGATCCGCACGACTGGCGGCAACCATACGGCAAGCAAGTTCCAGCGCAGGACATCATTGATGAGGTAATGCATCAGGCGAATAGCGGAAACATTATTTTGTTCCATGACGGAGGGGGCGACCGCAGCCAAACGCTGGCAGCGCTGCCGCAAATCATCGACCAATTGCGCGCGCGCGGATATGAATTTGTGTCCGTGCCGGAACTAGTGAATAAAACGCGCGGCGAAGTGATGGTGCCCTTATCCGGGCGGGAGTGGCTTGAAGCGAAGGCGGATGGCTTTATTTTTGGCCTCTATCACTGGTTCGCAATGGGCATCGGCTATGTATTTGTACTGGGAATCGTGCTGGTCAGCGGACGCGCGCTAATCATTGGGATCCTTGCGCTGATTGAGAAATGGCGCGCAGACCACGATAGAGCGCCCGACCCGCTGCCAAGCGTTAGCGTACTGATTCCGGCGTACAACGAAGAAGGCGTGATCGTACAAACGGTGAATTCGGTGCTGGCGTCAGACTATCCGGCAATGCAGGTGATCGTGGTGAACGACGGCTCAACCGACGAGACCGGCGCGCTGCTGGACACGCACTTTGCCGACGACCCACGGGTACAAATTATTCATCAGGTGAATCGCGGTAAAGCAGCGGGGCTGAACAACGCCATGGGACAAGCGAAAACCGAGATCGTGGTTACGATTGACGCGGACACCGAAATCGAAACCGATGCCATCCGTCAGTTGATGCGGCACTTCTCCGATCCTGGAACTGGTGCGGTGGCAGGGAACGTGAAAGTGGGAAATCGCTCGCGCTGGCTGACGCGCTGGCAGGCGCTGGAATACATCACCAGCCAGAACATGGAGAAGCGCGCTTTCGATTTGCTGAATTGCATCACAGTGGTGCCCGGGGCGCTGGGCGCGTGGCGCGTGAAGGCTATCGAGGCGGCTGGAGGAATTACGGCGGACACCGTTGCAGAAGATGCGGACCTTACGATCGCCATTCGGCGGCTGGGATGGCGCGTGAGCTACGAAGAGCGCGCGGTTGCGTGGACGGAAGCTCCAGAAACGGCCAACGTGTTGATCCGGCAGAGATTCCGCTGGACATTTGGGACGCTGCAGTCGTTCTGGAAGCATCGCGACACGCTGTTCCGGCGAAAGTACGGCACGCTAGGCTGGGTCGCGCTGCCGAATATTTTTGTGTTCCAACTGATGCTGCCGCTGGTTTCGCCGATCATTGATCTGATGTTTCTGGGTTCGATCCTGTTTTGGGGATTGGCGCAATTGCATGTCTCGTGGATACCGCAAACAATGTTTGATACGGCGAATCTACAACGGTCTGTGCTTTTCTTTCTAGGATTTCTGCTGATTGACCTGCTGACGTGCGTGGTGGCGTTCGCGCTCGAGAGGGACGAGGACTGGACCCTGCTGACTCCGGTGTTGCTGCAGCGCTTCTACTATCGGCAATTGATGTACGTGGTGCTGTTCCGGTCGGTAAAAGAGGCGGTCAGCGGACGGCCGGTTGGCTGGCGGGGTGTCGAGCCGGAGCCGCCGCGCGGCCCTACAAAAACGCCCGAAATTGCTCACGCCCGAACTTAGCGTGCGTCATATCTCATTTAGAGGACTGTCGTCGTCACCAGGGTGTGCGACCTTTCGTATCAACTTTTCGTGACTTTTCGTACAGGGCCGATTGGGTTAGGATGAGGGCTACGGTTTTCGGTTCGCGCGGAGGATTTTATGGCCATCAGTTTCACGCTCAATGGAAAGTCTCAATCGGTGGAAGTTGACCCGCAGATGCCACTGCTGTGGGTGCTGCGCGATACGCTGAACATGACTGGCACGAAATTCGGCTGCGGCATGGCGCTGTGCGGAGCGTGTACGGTGCACATCAATGGCGAGGCGGCGCGGTCGTGTATCACGCCGATTTCAGCGGTCAGCGGAAAACAAATTACGACGATCGAGGGCCTTTCCGCAGATGGCAATCATCCTGTACAGCAGGCCTGGATCGAGATCGATGTGCCGCAATGCGGCTATTGCCAGTGCGGGCAGATCATGTCAGCGGCGGCACTGCTGGCAAAGAAAGCCAGCCCCAGTGACGCTGAAATTGATGATTTCATGAGTGGCAACATCTGCCGTTGCGGAACCTACCAGCGCATCCGCAAGGCAATTCATCGCGCGGCGGAGATCCGGTCGGCGCAAGGCAAGTCCGCGTAGTTTTTCTCAATCCGCGCCCTGCCACGATCCCGGGTTTCAGGGTTTGTTTTGCAAACCCTGAGAAAAGAGGTCCCTTATGTCGACGCTGCTTTTAGACCGTCGCGAGTTTCTGAAAGCCGGAACGGTGGCCGGTGCCGGGCTGCTTATCGGATTTCACCTGAACGCGGCAGCCGCAAAAGATCCCGCCGAGGAACAGGAAAAGAAAACTCCCAATCCGTTCAACGCGTGGGTGCATATTTCGCCGGACAATCGCGTGACTTTGATCCTGGAAAAATCTGAGATGGGGCAAGGGATCATGACGGCGGTGCCGATGATTCTGGCGGAAGAACTGTGCGTGGACTGGAAGACGGTGAAGGTGGAACAAGCGCTCACTGATCCTGCGATCTATAACCACGGAACCGGAGGAAGCGGCAGCGTGTCCGGCTGCTGGCTGCCGATGCGGCAGGCTGGAGCGGCGGCGCGAGAGATGCTGGTGGCCGCGGCGGCAGCGCGTTGGAATGTGAATCCGAATACCTGTGTGGCGCAAGACGGTGGAGTGCTGCATGGTTCGCGGAAGAATTTTCTGAGCTACGGCGAATTGGCGGCGGATGCCGCGAAACAGCCGATTCCAAACTTGAAAACGGTGCCGCTGAAGAATTCGGACAACTTCACGATTGTCGGACATGAGATGCCGCGGTGGGAAGCGCGCGCAAAAACGGACGGAACCGCAAAGTTCGGAATCGACTCGCGCGTGGATGGGATGCAGTTCGCCGTCGTGGCGCGGTGCCCGGTGTTTGGTGGAAAAGTGAAATCGTTTGACGCGGCGAAGGCAAAGGCGGTCGCAGGCGTACGTGAAGTGTTTGCGATTGAACCGGTGGAGCAAGGCGCGTTTACGGCCGGCGGAGTGGCTATTGTGGCCGACAATTCGTGGGCGGCTATGCAGGGACGGAAAGCGCTGCAGGTTGAGTGGGAGCTGGGGCCGCATGCGAGCGAGTCTTCCGAAACATTGCGGAAACAATTTTTGGAAAATGCCGCGAAGCCGGGAAAACCCGTTCGCAGTGACGGTGATGCAGACGCGACAATTGCTGCAGCTGGCAAAAAAGTGGAAGCGACGTACGAGTTTCCGTTCGCCGCGCACGCGACCATGGAGCCGATGAATTGTACGGTGCACATTCGGCCAGATAGCGCGGAAGCCTGGGTTCCGACGCAAGCTCCGCAGTGGGCGATGGACGTAATCGCGGGCGTTTCGAAGCTGCCGAAGGAAAAGATCACGGTTCACACCACCTTGATGGGCGGGGGGTTTGGACGGCGCTACATGGGCGATTTCGTGATGGAAGCGGCGCAAATTTCGAAAGTGACAGGCAAGCCGGTGATGGCGCTGTGGACGCGGGAAGATGATATGCAGCACGACTTTTACCGGCCAGCTTCGTATCACCGCTTCTCGGGTGCGCTGGATGAAAAGGGCGGCCTGGCAGCGTGGAAACATTTCCAGACGTCCACTTCCATTGATGCGATGTGGAGCGCAAAGGGCGAGCAGCATCCGGAAAATTCGGAGTTTGCCACGGCGACATTTATTCCTTATCAGACGCCGAATTACCGTGTGGAATATACGCTGGCAAAGTCTGGCGTGCCACGGGCGTGGTGGCGCTCGGTCGAACATTCGACGAGCGGGTTTGTCGTGGAATGTTTTGTGGATGAGCTGGCGGCCGCGGCTGGAACGGATCCTCTGGAATTTCGACTGCGCCTGATCGGCGGTGATCGCAAGATACCGGATTTCACGAATCCGAAAGAAGGCAAGCCTCTGGATACGGCTCGGCTCAAAGGCGTGCTGAAGCTTGCAGCGGATAAAGCCGGTTGGGGTTCGCCGCTGCCATCCGGAGTTGCGCGAGGGATTGCAGGATACTATTCGTTCGAGTCGTATACGGCAGCGGTAGCGGAGGTCAGCGTCAAAAACGGCACCGTGAAAATTCATCGGCTTGTTTACGCAGTCGATTGTGGAAGACCCGTGAATCCCGAGGGCATTCGTGCGCAGGTAGAGGGCGCCGCGATTTATGGGCTGTCTGCTGCGTTGCACGACGCGATCACGATTAACGGCGGACGCGTGGTGCAGACAAATTTCAACGACTACCAGATGCCGCGAATTGCGGAAACGCCCAGGACCGAAATTCATATCGTTCCCAGTACGGAAGAACCTACGGGGATCGGAGAGCCGGGACTTCCCGTCGTCGCGGCTTCGGTGTGCAATGCAATTTATTCGGTGGCGAAAAAAAGAATTCGGCGCCTCCCGATCCGCAGTGAGGACCTGGCTTAGCACGCCCAGTCTAAATGCTAGTTTTCGTTTCTCCCCTTGTATTCATAATTTGGATGGTCCTGTTTTTTGCGCGGGGAAATTTCTGGCAAGTCTGGGAATTCGATTCCCATCGCGCGCGATTCCCTGCTCCGCCACAATGGCCGCGCGTAACAGCGGTCGTCCCCGCACGGAATGAGGCTGTCTCGATAGAGGCGGCAATCAATGCGCTGGCAGCACAGGATTATGCGGGCGAGTTTTCAGTGACAGTGGTTGACGACCACAGCGACGACGGCACTGCGCAGCTTGCTCATCGCGCAGCAAGTTCCACCAAAATGGCCCCTCGCATTCGTGTCATTTCCGCGCCTGACCTGATGGGCGGATGGACTGGCAAGCTGTGGGCACTGAACGCAGGCGTGAAGGAATCAGCAGCAGCAGCGTCTGAGTTCTATTGGTTCACGGACGCCGATGTTGTGCATGCTCCGGAGGCTCTGCGGCATCTGGTTTCGCGAGCGGAAGCTAATAAGCTGGACCTGACTTCGCTCATGGTCCTGCTACGAGCGGAAACTTTCGCGGAACGCCTGCTGATTCCAGCATTCCTTTATTTTTTCTTGATGCTGTATCCGCCGAAGTGTATCGCAAAGCGCGACGCGAAGACCGCAGGCGCCGCTGGAGGCTGCATCCTATTGCGGCGGGCCGCCTTGCAGCGTGCCGGCGGACTCGCCGCGATTCGAAGCGAAGTCATTGACGATTGCGAACTGGCGCGTACGGTGAAGCGGTCTGGGGGAGCAGTCTGGATGGGGCTGACGCGTGCGAGCCAGAGCCTGCGCTCGTATGAAAACTTTTCGGACATTCGCGACATGATTGCGCGTACTGCTTTCACTCAACTGCGATACTCGGCCATATTGCTGGCTGGCACATTTGTCGCGATGATTTTGATTTTTGTACTGCCACTCGCCCTAACGTTCTCCGCCAATATTCGCGTCTGGCCATTCGCGCTGGCCGCGTGGTGCCTGATGACGGCGTCATTCCTGCCGACGGTAAGCTTCTATCGGGTGCGGCCGATATTGGCTCTGCTGCTGCCGCTGGCCGCGCTTTTTTATGCTTACGCGACCTGCCTTTCCGCTGTGCGGTACTGGCTCGGTCGCGGGGGCCAATGGAAAGGGCGCTCGCAGGCGAAACCAAAGGCGCCCGCCTAGAAGACGGCCGCGACAAATTGCAAGAGGGGTCACGATGGTGCGGCACCCACTTTTTTGCTAAACTCGGTTTTGGTACAGGGCTGCATCTCGAATTTAAAGAGCGGCACCGGAGGCCAAGATGAGTGTTCCCTCCAGAATGAGCGATGGCAAGATCACCGTGCCTTCGCTGCTTCATCGCAAATCGCTTAGCCCGCAAGATTCGACCAAAATCACCTGCCTGACCGCGTACGACTACCCGACTGCGCGTCTGCTGGATGAATCCGGCGTGGAAGTGCTGCTGGTCGGCGATTCACTCGGCATGGTGATGCTGGGCCATGAAACGACGTTGCCAGTGACCGTGGACGAAATGCTGCACCACACGCGAGCGGTGCGCAAAGGAACGCGGCGGGCGTTGCTGGTGGCGGACATGCCATTCGGCAGCTATCACGCGGAAATTTCCGAATCGGTGCGCAACGCGGTGCGCTTTGTGAAAGAAGCTGGCGCCGAAGCTGTAAAGGTGGAAGGTGGCGAACGGCGGCTGGAGTTGATTGCGCGGCTCACGGAGTCAGAAATTCCGGTGATGGGCCACGTGGGACTGACGCCGCAATCGCTGCATGCCATGGGTGGATTCAAAGTACAGGGCAAAACTCCCGACGCTGCGGAACAGCTGGTGCGCGATGCGCGAGCCGTGGAAGCGGCGGGAGCGTTCGCCATTGTCCTAGAAGGAATTCCGCGCGAGCTTGCGGCCCTGATTACCCGCGAACTGCGTATTCCCACGATTGGCATCGGAGCAGGCCCCGAATGTGACGGCCAGATTCTGGTGATCAACGATCTGCTGGGCCTGACGTTCGGGCCCGTGCCGAAATTTGCGCGGCAGTATGCCAACTTGAGCGAAATAATTTCCAGCACGGCGCGCGAGTATTGCGCCGACGTGCGGCGCGGGAGTTTTCCGTCTGACGCAGAGTCGTATCATATGCCGGAATCAAAAACGAGCCGCAAGGATATCAACTTCGACGTCGAACTCACCGATTAAATCCCGCTGAACTCTGAGGAGAAATGTATGACGCCGGAAGAAATTCGTCAGTTATTTGATTACAACGCCTGGGCTAACGAGCGCTCTCTCCAAGCGGCGGCGCAACTCTCCGATGAACAATTCGTGAAGCCGCTGGGCTCCAGTTTTTCTTCTGTGCGCGACACGCTGGTGCACATTTGCAGCGGGGAATGGGTCTGGATGGAGCGATGCCACGGCCACTCGCCGTCCGCTTTCCCGGACCTCTCGAGCATCAAGACGGCCTCCGCGCTGCGCGATCACTGGACGCCGCAAGCAGAGCGACTGCTCGCACTGGTACGGGGATTAACGCACAGCGACCTCGATCGCGTAATGGAATACAAAACGTTTAAATTTGGCGTGTACCAAAATCCGGTCTGGCAAGCGCTGCAGCATCTCGCGAACCACGGCACCTATCATCGCGGCCAAGTTACAACCATGCTCAGGCAATTGGGTGCAACGCCTGTGCTTACCGATCTCATGCACTTTTATCGCGAACGTTCAACCGCCGCCGCATGATTCAGCCTAGCCTGTACTCTAATTTTTTGCCGAACCAGTGCCCTCAGCGACTCGTCATCAAATCCGCTGCCACAATACGTAATGCCAGCGACATGAGCTAAAATCCCTGCGCTCATGGAAATCATTCGAACCATCTCGTGGATGAAGGAAACCGTGAGGCAAGCGCGCGCGGAAAATCATTTCGTCGGCTTGGTGCCGACGATGGGTGCGCTGCATGAAGGACATCTCTCACTGATTCGCCGCGCCAGAGGCGACTGTTCGCGCGTGTATGCTTCTATCTTCTTGAATCCCACGCAATTCGGACCAAACGAGGATCTTTCGAAATATCCTCGGACGTTTGAACGGGACGTCGAGCAGCTTACGGACGCGGGCGTAGATATTCTTTTTGCGCCAGATACAAAGGAAATATACCCGGCGGGGTTCCGCAGTTACGTGAACGTCGAAGGCCTGAGCGAGCGGCTGGAAGGCAAGTCGCGGCCTGGCCATTTTCGCGGAGTGGCCACCGTCGTTCTGAAACTTTTCGAAATTATGCAGCCGCAATTTGCCTATTTTGGCCGCAAAGACGCGCAGCAGGTGCGTATTCTGCAGCAGATGGCCACTGACCTGAATCTCAATGTGGAAATCGTGGTTTGCCCGGTTGTGCGTGAGCCGGACGGACTCGCGCTCTCGTCTCGTAATACTTACCTGAATGCAGAGGAGCGCCGCGCCGCCACGGCTCTCCGCCGCGCGCTCGATGAGGCACGTCGAGAGCTTGATGCTGGGACTCGCGACGCACTGCAGCTGCAAACTACAATTCGCCGGGTTTTGTCGAACCAACCGCTGGCGCGCATCGACTACGTTGAAATTGTGGATTCCGAAACATTCGAGCCGGTCGCCAGCATTGGCCCGCGCCCGGTCTACGCGCTGCTCGCGGTCTTCATCGGCAAAACCCGGCTCATCGACAATATGCTCATCGAGCCTGCGGCCGATGGGAATGCTCCAACCTGTTCCTTGTAGTTGCCCGCCGGCGTCAGGAAGGCAAGCTGCTAACTCTCCTGAGCACTTCGCCGGCGTGGCCCTTCACTCGCACTTGGTCCCAGATTTCTTCGATTTTGCCGTCCGCCCCAATCAGAAACGTGCTCCGCACGATTCCTTTGAAAATTCTGCCCATGAATTTTTTCGGGCGCCATACGCCATATTCTTCGATCATTTTGTGAGTCGGATCGCCCAGCAAGGCAAAGTTGAGTTTCTGCTTTTTCTTGAAGTTGGCCAGAGCCTTTTCGGAGTCAGCGCTCGCGCCCAGAATAATCACATTTAGTTTATCGAAGTGCCTTTTTGCGTCGCGAAACTCGGACGCTTCCGTCGTTCAACCTGGCGTGTCGGCCTTAGGAAAGAAAAACAGCACTACGCGTTGTCCCTTGAAATCCTGCAGTGACACGTCAGTTCCAGTGTCGCTCTTCAGCTTAAATTCCGGTGCCTTGTCGCCAATTTTGAGCATAACTTGCAGCCTCAGCCTGCCAGTAGTTTCTTAAGAATTTCATTGACTGTCTGGGGGTTGGCCTGCCCCCGAGTCGCTTTGATGACCTGCCCGACGAAAAATTTGAAAACACCCTCATTACCGGACTTAAATTTAGCGACATTCTCCTGATTTTTGTCAATTATCTCGCGCGCAATTTGCTCAATCGAATCGCTGCTGACTTGCGCGCCCAGGCCTTCAGCCTCGACTATTTCCGCAGCGCCGCGGCCCGTCTCAAACATTTTTGCGAACACTTTTTTCCCGACTGCGCCGGTAATCTTCACGGCTTCGACCAGTTGGATCAGTTCCGCCAGGCTCGATGCCGGAACCGAGCTCGCGGTGATGGCCTTTCCGCTGTCGTTGAGCCGGCGCAAGAGCTCGGTCTGCATCCAATTGGCGGCCGCTTTTCCTGGAGCGCCCGCTTTTGCCGTTGCTTCGAAATAATCCGCAAGATCCCTAGTGCCAGTAAGAACTTCCGCGTCGTACGGCGTGATTCCATAGCTGACGACGAATCGCGCACGCTTCGCTTCCGGCAGTTCCGGCAGCGCATTTTTGACCGCGTCGCGCCAAGCCGGGCTGACATGCACCGGGAGCAAATCGGGCTCAGGGAAATAGCGGTAATCGTGCGCCTTCTCTTTCGAACGCATGGAAACCGTATAGCTCTCGGCCTGATTCCACAGCCGCGTTTCCTGAGAAATTTTGCCGCCGGCTTCGATGATGCCGATATGCCGGTCGATCTCGTACTCGAGGGCTTTTTGCAAAAACCGAAACGAATTCAGATTTTTGACTTCAACT
>Ga0137362_10000063_pt1 | contig 40444 bp, 30 predicted proteins | sample MadtaG_2_FD_104801 | JGI IMG/M metagenome (GOLD analysis project Ga0137362, IMG submission 104801) | Vadose zone soil microbial communities from Angelo Coast Range Reserve, California, USA - Mad1_100_16 metaG | ecosystem: Environmental > Terrestrial > Soil > Vadose zone | place: USA: California... | reverse complement strand
CGCCCTACGACGCGGAGCTGTTCGGCCACTGGTGGTTCGAGGGGCCGATGTTCCTCGACTTTCTCTTCCGCAAGCTGCAGTACGACCAGGACAGCGTGGCGCCGATCACGCCCTCGGAATATCTCGCCCGTCACCCCGAGAACCAGGTCGCCACGCCGTGCACCTCGTCGTGGGGGTACAAGGGCTACGCCGAGGTGTGGCTCAACGGGGCCAACGACTGGCTGTACCGGCATGTGCACAAGATGGGCGAGCGCATGGTCGAGCTCGCCCATCGCCACCCGGATGCGCAAGGCCTGCGGCGCCGCGCCCTCAACCAGGCCGCGCGCGAGCTCCTGCTGGCCCAGGCCAGCGACTGGCCCTTCATCATGAAGACGGGCACCACCACGCCGTACGCGGTGGGCCGGGTTTGCGACCACGTGAACCGGTTCAACGCCCTCTACGATGGGGTCCTCGCCGGGAAGATCAACGAGCCCTGGCTGCGAGAGCTCGAGGAGCGCGACAACCTCTTCCCGGACCTCGACTTCCGGATTTACACGCGGTAGCGCCGGGGGCTTCGGGCGCCGACAGAGTCGAGCCCGAGGCGCCGAGGCGGCTTCCTCGCCACCACTCGTTGCTTCCAGTGGGCTCGCGATCAGTCGAGCGGATCGGGGATGCCGTAGACTTTCACCAGACGCCGCTTACCTTTGACTTGCTCCTCGCCTATGAAGACGCATTCAAACTCGCCCTTTACTCGTTGAAAAACAGTCTCATCGATGAGGATTTTGAAGCCGGAGACCTTGGTCAGACCTTCGAGTCGGGACGCAATGTTAACCGGATCGCCGATCACGGTGAACTCCATTCGCTCTTCCGAGCCAATGTTGCCCGAGACGGCTTCCCCGTGACAGATCCCGATTCCGGTTTCGATGGTCGGTCTTTGGGCTCGCGTCTGCCGGATATTGAACGCCTTCAGCGCGTGACGCATGCCGAGGGCGGCGCGGACGGCGCGGAGCGGATCATCCGCCCGGGTGATCGGCGCGCCGAAGACCGCCATCACGGCGTCCCCGATGAACTTGTCGAGGGTGCCCTGCTGGTTGAAGATCTCCCGGACCATCAACGAGAAGTACTCGTTCAACAGTCCGACAAGGTCCTCCGGGGCGTACTCTTCGGTGAGGGTAGTGAAGCCGCGGATATCACAAAAGAGAACGGAGACTTCCTGACGGTTTCCGCCGAGCTTCAACTTGTCCCTGTCTTTCAGAACATACTCGGCGACCTCACGCGTGACGTAGCGACACAGGGTACTCATCAGCCGCTGTTCTTTCGTGATGTCCTCGGCGACCGCCACAATCCCCATGGGGTTCTGCTTGCTGTCCCGGAGCGGGACGGCGCTCAGGTTCACGCTTATCGGATCGCCCGTCGGGAGGACGTACTTGAGGTCGTAGGCCTTATAGGCCTCCCCGGCGGCCGCGCAGCGCCGGAGCTGCGCGATGAGAGACTCGTTGGACGCGCCCAGGAACTGCTCCACGCGGGGACTCGTTGCCCAGTTCGTCTGCAGACCGAAGATGGCTTCGAAGGCGGGGTTGACGCTCCCGACGCGGCCGTCCGGGTCCACCGTCATCACCCCGGTGGCCATGGATCGCAGAATGCTCTCGTTATAATTTCTCATGTAGACGACGGCCTCGAACAACCGGGCGTTATCGAGCGCGATGAAGGCCTGCGCCGCGAGGGCGGACAGGAACTCCTCGTCTTCGCGGGTGAAGATGTCGCCCTTCTTGTTCAGAACTTCGGCGACACCGACGACCTCGCCCTGCGCATTGTGGATGGGGGCGCAGAGGATCGTCCTCGTCCGGTAGCCGGTCCTTTCGTCCACCGTCCGGTCGAAGCGAGGATCGCGGTACGCGTCGGTGATGTTGATGCTCTCTCCGGTGGCCGCCACCACGCCCGCAATGCCGCGCCCGATCGGAATGCGGATTTCGACCAACCCGGCGCCCTCGGCGACCTTGGACCAGATCTCCTCGGTTTTCCTGTCGACCACGAACAGGGTGCTCCGCTCGGCGTTCATCACTTCTGACGTCCGGGCCATGATCTTCCGTAGAAGCTGATCGACGTCGAGTTCCGCCGAGAAAGACTTCATGACATCCAGGAGAATTTCCGAGATTCGGCGCCGCCGCTGGATCTGGTCGACCTGCTCGGCGTTCCGGACGGCGATGGCCACTTGGGCCGCCAAGGACCGCAAAAGGTCTTCGTCGTTCGTGCTGAAGGCTCCGCCGATCTTGTTGAGGACCTGCAGGGCGCCGATGATCTTGTTGCCGCTGTCACGCACCGGAACGCACAGGATCGTCCGGGTCTGATACCCGGTCCGCTTGTCCAGGTCGGCCTTGAAGCGAGGATCGAGATACGCATTCAAAACGTTTACGGTCTCCCCGGTGAGCGCGACCGTGCCGGCGACGCCCCGACCAATGGGAATGCGAATTTCCTTGAGACCGACGCCCTGCGCGATCTTGGACCACAGCTCGTTTCGTTTCTCATCCACGAGGAACAACGTGCTGCGGTCGGCGTTCATGAGGTGCGAGGTCTTCTCCATAATGAGCTGGAGAAGCTTGTCGAGCTCGAGCTCTTGGGCGAGGGTCTGCAGGACCTCCAAGAGGCTTCGGATCTTCTCGGGTGACGCCAGTACGGAGGACGAATACATGAACTCGACTCGTCTTAAGCGGGCCCCAAAGGTTTGTCGCGGCCGGCTCCTCAGGCCCGCACCGAGGCGCCATCCCCGCACGGCCTCTACCCAGCTTGAGCGGCCCACAGTCTACCACTCCCGCCGGACAGATGTCAGCGGCGGAAAATCCGGCGGGTCCTTTCTTGGCCCTTGACAACTGTGGGGCCGGAGACTACAAGAGGAGTCTGGCGGCCCTCCCGTCGACCACGAGGAACCTTATAAAGCGACGCGCGGGGTTCTCCAGTGGCCCTATTGTGTCCCTTCCGCAGGGTGTCGCGCAGCGTCTGAAGGAGCGCCGCCGCTGCACCTGACGAGGTGGCGGCGCGACAGGTGAACGCGCAGGGGTCAGTAGCATCCTGGCGGGTTTCTTCGTCGTCACCTCGCTGCTTCTCGCGTCCACTCGGTGGCCCAGTAGCGCCGTGATCATCCCTTCTGCGGCGTGAGGAACAGCAGCGGCGAGAGGGCCCGAGACTGCGGCGCGGCGAGGGGGTGTCGCTCGACGCGTCGGGTCCTGCCCGATCGGACGGGCCGCGAGGGAGAGGGTGAAACCGCTCCCGACGTGCGGACGCTCGCACGGCGCCTCATCCGGCTCGATTCTGCTGATCGGATCGCGGGCAACGCGCGAAGGGCACTCTTAGAGTTGAGGGCGGGGACATGGAGATCAATATCAAGACGGTCGATGGGATAACGGTGGTAACGATCGTCGGCGAGATAGACGGGAGGACCGCCCCGGACGTCCACCGTCGAGTTTCAGCGGTGCTCGAGGCCACGAGCAAGATCCTGTTCGACATGAGTCAAGTGCAATACATGTCGAGCGCTGGCCTTCGAATGCTTCTGTCCGTGTATCGGCAGGTTTCCGGTAAGAACGGCCGAGTTGCCCTGGCGGGGCTCTACGAGGAAATCCGGGACACGATGTCCGTCACTGGATTCCTCGGCCATTTTCCCACCTATGCGACGGTTGATGAAGGGCTGGCCGCCATAAGATAGAGCATGGAGCGGATCGATACCTATCCAACGCACCTACGCGGAGGGTTCAAACTTCGGCCGGGGCGGCCGTATCCTTTCGGGGCAACCCTTGTCCCGGGCGGCATCAATTTCTCGGTGTTTTCGCGACACGCGGATTACTGTGTGTTAGTCCTTTTCGAGAAGGGCAAGACCGAGCCGATGGTGGAAATTCCGTTTCGCGGAATGTTTCAGAGGGCCGAGTCCGGCGATCCCGTGTGGGGCGATTTCAGGATCGGAAACGTCTTTGCCATGGTTGTCTTCGACCTGGACTACGAAGACATCGAATACGGGTTCCGCATGCACGGACCATACCCCCGGGTTGAGCGGGGTCGGCCCGGCATCCACCGGTTTGACCCTTCGCAGGTCTTGATGGATCCGTACGCGAAGGCCATCGGCGGTCGTGAGATGTGGGCCGAAGAACCAGATTGGAACAAGCGGTATCAGCACCGCGCCCGGGTGCTCCACGACGACTTCGACTGGGAGTCGGACCGTCCGCTGGAAATACCGATGGAAGACCTGATCATTTACGAGATGCATGTGCGCGGCTTCACGCGACATCCATCGGCCCGAGTGAGGAAGCCGGGCACGTTCGCGGCGATCCGAGAAAAGATACCGTATCTCAAAGAACTGGGTGTCAACTGCGTCGAGCTGATGCCGATTTTCGAGTTTGACGAGTTCGAAAACCGCCGCGTCAACCCAGAAACGGGCAAGATGTTGCTGAATTATTGGGGCTACAGCAGCGTAGGCTTCTTCGCGCCGAAAACGGGATACGCGGCCACGGGCAAGTCGCGTGATGGCACCATGGTCGCGGACGAGCTGAAGACCTTGGTCAAAGAGCTGCACCGGAGTGGCATCGAGGTCATTCTCGACGTGGTCTTCAATCATACGGCAGAGGGGAATGAGGACGGTCCGACGATCTCGTATCGGGGCATTGACAATGCTACCTACTACATGCTCACGGAGGACGGATACTACCAGAACTTCAGCGGAACCGGGAACACACTGAACTGCAACAACCCGATCGTCCGGAGCACGGTCCTGGACTGCCTCCGGTACTGGGCGGCGGAATACCACATTGACGGCTTTCGCTTCGACCTCGCCGCCATCCTCGGGCGGGATCCACGGGGCGTTCCACTCGCCAACCCCCCGCTGCTGGAGGCTCTGGCCTTCGATCCGGTTCTGGGCAAGTGCAAGCTGATTGCCGAAGCGTGGGACGCAGGCGGCCTCTATCAGGTGGGTTCCTTCCCTGCGTACGGGCGGTGGGCCGAGTGGAACGGTCAGTGGCGGGACACCGTTCGCAAATTCCTCACGGGTGACTTCGGGCAGGTTGGGAAGGCGGTGCAGCGACTACAGGGCTCGCCAGACCTGTATGGCGAGCGGGGTCCGACGGCGTCGGTGAACTTCGTCACGTGCCACGACGGCTTCACGCTGGCCGATCTCGTCTCGTACAACGAGAAGCACAACGGGGCGAACGGCGAAGACAACAAGGATGGAACGAACGACAACACCAGCTGGAATTGCGGGTGGGAAGGCGCGACCGATGATCCCTCCATCAACCGGCTGCGCCGTCGACAGATGAAGAACGCGTTCGCGATGCTGCTGGTGAGCCAGGGCACGCCGATGATCCTGATGGGCGACGAGGTGGGGCGAACCCAATGCGGCAACAATAACGCCTACTGTCACGACGACGAGCTGACTTGGCTGGATTGGACGCTGCTGGAGACCAACCAGGAGCTATTCCGGTTCGTGAAGAACTGCATCGCGTTCCGAAACGGGCATCCCGTCCTTCGGAGCAACCTGCACTTCCGGAACGAAGACTATCTCGGCACGGGGTACGCTGACATTACCTGGCACGGCACCCGCGCCTGGCAGGCGGACTGGAGCGAAGGGAGCCGCGTTCTGGCCTTCATGCTCTGTGGTAGACACGCGAGGAGCGGAACGGCCGTGGACGATTACATCTATATAGCCATGAACATGCATTCGGAGGCGCTACCCTTCGAAATCCCTAGACTGCCGGCCGGCAAGCGGTGGCACGTCTTCGCAAACACGAGCGGCGTCCCCCCCGAAGATGTCTCGGATCCAGGGGCAGAGCCACCGCTCGCGGACGAGGCAGAGTTCGTGGTGGGCGGACGGTCCGTGGCGATCTTGGTCGGGCGGGACCGACGCACGACTCCAACGTAACCGCACGTTACCAACAGAAGGGAACCATGGCGTTCAACGCAACCTTAGAAGTGACCGATAGGAAAATCGCCAGGATTACCCTATCGGGCGAGCTGGACGCGGCCGCGGCGCCCGGCTTCCGGGCCGAGATCGAGAAGTCCGCCGCGCAGCAGGCGAAGCGTCTCGTCCTGATGATGCGCAATCTGGAGTACATCGCAAGTGCGGGCCTGCGAGTGCTCGTCTTCGCCAAACAGAAGATGGGAGCCGCCTGCGACATCTACGTCGTCGCTCCGCAGGAGCAAGTGGTTGAATCGCTCGAGCTCACTGGACTGCGCCACAGCCTTGTCATCATGAGGGAGTACGACGCGGCCGAGATAGAGAACCTCGCGTAGCACGTGAGGCCGACCCGGTATCACGGGGAGGCCGGGGCCAACTATTACGGATAGCGTGAGCGTAGCCGCCCGGCTGGACTCCTTGGCGCGTCTCCGCGAGTACGTCATGCGGGCGGCCCGGGATCTCGACAGAGCGACCGCGTATCGCCTTCGACTGGCCGTCGACGAGATCGCGACCAACGCTATCGTTCACGGTTACGGCGAGGCCGGACGGGAAGGGATCCTGAGGATCCGAGCCGACAGCGATGAGAGGGCGGTGAGGATTATCCTCGAAGATTCGGGCCCGCCGTATGATCCTCGAGAGACCCTGCCGCCCGACGATCTCGGGCGACCGCTGGAAGAGCGACAGGTCGGCGGGCTTGGGGTTTTCCTCGCGCTACGCGGCGTCGACGAGTTTCGCTACGAGCGCGTCGGAGCCTGGAATCGAAACGTGTTCATCGTGAAGCGGAAGACGGCGCGGACCGCTGACGCGTGAGTTGTCCGCGTGAACGGTCCCGCGCCGGGTTGGTTCGCTCTACCGGGGAGGTTGCGTCGTGAGTAGTGAGCGGCGGCACTTGCTCGTCGTTGAAGGGGATGGTCCGGGCCACGGCCACCTGTCCAAGACCGTCGAGCCGCTGGGACACACGGTGACCGTCGCCCAGGGCGGAGGGCAGGCCCGGAACGCGCTCCGGACGCGGAAGGTCGACGTCGTGCTGTGGCACGCCGAGCTATCGGACCGAGAGGGACCCGAGGTCCTACGCGCACTGAAGGGCGACGGCACGATCGGCGACGTTGCCGTGATCGTAGTGGCGTCGGTGCAGAGCCCGGAGCGGATCGGCAGGTGGATCGAGAGCGGTGCGGATGATTACCTGACTCTGCCGGCCACCCCCGCGGCGCTGAGCGCGCGGCTACGTGTGTGGCTCGAGAACCGGTCATTGCGCGAGCGTGCCCTCGCGTGCGCGGAAGAGGCGAAGGGCGCGCAGAGGCTGGCGGACGATTTGATCCGGCGCATCCTGCCAATCGGCGTTGCGCTGTCGGCTGAGAAGGATTTCGATCGGCTGTTGGAAAGGATCCTGAAGGAAGCGAAGTCGATCTGCAATGCCGACGGAGGCACGTTGTATCTGCGCGAGGGAAAGCACCTCAGGTTCGCAATCATGTTGAACGACTCGCTAGGCATCGCGATCGGCGGCCCCGGCGATGCGCGAGCCTCGTCTCGGGTCGCACTGTATGACGAGAGAACGGGCGAGGGCAACACCCACAACGTGGCGAGCGCGGCGGCCTTACTCGGCCGTTCAATCAATGTTCCGGACATCTGGAACAGCGCGGAGTTCGACTTTTCGGGGACCAAGAGCTTTGACGAAAGGAATGGCTACCGCTCGATCTCCAGCTTGACGGTCCCGCTGACGAACTACGATAACGAGGTGATCGGAGTGCTGCAACTCCTCAATGCCCAGGATCCCCGGAACCGTTCGGTGATCCCGTTCGATGCGTACATGCAGCAGGTCGTAGAGGCATTGGCGTCGCAAGCGGCGGTCGTCCTCAACAACCGCCTGCTTCTCGAGCGCCAGAAGGAGTTGGTGCGATACGAAAGGGAGTTGCAAATCGGCCGGGAGATCCAGACGAGTTTCCTGCCGAGCAGGCTACCAGAGCTCCCGGGCTGGGAGGTCGAGGCGCGGTTTCATCCGGCCCGTGAGGTGGCCGGAGACTTCTATGACGTCTTTCCGCTCGAAGACAGCGGCCGGTTTGGCCTGGTGATCGCCGATGTGACCGATAAGGGGGTGGGAGCGGCGCTCTTCATGGCATTGTTCCGCACTCTGATTCGAGCGTTTGCTAACAGTGGCGGCGAAAGACGGACCGCCGTCAGGGACACCGTTGCGCGCACCAACGACTACATCCTGGAGAACCACGTCGAGGCAAATATGTTTGCGACGCTCTTCTACGGTGTCCTTGAACCTCGGAGCGGTCTCCTGACGTATGTGAACGGTGGCCACAACCCCCCCGTTATCATCGGCCCGGCGGGTGTGCGAAGGTCTCTCAAGCCGACGGGTCCGGCCGTCGGAGTGTTTCCCCGTGCGAAATTCGAGGTTGACGAGGTAGGTGTGGCGCCTGGCGACACGTTGTTCGCGTTCACCGACGGGCTGACTGACGCCCGCAACCTCTCCGGCAGTTTGTTTGGCCAAAGGCGCCTGGCGGCGACGCTCGATCCTCCGGCATCGTCCGCCGTCGCCCTCCTGGACCAGATCGAGGAATGCGTCCGCAAATACGTCGGCGACGCGAGACAGTTCGACGACATAACGATGATGGTCCTCAGGAGGATTCCCGACGAGCAGAACCCGTAGCTCGAATCGTCAGAAACCAGCGACACCTGTGTCAGGAGCTCAGGAGCTCCCATGAGGTCGGGTCCTCGACCTTGCGGAACTGTGAGGGCGATTCCGGGTTGCGGCCGGAGCGCCGGCAGCTCAGCGGGTGACGTAGGGATTGTCGTACCAGTAGTTGGTCCAGTTGGCCCAGTTGCCATGTATCTGAGCGAGCGGGAATAATAGGGCGGCAGTTCACCCCCGCCGTAGGGGCCTGGGGCCTCGTCGGTCCGGGCGGGGCCAATGTGGACGGCTCCCGTTCCGTTGGAGCAGGGCGATCCCGAAGAGCAGCCGATGAAGTTCAAGGGATTATCCGTCGAGTCGAAGCCGGGCTCGGCATACCGGAGGGTGAGTTCCCAGATGCCCCATCCCGTGTTCGCGCCGACCGGCGACAGCAGATGGTCGCGGCGCAACCGGCCCGTTCAAGGGCTTGTCCTCGCCGGCGACCAGTCGGGCAGCGGAGACGAACCAGCCCGCCGCGTCGACCTCGTCGAGGTTCGTGTCACCGGGCGCGAGGCGCCGCCGCTGGTTCAACTGCTCGAGATACTCGAAGAGCAGCGCGACCGGTCCCACCGCCCACGGCAGGACGCCCCCGTACCGGGGTCCGGTCGCCGTTCGTGGACTGACTGGGCCCCGAAGTAGGTGAAGCTCGCGTTCCCTCTCGCGCTAGTCCGGCCCGGGTCGCTCGTGCCCACGCCCTCGTCCTCCGCGAGGACGTCCGTCTCGAACCCAACTACGACTCTTCTCGAGGACGGACGGCCTTGCCATCAATCTCGCCTTTTTTTCGGAAACAGCCGTCTCATTCCCCCGGAAAGCACGGGTGGAATTGCCCGCGCCGGCGTCAGCGCGCGGACACCGGCAGCCGAAACAGTCCCGCCCCCAACGAAAAATGAGCCAAGCTGACAGAAATCAAAGGGCCGGCAGTCAAGACTTCATTCCAACCCCAATAGTCATGAGACCAAGGCCCCATGACTATTCAGTCCATCATGGGACGCTCGCCCACCCAGCGCCTCGAGCCCGAAATCCTCACGCAAGTACCTGAGGAAGTTCTGCTGCCGCCTCGAACGTGAGCGACTATGTGTCTGCTATTGACCGGCTAGACACCTATATGTGTTGACCGAGTGACTGAAAAATTCCTATTGACAATTGCGCTTTAGTCGACGAATACTCCGGGCCTTCGGCATCGCTGTTCGACCGGAGCGGGCGGTGTGAGTGTCACGGACACGGTCGGTGATGCTTGAGGCCGTCGTGCAGTAACCCGGATTGCCTGGGTGGGCTATACGTAGTTGGCTGCAGACTCTCTCCCCTCGCCGAAAGGCGGATATGAGTCACGGCGTGCTGCCCTTGAAACCCTGAGCCTCTGGGCGAGGCGAGATCACCCCGGCTGGCCTGTCTTGCCGTGCATCGAAATGTTTTCGCAACCTGGTTTCTCCAACTTACCGATGGGCCGGTCGTCCTACCTGCGAGCGCGTGCGGCCCCCGAGGGGGCGTGCACTGGCACATCCGGAAAAGAACGAGTTGCCGGAACATTCCTGAGGAAGGCTAACCCGCTGCCTCGCGAAGGTCGGATGCACGCCGTCCCTAACAACTCTTGACGGAGGTGAAGACGCATGAACCGAAGAAAATGGCTCAAAAGGGTAGGACTCGGCTCTGTTGCCCTCGCATCCCTTCCGACGATTGTCACGCGGCGCGCGACACCCGCGTGGGCCGACTCCGGGCCAATGAACTTCCACTTCTCGGCCACTAGCTACATACCAAGGGAAATCGACCGTCTCGTCATAGCTGGGTCCGGCAGCTTCACCTCGGCACAAGTCGAGGGCGAGGGAAGCTTTGCGCATTATGATGGAAGCATGCCAGGACCCAATAATATCCGCTTCAATTTCACCGGAACCTGGAAGGCCACGCGGCTTGTGAGCTTCGACTTGTTAGGCACATATGCCACCGACGCCGCAGGCAACAATACACTGGCAGCGGGCAAACTGGTAATGGAGATCGACCTCGTGCGGCCGGGAACTCCGAGTAGAGTTCCTTCGTTGCTCACGCTTGTCAGCAACCTTGCCCCCGCAGACTTTATGCCTGATACCGGTGAACCGGATGGAGTCACCCTCCTCGCGCCGAATAAGCCGAGTGGTTTCCTGTTTGTGCCCATCGGGTTTCGATCCATTGTCCCGCGGCCGGGGGAGGCGTTCGTACCGGTGGTCTTCAGCACCCTCGTCGAGACGAGGCATGGAGTGCCGCCTGCGGCATGAACTGGGGTGGTGGCGGTTGAGCGACGTGGGTGGAGATGGTAGGCGCGCCGTGGTGTGCCGAGGATCTGGATGGGCATGCGGGTGACCTTCTCGGACATCTTCAACATCTCCGCGGTAAAGGACGCCGCGCCGAAGGCAGCTCCGGACTGGACGGGGATTTTCCCCCCGGCACTCAATCCCCTGGGATGCTCAACCCCAATCAGGGAGAGGAGAACGCTACGATTCGCATGCACACGCTGAGCGCAACCAGGCAGATAAGGAGCCTTCAATGAGGTTGGGGAGCATGGCTATGAGCCGACGAAGTCTCGCTGCGAAACACGCTATTGTTGTGGCTCTGCTGATCGTGTTGACAGGGGCCGGCGGAACTGCCACGGCAGCCGGGCTAAGCCCTGGCCACGTGTATACGATGACGAACGACCCGGCCGGTAACGCAGTGGTCGTCTTCAACCGGGCGGCCGACGGCACACTCACGAAGTTCGGGACTTTCCCTACAGGGGGCACGAGCATCGGCGTGTTCGCCACGGGGAACCAAAATGGCTTGCTCTTGGATGAGGATAGTCGATGCCTATGGGCGGTCAACTCTCTCGACAATGAGATTACTGCGTTTCGGGTGATGGACGACAGCCTGAGCTTTATCAACAAAGTCGGTTCGGGTGGTCGCCGGCCGATCAGCCTAACCGAGCATAAGGATTTGCTCTATGTCCTCAATGCCGGGGGGCAAGTAGGGAGCACCGATAACATTACCGGCTTTACCGTGGACCACGGCTGTGGGCTCTCGCCGCTGGCCGGATCAACTAGGTCGCTGAGTGCGCCCTCAACCTCTCCCGCCCAGGTTGGCTTCACGCCAAGTGGTCGAGTACTGGTCGTGACTGAAAAGGTGACGAACAAGATTACCACCTACACGGTTGGCGAAGACGGACGGCCCAGCGGACCCATGCCCCAGGCTTCCGCAGGCCCCGAGCCGTTCGGCTTTACGTTCATCAATCGCGGCCAACTGTTCGTCACCGAGGCGGCTTGCAGTGTCCCGCGCCCACCGGGCAATTTGCCCACCTGCGTCGTCCCCCCAGATCAGCCCGCGTTGTCGTCGTATGAGGTGGCGGACGACGGCACACTCACACTCATCGACACATCGGTCGATAATCAGGCAGCAAAGTGTTGGGTAGTGGCCACGAACAGCCAGCGCTTCGCCTACACGGTGAATGCCCTCGCCGTGCAGGCCGGGGGGCTCGGCTCGATCACCGGCTATCGTATTGACCCCGATGGCGACCTCACCAAGCTTGGTTCCACGCCGATCCCTGCTGCACCTCTTGGTGTCCCCATCGATGCGGCTCTCAGTAACGATAGCCGTTTTCTCTATGTACTTCACGAAGCAGATGGCATCATTAGTGCCTACCGGGTGGAGGCCGATGGCGGGCTCGTACCGCTCACACCTCCCAGTTTTGCGATTACCGCACCCCCCCCCCTCCTCACAAATGGTCCATTCCCCAATGGCCTCGCTGTGCGGTAAAGCCTGACAGATGATAGGGGGAGGGATTCCCGTCCCTCCCCCTACCGGGTGATCACAGACCACGGGCAGTACTTAACAGCCAGTGGTGAAACGCGTCGAGTGTAGAGAGCGATGGTAAGGATTTACGACACGCGCACCATGCGCGGAGCTGGCCGCGAGATGATCTACGAACGCGCCACGCCGTCCAGACGCGCCCGAAGAACATGCCGAAGGCGATTCCAAGCGCGCGAGGGCCGAATCGCCGTCCTTACTGTAGGAGCCCGCGCGGCGTGCCGCGTCCGAACGCCTTCCGCATGAGAATGCCGAGGTTGAACGCGCCGGTGTGCACGAGCAATCGCTGGAGGAGGTTGTGGTGCCCGCGCAGATGCGTGCGGCGGAGGCCTCCGGTGTTGTACGGGATCCGGCATGCCCGGTACTTCACCCTGCAGCTTGCGAGAAAGCTCCTTGACACGGTCGCTGTTCCGGCAGATCTTCGCGCGCATCAAGCGCCTCGGGTGGCATCCGACGTGATCGAGCGAGCGGCCCATGGAGGAGTGAGAGACGCGCAGGTTGGATCGTCACCGGCTGTAGTGTCTCTGGGATCGGGAGCAAGAGCGGACTCGGCGGTGTCTTCGCGGCCGGCGTCGCGGAGCGGCCCTGGTCACCGAGTACGAATGAGCAGAACGGGTTCGTCCGGCGTCACGCCGTCGGCTCGACGGCACGAGAGCGGAGAGATGTATTTTTGCGCAGTCTTTGCCCGGCGAGTCTCGGACAGGCGAGCGAGCTTCAAATCGCCAATGTCGGCCAATGTCGGCTTGACAGGACCGCTCGGATGACGTAAGAGGGCACAACACACCGCAACATGGACTATTTCGTAATTCGGAAAGGGAGGGTGCTATGCGTCGTGTTCTTGCGCAGTGTGCTGCACTGGCTGCGTTGATCCTGGTCGTGTTTTGCAAGCAACAAGAGAGTAGTGCGGAGAACCTGAATGCGCTGAAAGGCCGGTATGCGTTTACCCTGGCGGAAAAGTGTGTCCATCAGCTTAGTTTTAACGTGCCGGGATTCAACGCCAATCTCCAACTCATTGATCCTGTGGGTGCCGAAACCTACAGCGGCGCCTCTGACGGATTCATGAGTTTCGACGGTGAGGGGGAATTCACGGTTGAGCAGGGTAGAGCCACCAACATTATGAATGCAGACAACCGGTTGATACAACCTATAATCACGCCAATCCCGTTGGGTTTTGGTCTCGGGGAGGCAATCGCGTTCACCTGTCACGGGCCATACGCCCTAGATGCTGGAAAGATCACAATTAAGGCGACCTGTGACGCCACCGTCCCTCTCCCCAACGTGTTTAATGCCACAGGGTTCGAGTCCCAATTTATCCTTGAGGGCTTCCTCCCCCAGAATAGAGGTCACCTCGTCTTAACCGATATTGGGAAGCCCGTTAGCCCGAACACCGCGCAACCAGTAACCATCTTCTTCGCCGGCACCCCCCCTCCCTCAGTGAGGCAGCAGAGGATCTGCACGCGGGCCGTTACCCTGGATCTTGTATCTGGTGAGTGAGGCCGGAACCTCTATGCCGGGCAGCCGCAGGGCGACCTCATCCGTCATCCCCCGTTGAGGGCCTAACGGACCAGGCTACAGCCGCTCGAGGAGGCCAAAACACCGACCCCATCGGAGCAGGAGGCCTTGCCATGAAGCTGAAGGACAAAGTCGCGATCGTCACGGGCGCGGCCGCAGGAATCGGCAAGGGGGTCGCCGAGGTGTTCTCTCGCGAGGGCGCGAAGGTCGTCGTCGTCGATTGGAGCGAGGAGACGGGACGCAAGACCGCCGACGAGATCCGCCGCGAAAGCGGGGACGCGATCTTTGTCAAGTGTGACGTCTCCAACGAGGAGCAGGTCAAGGAGGTTGTACGGAAGACGCTCGAGACCTACGGAAAGATCGACATCCTCGTGAACAACGCCGGCGTCGGTACCTACACGTCCGTACTCGACACGACGAGCGAGAGCTGGGACCGCTGTCTGGCGATCAACCTGAAGAGCGTGTTTCTCTTTTCGAAGTGCGTGATTCCCCACATGCAGGCCCTGGCGAAGGGCGCGATCGTCAACATGTCGTCGGTCCACTCTCGGTCGACCGCGAACGCCGTCGCTCCCTACGCGGCATCGAAGGGCGCCATCACCGCCCTCACGCGCAACATGGCGATCGACTATGGCCCGGCGATTCGCGTCAACTCCATCGCGCCCGGTTGGGTGTGGACGCCCCTCATCGAGCGTCTGTTCGAGGGGTACGAGGACCCGAAGGCGATGATCAAGAAGGTCGAGGAGCGTCAGGTGCTGAAGCGGATGGGCACCCCGACCGACATCGGCAACGCCGCCGCCTTCCTGGCGAGCGACGAGGCCTCCTTCGTGACCGGCACCCAGCTGTTTGTGGATGGCGGCCTGACGGCGGTGCTCGAGCAGTGGTAGCGGGGGCGGCCAGGCCGAATCTGCGGGGCCGATAAACCGTGATTGAGCGGATCTTCCACTTCAACATCAACTGTACGGACCTGGAGCGCTCGCTGGCGTTCTACCAGCTGCTCGGCTTCAAGGTCATCCTCGACTTCCGAGCGGGCATGACCAGCAAGGAAATGGCCGAGGCGTTCGGAATGCAGACGGCTGATCTGAAGGGAGTGCATCTGCGCCTCGGCGACGCGGCGGACGCGACCCGGATCGACCTGCTGGAGTTCACGGACCCGCCGCCCACGGGTCGACCGTATCCTCATCTATACCACACGGGGATCGGGCGGATGTGCCTCAAGACGACGAACCTCGAGCAAGATTATCGGGATCTGTCGGCGAAGGGCATCGTCTTCCTGTCCAAACCGAAGACACTACCCGGCACATCGGTCTCGATCGTGTGCTTCAAGGATCCCGACGGGACCTTCATAGAACTCCTCGAAGGCGATTTCTGACGAGTGGTTGTGCGGGGAAGCGCTACCGTGATCGGACGACCGATCAAGGGCGCGACGAGGTCCCATCCATTATGTACACGCACGGCAGAAAGGTGGGCTGCCGGATCAGCCTCGACTACACGTACAAGGGTATGCGGATCGGCTGCCTCGAGAATGAGCAGCTCCAAGTCGGCGTGTTGCTCGACAAGGGTGCGGACGTCTTCGAGTTCACCTACAAGCCGAGGGATATCGACTTCATGTGGCAGTCGCCACTCGCCCTGCGCCGGCCGTTCGCCTCGACGAGCGCGCTGCCAGAAGGAGCCTTCCACGATTACTATTACGGGGGCTGGCAGGAGGTGTTGCCCTCGGCGGGTTGGGCGTCGGAACCATACCAGGGCACGTACCAGGGGCTTCATGGCGAACTCTCGCTGCTTCCCTTCGAGGCGGCGATCGCAGAGGACTCCCCGGAGCTCGTCGCCCTCACATCGCGCGTCCGGCTGTACCGTTCGCCGCTGGCGCTCGAACGGACCCTGTCGCTGCGGCGCGACCGGGCGGCGCTTTTCATCCAGGAACGCCTCCACAACGAAGGCGCCGAGAAGTTCGCCATCATGTGGGGCCATCACCCGGCGATCGGCGAGCCGTTTCTGGACGACAGCTGTATCGTGCAGACACCGGCGAAGAAGGTCGAGGTCCTGGCGTACCACCCGAACGGCCTGTGGGAGCCCGGGACCGAGTTCGAGTTCCCCTATGTCAGGAATCGCCGGACCAAGGAGCTGCAGGACATCACGCGCGTTCTCGGCAGGCACACCAAATCGGTGGACGTCGTGTTCCTGAAGGAGCTCGATCAGGGCTGGTACGGGCTCACGAACCGACGACAGCGAATCGGCTTCGGGATGGCCTGGAATCACGACCTCTTCAAGTACCTGTGGATGTGGCAAGTCTACGGCGGCCACACCGACTATCCGTGGTACGGACGGACCTACAACTGCGCGCTCGAACCGTTCACGAGCTACCCTCCCGCGGGGATAACGAAGGCGATCGACAACGGCACGGCGCTGACGATGGAGCCGGGTGAAACGATCGAGACCGAGCTTGTTGCGGTCGCCTACGCGGGTGAGGGCATCCGTGGCATCTCCATCGACGGCGGCGTCGCCCAGTAGAAAGGACGGGTGATTGAAGTGGAGCCGGCAAAGATCGGCGTGCTCATCGAGGACCATTTCGACCAGACGGAATTTCGCGCGTTCAACACCTACTTCCCCCGGCACGGGTATGCGGTCGACTACATCTCGCATCTGTGGGGCAACCCGGAACTGCGCTTCGGGGGCAACCCCGACACGGGCGTTGTGGAGGAGCACGTCACGGTGACGACGGAGGTCAATAACGTGAACCCGGCGGCCTACAGGGGGATCATCTGCATCGGTGCCTACGCGATGGACCGGCTGCGGTACGAGGAGCATCCGCGAAAGGGCCGGCCGAACCAGGCACCGGCGGTCGTGTTCCTGGGAAAGGCGGTCAAGACGAGGGGGGTGAAGGTGGGTGCGATCTGTCATGGGCTCTGGCTCATGTGCGCGGATCCCGACCTGCTGAAGGGGCGTCGCGTCACGTGCGCCCACAACATCATCTGCGACGTAGAGAACGCCGGAGGAGAAGTCGTATTTGAGGGCGACAAGACCGCGGACGTCGTCGTCGACGGAGATCTGGTGACCGCCAAGCACCCCGGCGTGCTCGACAGATTCCTGGAAACCTTTGTGCAGGAGATCGAAAAGGGCGCGCGCTAGCGAGCCCCTTGACCGACAACCCTTCCCGACGTAGCATCCGGTTCGATCTCGGACTGGGCGCGGAGCCGGGGCATGTCGGGAGCTGCGGGCGACGACCCGGGGGCAGGCGGGGTAACCATGATGCACTTCTCCTTTTCGGACACGATCGCCGGCTACGTCACCGATTTCGATCAGGGGAGCGACACCTTCGGCATCAGAACCACGCACGGCCGAGTCTTCCGGTGCAAGTTGAAGGGCAACACGTATGCGTACCTCGTCCGGAATCTGGGCGATCCCTACTCTGACTGTACGGGCGATCTCCGGAAGATGCTCGTCCGCGACTCTTACCTGTTCGTCTACGGGATCTTCTATCCGCAGGGGGACGGGCACGTGTTCGAGGCGCAGTTCCTGGTCTACGTGGGCCGGAAACCGAGCGAGTACGTCTTCGAGCGACCGGATTGGTGGATCAAGCAGATCGGGGCGCTGGCGGAGTTCTATCTGAGGGCACAGTTTGGCGACGACGGCATCGACTACCGCCACTACCGCACGACGATTACGCTGACCGGCGAGAAGGCCAAAGACAATTATCGTCAAGAGACCGATACGATCTCGAGACTGGTCTATGGCTTCGCGACGGCCTACATGTTGACGGGGGACGATCGCTCCTTGGAGGCGGCCGAGAAGGGGACGGAATACCTGCGCGAGCACATGCGGTTTTACGACCAGGACGAGAAGATCGTCTACTGGTACCACGGGATCGACGTGCACGGGCCGCGAGAGGATAAGGTCTTCGCGTCTGAGTTCGGCGACGATTTCGACGCCATCGCCGCCTACGAGCAGATCTACGCGCTGGCCGGCCCGGTCCAGACCTATCGCGTCACCGGCGATCCGCGCATCCTGCGGGACGCCGAACTGACCATTGATCTGTTCGACCGCTTTTTCCTGGACACGAAACACGGCGGCTACTTTTCCCATCTCGACCCGGTGGCGCTCGATGCTCGGAGCGAGGCGCTGGGATCGAACCGGGCCAGGAAGAACTGGAACTCAGTCGGCGATCACGCGCCGGCCTACCTCATAAACCTGTGGTTGGCGACCGGCGAGCAGCGCTACGCTCGAATGCTCGAGTACACGTTCGACATCATCGCGGAACGCTTTCCGGACTATGGACACAGCGTCTTCGTACAAGAAAGATTCTACGAGGATTGGTCTCACGACGCGGCCCACATGTGGCAACGGAATCGGGCGGTCGTGGGTCACAATCTCAAGATCGCGTGGAATTTGATGCGGATGTACAGCCTGCGGCCGAAGGCAGAGTACGAGGCGCTCGCGCGGGAGATCGGGGAGGTAGTTCCATCCGTTGGCTGCGATCAGCAACGCGGTGGCTGGTACGACGTGATGGAGCGGCTCAAGGGCCCGGACGAGGAAGTGCACCGCTTTGCGTTCCACGACCGGAAAGCCTGGTGGCAGCAGGAGCAAGCGATCCTGGCGTACCTCATTCTGGCGGGCGCGCTGGGCGGGCCGGAGTACCTTCGACTGGCTCGCGAGGCGGCGGCCTTCTACAATGCGTTTTTCCTCGACCACGACGATGGGGCGGTGTATTTCAACGTGCTCGCCACTGGGATTCCGTATTTGATGGGGACCGAGCGCTTCAAGGGTAGTCACTCGATGAGTGGCTATCACTCGTTCGAGCTGGCGTATCTGGCGCAGACCTACACGAACCTGCTCATCACGAAGCAGCCGATCGAGTTGTACTTTCGCCCAAAGCGGGGGGGATTCAAGAGAAGCGTGTTGCGCGTGTCTCCCGACATCCTGCCGCCCGGGAGGGTGTGTCTCGACGCGGTGTGGATCGACGGCGAGCCGTACCAGAATTTCGATGCGAATGCGCTCACCGTGAAGCTGCCTGACACGAAGGACGAGGTGAGGGTCCGGGTTCGCCTTGCTCCGAATCCGTGAACAGGCGTCTATGATCCTGTCTGTCGTCGTCCCGGTTTCTGTCCGCTCGGGCCACTGCGGATCGCTTGAGTAAGGGCTATGGCGACCGACAGGCGGACGAGAGTGCTCATCCTTGGAGGCGGCTTCGGCGGCGTCTACACGGCGATGACGCTGGAAAAGCTTCTCAAGAACGATCCCGGCGTCGAAGTCGGGCTGGTCAGCAAGGAGAACTATCTGGTGTTTCAGCCCATGCTCCCGGAGGTCATCTCGGGGAGCATCGGGATCCTCGATACCATTTCCCCGATTCGCCGGCTCTGTCCGAACACCAACCTCTACAGCCGAGAGGTGGAGTCCATCGATCTCAAGAACAAGGTCGTGACGACCAGCTCGGGTTTTCGGCCTCGACCGTACCAGCTGGAGTACGATCATCTCGTCATCGCGCTCGGCAACATCACGAGCTTCGCCGGTCAGCCGGGGCTTCAAGAGCACGCGCTGCCCTTCAAGTACCTCGGCGACGGGCTCGTCCTGCGCAATCACATCATCCACGCCCTCGAAGAGGCGGACATCGAAGCGGACCCCGAGGTGCGCCGTGCGCTGCTCGCCTTCGTCGTCGCCGGCGGCGGGTTCTCCGGCGTCGAGGCGGTGGCGGAGCTGAACGACTTCGTTCGCAAGGTGGCGCGCAGCTTCCGTCGCATCGACCCAGGAGCGATCCGGGTCATCCTCCTCCACGCCGGGCCGCTGATCCTGCCCGAGCTGCCCGATGACCTCGCCCGATTTGCGCAGCGATTGCTCCGGCGCCGGGGTGTCGAGATCCGGCTGAACACCCGTCTGGCGGGCGCGACGGGCGAATCCGCCCTCCTCGAGGGAGGAGAGCGAATCCCGACGAAGACCCTGGTCAGTACCGTGCCGGGAGCGCCCAACCCCTTGGTCTCGACTCTGCCCTGCCGGAAGGAGCGAGGACGGCTGGTCGTCGACCAGTACCTGGACGTTCCCGACTATCCTGGAGTATGGGCGATCGGCGACTGCGCGTGGGTTCTCGACAGCAAGACCGGGCAGCCGTGTCCGCCGACGGCTCAACACGCGATCCGAGAGGCCAGGTGCCTGGCGAGGAATCTCGTCGCGACCCTGCGGGGCGAACCCAAACGGGCGTTCGCGTTCCAGGCGCTCGGCAAGCTCGCCGCTCTCGGGCACCGGTCGGCCGTGGCCGAGGTGTTCGGGGTCAAGCTCTCGGGCTTCCTCGCCTGGCTGCTGTGGCGCGTGATCTACCTAATGAAGATGCCTGGGTTCGACCGCAAGATGCGGGTAGCGACGGATTGGTTCTTGGACCTGCTGCTTCCGCCCGACATCGTCCAACTCAAGACGGAGAAGACGCCAGGCTTCGGCCGGGAGCATTTCGAGGCGAAGGAGGTCATATTCCGTCAGGGGGACCGCGGCGACCGTCTCTATATCGTCGTCGACGGAGAGGTGGAGGTGGTCAAGGAGGGCCCGGGGAACGTCGAGGAAATCCTGGCGCGACTCGGTCCCGGGGAGTGCCTCGGCGAGATCGCCCTCGTGAGCGACAGCCCACGGATGGCCACCGCCCGCAGCGCGACCGCCGTGAATCTTCTGACCGTGAACCGGGGCGGCTTTCACGCCCTGTTTTCCCATCACCCGCCGCTGCGCCGATTCTTTCAGCAGCTCATCAACGAGCGGCTTCGTCCCGAAGAGGCGGCGAAGAGCCAGCCGAGCCTATTCATCGTGGCCCAAGAGCACAAACAGCTCTACGAGTCCCTGGCGAAGATCGTCTCGATCGGGGCGAACCCGCAGATCTTCGTGGACAGACGATTCGGAGAACGGCGTCGCCAGACCAATCGGGTTCGTGTCGAACGGCGGCGGGGCGAGCGGCGCTCGCGGCCGGAGGTAGACGCACGGCTCCGGTCGAGCGGCTACACGTACCTTGAGGGGCCTTGAGCCTCCCGTTGGCGCGGGCGTTCCCCCTTCCATCCGCGCGCCGCGCAGCGCCGCCCTGCCTCGCTTTGCCCATTCAGGGTGAGCGGCTCTGCAGCCGCCACCTTACGGTCGGAGTTCCGCGTCCAAGCACCGGCGCTGGAGCGACACGGCCTGGTATCCCGATCCCGGCGATCCGAATGCGCCGAATTTCCCCCAGAAGGGGCACGGCCGCGGCTGGGGGTCCTGCGCAACGACCCACACGACCGGAAGTAGAATCAGGGAGAAGGAATTATAGGGGATAAGCCATCATGAGGGAATTAAAGACTTGACAGCCTACCTCCGAGCGGCTATGGTCGCGCCGCATCACGGCGCTCGCCGTTCGCCTGACGATGCCTGGAGCCGCTGATGAGTCGCCCCCGTGGGCGTTTATTGATCTCGCGGATGGAAGCCCGCCTTCGTGGACCTACGGTAAGCACCGCCACAGTACTGGGAGGAGGTGGAGGTTGCGAGAGTAACGTGACACTAACGTAACGTGAAATAGGGGATCGGCGCGTCCGGTGGGGTGAGCGAATCCTGAGGGAAGCGATGAACATACGAAAGCTTGCGCGCGCTCTCACAGTCTGTACCTCGCTCGGTATTTTGATGTGCTCGGCCTCGTTTCTCCCAAGCCTCGGATGGGCAGAGATAGGGTCAGGCGTCCCGACTGACTCGCAATTGTTAATGCAACGGGTAACCGAACGAGGGCAGGGGTTCTTTGTCGTCGCAGTTCCGCCGTCTCTGGCAGTCTTGCGGCCCGTAGAGCGTGTCCCGCGCCACAAGTTCGGCGTCGTCGGCCCCTTTCCGTTGACGCTCAAGGACCTCGACGCGCTGATCTACCCTAGTGCCACTCCTGACGAACGCGCCGCGGTGTTGGAAGGGATGACGTTCTTTACCACGCCCCATACCGCTGAGGAAGGCGCGGGACCCATGGCCAACCAGCCGTTCTGCCTCGGCTGTCACACGAGTTCGGCGGAGGCGATCCATGGCGCTGGCCTGGTCAGCGCGCCTTGCCCCCACGGATCCACTTGCGTGTCACTGGTCTCGAGAGCCGCGCGTTCGACGCCGACCAACTTCAAATTCACCGCGGGAAATGCTACGTCGGGAGGCCGGGCAGCCGACCATCTGGACGCCAGCAACGATACCGGGCGGACAGCAGCCTTTACGCTCTTCGGGGACTTTTCCCCCTCCGCCAACTTCTTCGATCCTCTCGACGGTTCTACTCTCAACACCGTGACGGGGTCAGTCTCACAGCCGTTCGGCGGTTTCGTCCAGCATACGCGGCCCTCGATCCCACAGTGCGTGCCTGACCGGATCCCGACAATCATGGAGGACCACAACCTCGGCGTCATCGATCCGGCGACGGGTCTCAGTCTGATCGGTTTCCGGCGCTCGGTGGGGGAGCGCGCCGGTCCGCCGTACATCGGGCGCGGGCTGATGGAGGCGGTCCCCAACACCGACATCCTCTCCAACGAGGATGCGGGCGACATGAAAGGCCATAACTCGTCGCTCGGCAATTTCGCGGTGTCCCTCGGATGCACCAGCGACTGCATCTCCGGCCGCCACAACGAAATCCCTCGGAATGCAAGGTTTGCCAGCGGACTGGGCCGCTTTGGGTTGCGGGCGAATGGAGCGGAGATAATCCAGTTTGTCATCGGGGGGCTGCAGGGGGAGCTTGGGTTCACGAGTGACATAGACCTTCGCGAGATCAACCTGCCCGACATCGATGATGATCCGGTCCGGCCGGCGTGTGGGGCTGCGGAGGATGCCCAGGCATCGAACGCCCCCGAGGTTTTCCTCTCCACGCCGTTCAGCGAACGGAACCATATCCGTCTTGTTTCCCCGCCGGAGTTTGGGGACACGCTGTTGGGGTTGCTCCAGTCACCGGACCCCTCGAAGCCTCGGTCGGAAGAGAGTGCCCAAGGCAGAGTCCAGCGTGGCGCGATGCTCTTCGGGATCGACCTGATGGCGTTTGCCAACCGAATGATCTCGGGCCGCATGCCGGCGACGGGCGATGATGGCCTCGATCTAAATGCTATCAACCAGGCCGATCGCAAGTTGAACTGTGTCGGCTGCCATACACCGATCCAGAGGACGGGGCAGTCACCGTCGGGGCAATCGCCCACGGACCCGGTGGCCCGGCATCTCAGCTTCGTGTGGGCGCCGATCTTCTCGGACCTGCTCCTGCACAAAGGGCCCGCGATCGATGCGGAGCGGTTTGCGACAAGGCCGCGGGACCCCCTGCGCGTCGACCGCCCGCGCCTGACACAGCTTCTAAAAGGCGAAGACGACGATGACGACGGTTCGGACGCTGACGGCCGGCTCTTCGCCACGTTCGATCTGCCCCGCAATCTCGCCGACGATGTGTTTTCCAACTTTCAGGCGTCGGCCACCGGTAGGGAGTTTCGCACGGCGCCCCTGATGGGGATGGGAAGGATGGGACCGCCGTTTCTGCACGACGCCCGGGTGTATTTGAGCCGGCTCACCAACGAGAGTACGCCCGCCGGCACAGTGATGACGAGCAGCGAGTTCACCAATGCGCCACTCGTTGTGCGCAGCCTCGACGACGCCATCCGTGCGGCGATCGAGCTGCACGACCTGCCGGCCCCCGACGACCGCAATACGCCCGATATTCCGGGTGCGGGGTGTCCGGTGCCGCCTCCCGGAAGCGTCAGTAACGTCACCTATGGCGCGTCGCCAGAGGATGTCATTTGCCCGCCATATGACAGCGGCACGTCGAAGAGCGACCGCAGCGAGGCGCGAGAGGTCATACGGCGGTTTCGGGGGCTGAGCCCCGAGGACCAGCAGGCGGTGATCGAATTCCTCAAGGAGCTCTGATACTCAACGGCGGCTAGGGCATAGGATCGGTCCACCAGTCGCGGAACCGTCTGCGGGAGAGGGCACGGCCGCCCGCCTCTCGCAGACGGTCCGCCGTGAGAGTGGCGTTGAGCGACTTGCAGTCGATAGACCGTCTCGCAGGCACGCGAACCTGGTGGCTCCGTCGCTTCCTGTCGGGACCTCGGGCGTTGGCGCCCTCCGTAGGCCTTCTGTTCCTGCTGCTCGTCCCACTCGGGGCCTTCGCGCACGAAGCGTGGGTGTTGACGGCGGAGGAGATGGCGAAGTTCAACGCCCAGCCGCTGCCCCCGATCTTCACGCACCTCAACGCCGTCAACGTGTCGATGTACATCGGCACGCTGCTCTTCCTGGTGGGTTGGATCTCACTCAACTACACGGGAGCCCGCGAGCTCTTCCCCGACCTCCAGGTCCGGTTGGCCTCCTACGGCGGATACGCGTCGCTGGGGCTCCGTATCGCGCTCTTCGTCCTCCTTGGCATGGCCGGTAGCGGGCTCGGTCCCCGCGTGGGGACGGCCCTGTTCGAGGCGCCGACGTTCGCGGCCCCAGACCTCGAATTACGACTCCTGGGACCGGGCTGGGGATGGATCGCCTGGGTCGAGATCGTGCTGGCCCTCTGCTTCCTGCTGGGCATTTACGTCCGCGCCGCCGCCGTCGTCCTCCTCGGCCTCGCGATCCTAGGCCTGTTCAGCTTCGGGCCGCGGATCTTCGACTACCTCGGGCTGGTCGGCGGGGCCGGCGTATACCTCCTGCTGCAGGGCGCCGGCTCCTACTATGTGCCGATGCCGTCCGTTCCGGGGACTGCAAAGATCCACGCTTGGCTGGAGAGCCAGCCCCGCTTGCGCGCCCAGTTCCTCCTGCAGTTGTTGGCGGGCTTTAATCTCGCGTACCTCGGTGTCTACTGGAAAGGCTTCCACGCGAACTCCATGCTGGCGATTCTGCAGGCCCACCACGTGCCGACGTTCGGGATACAGCCCCCGACCTTCGTCCTCTGGATGGCCCTCGTCGAGGGACTGGCCGGTGCCCTCATCATGGCGGGGGTCCTGATGCGTCCCCTGTCGTTCCTCCTCCTGGGGTCGTTCGTCTTCTTCAGTGCCATCCTCGGGGAGAGCGTCTTCGGGCACATCATTTTCTACGGCCTGCTGGTGTCGTTCATCACGAACGGCGACGGGCGGTGGCGCCGTCCCGTTGCCACAGACGCGCCGGGGCGGGTGCTCATCCTGGGAGGCGGGTTCGCGGGCGTGCACTGCGCGATGCGGCTGGAGCGGCTCCTCGGGAAGTTCACGAACGTTCGAATCACCCTCGTGCACCGCGAGGACTATTTCCTCTTCCACCCTCTGCTCCCCGAAGTGGTTGGGGGAGCGATCCAGCCCGGGAGCATCGTCAATTCCATTCGACGTCTCTGTCCGAGAACGCGGGTCGTGCAGGGCGAGGCGACGTCTATCGATCCCCGGACGAGGGAAGTGCTGGTCTCTGGGGCGGCTGGGGAGAAGCTGACCGTCGGCTACGATCAGCTCGTAGTCGCCCTCGATCCGGAGGCCAGCTTCGCCGGAATCCCCGGGCTGCTCGAGCACGCCCTGCCGATCATGACGATCGGCGATGCGCTGTTTCTGCGCCAGCAGGTGCTCGCACGGATGGCACGGGCGGAAGCCATGTCGGAGGCGGGGAAGCGTCGGGCCCTCCTGACATTCGCCGTGGTGGGGGGAGGAGTGCGAGGGGCGGCGACAGCCGCTGAGATTCGCTCCCTGATAAACGCAGCCTTGGTTTCCTATCCCGCGATCAATCAGGACGAACCCCGGATCCTGCTCTTCGAGGAGCAGCTGGAGGTCATGCCCAAATTCGACCCCTCGATGCGAGCGGCGGCGCGTCGCAGGCTCGAAAAGCTGGGGGTGGAGATTCTGACCGGGACCCGGGTCGACGCGGTGACTCCGGAGGAGGTGATGGTTCCAGGCAAGCGCGTCGCGTGTCAGACGGTGGTCAGTGCCTTGTCGGCCCTGCCTCAAGTCGTCGGGACAGTTTCCCGAGCCCGGTCGGAAGGCCGAGTCCCGGTGGATGAGTTCCTGCGCGCTCAGGGGACGGACAACGTTCTGGCGGTCGGGGACTGCGCGGCCACCGGGCCGGTGGTGCCCTTCACGGCGCGTAGGGAGATCAAGATGGGCCGGGTGGCGGCCTTCAACGCTCTGGCGCTGATCCGGGGGTACAAGCTTGCCCGATGGGCGGAGCGGAGACCATGGCTTTTGCTGGCGGCGCTCGGTCGCAAGGCCTCGGTGGCGTCGCTCTGCGGCATCCGTTTCGGAGGGGGTCTGGCCTGGGTGCTCTCGCGGTCCCTCTGTCTGCTGACGCTTCCGGGCCTCGAGCGGAACCTCCGGGCGTTGGTCGACTGGATGCTGGACGTCCCCTTCCGCAATGACATCGTAGTCCTGGCTCCGCAGCAGACGCAGAAGCTCGGGCGGGCCCATTACGAGGTCGGGGACGAGATCGTTCGCGAGGGGGAGCAGGGGGAGTGTGCCTACCTGCTCGTATCCGGCGAAGTCGAGGTACTCAGGAAGGTCAACGGTCGGACACAGCCGATCGGACGGCTCCAGCGCGGCGAATGCTTTGGAGAGATCGCTCTGCTCGGTAACGTTCCGCGGATCGCGACGGTTCGGTGTCTGACGCCGGTGGATGTGGTAGTGCTGCCGCGCGACCAGTTGATGACCCTGGCCGCGGGCTATCGCGACCTGAGCAACGCGCTCAAGGCAAAAATGGCCGAGCGGCTTCGGCCGGAGGGCCCCTTGGTCACTGCGCGAGAGACAACCGAGTCGATCTGATCGAAGCTGGGAACCCGGACGGCTCGCTCATCGCTCTGGCTACGGCCGCCGGTCCTCCCGCGGCGCGAGCAATCGATCTGGAGGGCCCCCTCACGGGGTGGTCGTTGTGCCCCGGGATGGCACGGCGAAGCCCGCGCGGTGCATCTCTGCCGCCACCAGCGCCGCGCCGAGGAGGGGGACGCGGGGGTTGAGCGCCAGGTACACCGGGATGGACTCCATGAGCGGCGCGAAGCGCCCCTTGTCGCGGAAGGCCCCGACGAAACCGCCGTCGAGCAGCCTGGCCCGAATCTTGGGCGCGATGCCGCCGCCGACGTAGACGCCGCCGACGGCGACCGCCTTGAGCGCGAGGTTCCCGGCCTCGGCGCCGTAGATCGAGATGAAGAGCTCGAGCGCCTCGACGCACAGCGAATGCTCGCCGGCGAGCGCGGCGGCGGAGAGGACGGCGCTGCGGTCGCCGCTGGCGAGCCGCTCCTTCAACCACGCGGGCTCGGGCGTCCCGCTGGTATCCCGCAGGAAGCGATAAATGTTGAATAGCCCGGGCCCCGAAAGTACGCGCTCGTAACTGACGTGGCCGAACTCGCGGCGGAGAAAAGTGAGCAGCTGGATCTCGCGCTCCGTCCGCGGGGCGAAGTCGGCATGGCCGCCTTCGGATGCGATCACGTGAGGGTGGGAGCCCTCCCAGACGATCAGGGCCTCCCCGAGGCCGGTGCCGGCCGCGATCAACACCATGTTGCCCCTCCGGCGACTGCCGGCCTGGAGCGTCGCGAGCTCCTCCGCCGGCAGGTTCATGACGCCCCATGCCGCGGCTTCGAGATCGTTGAGCAGCTTCACGCGAGGCGTTGGCACCGTCTCGACAAGCGCTTTCTCGTCGACCGTCCACGGGAGGTTCGTCGTCACGCAGCGACCGTCGATGACGGCGCCGGCGACGCCAAAGCAGGCCGCGGCGATCTTCGGGGCGGGAGCGGAATCGAGGAAGCGCCGAATCATCCCGTCGAGGCTCGGGAACTCACGGCTGGGTTCCGTGACGTCGCGGACGATCTCGAACCCGCCTCTACGCTCTTCGAAGAGCGCCAGCACGGTCTTCGTCCCCCCGACGTCGCCCGCGAGGATCATCGGGGCTCAGGCGGCATAGATGTCCATGATGGTCTTCAGGAATTTCAATGCCTCGGGCTTCTTCCGCTGGAACGAATTGCGGCCGATGATCGAGCCGAACCCCCCTCCATCGCGGATCGCGCGGACCTCCTCGAAGGCGACGTCATCACGCTCTTGCATCGGTCCGCCTGAGAAGATCACGACACGACGCCCGTTGAACGTGGACTGGACGACATGGCGGACCCGGTCGGTCAGGGTGCCGATGGGGACCTTCTCCCTCTCGTAGACCTTCTTGGCGACCTCCTGCTCGATGTGGGCAGACGGCAACTTGACCTTGACGATGTGGGCGCCCAGCTGGGCGGCGATGTGGGCGGCGTACGCGGTGACGTCGGTCGCGGTCTCGCCCGGCTTCGATAGCCCCGAACCGCGCGGGTAGGACCAGATCACCACGACGAGGCCGTAGCGGCGGGCTTCCTCGGCGATCGCCCGGATCTGGCCGTACATCTCGAGACGGTGCATCGAGGCGGGATAGATCGTGAAGCCGATGCCGACACAACCGAGGCGTAGCGCGTCGCCGACGCTGCCCGTGAGGGCCTGCATCGGGTCCGACTCCTCCTGCAAGACATCGTGGTCGTTGACCTTGAGGATGAGCGGGATCTGACCCGCGAAGTCGCGCGCGCCCGCCTCGAGAAATCCGAGCGGCGCCGCATAGGCGTTGCAGCCGGACTCGATCGCCAGCTCGAAGTGATAGCGGGGATCGTATGCGTCCGGATTGGGCGCGAAGCTCCGCGCGGGCCCGTGCTCGAAGCCCTGGTCCACCGGCAAGATGACCATCTTACCGGTTCCGGCCAGCGCGCCGTGAGTCAGCAGGCGGGCGAGGTTCGTCAGCGTTCCGGGATTGTCGGCGCCGTACCAGCTGAGGATTTCCTGTACCCGGTCAGTCATATGCGACCCCCCGGCCGCTCAGTGGCGACCCGCCACAAACTCTTCCGCCAGCGCCACGTCGTCCCGGCTTCCGATCACGACGGGGACACGCTGATGCGGAGAGGTGGGGTGGATGTCCAGGATGCGTTCACTGCCCGTGCTCGCCTTGCCTCCGGCCTGCTCGACCACGAAGGCCATCGGCGCCGCTTCGTACTGGAGCCGGAGCTTCCCCGACGATTTGCCGTCCTCGCCGGCCTCGGCCGGGTAGAGAAAGACGCCACCCTCGAGGAGGGTGCGGTGCAGGTCCGCGACCATGGAGCCGACGTACCGCGCCGTGTACGGGCGGCCGGTGGCCTGGTCGGGCGCCCGCAGGTAGTCGACGAACCTGAGGATCCCCGGCTGCCAGACCGGCGCGCGCGCCTCGTTGACGCTGTAAATGTGACCGCGGCTTGGGATCTGGATCTTTTCGTGCGAGCGAATGAACTCGCCGATGGTCGGCTCGAGCGTGAACGCGTCCACGCCCCGTCCCGCAGCGCATACTAGCATCGTGCTGGGCCCATACATAATGTAGCCGGCCGCCACCTGCGCCGATCCTGGCTGCATGGCATCGGCCTTCAGATGGTCGGCGCCGCGCCCCTGCTTCGGCCGGATCGAGAAGATCGTCCCGACGACGCCGTTCACGTCGAGGTTCGATGACCCGTCGACGGGATCGAAGCAGACGACGTACTTCGCCTGGGCGCAGCGGTCGGGGAGATGCAGCGGCTCGTCCATCTCCTCGGAGACCATGCCGCAGACGAGGTGGCTGGCCTCGAGCGCCTGCACCATCACGTCGTTGGCCCAGAGGTCGAGCTTCTTGACGACCTCGCCCTGGACGTTGATGCCGCCGGTGGTGCCGAGCCGGCCGCTCAGCGCGGCACGGGCGAGCTCGCGGGCGACGAGCTTGCCGGCGACCGCGAGCTGGCCCAGCACGAGGGCCAGGTCGCCCGTCGGGGCCGCCACCGCTCGGAGATGCTGTGACAGAGACACTGCGACGTCGTTCATGCGTCGCGCCCGCCGGCGAGATCCCGGGCCGCCGGCCGGTCGACGAGCCACACCACGTCCGGGCTTAGGCGCTGGGAAGGCAATCCCTCGGGATCAGACGGGCCCTCGAGCACCGCCATGAGCGTCAGGGCCTTTTCGGCGCCCGCAACGACGACGCGGATCGCGCGCGCCCCGTTGATGATCGGGAAGGTAAGCGTGACGCGATCGGCGCGGGGCTTCTCCGCGTGGTTCGGCACGACCCACCGGTGCGGCTCGCGGAGGGCCTCGGTGTGCGGGAACAGCGAGGCGGTATGCCCGTCGGCCCCCATGCCGAGCAGGATCAGATCCAACGGGGGCGGCGGCCCGTCCGCGGGAACGCCGAGCGCCCGGGCGATCTCGAGCTGGTACTCGAGGGCGACGGCGTCGCGGTCCGGCCGTTCGGCCCGGATCCGGTGGATTCTCTCGGGGGGCAGGGCGAGCTTGAAGAGCAACGCCGCCGCCGCCATCCCGTAGTTCGAGTCCGGGTGCTCGGGCGCCACCGCGCGCTCGTCGCCCCAGAAAAACTCTACCCGCCCCCAGTCCACGGCCTCGCGGTGCTCCGGCTCGGCGAGCAGCTCGTAGACGCGGCGGGGTGTCGAACCGCCGGCGAGCGCGACGGTGAAGCGTCCGCGGGCGGCGACCGCGTGTTGAGCGAGACGGACGAACTCGCGCGCGGCGCCACGGCCCAGCTCCTCAGCATCGGCGAACACGCGAACCTCGCCCTGAGGACGGTTCACAGCACGGCCTCCGCCATCGTCCGCGCAAGGGCAACGCTCGACTCGAACAGGCGGTCGCGGGCGAGATCCGGCAGCTGGCGGGCCACCAGCGCGCTGCGGCTGTACACGGGACCCGTCAGCGACAGGACGCGATCCGTGAGCCGCTCGGCAGAGACGGCGACGCGGCCGGCGGCCTGGAGCTCGAACCGGAACGTGACCGGCCGGCCGTCGACGCGCGTGACGATGCGGACCGTGCGGATGTCCGGCTCGCCTCCGGGGTGCCGCCGGATCTCGACACGAGGCCTGCCATGGGGCCACTCGAAGGACCAGGAGACTCCGGGCCCTGGCAGCAACTTACCGCCGCGGGGGACCCACCCGAGGCGGAGTGCGAGCCACCCGCTGAGCAGCCACGCCTGCGTTAGCGCGTGCGGTCCGTGCTCGATATGCGCCTCCTCGATCCCTTCGAGCGCTCCTGGAGCAAGAGTCGGGTCAAGGGACTGCGCGATGATGCGCCGCCACAGCCTAGCGCGGCGCCACGCGAGGTCGGATGCCACCTGCCGTCCGGAGCCGCTCACCCAGTTGGCGGTGACGACGAGCTGCCGGAGCGGGTCGGCCCAGGCGGCACTGTCATAGATGACCTGATCGGCGAGCTCAGCGAGCTGGCTGAACAGCTCTCCCGCGAGCGGAGGCGCCTCAGGGCTCGCCCACCAGAGGGAGGTCGGCAGGTCCCCGAGCAGCACGGCGCGCGCGACCGAAGCCAGCCGCGAAGTCGCGGGACCACCCGCGCCGATGATCACGACCTCGCCACATATCTGCAGCGAGGGGCCGCGCATGCAGCCCTGGAGCGCTATCGAGGCCTCGATCCCCGCCGACTGGTTCGCTGGGTCGGCGACGAGGAGAAGGGCGCGGGTGGGGTAGTGCGGCACGATCTGCGCGACCTCCCGCTCGAGCCCGGCCCGCTCCGGCTGGGAGCGGCAGACGGCGATGAGGTTGCCCATCAGCGCCCGCGTGGTCTGCTCCTCGCGGCGACCGCCGGGATGCTGCCAAGGGCGGGCCAGCTCGCGCTCGATCGCGGCGAGGCTCACGAAGCGGGGTTCGCTGGCCACGAGGGTGGTCACAGCGTTCTCCAGCGCCGCCCGTCGCTCTCGATGAGCCGGTCGGCTTCGATCGGCCCCCAGGTTCCAGCCGCGTACTCGGGCACGTACCGCGTTCGGCTCGCCTCCCAGGCGTCCAGGACGCCGCCGACCCAGGCCCACGACGCCTCGACCGCGTCCCGCCGCATGAAGAGCGTGGCGTCCCCGGCCATGACGTCGAGGAGCAGCCGCTCGTAGGCCTCGGGCGAGCTGTCGCCGAACGTGGCGCCATAGTGGAAGTCCATCTTCACGGGATAGATGCGCACCTTGGGGCCGGGCAGCTTCGACGACAGCCGCAGCGAGAACCCCTCGTCGGGCTGGATCCGGAGGGTGAGCACGTTCGGCTCGAGCAGCTCGTCCCGGTTCGTGTTGAACAGGATCTCGGGCACGGGCTTGAAATAGATCGCGGCCTCGCTGGCGCGCTTCGGCAAGCGTTTGCCGGTCCGGATATAGAACGGCACCCCCGCCCACCGCCAGTTGTCGATGAGGACCTTCAGGGCGACGTACGTCTCGGTCGTCGAGTCGCGACGAACGCCGTCTTCGCGACGGTAGCCGGGGACGTCTTCGCCATGGTGGTAGCCCGGCCCGTACTGCGCGCGCACGACCTGCTTGTCGACGTCCGCGCCCGTGACCGGGCGCAGGCACCGCAGCAGGTTGAGCTTGCCGTCACGGATGTTCTCGGCGGCGAGCGACCACGGGGGCTCCATGGCGATCATGGCCAGCACCTGGAGGATGTGGTTCTGCACCATGTCCCGGAGGGCCCCGGCTTCCTCGTAGTACCCGGCGCGGGTGCCAACGCCCTCCTCCTCGGCCACCGTGAGCTGGACGTGATCGACGTACTTCGAGTTCCAGAGCGGCTCGAGCACCGAATTGGCGAACCGCAGGACCAGCAGGTTCTGCACGGTCTCCTTTCCGAGGTAGTGATCGATCCGGAAGATCTGCGATTCGTCGAACGCACGCGCCAGGACTTCGTTGATCGCCCGGGCGCTCGCGAGGTCCCGGCCCACCGGCTTCTCCACGATGATGCGGGACATCGGTCCCTCGCGCGGGTCGGCCACGAGCCCGGCCGCCTGGAGCTGGTCGACGCAGGTGGCGATCAGGCTCGGCGGGATCGACAGATAGAACACGCGGTTCCCGGGTATGCCGAACTCGGTCTCGATCTTTTCGAGCCGGCGCTTGAGCTCCGCGTACGCCTGCGGGTCGGCGAAGGAGCCCGGCGCGTAGAACAGCGAGCGAGCGTACTCGGCCCAGTGGGCGTCCGCGACCGGACGGCGCGAGAATCGCTGGATCCCGTCGCGGGCGAACGCGGCGAACGACGAGTCGTCCAGTTCGTTACGCGCGAACCCGACGACGGCGAAGTTGGCGGGCAGCACGCCATCGAGCGACAGGTTGTAGAGCGCCGGGAGCAGCTTGCGGGCGCTCAGGTCGCCGGCGCCCCCGAAGATGACGAGCGTACACGGCTGCGGGATCAGATGCGCCGACAGCCCGGCCGTGAGGGGGTTCTGCGCGATCACGTCCGCCATGAGGACGTCTTCGCGCTACGCCTTCTTCACCGCGTGGCCCCCGAAGGCATTGCGGAGCCCGGCGAGCATCTTGTCGGCGAACGATTCCTCCTGGCGGGACCGGAAGCGCGTGTAAAGAGAGGACGTCAACACCAGGGCGGGCACGTCCTTCTCGATCGCGTCGAAGACGGTCCAGCGGCCCTCCCCGGAGTCCTCGACGTACCCCTTGATCTTGTCGAGCCGCGGGTCGTCCTTGAGGGCAGACGCCGCGAGCTCCAGCAGCCAGGAGCGGACGACGCTGCCGTGCATCCACAGCTCGGCGATCATGGGCAGGTTGAGCTTGAAGTCGCTCTTGCTCAGGAGCTCGAAGCCCTCGGCGTAGGCCTGCATCATGCCGTACTCGATGCCGTTGTGGATCATCTTGACGTAGTGGCCGGCGCCGGCCGAGCCCATGTAGGCGTACCCGTCTTCGGGGGCGAGCGTCTTGAAGATCGGCTCCAGACGCTTGAAGATTACCTCGTCGCCGCCGATCATCAGGCAGTAGCCGATCTGCAGCCCCCAGATGCCCCCGCTGGTCCCGGCGTCGAGGTAGTGAATCGCCTTGGCCCTGAGCTCGGCGGCCCGACGCGCGTCCTCCTTATAGTGGGAGTTCCCGCCGTCGACGATCACGTCGTCAGGCTGGAGCAGGCCCGACAGCTCGCGGATGGTGCCTTCGGTCGGCTCGCCGGCCGGCACCATTACCCACACGGCCCGCGGCGGGGTGAGTTTGCCGACCAGGTCCCGCAGGGATGTTGTGCCCGCCGCGCCCTCCTGCACCGACGCCTTGACGACGTCCGGCGACCGGTCGTACGTGATCACTCGGTGCTTGTCGCGCTGAAGGCGCCGCACCATGTTCATCCCCATCCGGCCGAGTCCGACGAATCCGAGTTCCATGGTGTCCCCCTTCCTGGCGATTACTCTTGCCCGAGCGCAGCCTCGAACAAACCACAGGCGCGGTCGAGTACGGCCGGATCGGGGCCTGGCAGGTGGACCCGGAGCACCCGGCGCCCCGTCCCGTCTAGAGAGGCCAGGTCGCCGAGGGCCTGGGCCATTTCTAAGGTGCCGAACGAGAATGGCTCTCCGGGGATTGCGAGGTCTGGGTTCGGGTCCGCCGTGATCAGGATGAATTGACCGTTGTTCGGCCCGCCCTTGTGGAGTTGGCCCGTCGAGTGAAGATACCTCGGGCCGAACCCGAGAGTCGTCGCCACGCGCTTGCAGTTCCTGATCGCCGTCCGGAGCCGCTCGAGTCGAGCCTCCAGCGCCGGTTCGGCGGGGAGATACGCGAGGAGCCCGACGTAGTCGCCCGGCTGGACGAGGTCGAGGAACGATCGGAGCGCCACCCGCACCTCCCCCAGCGGCCGGCCGATCTTGTCGAGCACCGCCTGGTTGAACGTGAAGCCGACCCCGTCGAACACGACCTGCGGCGCCGCCGGCGGGAGGCGCCCCTCGGAGGCGTACCGCCGGAGGAGCGCCTTCGTCGCGTCCTTGGCTTGCTGGACGTTCGGCTCATCGAACGGGTTGATTCCGAGGATCGCTCCCGCCGTGACGGTGGCGATCTCCCAGCGAACGAACTCGGCCCCGATTCCGAGCGGCTCCACGAGCCGGATCGTGACGATGGGGTGGCCCGCGGTCCGGAGACGCTCCACTTTACCATCGCGCTCGTGTTCCTCGGGATCCCCCCCGTGCAGACGCAGGCGCACGAACAGGCGGTCGTCGCCGTACAGATCGGGCGAGCCGAGCGGCTCGCCGGCGACCGGAACGATGCCCGTTCCCCGCTTGCCCGTGGACTCGGCGATGAGCTGCTCGACCCAGAGACCGAACGGTCGGAGGCGCGGCCCGGTGATCAGGGTGAGCTTGTCGCGTCCGGACCGCGCCGCGGTGCCCATGACGATGCCGAGAGCGACACCCGGGTTCTGACCGATCGCGTTCGTTGGCCCGCAGAGGAGTGCCATCCCGCGCCCCCACGCGAGGAGCCCGCTCAGGTCGAGCCCCATGAGGGCGGCGGGCACCATGCCGAAGAAAGAGAGCGCGGAGTAGCGCCCGCCGATGTTGGACGGGTTCACGAAGATCTCACGGTAGCCGTCGTGCTGGGCAAGCTCGTGCAATGCGGTGCCCTCATCGGTGATCGCCACCAGATGGCGACCGGGACGCTCGACCCCGGCGGCCGCCAGCCGCTCCCGGAAGTACGCCGAGAGCGCGTTCGGCTCGATCGTCGTGCCCGACTTGCTCGCGACCAGGAAGAGGGTCCGTGTGAGCGGGATCGACCGCTCGATCGCGCGAATTGCGGCAGGATCGGTCGAGTCCAGCATGGTGAACGCCGGCACCCCGGGCTCCGCTCCGAGAACCGCGCGCAACACCTCGGGGGCCAGGCTGGAACCGCCCATCCCGAGCAGCACGGCATGCTGGAAGCCCTCGACGCGGACCGAGTCGGCGAAGTGCCTGAGGCGTGGTAGATTCACCGCCATGAGCTCGGGCGAGTCCAGCCACCCGAGTCGGTTCGCGAGGCGTTTCTGCTCGCCCGGATCGTCGGACCAGAGCTCAGCCTGCTTCGCCCACATGCCGCTCACGAATCCAGAGAGCTGGAACTCGACATTGAACCGGTCGAGCTCCTTCCCGAGGCCGGCACCGGCGATCTCGTACCGTCCCTTCAAGAGCGCCGCCTTGCGCTTCGTGTCGATACCCAGGATGAGCGCGCTGAATGAGTCCGCGAATACGGCAAGAGCCTCGACCTTTAGCTGCCTCAAGATCGCCGGCATGTCGACGCCGGCCTGCGCGAGATCGGCGAGCACGCGGCGTGCGTCGTCGAGACCGCGGGTGATGGCGGGACGGGCCCGGCCGTGATCGCGGAAGGCGGCCAGCGCGCCGGGCGGCATGGTATTCACGGTGTCGGGGCCGACCAGTTCCTCGATGTAGAGCACGTCGCTGTAGTTGGGATTCTTAGTGCCCGTGGACGCCCACAGGGGTCGCTGGCGTCGCGCCCCCAGGGCGGCGAGTTTTTCGAAGTCGAGGCTCATGAAGAGTCGCTGGAACTGCTCGTACACGAGCTTCGCGTTCGCGATGGCGGCCTTGCCCTTCAAGGCCTCGAGCCGCTCCCTCCCCTTGGCGTCGCGGGCGCCTGCGATGAGGCGGTCGAGCACCTTGTCCACCGCGGTGTCGATGCGACTGACGAAGACGCTGGCGACCGAGGCGACCTTTCTGAGGTCCTGTCCTTTGGCCGCCCGATCATTCAGGCCGTCGATGTACGCGCGCGCCGTAGCGTCGCAGTCGGCCAACGAGAAGAGCGTCGTGATGTTGACGTTCACGCCCTCGGCGATCAGACGGCGGACCGCCCTGACGCCCGCTTCCGTGCCCGGAACCTTGATCATGACGTTGTCCCGGGCGAGGAGCTTCCAGAGTCGAAGCGCCTCCCGAACGGTGCCGTCCGTGTCGGGGGCCAGGGCCGGAGGAACCTCGAGGCTGACGTAGCCGTCCCCGCCCTCGGTCGCCTCGTATACGGAGTGCAGGATGTCGGCCGCCTCCGCGATGTCGGCGGTGACGATCCGCGTGTAGATGTCCGGGGCCGACATCCCGCGACGGGCCAAGAGCGCGATCTCCTCGTCGTAGGCGGTGCTCTTGTTGACGGCCGCCTCGAGGATGGTGGGGTTCGACGTCACGCCACCCAGGCCGTCCCGCGCAACCAGCCTGAGGAGCTCGCCGGACGCTAGCAGGTGGCGGCTGATGTAGTCGTACCAGACACTCTGGCCGTATTGCCGGAGATCGGTCAGCGCCATCTCGTCCTCCTACGCGGCCGACGCCGCTGCGCCCTTGGCCTTCCGGCTGAGCACCCGGTCGATGGCGCCGAGCACGTGTTCGGTCGTGAGCCCATAGGCCCGCAGGATCTCCTCCGGCGTCCCCGACTCGGCGAACGTGTCCTCGATGCCGACGAACTCCATCGGTGCGGGGTGGCGGCGGGCAACGGTCTGGGCCACGAGGCTGCCCAGGCCCGGGCGGGACAGGTGCTCCTCAGCCACGACGATGGCCCCTGTTTCTATGGCCGCAATCTCAATCGTCGGCTCGTCGAGCGGCTTGGCCGTGTGGCAGTCGATCACCCGAACGCCGATGCCGCGGCGCTCGGCGATCTCGGCCGCTTGGCACGCGACCGCGAGCATGAGCCCGTTGGCGATCACGGTGACGTCGCTGCCGTCCGATAGCGTCTTGGCGCGGCCGAACGAGAATCGCTCCCCGGGGCCGTAGATCTTCGCCGCCCGCGGCCGGCCCACCCGGATATAGACCGGGCCGTGGTGTTCGGCCGCGGCCCGGACCAGTGCCGCGGTAGCCACCTCGTCCGCTGGGACGGCCACCGTGAAGCCGGGCAGCGAGCAAGCGAGCGCGATGTCCTCGATGGACTGCTGTGAGGGGCCATCTTCGCCGAGCGAGATGCCGCCGTGGCTGCCGACGAAGTTCACGTTGAACTCCATGTATGCGCAGCAGATCCTGAGCTGCTCGTAGCCCTTGCACATGAGGAAGGACGCGAAGCTCGAGGCGAACGGGATGAACCCGCCCGCCGCGAGGCCGGCGGCCATCGAGCACATGTTGGCCTCGGCAATGCCCACGTCGAAGAAGCGATCCTTGAATTTCTTGCCGAACAGCGCGGTATGTGTCGACTTCGAGAGGTCGGCATCCAGAACGACGATGCGCGGGTTTTCCTCGCCGAGCTCGGCCAGCGCCCGGCCATACGCCTCGCGCGTCGCGATCCCAGGTTCTAGGGGCGACCGCCACCGCCGGATCATCGCGAGGCGCCCGCAGTGATCTCGGCCAGGGCCCGGGCAATGTCCTCGGGCTTGTCAGGGACGGCGCCGTGGAACTTAATCTGGTTCTCCATGTACGACACCCCCTTGCCCTTCACGGTGGACGCGACGACGACGGTGGGGCGATCAGTGACCTGCTCGGCCTCCGCCAGCGCACCCACGATCGCGTTGGCGTCATGGCCATCGATCTCGGCGACGCGCCAGTTGAAGGCCCGCCACTTGTCGGCGAGCGGCTGGAGGTCGGTGATCTCGTCGACGCCGGCGTCGAGCTGGAGGCGGTTGAAGTCCACGATCGTGCAGAGGTTCCCGAGCTTGATGTGCGGCGCGTACATAGCCGCTTCCCAGATCTGCCCCTCTTCGCATTCGCCGTCGCCGAGCAGGACGTATGTCCGGGACGGGCTCTTCCGGAGTCGAGCCGCCAGGGCCAGCCCGATACCCATCGAGAGTCCGATGCCGAGCGACCCCGTGGAGGCTTCGATGAGCCCGAGCTTTCTGCGGTCGGGATGCCCTTGCAGCGGGGATCCGAACCGCCGGAGCGAGGACAGCAGATCGTGCGTGATGTAACCGCTCTCAGCGAGGGCCGCGTACAGCACCGGACACGCATGTCCCTTCGAGAGGATGAACCGGTCCCGGTCCTCCCAGAAGGGGTCGTTCGGGCGGTGGCGCATCACACCGAAGTAGAGGCAGGCGACGATGTCCGCGGCCGAGAGGCTCCCGCCCGGATGACCAGAGCCGGCGGCGGCGAGCATCTCTATGATGAGGCGGCGGATGCTCCGCGCGCGCGTCTCGATCTCTTTGATGTCGATCATCTTCGGGTCCATGGTTCAGCTCCCCTTTCGCCTAAGGTCCCGCACGCGGCCGCCTTCGGCGACTAGCGCTCGCTCCGCGGTTCCAAGAAAGAGACCTGCGTCGACCACTCCGGGGATGCCGTCGATCGCGCGCTTGGTCGCCGCCGGGTCACCGAGCGGTGCCGTCTCACAGTCGAGCGTGAAGTTGCCGTTGTCGGTGACGAACGGCCGACCACCTCCTGCCGGACCTCCGGCGCGAACCCCAGCTCGCACTACCTCAGACCGGAGCCGTCCGCGGTTGCCGAGAGCCGGCACGAGCTTCTCCGCGCGAATCAGGAGAATCTGGTCGCGAGGCGGCGGCGACGATGCGCTCGCAGACCAGCCGACCGCCGAAACCCTTGAGGGCGTTAGGTCTAGATCGACCTCATCCGCGCCGTCGACGATGAGGTCCAGCGGGGTCTCGTCAAGCTCCACGGCTCTCAGGCCGACCTCTGCCGCGAGACGGGCGGTGACCTCCGGGGTGGCCACGCACGTGATCGTGAGGCCCCGCTGGGCACGGCGGCCGAGCGCTCGAACGAAAACTCTGGCCGCCCCGGCCCGAACCGAGACCGACTGTGCTCCCAGGTCGGACAAACTCGAGGGCCCGACTCGGCGAGAAGATCCAAATCGTGACCGACCGATGCCTCGACGTGGCTCGTCTTCCGTCGTCGACTATCTCCACTTGGACGCCACCTCGCGAGGCTTTCGATGGGATCGCCTCACCAGAGTCACTACTGAACGAGATCTGGCTCGGGCCCGAAAGGCGGGTGATGGACCGCGGAGAAACACGTCATCCTGCTCGACTCCGTGCCGCCCGACCCAGATGCAACTGGGTTTCGGGAGAAACCTGGAAAGCCGCGCGCCGCAACGCTACCCCGGGCCCTCCGCCCTGTCAACAGCTTATCTTCGGCTCCTCACCTCGGGAGAGAGAGATGCGCCGGCGGGCGGAGGCCCGACCGTGCCCCCGCTGCCTCCGTGGACCAATGTAGCGCCAGGCCAGCTTTCCTCAGCGGGGCGTGGGCTCGGGCGCCCCCAGGTCGCTCCAGTCCACGCCGCGGACGAGAAGGACGGCGAGATCGGCTGGTTTGGGCCCCGAGCACGATGCGAGGGTCACGTCGCCCAGCCGCGCGTACTGTATACGGACGGCCTCGCGCTCCCGGCAGTCTCTTCGGCGCCGAGTATGCTTCGCAGCCCGACACCCCGCTCAATAAAGATGCCGAACACCCCGACGCCCTGTTCTACTACGCGGACCTCTGCACGCTAACCCTAAAAACGCTCTAAGCCCTCGGACCGAGCGGGCGCCCGACCAAAAGCGCGCCAGGTCGCGGACTTGTGAAAACGCCGGAAGCGACCGCTCGCGCAGATAAAAACGCTTTAAGGTTGCGGGGCGGAATCGGCCGCGCGGATTGCTGTGCGCACGTCTCGCAGCCGCCCACGGGCAGCGACAAGTTCGTCGACCGTCAGCGGCGGGACGCCGAGGCGCGCCGTGAGCTGTCGCGCATGGGTGTGGATTTCGGCAGGGACCGTGAACACCTCGTAGCGCAGGCGCTTGGGGCGCGCGTGCCGGAAGCGCTCGGGCAAGGCCCAGCGGCGCAGCACAGTGAGGACATTGTACGTGAGGAGGGTCACGCGATACCACGCCGCGTTCGCGCCGAACTTGCCACTGGGCGGCGTCCCCGCGGCCAAGTCGTTCTTGCTCACGTCGTGGACGACCTCGATGGTCCCGGCCTTCTCCCAATGCCAACGCACCAGCGCGGCGGCCGCCACCTCCTCCTTCCGATTGCTCACGACGGCCAGAT
>Ga0137362_10000056_pt1 | contig 42096 bp, 39 predicted proteins | sample MadtaG_2_FD_104801 | JGI IMG/M metagenome (GOLD analysis project Ga0137362, IMG submission 104801) | Vadose zone soil microbial communities from Angelo Coast Range Reserve, California, USA - Mad1_100_16 metaG | ecosystem: Environmental > Terrestrial > Soil > Vadose zone | place: USA: California... | reverse complement strand
TTCATCCTGATAGATGGGGAAGCGAAATCCGGCGCAAACCAAGCGGCTTCTGGCCCGAAATATCCGGCGCTTGCGCAACGAGCGGGCTTGGTCTCAGCACGACCTGGCGAACGAGGCCGGCGCGCGACAGGCCATGATCAGCGCGTTGGAGCTGGCTGACGCAAATCCGACCCTTGAATCCTTGGACAAGATTGCGGCTGCGTTAGGTGTGTCGTTGGCTGACCTTCTGTCCTCAGCAGGCCCTTAAGCAAGGCTGGAAGGCCATTACGGCGACACCTGTTCGCTGGTGCGCTCGCGCTGCTCGCGCGGATGCTTCGCCTTCGGCCTCCAGGCCTTCTTGCAGGCGATGCACTGGCGGTGCTCGCCGGGCGTGCCATCCTTTTTAGGCCGGCGCAGAATCTTCGTGTTGGCCTCGGTGTATTCGTGGCCGGCGGGACAGTGCGTTCGCTGCGACATGGCGTTGGCTCTGGTCACTTTCCCTTCTCCTCCTTCGCTTCTTGCGGCGTTTCCGGAAGGCGTTCGAGCTTCTCAAGTATGCCGACGTCGCTCCGCTGATCGGCGACGGCGCCAATACGATCATTCACCGCAAAACGGAGGTCGCGAAGGGTCCTGGTGACGGCGTCACCTATGGCATCCGTATGCAGCTCCAGGGTGCCGATTTCACCGAGAGCCAGCTCGCGGAAGGCAACGGCGAGTCTCTGTCGATCTACTCGGCTTCGCTCGTTATCAACGAGCTGGGCCACAACGTTTCGAGGTGTTACGACTTTGGGGCAGCGCGTTGAAACTTGCAGCATGCAGGCCGGTTGGCGGCTCATCATCTGCGAGAACTCCTCAGATCGTCACACGCCGACCGAAGCGCGACATTGAGATCCAGAATGGGTCCAGCCAGCGGGCAACACAGACGTCACTCTTCGCAATGGGGGTGTGAGTGGACGATGCGCCGTTTGAATTTTGTCGGATCACGCAGACCTCGTGACGCCAATGCTGACCAAAATGCGTCGTGCGCCTTCTCCACCTTCGCCGGCCACAGACCAGATGACAGATAAAATATTGGTTGCCTACTGTGAGCGTGTCGATCAAACACGCCCTGGCTCTCCGTGGCACTCGTGGCTTCTACGAATACCGGACGATAGTGCCGAACGCATTCGAGGTGCCCCGCGAGATCGATCGAAAGATCGAGACAGGGAGAGCGCTTGTCATCACTCAGAGCCGCTGTTCCGTGCCAAGGCGTACGCGTCGAGGTCGGAGATACCACTACCGAGAAATGACCAATCGATTCGTCTTTCTGGTGAATCGACATTCGCAGAGCGTTCGGAAAGCGATTTGATATATCATCGAAACCGTCGGGGTTCTTTGATCTGGTATTGGCTTCGTAGGCGGCGCAATATCGATACGCGGCTTCGAGGGTCTCCGCAATCACGCACTTTCGGAGTCCTTCCAGCTCAGAATCGCTTTGCGGCTCGTAGATGCCCTCCATAACGCGAAAAAAAATATCCTCCTGATCGCAGTCATGCTTCAGCGCATACTCGCCTATCGCCGGATGTTGAATGGAGAAAAGAAGCGGCTCGAAAAGCGGCTCGACAACACCATCAACTTCGGTCGAGCTAAGAAACTGCATGAACTCATGCTTTCCGCAGCACGACAACAGCCGTTTCATATCTCCAGACACCGCAATGCGGAGGGCTTCCACCCTGTTTGCATAAAAGTCGTCCCGCTTTTGTTTTGCATTTCGATTCGCACACTCAGCGACGTCACTGTAATCGACTAATTCGAGATAAGGACGACCAATTTTCAGAAGCTTCATCATATCGAGCAAAACACGTCGATATTGGGAAACCGCGGTTCTATCTAGATCAGAGAAGCAAGGGTATCTACTTGCGTCCTGAATAGCCAAAATGGTGACAGGAGACACAGTCGCATTCCGAAATGCACTAAATGCCTCCAGAGAAAGTGACCATTTCGAGAGCGTGGCCAGCAACTCGGCAAAAGACGCGCCATGAAGAACGTTAACCGACCTCAAATTGAATAGTGTATTTCTGATTTGCTGCCTACGAACGGCCGCTTCGCTCGAATCGCCGCCTTCTGCGTCGACTATTGTAAACGCCCGATTCATAATATCATTAAGATCGAACTTTGCAGACCGGCGCGCGCGGCCGATAGTTTGGTCGAAGGAGCGCACCTGAACGTCCGTTAACGATGCCAATGCAAGCTGTACCTTCTCGAGCATACTTTCCTGTGCGTGCTCGCACGCCTTTGCGATGGCTTGCAACAGGACGAGGGTATAAATTTCCCCCATATCCGGTAGGACGCCCCTATGCTTCAACGGAGATGGCGTTCGAAACGGCAGAAGCAGGATGGCGAATTCAACTCGCCCCATCGCCACCGCACAGCGAATCTGATCGCAACGTTGCTGACGCCCTACGTCGCTTAGAGGGCCCCTTCGTACTAGGCTGTCTGTCAATATCTCGCATATCAGTGCGCTGACTGATATCTCCTTCCAACGGCCCGGCTGCTGCAGGCGTTCGATTGCTCTCGCGGACAGGCCGCGGATCAGATTGCTCTCAAGTTCGCTAAACAGACCGGAGGTGAAACTCGCTAATGTGTCCTGAGAAATGAAGAGCGGAGTTGCCGAAACGCTCTGGTGAAACGCTGACCGATGGCGCGCGACGTGCTGGAAGCGCTCATACGTCCCACCCCGGGAGTCAGAATTGTATTCGCTGTATGTAATCGACACCGATTCACCTCCAACTGCAACCCTCGAATGCGTAACCCCGATTAGCTGCTATTCGACACAATCGACGCTCATTGGTGCCGCGCAGGCTCCATTGGCAACCGGCTATCAGGCGCGGCCACCGAAACGATCAAAAGCGAACGCACCAAGATCAACTGAAGACCGAAGCCCCATACCTTGTTCCGCCAAGACTTGGCCGATCGCTGGCGCAAACTTGAATCCATGGCCTGAGCAGGCGTTCGCATGGAAGACGTTTGGATGGTTTGAGCTCCGATCAAAAACGAACGACTCATCGGGCGTCATGGTGTAAATGCACCACTTGCCATTAGCCGCCGATGGCACGAGGTCAGGAAAGATCTCTGCCACGTAACTTTCGATCTCGCGCGCATACCACTTCATGGCAGGAGCCGGTTCCTCGCTTGACGCATACGTAACGTGCTGTCGGTTGTGGAATCCGATCTTCACGCCGGATTCCGCAGACATCCCTGCGGCAATGCCGTACAACAAGGCGCCGTCTTTCGCTTCATACAAAAAAACGGGAAGAGCACTTGGGCTAAATTTCTCTCCGCAGCCAAGGCGAGGCTCGAACCAGTAGATTGGCACTCGTTTGGGTTGGAGAACGGTAGCAAGTTCTGGTAGCAACATGACATTCGCCGCTCCCGCGCACACGAGAACAGAACTAGCGACTATTGAGCGACCAGATCGAGTGGTGACTGTGGGCCGGCCAGCATTGCTGGCAATTAATTCCACCTCTTCACCATAGGAGAGTTGCGCGCCTCGACTCACGGCCTCATTGAGCATCTGTAGCCGAGCTTCTTCAGCAAGCACTGCATAGGCGCCGGGCTCATAGACCGCTTCCATGTCGTCGTCTACGTAAAATTGTGAGAACCGTTCTCGAACACCGGCAGCAGTTAGGTGCTCGTGTTCGATTTGGCCATGCGCGGCAGTGCTAAGACTACCAGCAACAATGCCTGTACTCCTGGGGCCGATGAACAGACCGCCAGTCTGGACGATAAGGTGAGCTTCGGAGGCGCTCTGCAGTTCTCGCCAGCCTTTATCCGCCAGCGAGAGCAGGCTCAGATAGCTCTGGCCTTCCCAATACGCCTGTCGAAAGATGCGGGTTGCACCGTGCGACGAACCTCCTCGATGGGTGGGGCCACCCTTCTCGATTGCCAATACTTTTGCACCGAGCAGGCTTGTGCGCCAGGTTGCAGCAGCTCCCATAATACCAAGGCCGATAACCACGACGTCATACTGTTTCATTGACTTGTTCTCCGTCACCTTTGCCACCTTGATCAAGGCTCGGCCACGAAGCCCCAAGGATTACATTCGACGAAACCCCTGCTGCGACAGCACGAACCTCTAGCCCAAAGCTGTCGGCACGCATCTGCATTCGACTACCTCATAAGACCAGTACAGCCGACCTTGCCCATCGATGGTATAAGCGGCGCCATACGAGTCACGCCACTCTTCGAACTCCTCTCGGAGAGAAGGCTCCGCGCGCTTCCAGCCTGGGGAATAGAAGAGCAAGGGTAGCGAGTGGCGCTCCAGAAGCTGGAACTGCAACGGTGCGCCCGCTGGATAGAAGGCTTTGTAGCGCGCCAAGACGTCGCGGATGCCTACCAGGGAATTCAGCCCGACGATCGCCCGGCCCGTGCGGTTCATTCTATCCGGCAGATCCTTGAGGAACCTCAGAAGCACTGCGTCTCCGTAGAACATGGTTTCGGGCGTCATATCGACACCATCCCCATTCCTGCGTAAGCGATCGAGGAACTTCTCCGATGGCGCTCGCCAACCTGGCGGATTAAAAATCACCGTGTCATAGCGGTCCCCCTCTGGCAGACCCACGAAGAGATCACCCGAGAAGAAGCGAATTCGACTGCCACGAAAGTTGAGAATCTCGTTTTCGAGAGCCAAGCCAACAGCGCTTGTGCTGACGTCCGACGCGGTGATGTCATTGGCCCCTAAGCTTCGCAACAGGAGAGCCAAGATGCCGCTTCCCGTGCCCAGGTCCAGCAATCTGCCTGTCAGCTCGTCGTGTGTTAAGCCTTTGAGCAAATAGCTTCCGAGTGCCATGCCTGCGAGGCTCACTTTGAAAACACCTGGCCTGTCGTGCAGTTTCAGTTGGTGGCCAAGACCGAAGTAGGTGGAATAGATGTGCTGGTCGTTGTTCGCGGCAATTTCCGGCACAAGGTTAGGTCTGCTGGTGGCAACGCTCGACAGTAGGTCGATCAGCCAACTCTTGTCGCTTACTCCGATCATTTCGCTTACTCCGCTCATTTGGCCACCTCGAACTGAGAAAGGGATTCAGTAATGACAAGCCCAAGCTCGCGTGAACGGGCGGATGACTTGGTGAGCGCGTCCAGGACCGTACCGCCAAGGCCTTTATCATCAAAGTGCCAGATACCCCGCTCGGTCGTACCACCGGGTGTCATGACCTCGCGGCAAAGTTGCATCGCAGGTTTGCCTGTGGTCGCCAACAGCGCTGAAGTGCCCCGCAGAAGCTGAATAGTAATTGTGAGTACGGCATCCTTTGAAATGCCAGCCTTGATGCCAAACTCTTGCAACGCGTCGGCAAAATAGGCGACGAAAGCGGGACCTCCCCCACACAGGGCAGTGGCAGGATCTATCAGCGCCTCGTCACTGACTTCGACTGCTCGACCGAACGATTCAAGGACGTTCCGTGCTTTTTGAGCAAGGTTCTCGTCTACCGATGAAGACCGGCAGTAGACAGTCATCCCCTCGAAGACCTCCGAAGGAGTGTTGGGAATTGAGCGGACTACATTCTGAGTGCCTAGTATTTGCTGGATACTGCTGATCCGAATGCCGGCCATCACAGAAATGACTAACCCCTGATGGTGATGTACGCATGGAGTGTCCGATGAGAAAGCGCCAAAGACCTGCGGCGGCATAGCGAACATGAGCACGTCATTCGGGGCCAAATTTAAACAAACGGTATCAGCGCGGATGCCGAGCGTTCTGAACTCCTGAAGTTTGCTGAGATCTGGATCAATGATCCGAAGATTGGTGTTCCCCGTCCGTAGTATTCCGCGGGCGATGGCCGAACCCATGTGACCAGCACCAAACAGCACGAGCGTGTTTTTCACTGCAACTCTCCCCATGCGTGCGTTTTTTAAGGCTTGAGCAATGGCGCACTACATCACCCACCGATAAATTATGACTCATGGCGAAGCCTCAGGCGGCTCGGTCCTCCTGCAGCCCGAGCTTTTCGACCATCGTCTGCCGCATAAGGTGTTTCTGAGCCTTGCCCGTCACTGTCATGGGGATCTCCGTGACGAACCAGACGTGTTTCGGCACCTTGTGATGAGCGATGTTGTCGCGGCAATACTGCTGCACTTCCTCGACCGTACACTCCACGTCGGGTTTGAGCTTGATCCACGCGGCAACAATTTCGCCCAAACGTTGATCGGGTACGCCGAAGATTTGCACCTCTTGGATCTTTGGATGCCCATACAAAAAATCTTCGATCTCTTTCGGGGAAATATTTTCACCACCGCGAATAATCAAATCCTTGATCCGGCCGACGACTTTCAAGTACCCCGCCTCGTCCAAGATCGCGAGATCGCCCGTGTGCACCCAGCCGCGCGGGTCGATGGTCTCGGCGGTCTTCTGCGGTTCATCCCAATAGCCCTGCATGACGCCGTAACCACGCGTGAGCAGTTCGCCGCGCACGCCGACGGGGACGATGTGTCCGTTCGTATCCACGATTTTCGCCTCGACGTGCGGATGAATCGTGCCAACAGTCGAGACGCGTCGGTCCAAAGAATCGTCTGACCCGCTTTGAAAAGTGATAGGGCTCATTTCTGTCGTGCCCATGCAAATCGTTACCTCACGCATGTGCATCTGCGCGATTACGCGCTTCATGATTTCAACCGGGCAAGGTGCGCCAGCCATTATGCCGGTGCGTAGCGAGCTTAGGTCGTAGGTATTGAATTCTGGGTGATCCAGCTCGGCGATAAACATCGTCGGCACGCCATACAGTGCCGTGCAACGCTCGCGTTGGACGGCCTGCAGGACTGCAAGCGGGTCGAAGCCTTCCGACGGAAAGATCATCGCCGCACCGTGCGTCGCGCAAGCGAGCACACCCATACCCATGCCAAAACAATGATAGAGTGGCACGGGAATGCACAGGCGGTCGCGCTCCGTAAACTGCTGGCGCTGCGCCACGAAGTAACCGTTGTTAACGATGTTGTGATGCGTGAGAGCCGCGCCTTTCGGTAAGCCCGTCGTGCCGCTCGTGAATTGGATGTTGATGGGATCTTCGGGCTGTAACTGCGTCGCGATTTGTTGCAGATCATCGTTTGCGCCGGCATCCCGTGACAACGATTCGTACGCAATGAAGCCTGGAACCGTCTCATCGCCCATGAGCACGAGTGATCGCAAATGCGGCAGGCGGGCAAGCTTTAAATCTCCAGCAACGCTGGTGCCAAGCTCAGGCGCGAGCTGGCGAATCATTGCGACGTAGTTGCTGCTCTTGAACGAAGGCGCGAGCAAGAGCGCGCTCGCTGCCACCTTGTTCAACGCGGACTCGAGTTCGCTGACACGATAGGCGGGATTGATGGTAACGAGAATGAGGCCAGCCTTGGCGGAGGCGAACTGTGTGACAACCCATTCGACGCGATTAGGGGACCAGATGCCGATGCGATCACCGGGTTTCAGCCCGAGGCTCAGGAAGCCGCGCGCTAATCGGTCGGCCGCGTCATTCAGTTGCCGCCATGACCAGCGAATATTTTGCTGCGAGATGACTAGCGCATCGCGCTCAGGCCAGCGCTTGGCGGCATACTCAAGCGTCGCGCCCACCGTTTGGTACAACAAAGGCTGGTCGCTCGTTCCACTGACGTAGCTCAACATAACGCTCTTCCTCACTGCTGTGTAAGTTTCTTTTTTGGATGGCGAAGTCTTGCGCAACATAGAGAGCGTCCATGCCATGCACAATAATCAGGAATGACATGAGCACAATTGACTATCGTTCCTGTAGTCGTGCTGCAGAGTTGCCAGCCTTATCCATGCATGATGGCTGCGCTGATCGCGCACGGCAGTGCGCCGCTATGCCGGCAAGCGGGTGATCTCGCGCTGGATCACGAACAGCATGTTAATCTGCGCGGTTACTACGCTTGCGATCAGCGCCTTCTTCAGCCGCGCGAATTCGAATAGTTTATGCCGTGCATGGGCCCAACAGCGGACCTCGTAATCGAGTCCGGCTTGCGCGGCGCAATCCGACGCACATCGACCGCGCGTTGCTGGAGCTTCTCAAGACGTGTATCTTCGCGATTGCCTGTGGGGTATGAGGATGCCCGGCACTTGCCGTCGGGACTATCTGGGCGGGCAACCCCCATAGAGGTTTTCGCGCTTCACCATCAGCGCGCTTGAGCCTACGCCGCGATCCGCTGTGAAGCTGGCCGTCGGCTGCTGTCTGGAGAGCGGGCCCGCGCCGTGCTCACAGTCGACGTGAGCTGGTTGGAGAACATACCCTCGAGTAGCGAGGCAGCGCGTCTGAGAGCGGCGCTCGTGAACTTGGCCTGCGCGAGTTTGCCATCGCGCCTAAAACGATCACGCTCGCTGGATGACACTGTCAGTACTGTGCATTGCGACAAGAAGCTGTCGTTCTGGAATACCCATTACGATTGCCGCTGGTTCCTGCCCATCAATGTCTACCATATGGAGAGCGGTAAGCCGGATGATTCTGTGCGAGGGCATGACGCCCGTGGAGCAAGGAGGTGGGTGATCAAGCATCTAACCCGGCGCATCCGCCGCCATTTCCCCAAGACCCGTATCGCCTGACGCGGCGCCAGCCATTACGGCCGGCCGGAAGTTATGGGATGCTGCGAGGATAATGCGACAGGCTTCATCTTCGGCCTGACCGGCAACGCCGCGCTGATCGTCTGCGTCGAGAGGTCGCTGACGATCTGTGCGTGCGCCGGGCCGAGAACCTGATCGAGCTGCATGAGGTCCAGCTTGCCTCCGACCGCGCCTCCTGCCACGGGTCGGTCGCCAATCAGGTTCGGCTCGTGCTACACACCGCTGCCTGCTGGCTGATGTCGACACTGCGCGATGCCATTCTCGCGGCTAGCCAAAACTGAGCGCACACGATCCGCTCGAAAATCATCAAGATCGCTGCCCGTATCACCGAGCGCGCTGCTCGCATCTGCGTTCATCCGCCGACCGAGTGTTCCGACGAGGTGTGTTCGCCTGCACCGCCACGCGGCGGGCGCAGGCCGTGCCATGAACGCGGGGTGCCGCGCCGTTCGGAGGCTGTCTACGCTCGACCATGCCGCAAGGGACGGTGTCGCTCGCTCGCCGAAGAGCTTTATGCCTTCCTGTGCCAGAGACGCGCCAAGCTTTCCGCAAGCGCGAGACCGCCAAGGCGATTACATCTACAGGATGTATGGTATCATAATTGATTATTGCGCGTGTAGTTAGTTTCTGCCATGGTGGAGTACCATCAAGTCCGATGCTTTCCTGACTTCGTTATATGCACGGAACGGTGATGCGCTGGCTTTGCCGATCGCGCATCGTAGTTCGGCTATGTTTACGAGGAACACGACGGGTGCGGCGGGGTGATCTGAGCGGCTTGTTCCGGGGGAAGCGGGTGAAGACGTCCCAGCGCTTGAGTTTGAGAATGCGATCGCCACCGATGTGGTGGCGCTGCGAGGATGTTCGCCATCTGATCGCCGGCTTGCGCGGCAGGCTGGCGTTGCAGAACGGTGAAATCGATCAAGGGATGATCTGAATGGGGCCGCTCAAGGGCTTTCGCGTCATTGAAATGGCCGGGATCGGTCCAGGACCGTTCTGCGGCATGCTGCTGTCGGATCTGGGTGCGCAAGTGCTCAGAGTCGAACGTCATGGAGCGAGCGCCGATGCTCTCGATCCATTGCAGCGCAATCGGTTGCGCTTGGCGCTGGACTTGAAGGACCCGCAACAAGTGGCTGTACTGCTCGACATCGTCGAGCACGCCGATGCTTTATTCGAAGGTTACCGTCCCGGTGTGGCAGAGCGTCTGGGGTTCGGGCCGGATGACTGCCTGCATCGCAATGCAAAGCTCGTGTACGGGCGCATGACGGGCTGGGGGCAGGACGGGCCACTCGCGAGCACCGCCGGACATGACATCAACTACATCGCGTTGAGCGGCGCGCTGCATGCCATTGGCCGGCGTGGCGAGCGACCAGTACCGCCGCTGAATTTGGTGGGTGATTTTGGCGGCGGTGGCATGTTGCTCGCGTTCGGCATGGTGTGCGCACTGTTGGAACGAGAGCGGTCCGGAAAAGGGCAGGTGGTGGATGCGGCGATGGTAGACGGCTCGATCGCGCTGATGGCCATGTTTTTGGGGATGCAGGCGCGTGGCTTGAGCTGCAACCAAGTCGGTAGTCACTTTTTATCGGGCGCCGCCCACTACTACGATACGTATCAAACCAAGGATGGCAAATTCATTGCCGTGGGTGCGCTCGAACCGCAATTCTATGCCGAGCTCATTGCCAAGGCCGGCCTCGATCCGAGCGTGTTTGGCGGCAGCAGCTCCATGAGTCCCGCCGGGCATGATCCGCGACGCTGGGCGGAGCTGAAACCACTTTTCGCCGAGCAATTCATGACTCGCACGCGCGATGAATGGTGTGCGGTGTTCTCAGGGAGCGATGCGTGCGTCGCACCAGTACTGACACTTGAGGAAGCTGCTCAAGATCCGCACAATCTGGCACGGAAGGCGTTCGTCACCGTCGCCGGTGTCATGCAAAATGCGCCCGCTCCGCGCTTCAGTCGCACGCCGGCAGCGCACCCCGAGTTGGCCACCGCTGACTCCAAAGCAGTAAACGCACTACTGTCGCAATGGGGCTGTAGCGAGGAACAGCTGGTCAATATCGCGGCATTTTCGGCGCAGCGCGCGGTCGCAGCAGGCGGCGTGTCATGATTTGTAAGACTCTAACTCAAGCCGGTGATTACCACATCAACGCGCTAGCCCGCCAAGGCCCGCATCGGGTTCGTGTTCGGCAAAAAACCGCTATGAATTCAATCTAAGATAGCGGAAGCCTTTCTCCAAACCAGGGAAAGCTCGTTTGCAGTGTTGATGTGAGGTTATAGGATGAGCCTTCGTATTAGCGAAACCTTGCTGACAAAGCGACAGATAGAAGTGCTGCATTTGCTCGCTCAGGGAAATACGGGCAGCAACATAGCCATGCAGCTCGGCATCAGTGTTTGTACAGTGCGCATTCACATTCGCAACGCGATGCAAAAACTTGACGCTCTCAATATCCCTCACGCGGTGGCCCGTGCCTATGTGGCGGGCATACTCAGCTGACTACCAATTGCGAGTGAGTCGCGCGGGTGTTCCCGGAGGAACCATACTATGAAGGATGGAGCTAAATGGTGACATCGAGGCGATATTCCGCAGAAGCGAGGGTTCAAGCGGTAGATGGCCACGGAGCGACAGGACGAGTACGGCTCGCAGTTAAGACTGGCCTTGTGATGGATGTACTTGAGCACGTCGTTGCACGCTTGCAGCCACACTACGCAGTTGGCTGTCGAGGCAGTCGATTCCACCCGATCCCATCTACGATTCCATCAGCAGGACTTGAGCGGTGCAAGAGTCACAACATAATCGGACACTATCGGATCACAAGAGCCGTTCTCGGTATGCAAAACTGATCGTTCGGTGTCAGAAACTTATGAAGAGATGGCCATGAGAGCGTACAGAAGAGAGCGCTTTTCCTCCGAGGTAACGTTGTCGTTGTCGGAGGTCACCCAATTTGCCGATGTTGTGGGTGATAACAACCCGATACACCATGATGCTGAATACGCCGCGACCACTCGGTTCGGTCGGCCCACGGCGAGCGGACCTCATGCTACCTCACTGCTGCTTGCCCTGACGGCCTCTCATTTTTCCAAGAAAGGAGCGATGTTGGGCTTGGAGTTCTGGGTTCGGTTCCGTCGACCAATCTATGCGGATGAAACTATTCGATTGGAATGGCTGGTTGTGAAGGTAGCCTGGAACGAAAAATTACGAGGTGAAATTGTTGAGTTACGTGGCCGCATCAAGGGGCAGGATGGCAAGACGTCTGTTGGTGCTAAAGGCCGAGTGCTGGTCACGGATCGCCTCTAGTTCATGCGCATTCCGTACAAAAGGCTGCACGTGACCGCGTTAGAAAACGCAGCGTGAGCGGTGACGTTGGGCAGTAAAAAAAGAGATTGCAATGGAGCCACGTCTCAACATAGTCCCTCTTGGGGTTCGTAAACTCGTAAAGGCGGTTGCGTTCTATCGAGACGGCTTAGGATGGCGTCAATCGAGCGCGAGTGTCGGTGGCTTCGCGATCTTCGGGCTCTCCACGGGCACCGCTTTGGTCCTGTATCCTCGTTGTCTCCTTGCTGCGGATGCAAGAATAAAAGATCATGGTGGTTTTGGAGGGACATGTTCTATTGGGTCGCTGCTTCTATGGTCAGCTGCCTGTGTGGTGTCGTCCGCAGCAACGCACCGCAAGCGCTCGGCGGCCGCCGGTCGATGGCCCGCTGACAGGCCGTTTTACGATTTCGCGGAAATAACACCTGCGGCGTCCTCCCCAATCGAAACTCGCAGGGGCCAGGCGATGAGCGAAGCGCATTTCCACTCCGCGACCTTGCCGACTGCCGGCGTCCCAAAGACTTTCCTTCGTACGGATGCGCTCTGAACTAAAAGCCCTGCCAACGGAGAACTCGATTGATCACATCTTCTGCCTCCGAACGATACGTTTCGACATTTGTGCCCGACTCGCCTGCGGCGTGGCGGCGATTGCTGATCGCCCTCGCAATAGGCGCGGTCGGCAGCGTCGGCACATGGTCGGTCGTGGTCGTATTGCCGAAGGTGCAAGCCGAATTCGGTGGCACGCGCGGCGCCGCATCGCTCGCATACACCCTGGCGACGATCGGCTTCGGCCTCGGCGGCGTCGTTACAGGTCGCCTGACGGACCGCCTCGGCATCATCCCCGCGATGGGGATGGGCATTCTATTTCTACTGTTCGGTTTTCTCGGAGCTGGTATTTCGACCGCTCTGTGGCAATTCAACGTGGCGTATTTCTTTATCGGACTGGGCGCATCGGCGACCTTCGCGCCGTTGATGGCAGAAGCGTCGCACTGGTTCGTGCGCCGGCGCGGAATCGCTGTGGGGATCGCCGGTAGCGGCTACTATCTCTCCGGTGCCCTCTGGCCTCCGCTCATCGAGCGGGGCATAGCCCAATATGGCTGGCAGATGACGCACATCGCCCTCGGTATTCTCTGCGGGGCCGCGATGACGGTGCTTGTCCTCATCCTCCGGTCGAGCATCGACAGGTCGCAGCAACGCTCGCTGGGCGCCGAGGGTCGCCCGAGTGTCGATATCAATCTCAGCCCCAACGCTCTGACGGCCGTTCTCTCGGTCGCGAGCTTTTGCTGCTGCACGGCCATGGCTATACCGCAGGTGCATATCGTCGCCTATTGCGGCGATCTGGGTTATGGCGTCTCGCGCGGAGTGGAAATGCTGTCGCTGATGCTGGCCCTCGGCATCGTCAGCCGGATCGGCTCAGGCTTCATAGCCGATCGGCTTGGTGGGCTAGCAACATTGCTGATCGGCTCGGTGGCGCAAGCCTCGGCGCTCACAATGTATATGTTCTTCGATGGCCTCACGCCGCTCTATGTGGTCTCCGCCTTGTTCGGCCTGTTCCAGGGAGGAATCGTGTCGAGCTATGCGATCATCGTTCGCGAGACGATGCCTGCGAAAGAAGCGGCAACGCGCGTCGGCACGGTGATTATGGTCTCTTTGCTCGGCATGTCGTTCGGCGGTTGGATTTCCGGCGTGATCTTCGACATGACCGGGTCGTATAAGGCGGCCTTTCTGAATGGGCTGGTATGGAACTCGCTAAATGTCGCAATAGTGCTGCTATTGCTGTTGCGCTCGCGCCATCGCGCCGCTTTTGCCTGATCCGACCCGCAGAACAGCGCGAGCGCGTGAAAGCGCTCTTTGATGCCATGAAGGAGGATGCCAAGCCGCTGGGGCTCACGCTTATTCGCCAGGGACGGACTTGGATCGCCAGTTAGCCGGATATACGGTTACGTCCGCAAGCCGGGAAGCGGCGACGATGGCAATTGGCTTGATGCAAGCCAAATTGCGCGAAACCTATCTCAAATGTCATCTGAGCATGGGTGAGATCCTAAGCGATGATCAACAGTAGAGATATGCCGAGCTGCGCGGGTATGACGACGCATCTAGGCGCGATATGAACCTGATGCATCATCATCATTAGTCCATTGCCGGACTGTTGCCGACGTCGGTCATCGGGCAGCTCGCGGTCCGCGCCCCTGGCTCTCTACCAGGAGACAGGCAATAGTGTCGCCTGGAGCGGCCCAATCGCAGCCCGACAGCGCATGACCTCTAGGTTTCTTAGATGTCAATCAGGCCGCGGTAGACCGCCTGTACCGTGGCCTGTGTCTTGTTGGTGGCCCCGAGCTTGATCATCGCGCTCTTGATGTGGGCCTCAATAGTCTTGCGGCTTATGTGCAATATGGCCGCGGTCTCGTCCGAGGTCTTGCCCATTCCCGCCCATTTGAGCACCTCCTTCTCTCGGTCCGTCAAGGGAAACCGTTGAAGTTCGGCGCGATGGGAGGTTCTTGGCGAGGCTTTGATTCCGGCCGCGTGCAGGTCCACGATCTTCTGGGCAAAATAGAGAAGAATTACCTGCAACTGCACGCCGTTGTGCCTGAGGCTTGCAAAGAATTTTTGGACGGGGTCCTTCCAGAACAGCGCGCAGACGCTGGAGTAGCGGCGGCCGAGTGCATCGTTGTAGTGAACGGGAATAGTAAGCCCCTCATTGATGCCGAAATCGCGCGCGGCCTCCATAGCCTTGACTGCGCCAGGCTTGCGCTTGCCCGTCACGGGCGGCAGCGGCACGCTTCCCCAATGAAAGGGAAGATTTGTCCGTCGCGCCCTAGCGAGGCATGGGTCGGTCGTGATGAAATTTCCCGACCGGTATGTATCGATCCAGGCGGGGGCATGCGTCGAGACGAGGAGCGGCTCGTTCTCCCATGGATGGGACGCATCCATGAAACCGAAGGAGCTGAATCCGTATTTCTCAATAATGCGCTGAAAAACCTCACGTATCTCCGGTGTTGAGGTGCTGGCCTCCAACGCGTTCAAGTCATCCTCAAGATCGCTCATTCTCTCAAACCCTAGGAAATTTCCTAATTTCAAATTCCGAGACGATCCCATCATCTTCCCCCAACTGACGCAAGACCATCGGGGAGGGGGCCGAGAAATGCAGCGAGCGCCTTATACGGCGGCCTTCTTCTCCGCCGCGACACGTCCAGATCTCGTCGAGATTTTGTTTGAGCTACGTCACGCGCTCTTCGTGCGGGAGCTTGGCTGGTCGTTGCCGGCCGTCAGGGGCCGTGAACGGGACCAGTTCGATACCGACGACGCCATCTATTGCGGCCTGTACATCGCCGGCGAAATGGTTGGATGCTTTAGGGCCATCGGTTGCGAACGGCCGTACCTGGCACAGACGATATTTCCGCACATGGCCACGTACAGACCGTACCCGGCAAATGCAGGTTATGTCGAAATCAGCCGCTTCGGTGTCCTGACTGCTCACCGGCAGGCCAGTGTCGTTCTCTATAGTCTCCTGATCCGGTTTGCATTGGCTCGCAGCGCAGTCGCTCTGGTTGCTCTGGCCGAGCTTTCTCACGAAAGGTTGCTCAAACGGATCGGTCTTACCACGTCGCGCTACGGCAATGTCCAGATCGTCGGATTTCGTGACGACGGAGCATGGATTCTTGCGGTCGCTGGCGAAATACCAATTCCCCAAGAACCTTCGTCCGCTTTCAGAGCACTCCTTTCACTCACGCAATTCATGGAGATCAGCGATGCGTCATCCATTTTCGGATGTGAACGCCTTTCGGCGTGACCCTTTGGCCTTATTCGAGGAACGCAGTTCTCCGGGGGCTGCACCTCTTGTCGAGCTTAAGCTAGGTCCGTCGCCGGTCTATCTTGTTACGGACGCAGTGATTGCCAAGTCCATTCTCCGCGCCGACGAAACGATGATCGACAAAGGCCGCCTGGTCCACAAGCTTCGGACGGTCATCGGCACTAGCTCAATCACGCTGAGTGGCGTCGAGCATCAACGACGACGCGCCATCATCCACCAGCACCTAGCGCGCGGCATCATGAATGGTTTCGTGCCACAGATTGCGGGCTTGATCCGTCGACAAGCATCGCTGCTGGTTCGTGAACCTTCATTCGATGCCCACGAAGTGACCGCGCCGCTTGCTCTTCGAATGATCGTGGCATTGTTGTTCGGTCACGGAGCGCTGACGCCAGCCGATGAATCCGCATTGATGGAAGCCGTGCATGTTGCGGAGGCGGAAATGGCCGACAACCTCTTTCGTGTTTTTCCACGGATGCCGTGGCGCAGCTTCTCGAAGAGACGAGAGCTACGCCGGAGCCGGGCGATCATGGGAGAGGTTGTAGATCGCGTATGCAATCGCGCACATGCGGGTACCCTGGTGCAGGCTTTGCGGAGTCTCAATCTATCTCGTGACGACATGCGCGACGAGATATTGTTGCTTCTGCTCGCGGGCCATCACACCACGGGAAACGCTGTGGCCTGGTTACTCTATTACCTGGCGACCGAGCCCGGACTTGCCGCACGCCTAGCGGATGAAACGCAGTCGATCATGGATGACTCCGGAGAGATCGATCCGCTCAGATTGCCGAAAGCCGATATCAGCCTTCGCGTGGCGCGTGAAGTGCTCCGGCTCTATCCACCCTTCTATTGGTTTTCGAGAGAAGTACGCACGCCGCAGCGCATCGGTGGTCTGCAATTAAAGCGTGGTACTTCTCTCATTATTAGCCCATGGCAACTGCAGCGGGATAACCGCTACTGGGTTGATCCATCCAGCTTCCGGCTGGACCGTGCTTACAACACGCCAGCCTTCTTGCCGTTCGGATTGGGGCCGCGCGCCTGTGTCGGCATCGGCCTCGCGTTACTCGAACTCCAGTTGCTGGCGCTAGAGCTGTCGACCTCCTGCAAGCTGGAGATCCTGTCCAGCGTTCCGGCAGGGAGCCCAACGCCTCAGATTACGTTGTTGCCGCCGCGCATTGAACTGCGACTGCGGCCTCGTTTGCAGGAAAGGAAACAACGACATGTCGCATAAGCGAGAAGGGCAACCCAGCAGATCCTTTGGGTTGCGATCAACGTTGCTGATACTGCTCAACCAACTCGATTATCTCACGTCGCCGTGTAGGTGAGAGCTTGATGAACACTTTGAGCAACCGCAAACTTTCGACAGCCTCGCGCGTCACAGTTCGTCCCTCTTCGGACTGCAGGAATTCGGCAAGCCGGGAATCGGTCATTTTTGTCCTCTCGAAACGGAAATTGCGATGAAGAAGCAAGCGAAAATCGAGCAGCTTTGCAGAAGACTTGACGAAGCGATCGTGTGCGCCGAGCAGGCAGGCCTCAGTTTCGTCGTCCTCATTCTCGATATGGCTCGCCTTGAGGTTGATCAAACAGCCAAAAGCAACGTGATAACTATGTCAACTTCTCGGCGGGCGGGCAAGCGGCCGTAGCTAGCCGATGCCGAAGGGCTCGTCCTGGTTCATAAGCAATAAGAGGAAGCCATACTCGGGGCTTGCCATGCGTTTTCTGGGGATGGCGACGGTCAGCGTCTTGGGTTGCGACTACAGAGTTGAATTCAACGGTAAGTAGAAACCTTTGAAACTCCATGACAGCCTCAAGCAGGTTACGCAATGACCCATTACAGCCAAGCCGACGCAGGAAGAGGCGATGAGGTCTCGCCGAATTTGGAGACGCTAACCACGAATGTTCGCCGTTTGGAAAAGCTCTTAGTTGGATGCAGGAGAGTTCGCCAGATCGACAGGCTCAGAAGTTCAGGTTCGTTTTAAGCATATCAATCAAACCGAGGGAATTTGACATGATGATTTTTGGTCTCAAACACCTTTCGTCGATGATGATTGCCGCGGTCATCGGCCTGCTGATCTCAACCCTGCCAATCCAAGCGCAATCAACCGTGGCCCTCGTTCAGTTGCCAAGCGAGCAGGTCGGAAATTTTGACGCTATGTTGGGGTACGCGCGACAAGCCAAAGAACAGGGAGCGGAATTGATCGTCTTTCCCGAAGGATCGGTGTTTGGGTGGCTTAACCCGGCTGTATTCACCAAAGCCGCGCCGATTCCCGGTGTTTACAGCGATAAATTTGCCGCGATCGCTAAGACAGCCAACATCTGGGTCGCGGCCGGTTTGGCAGAAAAGGGCCCTAAGGCAGGCGAAGGATCGCAGCCAGATGCTTACGAAGCCTATGATTCTGGGATCTTGATCAACCCGCAGGGCGAATTGGTGTTGCATCATCGCAAATACAACGTTCTGAAAAACGCGTTTGACCCAGAGTCATGTATGAAGATTTTGGGTCTGCCGGGATGCGGGTACACGGCTGGCCCGCTAAGCGACGTGGTAACGACACAAACACCCTTCGGCAAAACGGCGCTGTTGGTTTGTTCAGATGCCTATACTTACGAGCCCGCTACTGCTCTAGCGAAGCTGAAGGAACTCAAGCCTAACTTCGTCATCGTTCCGTGGGGCATCACGGCTGGGACGAAGGACCAATGTGGTAAGCCGGGCTTCAACGCCACCGGTTATGCCTCACAGGCGGCTTCCTACCTAAAGTCGGCGTGGGTCGTCGGGGCTAATGCGGTCGGCCCTAGGGTATATGGTCGCTACTTGCCATCGGTCTATTGTGGCGACAGCGGCTATGCCGCGCCGACCGGGGATAGTGTCGAAGCGCCCAACCCAACCGCCCCGCTGGTCTTGATTCAGATACCGAAGAGCTTCGACGCCAAGGCTGGACCGATCTGGAGCAATAACGAGGCCCCGGCTAAATGCCCCGCCACGTGCCAAGCCTATTCTTCGACCTGGAACGGGCAATGGACGACTACCGTGCCAGGACAAATGTCAGTCTGCGGATGTGTCCCGAATGGGGAGTAAAGGCCGGACGCCCGCCGCTGGGTGGGAAACATTATTCGGTAGTCAAGAAATGCATTTCACGCGAGGGCGTTCCTGCGATTTTGCGGCGACATAGCGATAGCATTCACTCGCATTCAATCTCGGCAAGCTGCGAACCTGCCTTCACGAGAGCCGAATTCAGGATCTCGCGTATCTGAACGAACCCCTCCTTCCGCGTGGGGGCATCGCTTTCTCCGAGGTACAATTTCTTCGGAGCGCCGCATACCGTCATGTCATCAAGAGATGCAGCGGGTCTGAGTTGCTTCATCAAATCAGGGTCGCCGTACAATGGCTCTCCCCCTACAACGACGAGTGCGATGTCGGCTGGGGTCGCCTTCGCGACTGGGTCGAAGATTGGGTTTCGAGCCTTTGGGTCCGGCTTTGCTCTCACGATCACGAAGTCGGCCTTCTTGCCCACGGAAAGATCCCCGATACTTCCGTCCAACCTTGCGATTTGTGCAGGTACTGACGTCGCCATCTTGATTAGGTCGCCGGAATCAATTGCAGAGTAGTGCCGGAATGCGTAGCCGATCTCCTGCAACATGCCGGCGCTTCCCGACGGACTCCAATCGGGAGCGATGGCTACCGGTACGCCGGCCTGATGGGCAGCCGCGATGTTCGTAGTGGAACCATAGAGTTCGTCGTTGCTCCGAGGCGACCAGACGAGTCCGACGCCGTTTCTTTTCATCGACATGAAATCCGGGTCACGCAGCGCCGTGCCGTGTACGATCACCAGGCCCGGGGTCAAAAGATGGGCCTTGTCGAGCATCGTAAATTCCCGGTGGGCGCTGGAGTCCGTTGAAGCTCCCTCGGACAAGTGGATAATCAAGCTACGCAACGATCCTGTTCTAAGTTCACAAAGCAGGTAGTCCATCCGTTCGTGCGGCACTTCCAGCGGAAAGACTTCGTTATCGACCACGTCCGAGATCGGTTGCGGAGATCCGCAACCGTCCATCGCATCCGGTTTCTTGAAATCCAATCCGGACGCAAGATCGAGGTTGCGGACGAGGCCCTTTGCGCAACTGGAGTATTCGGGATGATCCTTGTTGAAGATGCTGCCCAGTGTGGATGTCGCACCGCCGGTAAGCGCCTTGATCTCGGCGTAGATTTCGGACTCGCACGACGCTGCATCCAGCGCAACGTTGTGGGGCGCAATCAACAAGCGGTCGTATTCCGGTGAATCCTGCCATTCGTATCGGCTCGCGAATTTTCGTCCCGGTAGCCACCGCGGGAGGATATTCCACGTGAGATGGTTATGAAGATCGATGAAGCCGGGAAGGATGATTGCGTTGGATAGCTTGATGGTTGAGGCCGTGGTCGGGACCGAAGTCGCGGCTCCCACAGCGCCGATGGTCTGGCCAGTCACTGCCAAGACACCATCGGTCACCACACCGGTCGGGGTTACGACCGTGGCAGCGATCGCGAAATCCATAGCAGCAGCATTCCAGGTACAGCATGCGTAAAAGAGTAGTGCGATGGCACTTTTAACGGATCTGGAAAGTAACATTGCATTCTCTCCCTTCGACCGCTTTCACGAGATTCCGCGAACTTGTACCATCTATCTACGTCATCCTAACGTTGTAGGAATGACAAGGGCAATAATTTTCCACTTCCGGCGGGGAAGGCCTGCGCTGCATATCGGCTTCAACGTGAGGCCTGCTTCTGTCTGTAGGATTCTATCATCGCTGCGGTGACGTCGCTCGGATAGCAAAGGGGCGAAGCTCCCCCTGGCCGTGAGTAGGCGCTGCGACCGCCGCATGCGTGGCCGTTTCGCATGGTGTCGTCGGGACATGCACATGGCCTGCCGCCGGCGTGGTACTGAGCGCGACTCTCTTGAACGATGATCGCCGCGATGGCAGCGGCAGTCAGGGCAACCTCTGTCTTGCGCTTGGTGTCGGGCCGTGACGACTTGTCCAGTAAATCGGCCTTGGCCGAAGTCGCCGAACTGCTGTTTGGTGTCGTTGCGGGCGCAGGTGTTTGAGATGCCAAGTCGCCAACGGGCAAAGGCTTAGCTGCGGCCGGCGAAGACGCAGTAACTGCAACAGGCGCGTTGTTTGCAGGCATACTCTGGCGACCCATCGAGTAGGCCACTATCGCCGTGATGCCCAAGAAAATTAGTGCTGTCCTACCCCTCATGCATCCCATTCAATCGCAAGATTTCGAGACGTACAAGAAATACCGGTGCAGCGCGACTAAGCTTCATCAGCAATCTTCAGCGCCAGACCAGGGGGCGACGGGTTGTCGAGTATGCTTGCAAATGCATCGGTTTGCCGAATCTGGCTAAAGGAGGGAGGTTGCACGACCGTTGACGTGATATCGAGCCGCGTCTTTGCTGCGTCATACCAGCATGACAGCCTCGATGCATTCTACTGGCTGTACGCGCTGGGGCGGTAAAGAAAGGGGGCTAGAAGCAGTTGATCGTATTTCCAACCTTTGTGCAGGAAAAGCCGGCGGCTGCCGACTCCTGTGCCCTTACCGATCGGTTTGACGCGTCGCGCCGCTGCTCCTCTGATGCAATCTGGGAGTGGCCTTGAGTTAAAGCCAAGTCTCCCTCCGCAATCGTCATCTTACCTGTATCGAGTTTTTCGGCGACTGCCATCCTCAGTGCAATTTCTTGATCGAGTAGGTCAGGATATGGCGTGAGACTCCGGTATAGCTCCAGCCCAGGCTGCATGCATGTCGCTCGAGCGACAAATTGGCCCTTAACTTTGGGGTACTTTTCGCCGCAGTCCGCGAAAATGCTCTGCTGCTGCGCTTTGATCTGTGCTATCCGATCTTTCTGTTGCTGTTGTGCAATTAACCCACAGTTGGCAACGAGCAGGCAAAGACCCAAAGCTCCTAAAACACGCATTTCATTTATTCCCCATGCAAGAGGTAATTATTTCTCAACCGTAAGGTGAGCGCAAAGGGAAAATGCTGAACTTTCGAGCCTATCGCCTATGGGGGCGAAGGTGCCGACAACTGGGCCTTGCCTATGTCGATAGAGATCGTTGATCGTCACGCCCGATGGCGCGAGATCGCCTGAACGTAATCTTCACAGCCCACTCAGATCAGCAGGAACCTCGCCGAATTTCCGGATTAATTGGGCGTCGCCGAAATCGTCCGTTGCTGGATCACCGGTGCGGCTGAAGGCCACCGCGCCGATGTTACCCGGTTTGCGCGACAAAGCTTCCGCGCGCATGATTGCTGCGTTTGGATTGAAGCACTCGACAGCTTCGCCGGGCGCAACACCGTCGTCAGCCGCGACGAAGGGGAGTGCTACGAAATAAGTGACATCCGTCATGGTTCACTCCTAGCCAGAATAGGTGTGAAATCTTCCGCGTACATAAGCGTGTGAAACTGCCTTCATCAGCTCGCTCGCTTCCGATTCCAAATAGTTGTTCGCGACGATCAGCGCACGAATGGTCCCGCGCATGTCGCCGTCACATGCGGCAATTGCCGCATCAATCGCGGTCTCAAGCTCGTCCGCGTCCTGTGCGTTCGCTTGTGAAGCAGAGGACATTGATGCTGTTCCCGGTTGATCGGTCCGGCCCAATGTTCCTAATTTGTTCTCGTGAAGTCAAGCCGCTATTTTGAGATGCCCAGAAGCCTGATCCGGGAGAATTCCGAATGCTGCATCGTCAGCAACGCCAACGGGGTCACGCTGGCACGGTTGTTTTACCGCGACAATTCAAAACGTTATAACATGGGTGCCAGCAAACTCACTTCCGGGGAAGAGCGCCGGATCGGCAAGACCATCAGCCGCCTTCCCGAATTCTTGATGCCGCGCCGAGGTTTTTATCCACGCGGCGGAGCGCTGGAAGTATTTAGGAGCGGACAATGGGAAATGCCCTTGTCGTCCGTGGCAATAAGTTACCTGCGTCCCAAAGGAAGGCGCGCGCGGCGCAGTATGTTCGGATGTCAACCGACTATCAGCGCTATTCGATACAGAACCAAGCGGCTGCTATCGCGACATTTGCAGAGCAGAGAGACCTCACGATTGTTCGCACCTATGTCGATGAGGGACGCAGCGGTCTCAGGATCAAGGGGCGGGCCGGCCTCATCGAACTGATCGATGATGTTCGCTCGGGTCGAGCGGATTTCGGTCATATACTGGTCTACGATGTTAGTCGCTGGGGACGCTTTCAGGATGTCGATGAAAGCGCTCACTACGAGTTTGTCTGTAAGCAGAATGGCATCAAGGTCGCCTATTGCGCCGAACAATTCGACAATGACGGGAGTCTCCTGTCGAGCATCGTCAAAAACATCAAGCGTGTGATGGCGGCTGAATACAGTCGGGAGCTCTCGGTCAAGGTGCATGCTGGGCATTGCCGGATAGCAAGCCTCGGTTTTCGTGTTGGAGCGCCGGTTGCTTTCGGGTTTCGAAGGGAGTTGATTGACGAGAGCAGACAATCGAAAGGATGGCTTAGAAGAGGAGAGCATAAGTCGCTACAGACAGATCGTGTGCTGCTCCGGCGTGGCTCGCCGCAAGAGGCCGCGATCGTCCGCTGGATATTCGATCAGTTTGTGATCGAACGAAAGTCTGACACTGAAATTGCCCGTCAGCTCAACCGTGCGCGCATACCCAACCACGGCGCGAGGCCGTGGACCGATCATAAGGTTCACAACATCCTCCAGAATGAGAACTATATTGGAAATAACGTGTACAACCGCACGTCCCGGTTTCTTGGGCAAAAGCGTACAAAAAATCCGCCAAATCACTGGGTGCGCGCCGAAAAAATTGTTGAGCCCATAGTCGATCAAAGTTTGTTTACGCGTGCGCAGCAGATCATGGCTGAGCGTTACCATGTGATGTCTGACGATGAGATGCTGCGCGAGCTGCGCATAGTCCTCAAGCGCAAAGGCAAGCTTAGCTTCCACATCATCAATAAGGCTGCCGCTATTCCGTCGACGGCTTGCTACGTCAAGCGTTTTGGCTCACTCCGAAAAATATATGCGCTTGCTGGCTATCGGTCGCCGCGTAACTGCGACTGGATCGATACGAAGGAGTTCTGGTTCGGCGTACTGACAACGCATGCAGCGAAAGTCGCCGAAGCGTTAAACGCCTGCAAAAATATGGAGGCTGTCGTCGATGAGAACAGTAGGAGCGTGACGGTTAACGGAACCAAGATATCCTTATTCACGGCCCGACAATTGAGGAAACTAAAGCCGACCTACCTGCCTCAGTGGAGAGTGTATTGCAGGCGTCGGCTGTCAGGGCTGCTGGTGGTGCTTCGATTGGACGATACCGCCAAAGAAATCGAGGACTACCTAATTTTGCCGGCCTCGAAGATGACGGGGTGTTACATCCGATTCTCTCCTTTGGCGCTGCATGGCGCAACTCGCGTTGAGACCTTGGCGGGATTGATCACGAACATTAGATCGTGGGTCAAACGCAGCACAAAGGTGAAGGTTCACAAAGGCCGCTAAGGCAGAGCCGCTAGACCAATCTTTTCCGCTTGAAAGGCGTACCATACCTTTCAGCCAGGCGCTGGGCCCGAAATGTAAACGAGAAGCTTGGGGTGATTTCGGTATCGATTTAGTTGCGGATCTCCGGCTCCGGTAGCGCCGTTAAGCGCTTGAGCGTAATCTTGGCCCGTCCGCTGTTGTTTTCGTAGAAGGCTTTAAAGGTGTCGACGAAAGGAATGGCGGCGATGGCGTCGTTGACGTAGAGGATTAGTTCTCCGTCCACCGGCGCCGTAAACCGCGAAACGAATTGCCTACGTAGCGGGTACTTCGACGCGATCTCATCGGCTCTCGGAAGTTCGGATGCCGGGATCTTTTTGTTGTATGGAAGCCTGGTCGGATCGTCGGGGCCGCCTTTCAGTTGGGCTAACCTGTCCCTGTAGCTGGGGTCTTCGTAAAAATGCTCAGGGATGGATGTGCCATACTGATCCGTTCCGACCTTCAGCGCCGTATCACCGTCGGCGGATATCAGCGGCCACGCGTCACTACCGGTCCGGCCCACCTTGGCGATCGGTTGGAACCAATCGGCGGTCCACCAGCGTCGTATGAATTGTGCGGACACGTGACGAAGCGATGAGGTGTCCTTGAAGCCGGCGATATCGCTCATCAGTGTCTGGTCGAAGAACGGCTCGGTCATCTCGATCGTCAGCTCGTAGTGCCGGCCCTGCTGTAGCAGCAGCCCCGTGGTCCAGCACACTTGGTCAATGCTGAATCCATCCCGCGAGATGAGTTTTCCCGGTTCAACGGTATCGGTTTTTGCGGTGACCGTGGGGCAGAGCGCCCCGCTTCCGTCACGGAACGTGACGGTGGATCTAACAATCGAAATGCCGATCGCTGCGAAGATCAAAATGAGGCCAGCCGTAGGCAGGATGTATCGAGCCGTGGCGTCGGAAATCCAGTTCGTGATCGTGGAGGTCCGCATCCAGCGCACCAGCGTCATTTTACGTTTCGGCTCTTTGATCTGCTGCTCGAGCCGCTTGGTCCTCTCAATCGGCATCCAGGCCTGACGCGCGAGATCACCGATGCAGTAGCGTAGGTACGTATTCTTCAGGTAAAGCCAGAAGGCGATCGCAATGACGATCCCGCATGCCCACGGTCTATCGACTAGTGCGTCCGACCACGGCTTGGCGTAACCCGGAAGTGCGGTGCCGATGTATTGCAGCGCGCTTCCCAGGAGCGCCGAGCTACCCTGATCGCCGTCGGCCAACCATGTCCATAGTGTGTCCCAGCGTTCACATAAATTCGCATCTATTTTGCAGGCGAGATCGTGTACGCCATGGTGAAAATAATCAACCAGAGGTCTGATCGTCCACGGTAGGGAAAAGACGGCGAATGCCGCGAATAGCAGGCAATAGTAGGTGACGCGCCGTTTCCAGATCTCGTTTAGCGTCAACGAAACGATGGCGGGGCTGGGATCATTGAGAGAGTGTACGGCGCTCGAAGCGATGTCGTCGATTGGTCGGACGGTAGTCAGTGTTTTCGCGAAGCTGTGCCGGTCAAAGCCCTTGATCGTTTGCATGGAGCCGTTCGGCATCAGCACACGAGCGGTATCGGGAAGCGTCACCGGCGCGTAGCGCTCGATGCCGAACGCGATCTTCTCGGCCACTGAGTGATGAATGACGGGCGGCCCGCCGTTGTAGTCGACGTGCCTCGGAGAATACCTGTAGAACACCGCTAATCCGCTTCGAGAGTCGTGCACGGCCGCATAGGCGGATGCGTTGTCCAGCAGCGCCTGCCGGGCGCCGGGCAGAAACTGCAAGCCACCTCCGATCTCGCCTATCATCCAAGCCAATGGGACATGCGCGGGATCGTCTTCTGGATATCCGCCACCGACGTCCGAGTGAACGCCAGCGAACCAGACCTCCTTGATCCGTTCCGGGCGCTTGGACTTATCGAGATCGAAGTGGACCGGGTGAAAGGTCTCGCGTTCGTCATCCAGAGAAAGCGCATGTCGGGCGCATTCGACGTCTTCGTTCAATATCCGATTCCTGAACGAGATCGGCCAGATCGCCCAATCGATCGCTCGGCGGAATTCTTCCATCGGTACGCCGTAAGCCTCGACTGTATCGAACAATCCGACGAACTTGATCGGCACGGCCGTGCGCTTCTGACTCTCGGTCTCTTCGGACACCTCCCGATAGGACTGATGTCCGAATAGGAGCCTGGTAAACAGATGGACGACCCGCAAAAGGATGTCGCGGATCATGCGGGCGATCGTCACCGTGAAGAGTGTATCCTTCCATGACGTCGTCTTGGATCGGTAGGAGCGCCATGCCGCCATGGAATTGCGTCGCATCTCGCCATGCGACACGGCCTGCTTGTCGATCTGAACAGGTATCAAACCTTCGCTGTGGATCAGGCCTATCAATGTGCGGATCGTAAAAGCTCCACGACTGAACCCGAACATGTAGATCTCGTCGCCCGCTTCCCAGTTCCCACTTATGAAGCGATAGAGCTTTCTAACGTTTGAGGGCACACCGATGCCCGTGGCTCCGTCCAGGAGCGCGAATAGCTTGAAGCCCGACGTGCCCACTCCTTTGATGTAATGGGCAATCTGGTCCGGTTGCGATTGGTCCAACGCTTCATATAACCGCCAGACGTTAGACTCCTGCGTCGAAAAGGCGTTTCCTGTTCCGTCCGCAAAGACGACGATCTTTTTCGGCATCGAAATCTCTCAAAACACAAATTATGAAATTCGCCCGCGAACGTCCCTATACAGACGCCAGAGTATTTCTGCGGGCATGCGCTGAGAGTGATGACCCGCTATTTCACCGTCAAGTTGAAATTGGTCGAATACCCAGGATTCATCGTCGATAGTGGTGAGTAAGGGAGACGCTCACGCTGGCGAAAGAGGAACGGCGCGCGGCGCAATCACCGTGCCGAGCTCGTCGAAATGTTCGGAGAGCCGCTGTTGGATGAGTTGAACCGCATCTTTAACGTCCAGCCGAGCCCGACGCTATCGCTAGCCGTCTTTCCTTCGTCATCAGCATCGAATTCGTTCCTGCCGGGCGAATCCTTTTGCCCCGTCGATCGCTCCGGCTGCTACCATAGGGTAGGGATTCCGAATTGCAGGGACTGAGGCTTTTCCGCGTCTTCGACTGCCCTTGTGTGGAAGTCACCGGGCGGCCATCATGTGGGCCGCTGCGGCCCGGGTACCAGACTTGGGGGCGCGCGGGCGCCGGAGCCGGAGGCACGTCGAAACGATGCATCATCGTGCAAAGAAACTTGCGGACAAGTTCGAGGACTCCAGCATGCGCCGGATGGTCCGGGGCAACGAACGGGGCGCGCCGAGCGAACCGCTTTACCATTATACGACCGCGGACGCTCTGTTCGCGATCATCGGCTCCGAAACGTTCCGGTTCACCAGCGTCTACCACATGGACGACGACCAGGAATTGTCGTTCGGGTTCGGAATCTCCCATTCGTTGTTGTCGGCCGCGATGGAGCGGGAAGATCTTCACGCGAAGATCTTTCTCAAGCCGCTTGTCGAGGACGTCGGTTTCGATAGGATCAAGAGCCGGTTCGAATTCTATTCGGCGAGCTTCGGCCAAAAGGACGACCCGAGGCAGTGGACCGATTATGCCGACAACGGCAAGGGAGTGGCGCTGGGGCTGGCGCCGAAATTGTTCTCGATCACGAAGTCCGGCGACTTCAAGCCGGAGGAAAAGATATTCCTCGGGAAGGTCGAATACGGAGAGCCTTCCGCGAAGATCCGCCACGCCGCCGTCGTGGACAGCGCCGTGCAGACCGTCAAGCAGGCCTACAAGCAGGGGCTTCTGCTAAAGGCGGAGGACGAGGAAGCGTTTCTGCATCTAATGGCCGCCGAGATTTGCGTCGAGATCCTGTGGAATTCGGTGACGACGAAAGCCGACAAGTGGTCGCACCAGGCCGAAACCAGACTTTTGGTAGTCAACGACCTGAAGAATCCCAGCATCGAAATAAAGAACGCTTCCAAGCGCCCGCGAGTCGAGATCCCGCAACCCCTCCTGAAGGCTAACATCACGGAAATCATGATGGGTCCCAAGGCCAGCGACGATACCAGAGCGAAGGTCCGGCAGTTCCTCGACGACAACGGCCTCGCGAGCGTTCCAGTGGCGTCCGCAGCCGCGAGCTAGCGCCGGCGGAATTCGCCCGCACCGCCGCGCTCCGGCGAGACCAAAGACGGTCAGCTGGCCGATGGCGCATCCTCTTTTTCTCCGGTCGCATAAGCTGCAGCGCGACGTGGTGTTGGATCGGCGTGCCTTGAGGTCAATAGTTGTCGTGGGCGAAGTCGTCGACGCTCATTCCTTGCGGTAGCATGAAGTCGAACAGTTCCGGGACGTGATCCTTCTTCAGCGGATGCTGTGCCCTCGGGTTCAGGAACAGCCATGCGCGCTCGTTCGTGAAATTCAGAAACAGCAGGCCGGAAAGCAGTTGTGATGCCCGATCTAGGGTGACGGCGGGATCCGCGCCGGAGTCGAACTTCGTCACCGGTGTCGTGTCGCCTTTCGTCTGAAGAAATGCTCGCCTCGCCAACGATCTGAGCACGACGTCCGTGGAGCCCGTGAAGTTGACCGACATGAGCCCGTTAAGGCGAGGAGAAAAGACGAAAATCAGAACGAACGCCGAATTGCGGTGGAACTGGCGCGACGTCTTGAACGGGTAATACCAATTTTCTTCGGCGATCCAATATGGATCGGCTGTGTTCGTTTCGACGGTCAGGGGCGACGTGGAAGTCCGGAGCGTCCAACTCAGTTTCGGAATCTTGGCGACGCCGGCCTTCTGAAGCTCAGCCGTCAAGTCCTTCAGTTGGCGGAATGCGCCTTCGATGTCTTTCACCGAATTGTCGCACGTGCTGTCGATGAGAATTCGTCCTTTGTTGACCATGCCGGAAAGCTTGGCCCTGAATTTTTCACGGACGTAGGCTTCGAATCCGAAGCCCTTGATGTCGAAGTACACGTCGCGTCCAACGAACATTCCGTCGAGATCGGTCCCGTTCGGATTCAGCACGTCGGCGCCAGATTGAGCTATCTGAACGCGGAACGCGGCGTCGCTCCGTCGCAGCCAGTCGTAGGCTGCCAGTTCGCAAAGCTGCCCATAGAAGTTTTGTTCAGAAAGCAGATCTGTCATGATCTTTCGCAGATCGGGCTGTGAGACAGGAAGATTCTCGGCGGCCCGGCCGACGAGCGCAATTTCGTCGCGATCGCTGGCGAAATTGAATCGTTCCCCCTCGATTTGTTCATCTTGGATAGTCGAACACAGGTAGAGCGCCGATATCTTGGCCGATTCCTTTTCTAATTCCTTGATGAGCGAGTGGATCGTATTCACTTTCATCTTTTCAGGCTCATTTGGTTTGGCGACCGAACAGGAGATCGGGCGGTAGGATGCCGAGGAGTTAAGGTATCTTATTGGGGAGCCGCGTTAGACGATGCCGGCATACATGAGTGAAGGTGCTAGAAAGGCGCCTGCGGCAGCTTCGCTGCAGACGCCCGGTTTGTCTAGGACAACGCGGACTTGAGCCGCTCGATCAATCGGCCCAACTGCCCCTTTCGCGTCGGGACCTGCGTTGGCGTGGTCGCGGCGGCCGGCGCGACCCTGCCGGCGAGATACTTCGTTCTCGCGTCCTTGTCCCGCTTGCGCCCGGCTTTGATCTCCTCGTCGGTCCACGCGCCCGCGTCGATCACGCGTCCGTCTCTGACGATGTAATGCGAACGACAGCGCAGGTTCCAGTTGCCTACCGAGGGGTTCAAGGAGATGGCATCTCCGTCGAACGTCATCCGCCACTGGGCCGGACTGAACGGGGTAACGACTTCCTCACCGCAGCCGCAGCAGCACCGGTGAGCAGCCGTCGCGTATTCCATCGAGATGTAGAGGACACCAGGCTCGATTTTGTCCGGCATGGTTTCGACGAAACGATGCCGGAGCTGCTTGTGCTTGATCATGACTGGTCTCCGTTCAGCAGCATGTTGCCGTCTGTGGTGTAGGTGGAGTGGTGCTCGCGTTCGAGATCGCGGTAGAAGCCGCGGATCTTCTTCCACTTGATGACGGCGAGAGCGGCGTTCAGCGAATTTAGATCGGCGACCTGGATGTTGTTCGAGTACAGATCCTCTTCCTTGGCTTTGCCGAAGGAGATGCGGCCGCCATGGACATGGCCTCGCATCTCCGGTGTGCTGGCGGTCACCCGCAGGATACCTCCCAGCGATCCGTCGGCGAGATCGAGACCCATGCCCACATCGATGAACGGGATTCCCATCTCCTCGCACTTCCTCACCACCAGCTTCTTCTGCTCGCCGGCGTCCATGGAGATGAAGGCGAATGTCGCTCCGTCGAGCAGGTGGAGGTTGTCCCGGCCAAGCGCCACCGCGTGCGCGACGATGCCGCGATGCATCTTCGAATAGATGCCGGCCAGATAGTGGACCTTCTTCTGCGTCTGCCGCAGCTCATCCATCGACGGTGCGCCGGGAGCCCGGAAGGCGTTGTGGGTGAGGAAGTCGTCGCCATCGATAAGCCGGATCTCCGGCACCGGCGTCTTGGCGACGAGGTCGAATGCATAGGCGCCGGTGCCGCCCAAGCCGATGAACACCACCCGCTCGTTCTTGAGCTTGTCGGTCAGCGCGCCGATGCCGACCCGATCGGAGGCGGTCTCGGTGTAGTTGAAGATGGACTCTTCCTCGGGCTCGGGCGCCGCGTATGAACGCAACTTGAGCATCGGTTTTAGGGCGGCGGCCGGGCCGGCGATCACGCCGGCGTAGGTCGTCATCTTGGCGTGATAGTCGGCATAGCCTTCGGGCGGCTTGCAGGAGAAGGCGTATTTTGCCGTGAGCCCGTTTCCGAGATTGAAGGCGCCTTCGCCGTGCCGGAGCGCTTCGATCGGCTTGCCGTCGGTGCTGCAGGGATAGTCGCCGTCCCAATGGACGACATGGGTGTCGGGGCGCTGCGTGACATCGCCCGCCAGCGTGAGGGATGAGATCAGGCTCCCGAGCCTGACCTCACCCTTCTGGTTTACGTGCGGCACCTGCATGACGAGGAAGCCTCCGCGGGTCTGCACCGCATAGCCTTCCTCGCGCAGCTTCCGGAGATCTGGATTACGATCGAACAGTTTTTGTGACATTGAATACCGTCCCATCCTTGACCTTGACATGACCACCGGGGCCGAGCTCGCCAGCGTGCGGCTCGGATGCGGCGTGGCGAAAAGTCATCGAGAAAGCCACGTTGGGCTCGTGGGAGCCCGGAAAGGCGAGCTGCAAGATCTCTTCGAAGTTGACCTTGTTGCCTTTCACGATGCGCTTGCGCGCATTCACGATGATCTCGGTTTGGCGCGGATGAAGCGCTTCCTCGAGCTCATGTTCCGCTTCTTCAAGCTCGCGCTCGGCGCGGGCCTCTTGCTGGTGGGCTTTTTCCAGATCGTGTTCGGCGTGGTGTACGTGCTCCAGGGCACGTTCGACTGGATTGCCGTGATCCGGCGGCGGGGAGGGATCGTCTGAAGTCATTGCAGCTCCTATTAGTTGGGTTAAACCTTGCGGCCATCACCCCACTAATCGTCGCGGCTTGAGCCGACCGGTAATCTTCAGGCGAACTTTTTTTGGAAGGAGCCCGCCGGCACCTGACCGCAAACGAAGAACGCCGGGCAATTCGGGCAGGTGAACTGGGACACGTTGGGGGCAAACTCGCCGGCGCGGATTCCGGAGAGTGCCGCCTCCAAGTGCTTTCGCTTGGTTTGCAACGGCTTGCCGGTGATCGCGACGTCGGAGGTGACCTGGTCGGACAGGTGCTGGACCTGGACGATGGCCCCGCCTGCGTTCTGCTGGACGGCGATGGCGAACGCTGCCGCTTCGATCTCCTTCACATCCTTTTCGCGAAAATGTCCGGTCTGGATTCTCCGGAACACGCGCGCGCCGCTCTTCTGGACGAGAACATCGTCGGGGGTGACCGTGATCTCGCCCGAATCGATCGAGAATCGAAGCGGGGTTGGGATCTCAGCCGCGAGCCGTACGCGCTGCGATAGGAAGTAGCCGAGCATTTCCATCGCCATCTCGCGGAATTCGGCGGCGTAGCCGTGTGCGGTCAGCTCCCTTGCGGCCAGCGCCTGGTCGACCAGGGCGCCGACTTCAGCGGCGCCGGGCGCCGAAGCTCCCCTCGAGACGATTTCCTTTAGGACGGCGCGGACCGAGTCATGCACCTGCAGGAACGGTGTAGGCGTTCGCCGGCCGCCGACGTTGAGGACATGAGTATACAAAAAGCGGCGTTGGCAGGATTCGTACAGACCGATCTGGAAGCCGCTCACGCTGACGACGCCATCGACAACGATCGGGATCGGCTGCATCTCCGGCGGCACTGGACAGATTGCCAGATCGTGCAGGTGATGCGCGACGAGGCCGATGCGCTCGACGAATTCCGACGGCTCGCGCCGGTGACCCCGCGCGTTCTCGGTTGCCGCATAAGTGAAAAGCCGATCCCCCGCCCGCGAGATTGCCACGTAGAACAGGCACTCCTGTTCCTCGACCTGTCCCGCCTGGAAGATTTCCAGCGCGGTCCCGCTCGTCCCCTTGATCATGCCGTCCGGTGGCAGGCAAGCCGGAGGCGCTGCCGTGCGCGGCAATGTATTTCTGTTCATTCCCGGCAGGTGGACAACGCCGAATTCAAGGCCTTTCGATCCGTGGATGGTCATCAAGCGCACAGCATCGATGCCTTGGGCGGCCGCCGGAAGCTGGCGGAGATCCCTGTCGTCGCCCAGCCTCAGGAGCCTGCGCACCCGGTCCATGAGCCGACGGACTGGGAGACCTTGCGCCGGAGGCTGGGCCCGTACGAAGTTCATGAATTGCCAGATCGCGATCGCGGCCGCGCGGTCGGCAACTCGTGAGGAGGACGCCAACCGCGCCGCGATCCGCGTACGGTCGAAAAGGAGCTTGGCCAGGATCTCCCAGGGGTTGGACCTGCCTTCGAAACCTTCGAGGGCGTCAGCCAGCCGGCTGATGGCTTTTTGGCCGGACGATGACGGGCAAGCCGTGACCGCGGGATTCCGCAACCACGCCAAGGGCTCCAGCTTGTCTTCGCGAAGGGCGCTTAACAGGGCCGCGACGTCGGCCATGGACATCTCGAACTCGGGCCAGCACGCCACGCGCAGCAAACCCATCGCCCGCCGGTCGACAAGAAGGGACAGGAACGCGAGCAGGTCCTTCACTTCGGGGCGTTCGAACAGGCTTCCGAGAAAAAGTACCGGTATACCGAGCCGTTCGAGCTCCCGGCCGGTCTCGGAAAGCTTCTCGTTTCCTGTGCACAGGACGGCTTGATCACCGAAGCTGTAACCGAGGCCGGCCATCTCACGGATGGCGTCGGCCAAAGCGGCGGGCTGTCGATCCGAGGTTGTCACCGTCCGCAATTCAGGCCGGCTGCCGAGGGAAGGCCGCACCGCCTGAAGGTCGCTATCGGCGCCGCCGGCGATCATGACCTTTGCGAACGCGGAAAATCGGTCGACGATCTCAGGCGTCGAGCGATAATTCTTTTTCAGTCGGCCTCTCGTGCCGCCGGGAAAATCTTCGCGCCCGAAGCGCCGCATGTTGAACGACGATGCGCCCCGGAACCGGTATATCGATTGTTTTGCGTCGCCGACGACCCAGAGGTTCTTGCCGTCACCGCACAGGACCTTCAGGAGAAGGACGCTGCTCCGGTTGACGTCCTGATATTCGTCGACCAGCACGTGGTCATACTCGCGGCTCAGATGTTCGCGGACGGCGGCGTTTCGTTCGAGAAGCTGGACCGGCAGGGAAACGAGATCTCCGAAGTCCACGCATTGCGAGACCTGCTTCAGACGCTCGTAACAGTGATAGACTTCCGCGACCTCCACCGCTTTCTCGGCTTCTTCGGCCCTTGCGGCGGGAACGTCCTTCATCGCCTTTGCGAGCCGGGCGTATTCCTTCGCATCCACCACCTCGTCCTTGGCGCGCGAGATCGCCGTGAGGATGTCCGCGATCTTTTGCGTCGGGTCGTAAAGATCGCGGTAGTGCCGCAAGCCCAACTTGGGAAACTCGTTCTCGATGAGCTCCACCGCCTCGGTCTTGTCCATGAGTCTGGGATTGGGTGGGAGCCCGAGCTCGGCGTGGAAGCGGCGTATGATGTCGAGGCCGAATGCATGGAAGGTGCCGATCCACATGGCCGCGGCTTCAGCCGGACGCCTACGCGCCAATCTGCCCGCCATTTCGCCAGCGGCCTTGTTCGAAAAGGTCAGGACAAGGATTCGTCGCGGATCTACTCCGTCCTCAAGCAGCGACTCGATCCTGGCCGTCAGGGTTTGCGTCTTGCCCGTGCCCGGTCCCGCCTCGAGCATATAGGCCGCCCCGCGATGGGCCGCGGCGTCCGACTGCTCCTTGTTCAGCGGTTTGTCGGGCCGGGTCTCTTCCGCTGAAAGCTCGATCGTCGGCAGCAGAAGAGCGTCCATCAGCTGCTGGGCAACGACATCGAACGGCGCTCCGAGCTTGGCGGCGATCGCCGAAGCCGTCATTCCGTCTTCCAGATGCAGCTTCCGCACCACCGGTCGGGGCAGCAGGAATTCCCGCGCAAAGAGGTCCATCTGGACCTCGCGCCGCTCCCGCCGTCCGTAGTCGACGACACGGTCGATGCCTGTTGGCGACGGCTCGGCAGGCCGCGCTGGATCGATTTCGGAAGTACCGTCACCTTCGGGCGCATCGCCGAGTTCGGCGTGGGCGATTTCGTGGACGACCAGAAATGCCTGCTCGAAGAGGCTTCCGGCGTTCTCGTGCAGAATGAGGGCATCCTTCGCGATCAGCGTCGCTCGGCCGCCGTTGAGGACGGCTGCGCCCGGGGTGGTCGGCTCGACATCCAATCCACGTCGCTTCGCCTCCGCGACTGCGAACTCATACGGGCGCCAGGGATCCGCGCTATCTTCCAGGGCAGCTTGATGGAGAGCGGCCGCTCGTTGCCTACCGAGTTCGACCGCATCCACGATCAGTCATCCCCTGATACAAGATCGGCGATGGTCTCTTCCGAGACGCCGGCCTCGCGGAGCACACGTTCGAGGGAAACTTTCTCGCCGACGGACGGTCTCTCGTCAGCCTTATAGCTTCGCGAGGCGGACGTTTGAGGACCGGAAAGCGCTTCGACCATGCCCTCCAGCGTAGCGTTGAATTGCGCCGCCAGTCTTTCGCGGGTGCGCCGTGAGATGGTTTCGACCGCCACCTTGCATTCGAGTATCGCGGTTATGACCTGGCGCGGAACGCGCAGTTCTTTGGCCGCGGCGCGACACTGCGCAATCGTCGGCGGCGCAAAACTTGAGGAGGACGGGCCGCCGGCATATCGCTGCACCGCATCGTCGATCCAGGCAATTTCCCTGTCGGAAAGCGGTTCGTGTTCCGGGATTTCGCGCGACAGCTCGCGCGAAAGGTCGATCAGGGCCTCGGCATATTGGGGATATACCTGCAGATAATGTCGGATGGTTGCGGTGTCGTGGCTTGGCTCGACGGCGAAGGCGTCGAGAACCTCTTCCTCGGTGGGACCGGAGCTCATGATGGATCTCCGTCCAAGGCGCGCTTAAGGGCTGCGTACGCCTTGTCGCGGTTCGACCTGATCGTCTTTTCGACCTTGCCGAGCGTCTTCGAGATCGTCACGGCGTAGGTATCCTGGGAGTCGATCGGGATTCCCTTCCGGAGCATGTGGACGATCCTCTGTTGCAGGGGTGGCAGAGTGTCAATCGCACCGTCCAGCCTTGACCGGTAATCCCGATCCTCGATTTTTGCGTCCTCGAAGGGATTGTAGGCCCCGACTGCTTGTTCCACCTCCGGCCGCAATTCACCGGTTTCGACGTTTTCGATGTGCGAATTGCGGTTCTGCCGCGGCCAAATCTTCCGCTGCGCATCGATCCGGAGCCTAGCCATCGCTCCGTCGAACCGGACCTCAAAATAATCCAGCTTTTCGCAGTATTCGGTCCGATCGCCCGCAATCAGCACGTTGAATGTATCCATCACGAGGTCGTTGATCTCGGCGTGGCTCGACGAGATATGGACCGTGTTCCGGGATCTTGGCAGGCAATGCGCGGCGCGTTCCAGCAGTACCCTGTACAGGCTCGCGAAGCGAGCCTCGCTGTTGTCGCGGTGGCTGGCCCTGATGAAGTGCATCACGCACTCTGTCGGCACATAGCCCGGATCCGCGCGATCTCGTATGCGGCACCGTTCCATCAGGCCGTCCCGAGGCAGGAGCTCAAGCTCCTGGAGTTTTTTCTCGATCGCCTCGGGACGGAAATAAGGGGATCCGTCGAGCTTCCGTTTCCGTAATGGGATAGCCAAGGGCCGGATTCCAATTGCATTAGATGGGCTGTTGCAACTTAAGCGCGTTCATAGATTTAGGAAACGTCTTTCCACCGCACGGTGGCCTTCATCCCTTGCGCCACTTGTCCGGTGAACCCCGATGGGTATGGCGAACACGTTCGACGTGTGGCGCGCTGTTCGGGCTGAGTTGCCTCGCGCGGTCGATCGCTTCGTGCTGGGTTGGCAGAACGTCGCTTGCCCGCCCCGAATTGGGTCGTCGGACGGCGTAATCGCCCGCAGGCCGCCGCTCGACGTAGATTCGCTTGTCTTTCATTGTTCTTTCCGATCGACGTTCACGTCTTCCGTGGACTGGCGCCGCGAAAGGCTTGCAAAATCAAGCTTCATAGTATATACCCAAAAATGGGTATAACGTCAAGCGTGAGTATATCGATGCAGTTCAGTTCGCAGGAAGCCGGCCGATTGGAAGCCGTTTTCGATGCTTTGAAGCCATGGCAAAGCGCGATCAGCCTGTCACAGGCACTGGCGTTGATCGTAATAGCCAGGCATCCCGGGTTGTCCGTCAACGAGTTGACCGAAAAGCTTGACCAGCCGCAGCAGACCGTAAGCCGGCACGTGGCGATCCTTCTCGGACGCTACCAGACATCCGAGACGATCGAGCCGCGCGCCTTCATCCGGCAGGAGATCAACGTCAACGATCCCCGAAGCCGCGCTCTTTTTCTATCCCGAGAGGGACATGCGCTGCTAAAGGCGTTGGCGGCAAGCTCACCGAAAACAACATCGCGGATCTGACGAGGACATTCGATATGAGTGCAGCAGAACATCTGCAAGGCCTGGTTCTTGACGGCGTTTGGACAGTGATCCGAAAGGTTACCTACAAGCCGAGTTCCGGCGGCATCTTCTCCGTTCCGTACATCGTCGCCGACAAAAGCGGGAAGGAACACTTTCTGAAAGCCTTGGATTTTTCGGACGCATTCAACGCGCCGGATCCCGCGCGTAAGCTGCAGGAAATGACCGCGGCTTATAACCATGAGCGCGATATTCTGGAGCACTGCAAGGACAGACGGCTATCGCGGGTAGTCCTTGCAGTCACCCATGGCTACGCCCAGGTGCCCGGCTACAGCAACATCGAAGGTCGGGTCGCTTATCTGATCTTTGAACTTGCTGAAAGCGACGTGCGGAAACAAGTCGATCTTAAGAAACGTCTCGACTGCCTCGTTAGCCTCAGCATCCTGAACGACGTCGCGCTCGGCATGATGCAGCTGCACCGTGAGGCGATCGCACACCAGGATCTCAAGCCCTCGAACGTTCTTACTTATGAAGACGGCGGCTGCCGCGTCGGTGACGTCGGCCGGTCATCGCGGCGGGGACACCACGTCTGGGTAGACAATCTTCGGGTGGCTGGTGACCGGACCTACGCACCGCCGGAGCAGCTGTATTCCAACCTGCATGCCGATTTCGTCGTCAGAAGGATCGGCTGCGACCTCTATCTGCTCGGCAACCTCGCCGCATTCCTGTTTTCGGGCATCAACATCACCGCAGCGCTGTTCTCGCGCCTCGACCGATCGTTTCATCCTGACGATTGGAAGGCCGGCACCTACGACCAAGTGCTTCCTCATCTGCAAAGCGCATTTTCGAAAGTGCTCGATGATCTCAACAAGGCGCTAGATCCCCTGGTGCGGGACGAGATCACGACTCTGGTGAAAGAATTGTGCAATCCCGATCTTTCCAAACGCGGCCATCGCAAGGGCATCGGGTCTGGCAGCCAATATTCTCTCGAGCGCTACAAATCCCACACCGACCTGCTCTTGAAGCGAACCACCGTCTCGGCGCGCATGCGCGGGGTTGCATGACAGCCCAACCGTTCCGAAAAGACAGGGCCGTCATTCCGCGCTGGCGGCCGACGGCGCGCGTCGCCGCGGCCGGCGAATTGGGCATGCCCGGTAACCCCGGGCCGCCGCAAGACCACGCAATCCCCGTCGAACTCAAGGAACGGCTGGAGGCTTGGCGCAGGAGCAACGACGTCGTCGCGGCCGCGGAGCTTGTTGAGACCGCGATCGTCGAGGGACGCGAGCAGGAAGCCGAACGCGCCGCGAGAAGCATCGTGCGCGAAGATTCTGGCGCCGTACCGCTGGTAAAGAAGCAGGCCGCTCTCCTGCTTGGAAGGCTGGGCGTGGAAACGGCTGCGCTGCAGACCAGCGGCGAGATCGGCTCGCTCCGTCGCCACGTTTATCGGTTCCCCGAGGACGCCTTCTCCTGGGCCGATCTTGCGCTTGCCTTCGTGATTGTCGGCAAAAAAGCCGCGGCACAGCGGGCGATGACGATCGCCCTTCAGCTCGCTCCGACAGACCGGCACATACTTCGATGTGCCGCGCGCATGTACCTGCATCTCGATGACGCGGAGCATGCACATGACATCCTTAGGCGGAACGAAGCGACCAGATTCGATCCGTGGCTCGTTGCGGGTGAGATCGCGCTGTCGTCTGCGGCCGGCAGGAAACCCCAATTTCTCAAGATCGGGGTCGGTATGGTGGAAGACGGCGGTTTCCAGTCTTTGCACGTCTCCGAACTCGCATCCGCCATCGGGACCGTTCATCTGCGCGACGGCAACCGCAGAGCCCGCAAACTCTTCAGAACCAGCCTTCTCAACCCGACCGGCAATTCGCTGGCTCAGGCTGAATGGGCCAATCCGCATTTGGGCGGTGAACTCGTCACGCCGCAAGAGATCGAACATGTGCCCGACTCGGGGGAGGCGCGCGCCTTCCATGCGTATTGGCAAGGCGATTTCGAAGGACTTCTCCGCACCAGCGAGCAGTGGATGATGGAAGAGCCGTTCTCTTCGCGCCCATATGGCGTCGGCTCTCTGGCTGCAATCACTCTCGGAGATGCCGAGACCGCTTGTCGACTGGCTGCACGCGGGCTTCACCTCGAACCCGATTCACCGCTCTTCCGCAATCATCTGGCATACGCGCTCATTGAAAAGGGAGAATATCCCAGAGCCACCGAGATACTCCGTCAGGCGCTGAACAAGAAACCGGACGAATATGTGGCCGGATACCTCGTCGCCACTGCGGGCATGCTCTCCATGAGGCTGGGCGACGTCGACGAAGGCATCGCCAGTTACCGGGCCGTCATTTCGGCATTCAAGAAACAGGGCAATCAGAGCGCCGAAGCATCGGCAACCGCTTTTCTGGCCCTAGAAGCTGCACGGGCAGGTAGCCCCCTGACAGCCGAATTCGTCAAGCAGGCGGAAGACCTCACAAAGGTTTTGAGATATGCGCCCGAGGCAAAGGTTGTCCTGGAGCGCGCCAAAGTCTGGAAAGCTGCAGTGGATCACCGGCTTCACGTATCTAGCCCTGGCTGATTCCGTGCGACGCGCCCGATGCATCACGTCCAGCGCCGGCAAGCTTAGACGTGCGGGGACCGTGGCGCCTCTCTTCGCGTGCTCACGCTGGGCTCTTTACGCAAGCAGATCCGACGACCGCCGAAGCCGCCGCCGGATAGAATTTTCTCCCAATGGACACCCATGTCTGTACTAAATGGACACGGAAGTGCTCTGGATGGACGACTTAGGCTGAACTCCACACCCACACTAGGCCGGAACAATCAGTTGGAGCCGGTGGTAGACCCGCAGCTGTCGCGCTTGCTGCATCTCCCAACCAGAACTGCCTTTTTAGATACTCGGCGCGGTAGCGCCGAGTAAGGGACGTACTTTGCCCCGATTAGGGGACAAATAATTAGGGGACATACTTTCCCCGTCGCCACAGCCAGTGCAACGCCGGGCATAATGCGTCCCCTAGCGACTCTCCAACGTGCCGGAATCGTTACGTCGGTATTCTGCCGACGCGCTCGTGGAATAGTCGAATCCGAACAAAGTACGTCCTCTGAGGGTGATTGCCGCACGCTCGACTCAGCAGCGGGCAGTGCAGCCGCTCGGTGCCCGGCCGCGGGCATAATACGTCCCCTATCGGTGCAGCACTCAAACGCGGAGGAAAGTGCGTCCCCAAAAATAGGATGCCGCGAGCTCGCCGCTTGATTCGATGAGACGGCCGTTGTGGGTCGATCTCCGTTGCAAGCAGCGGATTGTCGATGCCGCGAAGTTGTCTACCTGTATTCGTAAGAGGACACCGCCAGCACCGCGCGTCGAAGTAGGTCGCCGCTTTCGGCCAGGATGGAATGCTGTAGGCCGGTTTCGGAGATCTGTGCCACTCGTTTGGCCGGCAGAAATCGCTTCATCTCGCTGAAAAATGCGTTCGCGGTCGCTTCCTTCGAGAGCTCCGCCAGCCGCCTCTCCGCCTTCGCCTCCGTGTCCGAAGTGCCGTAGTCGGCGAATTTTTTCTGAACGATCTCGTGATCGACCTTTGCATCAAGCCTGTTTTGCAGAAACCAGACGTCCCAGACGTCGCGAAATTTGAGCGCCGCCCTGGCGGTAAGGGCAACGGCCTTGTCTGCAAGGATCTCGTTTGGCGTTTCGGCCGTCAGAATCACGTCCTGAACTTGGACGAGGCCGGGTGTTGCACGCACCGGCATGGGCTTGGTTTCGTAGGCGGGGACGTTCGCGAATTCGATCTTGATGCGCGATTTCGGTGCACGCGGTGTCGCTTCGATCGGGACGATGATTTGCCAAGCGGCCACGGTGATCGGATCCTGTTTGACTAGATCCGGATGCGGCGGCTTCTTCAGCGATATCTGGTCGGCGGCGATGCCGAAGTCGCGATTGAGCGTCTTCTTGGTTGTCTCCAGCGCCGCCTCGATGAGCTCCTTGAATTCGACGTCGGTGAAGTAGGAGCCAGCCTTTCCGCAGACGAAGTCGAGGTCCTCGCTGTAGCGATCGCCGCCGTAGCATAGGCGCAGCGCGGTGCCGCCCTGGAAAACGGCGTGTCGCAGGATGCCTGCGTCCGACATGGCAGACAGGAGATGGAGGTGGATGGCCTCCTTGACGAGGTTCTGATCCATCTCGGCGTCGATGCCTTGCCGCCGGACGAATTCCTCGATCGAGCTCTTAAGGCTGGAAGCTTTGTTGCTCATGGGTTTCCTCCTCGGCGATGGCCTCGGCGAGTGTTTCGGGGTCGATGAGATCGACGTTTCTGCCGACGCGGCGCAGATCGCGCACGGCCCGGGCGACGGTCGCCTCGATCGTGCCGTCGTCCCGTCGGTAGGCGTCTTTCTCGATGTCGATGTCACGATCAGTGTGGGTGAACTCGATGATGCCCCACGGCGTCTCGAAGTTGCCAGGGGATCCCGTGGTCATGCAGGTGAGCGCGGTGGTGATTTGCGAAATCGCGCTCGCTTCCGACAACTTGCTTTCCAGGCTGACGTAGCTGATCTCCCGCGGCCGCAGGAAGCGGATGAGAGCGCGGCGGATGTCGGACGGAAGGGAGCGGGCCTGGGGATTGACGTATACGCCCCGAGCGGCTCTGATCAGGACGCCCTGATCGGTGAGCCGCTTCATCATCAGCTTGAGGTAGTTGGGTTCTACTTGACCCACCAGCGCGCCGAAGGTCGCAGGCGTGAAGGCCCAGATCGACTTGCGATCGGCCTCGAGCAGCTTTTTCGATAGGTCGGACCTTTTCATAAGTCGTATCCTAGTTATCAAAATTGATAACTTCAATGGTAGATGATGGATTTTCCCGGGTGCCGGCG
>Ga0137362_10000036_pt1 | contig 48328 bp, 67 predicted proteins | sample MadtaG_2_FD_104801 | JGI IMG/M metagenome (GOLD analysis project Ga0137362, IMG submission 104801) | Vadose zone soil microbial communities from Angelo Coast Range Reserve, California, USA - Mad1_100_16 metaG | ecosystem: Environmental > Terrestrial > Soil > Vadose zone | place: USA: California... | reverse complement strand
GCATATCGTCCGGCATAGCCTCCGGGTAATCGGTTTTGCAGGCAACGCATTGGCAATCTGAGTCATGTGCCGTGGCAGGGCGCTTGATTTGCAGCGGCTTACCACGTGGACCTGAATACCATTCGCCTTCTACTGGTGTCTCTGGCACGGCTGCCATGGCAGGCTCGGCGGCGAGCAGGGCATTGAAACAATCCTGTAATTGCATCGCGGCAAAGCGCCTTTGCCAATGATGAACTTCCATTAGCTCTGTGGTGATATCATCGGGCGTTCCCAGTTCATGCAGCATGCTCGCGGCCTTTTCTATCGCTTTATCCAACTCCCTAAACTTTCGCTCGCGGTCGCTCAACGTTTCCTCCTTTTCCGGTTAAGGGTACCCTCAACTAAAAATGTTAAGAGTACCCATATCACCGGAATTGCGATGTAGGTCAAATCAAACCGCCATTGCTCCCTTGGGGCCTTCCTGAAGTGATCGGATGTTATAAGGAGCAATCTTGGCTCGTTTTTCTCCTTTGTAAGTGTCGTGTTCGACCTTGACGAAACACTCACCCGAGTTAAGCCGTTCGGGATCGTGACCTTCGGGGCCGGGGAGGTACCCTACGGCTTCATAGTACGCTTTCAACTTCGCGAGTGCGTGAGGTTGGAGGGAACAGTTGTCCATGATTAACTTACCAACATGAGGTTCGTTTTGTACCCGGAGGAACAACCACCAGACGAGTTCACCTGGGGTGTTTTCACTGGGTTTTTCCTGACCTTTCTCAATCCGGACTCTATACCAGCCCTCGTTGGCGATATCACCCCACTTGTCGACCTTGGACATGTCATGAGTGTAGACAGGCATTCTTCATTCTCCTTTTCGTTTTCTGATTATTTCCTCGACGCATAACCTAAGTGCGTCGGTTACAGCGGGTGTAAATTGAGATTGGGCAATATCGTATTGGACGGGACCTTCATCCCTCGCGTTGCCCCCGCGGAGGATTAGGACTTTAAGCTTTGGCCAGCAATCAATCACTGTTACGGTGAAACTCGTGTTTGGCATATTTCAATCCTCGTCCCCGAAAATTTCGTCGGAACCTTTTGCGCACCATTTCCAACAATCGCTTCCCGCTTGATGGTAGAGGCCCCCACCGTATTGTTTCATAACTTGCGTAAGAAGGGGTTTGAAATCGTTAATTAACCAAGCACCAGCTGATAAGTGAGGTCCGTTAGAGGAAATGCCTGCGTAACCATCACCCTCGAAGAAGCCTGCAAGGTATTCAGGAGTTAACTCACGCATTAGCGGCCTCTAGGTCGGATATGAATTTGGGATAGTCATCGCTCTCTTCACTGTTATATTGACTAAGGGTTATCCCTTCCGGGAATTTGCCATCTTTCCCTTTAAGAACACTTGCACCCCGGTCGATATCAAAGATATGCATTGGTCTCGGGAATGTAAGTAACGCTCTCGTCTTGCCAACACCAGGTTCTCCGTAAACAAGCCATATGTACGGAGGAGTCCACGTACACGTAGGCGAAGCCTCCGCGAGTTTCGCGACCTCGGTGTAGTCAGCCGGGAGTACTCCTGCAGCATTGAGGGAAGGAGCGTTAAATCGATCTTTAGCGACCCAGTTATCGCCGCCACCCCCAAGCGCTTCAGGTACACAAATCCAGCTGGGTTTACCATTTACCCTCCTCATTCGGAAGACATTATCGCACGCTCCCATAACTTCGGTTGGACAAGTTGTACCGGGAAGATTGGGCCATCCTTTGACCCCAATTGGATCGGATGGGGGTTGACCTTTGCCTGAGATCATGCCACCACGAGCGTAAATCTTTTCAATCTGCTCGTGAGCGGTCATAACGACTTGGATTCCCTTAAGCTGGAAATCCTTGAACCGTCTGACAACCATGTTGATTCGTTCGGTTGCGCCAGGGTAATTGTTGACCATCCGGATGGATTCAAAGTCCCCAGCGTGTTTCTTCATGTCCTTAGGAGAATGTCAGCCTTGCCCATTCATGGACTGAGTCAATCACTATCGTGTTGTACTTCGGCGACATGTTCATTCACCTCCTCGCGGAAAGATTTGCGCCTATCACCAGCTTCCGTTAGCATATCGAATAAGCGTTCTCTCAGCAGAATTGTTTGGTCGGTAAGTCTACCACCCGAACCTACCGTTTGAGAAATTGCGAGAGCAACTGCAGCTTCTGCCTTCTTGATGAACAGATGTGGACTGACAGCAGTTAAGAACACGAAGATGTCGTCAGCAGCACCTATTCGCCACTGGAAACACTTATTCAACGGATATACACCTCCTCCGAACTGAAGTTTGAGATCGTCAAGAACAGGTTTGTAGTTGTTGGAAATGCTGACTTGCAAAACTCTAAAACCAGTGTTGGTAAAGTTTTGCCCAATACAACCTTCGCCATCGAATAATCCGGCAATATATTTAGGATCAAGCATATTCGATGGGATCCTCCATGTTGTTCTCCTTAAACGCGTCCAACCTTATCCTGCAAGAATCACATCGTCCGCAAGCGTTGGGTCCCCCTTCATAACACGACCACGTAAGGTGAAAGGGTACTTTAAATTCCCGGCCAATAGCCACCACAGAAGCCTTAGACGAGTTGATAATGGGAGCGAGGCAGAGAATAGGTTTGTTATCCTGGTATCCCCGTTTAGTACTGTAACGTGCAAGATGGTTCCAGGCATCGACAAAGATCGGCCTAGTATCAGGGTAACCCGAAAAATCGACTGCGTTGAATCCGGTAACGATTGTTTCAAGGTCATAAGTCTCCGCGATGGATTGAGCAAGTGCGAGCATGATTGTGTTGCGACCGGGTACGTAACTGCGTGGAACTCGAGCTGTCATTTCACTGAGCGCTCGGTCGTGCGGAAGAGGTTCATCCGGGTTAAGTAAGGCGGATGACCTTCGGATAATACATCCAAGACTTGTGAGATCGATAACGTAGTGGGTGAACCCGTAGAAGTCTGCAACTTCTTCAGCTGCTCGAACTTCGCGATGGTGTTTTTGTCCGTAGAGAATAGTAATACCAGCTTTAACCGAGATGTCGTGTTCATGTTGGGCGACAGCGATTGCGGTTGTGCTGTCTAAACCTCCTGACATTAGTGCGATTGCAGTTTGGGACATACCCGATACCTCTCCTGTTGATCTGGATCGTATAATTGGGGTGATTCAACGTTGGCTAGGAGACCGAGGTGACGCCCACACCCACTGCACTTGACAGCGTACCATAAATCTCGATAGCTGACGATTGCGCGTTGACCTTGATCAACTACTGCTTGACCGCCACATTCTCTGCAGGTAAGGATGGGACCTCCATTCCAGGTCTTGCGACCTTCTTCCGTTTCTCTTGCGCAGCGGTAAATCTGTCTTGTAAGATGATTCTTACGAGTTTTTCCTGTTCTGTGTAGTGTTCACCTGGAGCCTTTACTAATGTACATATCGCAATCGCGATAGCTACTTCTTCGTTACGCATCTTTAGGTGAGGGACTACACGGGATAGGAATCTCTGAACTTCATCTGCTTTTTCTAACCAAACTTTCCAGCAGATCGACTTTTGTGGTCCGCTATGTGCGATCGCGCCACCGATATCAGCCTGAAGCTCTTGAATGAAGGGAAGATGGCTTTGTGCAATAGATACTCTTATTCGACCTATGTAACAACCAGGTCCAAAGACTAAGGTAACTGCTCCTTCACCTTCCAGCAAACCTGCTAAATAAGCGTCATTGAACATTTGCTGTCTCCGGAATTGAGAGTCCGAGAAGGGTGTAATACGCCTTCTCTACGTAGTCTTTATCCCGTTGCCTGAATTCCCCCGGATTGGGTTCCCCTCCCCTTTTACAACAATCCCAGTAATCGCAACGGCGATTGTAATCGATGCAGGATTGGGGGTTCCTGTAGAAAGCTCCCTTGCCAACCACGGCAGCTCGCTCGTAATCGCTCGCGATATTGCTGATTTCAGCCTCGAATTGTTGGAGGTCGCTCTCTGAACGTAGGTAAGGTTCGCGTTCCGGACTATAATTGAAACTGAACGGATCTTGATTCTTGGCAGGCTTGGGCATTTTTTCAAGGATGACTCCATTGACGGGGAGGTTGGTGGATTTACGAACCCCGTAGACGTAGGCTGTCAGCTGATGTGACAAATACCATTGATCCCAAAATATGTTTTGTTTCATGCCGCTGGTCTTACGTTCCATGATCCAGATCATGGAATTCCAGGATAGGACCGCATCGGTTTTACCTTTGAGGAAGTGGGGTTGAATGCACTTGGGATTCATACATATGTCAAGGTTGTTCGGAATTTCACCAGCTTCGAACAAGAATTTATGGATGAACCAACAGTGATGTTGAGTATTCGGTAACGGCACTAAAAACTCCACCTCAGGTTTCAACACCGTCCATGTGTCTTTAACATACTGGTCGGCTTGGGCGTTCAACATCCGTTTGACAAGTTCAATGTTACGTTCGTGGAGAACTTGTTCTTCAGGAAGGATGAGTTTGACCTTGGCGAGTTCGGTTCGGTAATGACCCTCCGCTGCTTTAATCGCACCTTCCCGATCTTTCTTAGCGGTCAATACCGCGGCCCCAGCGTGGTAAGCACTTCCTGTTATCAATGGTTCAGCAACCCCGAGTTGGACGAGCCCCTGGTCGTAAAACCATTGCTTACGACGACATTGTTGGAAAAACTGTGAGCGTGAGATGTTAATTATCACTTGTTAACCCTCACTGGTTCAGCCTTCGTAGTCTCCTTCCTGACTGGTACCTCCTTCTTCACCGGTAATGGTGTCCTTACCGGTTCCGATATTCCAATACGCTTCTGTTGTCCGGTATTCATATCCATCCTCCTCTGGGTTGTAGATCAAAGTCGGTTGCAAGATGAAGATTGGAACGTGGTAGTCTCTCAGCCATTCAATGTAAGTGACCTGATCAGCGTTGAGCAAGAACGCTTTCGGGTAAGCAAACTGTGCCCTCCATCCGTGTTCATGTCGGCAGTAACGACCCCAACCGTAGACTTCACCGAGGATTTCACCGTATCCTTTAGCGGTTTCTCGATCGGTGGCTCCGTGAATGCCACACATACATCCGGGACTGGGAGCGGTGTGGTTGGTACTTTTGTTAGTACACACAGCTTCCTGTGGTTTGTCAGGGTACCAAATTGTATCACTTTGGGACACGAGCTGGTTAACCCCAACCGACCAACATTTCCATCCGGTGAGAGCTTCGGTTAGGTCGACTTCAACGTTTTTCCACACGTCAAGGTGTTCGATTGTGACTTCAGGGACTGCTAGAGGAGGTATATTCGCTAACTTCCATGCTTGTCTGAGTTGCTTTCGGTCATAGTAAGGGTTGACACTAAATTTGGTCTGTACCCAGATAAAGTAAGTTTCAACGGACTCAATGAATGTGTCAAAATCGCACTTGGCAACCTGGGTAAACGGGATGTCAGTCCTTATAAACGATAAGGTCACCGATCCGTTTCGTCCCGGGTTGGCGTTAACCTCAATTTCTGGTAACTGAGTCACGTTGTTGCACTGTCACCTTTCTGGGGTTGGCCACCCGAATTTCACCCTGGAAGATAAGGGAATGGTTATAGAGAGCAGCGTGTTGTTCTGCCCACCTAATTACTTCAGATGGTGGGATGACTTCGTTGGACTTAAGTGATTGTTTACACCCACAATAAGCTTTCAACGTAATGGTCAATTGACTTCCTCCTGTTAAGGTTGTCGACCGAGATGGAACTGATTACAACGACATTATACTACAGATTTCTTAACAAAGCAAGGGCCAGTGGTACGTTAGGCCTGTCGGGGACCTGTGTTAGCGTCCCCGACCGTCGGTTGGAGGTGACGTGGCCAACTTGGGTGGTGTTATTCCTCTGTACCCGCGGCGGCGGTTTCAACTTCCACTTGGCTCTCAGCCGCTGTTTCAGCCTGAGCGTTGATTTGCTCCCAGAGGTTGGTGAACCCAGGAACGGTCGCCTTGGTCGCCAACGCAGCTTCCTTCATCGCGTTGAACTTCGCGCGCTGCTTGAGTTGGTAGGCCTTCTGGCTTCCCTTTCCTTGCTGTTTCTTTTGCTGGACCTTTTGGCGAACCCGGACCTTGGTCAACTGCTCGATGAGTTCACTCTGGGGTAGCTTCGCGATCTCGGCGTTAATAGCAGCCATATCGATTGATGGTACCTGTTCATCTGCCATTGCGTTGTGTATCCTTTCATCAGTTAGGATTTCGAGCATGTCGCTCGATTCGATTTGCATTATATAATATCTCGAAAACAAAATCAAGTCCCCAGTGGGAGGTTCTGTTTTGCCCGTTCAACGTAAATAATGGCTGCATGGAGCCAGACAGGGTCATCGACAGCAGCCAGTTTAACATTACAAGCGTGACAGAGAAGACCTCTAACTGTGTTAGTCCTGTGACTATGATCTATACAAGGTTTCTCCATTTGTGCATTGCAGATAGCACATAGACCTTGTTGGTCCTGGAGAAGTTTATTAAACTCTTCAAGAGTTATCCCATAGTTACGTATCATGTTCGAGTTTCTGACTCGATCTGGATTGTGTAACCGCCAAGCCTTTACGGAGGATAGGTAACGTTCTCTATTTCTCTGCTGCCAGTTCTTGATGTGAACTGCTTTCTTGCGTTGTTTCTCCTCGTACTTCTTCAGAAAGTGGAGATCCTCTGGAGTTAAGTCCATTTAACTCCTCCTTAAACGTGTTAATCATGATTTGCAGGTATTCCTTGGACGACTCAATACTATGGCAATCGAGTCGGTTGATAATGTCAACAACCTCTTGTTTGAACTCCTCATGAGCGTTGTATAAATGCCAAACTCGGCGTAGGCAGGTTGCTCCAGTTGGGATGAACCCTGGTTGACCGAGGGGTGAAGGTTCGATTTTGTAGATGTAGCATTCAAAGCCGGACTTTAACGCGTTTTGGCAACGGGAGGTTACTTCACCCTCGTCACACGTTAACATAAACGCATAGCTAGCCCCGCGTCCCTGTACGGAGATCAGATAATTGTTGCTCAAGACTCACCACCTCCAGTTGTAATTGTTTAAGATGTAGGGTTACCCGTTTGATGAGGTCGACGATCGCTACATGAACGATTTTATGATACATGTCTTCTTCATCCCGTACCAACTCTTCCCTCGCCTCAACCTCAGCTAACAAATGTGTTAACGCGTCCATTTGTACCCCTGTCGGCATAATGCGTTACCTCCTTACTCGCGCCTAAGATAGATACGGTCATGGTTGTAATGGGACCAGACCCGGTAACTACGCCAATTTTTCTGGTAGCGCCTACTACCCCTCGTCCTTTCGCCCAAGTCATGGTATAGCCATGCCCGTCGAGGACTTGAGCGAGGATGATGAAACGAATTATATCCTCTTTGTGATGTGTCCTTATCATCATCTTCCCCGCCCTGAATGCTTCATCAACCAACCACCTAATCGCCTCATCCTCGGTTAACGTTGGGCCCTTCGGTAACTGCTTGATCGGTTCGAATTTCGATAGATAAGCTTGCAGGTACCCGTTGTCCATGGAAGGCCTCCTTTGGGATGTAAAATGAACATATTGTACCGTGATCGTTGGATGTGTACTTCTCGAATTGCTTTGTGGATTTATCGTGTTTGAGGGTGATGATCATGTTCGGTTGATCCTCCTTGAAAGTTTCGCCATTTTATCTCTGACTCGATTACGTGCACGTCGTTTGATAAACCAAAGTTGGGTGGTTAAGTGATCGCCCACTCGTTTACACTTACCTACCTTCGACTTAGACATGATGCTCCTCCAACCAATCGTTGATTTTAATACTCCAAGGTCTATGCCGACCTTGAATTTCATGGAACCTGTCACAATCCCAGGGCTCAATCCGGGTGATTTCATTCGCTCGTTCGGTGTACCAATTCCACGCGTACATAGCGAGGAGCATACGAAACAAGCCAAGGAAGCAAGTAATTGACGCTGCAAGCAGTAGGAACTCAATCTGCCATTTCACGTTCATTTACCTCGGTAGGTTGTTCATCCTCCAGGTTGCCAAGACGCTCCTCGGCCTCCCGATCGATTTGTTCCAGTTCGTCCTTCGACAACAACGTCTTCGCCATTCGTTGTAGGATGGCCGTTTTCATCGCAGCTTTCTTATGGTATAACTTCCTAGTGCTTAGGAAGTTAAACGTCCATGTTAACCATTGAAATACTTCGTCGTCTTCATCCGGCCAGTTGCCATCACTTAGTATCTGTTGCAGACGGCTCAACTGCGTCGGTTGCCTGCTTTGATCCTTCATTGCCACCTCCTAACTGTTCATTCGCTTGTTGTACCAACTTATCTTGCTCTGCTGCCTCCTTCAACGCGTTCTCTTGATCCACGATCTTTTGCATATCTGTTAGGATTTCCTCTCCTTTCGTCAACTGCATATCCTTGACCTTCTTCCTCATCTCAATTGCTTCCTTTGACCAATATGCTGGTGCCAATTTATCTATCTCCTTTCCAGCTTTGAGTGCTTCTACTTCAGCCATGGTTAACTTAATGTACTTCCTCGGTCTCCCTTGCTTATTCGCTGGTTCCGTGTTGGGTCCGAGTTTCTCCTGGAGAGATTTCACCTCCTGTACCGCAAGGTTAAGGTCATCCTCTGGAACTAACCCAGCTTCCAACGCCGCGAGTAAGATCTTCAACCTAGATCTATACGCGACAATTGTATGGTGGGAGTATTCCCGTGTGGTTGCCATTGTTTACACCTTTCACATGTACGTATTATGCAACAACTGGTCGTATTCTCAAAGATTCAAACAAACCGGATATTCATGCAGGCCGGGACTCGTGTTCTTATCTTTATAATATATATACATATTATATGTATTATATTATCCAGATTCTTACATAACTCCCGGAGTGCAGGGGATAGCCTATATGATTGTTTCTTTGAGAAACGTCGCGCTTTCTGCATAATTGACACCAGTATATCATACATTTCACACAAAAGCAAGATCCAGTGGGATGTCAGATGTCTCCCACGCATTCAGTCGTTTGGGAGGATACTCTCACCAAGTCGACTCCGTCGAGTAGGCCGTCCCTTTCATCATGGTCAGTATGATTTTGCCACCATTGCGTGAACTCAGCGTTGGATAGTTGTTCAACATGTGAACGCTCAGCCTCACCTTCACAGAAAACAGATACAGGTAAACTGAACGAACGTATAATGTAGTAACCTTTCATGTCACTCTCCCTTCAGTTGCTTGTTAATAGTCTCAGTCTTCACATCCTTCCCTTGTGCCTTCAACGCTGCCTTCAACGCTTTCATCTTGTCACGTTCACTTTGTCCTCTCTTACGGTGTGATTCACGTTGATATTCAAGTTGGTAGAGTGCTCGGTTGACAAGTTCAACCACCTCAGGTGGTGAGAATACCTCCAACACGCAAGGTTCATGTGGACCTACAGGTATCGAACCGCTGTCTACACCGAGAGTAGTGAACTTAACATCTCCCGCAGGACCTCTCGGCATCTCCCTACCCTTCAGTTTGATTTCCATTAGTATCTCCCTCCTTTCAACCTGTACTTCACTTTCATCCACCAACAACCAGGGCACCACCATTTGTTGGTGTAGGAAGTATCATGTTTGAACAAGTTACATATTGGGTTAATCATTCCCCAGATCATTTGCTACCTCCTTTCCTTCGTTACGGCTCCAACAAACGCTTTCCATTGTATAATCACTTCCTGGCGACATTCCGTGCAGAATGACAGATAGTCAGTCTCGACCTCGTTCGGTTGATACCCCGTCTTAGTGTCCTCATCCCACAATAGACAGTTTTGTGCCCAGATGTCGAGGGTTAAAACCCCATCCTCGTCAAGTGTTGGTAACGGTATTTCCTTCCCACATCTATCGCACTTAAACGGTTCACTTGGTTCCATCATTCACCTCCTTGACCAACTCTGGATGTTGCTTAATAAGTGCACGTATCACCTTCATCCTGGACTGTTGGAGTTTATTATACGCTTTCCTGTAGCGGTCTTGATTTATCATCGCGGCGATCGCGGTCACCGGTTGACCTACCTCCTTTGCGAGTTGAACAACTACTGGATCGGTAACTTCAACCTTGGTGTAAACAACTTTATCGTTTAACATAAGTCACCTCCTGTGATGGATGAGATCATTGTTGTCTCATCATGTTAGGATTATACTACATTCAAATTCAAAAATCAACTGGAAAGTTTTGGTCGTGGGACTTCCACCAACCTCGCAACCTCCTTTAACTAGAGCATTATACTCCAGAAGTTTGCCAATGGCAAGGACCAGTGGTAGTCCCTTCATCAGCACCTTCGTCAATTGCAACCTCTAGTGTGGCGGTCTTACGTATACCAACTTCAACCAGACCTCCGGCTCGCATGACCGCGAGGTGTTTTAGGCTTTGCCTAGTGTGTTGAAGAGCCCTCCAAGCTCAAGGGAGGAGACTGCCCGAGAACAATCTCCTCGATCAACCTAGAGTGCTACACGCGTTCCGAGTCCAAGCTTAACCGCGAGTTCAGGATCGGTCGATGCTTTCTTCAGCAACTCCCTTCCGATCTTGTTCTGCTCATTCAGCTTGTCCCGATACGCCTTTCTTGCAGCAACCGACTCAGGACCTTTCCTGTATTCAAGTTGATACAACCCCAACTTAAACACCTGCTCCATCAGGTCACGGTGTGATTGACCGTCCTTTCTGAGTTCCTCGGTCCTTTTGACCAACTCAGGACTCAACTGCAACGTCCATACTTGACCGTTGTTGCTTTGTGACATACGTCACCTCCATCGAGATAACGTAGCCTCTCGGGCAACCACGTCTTGTCGCCACCCGCCGTCCCCAAAAACCGGGTCGTGCGAATTAGCGATATTAACGGTCCAACTATTTTTGGTCCGGGACTGTACGGACCTTGCATAGCATGAAAAATTTTTTGGTAGGCACGTCCCAACTGGCCCTTGCCTTTGGCTTGTATCTGTACTATAATACGCTCGTATGCTAACTTCAGGTTGTAGTACATCAGAACGTCGCCTCGAGTTAATGGCTCTTGCAAAAGGGTACGAAGTACTGAGAAGGGGGTGGCCAGACTTCTGTTTGGTCAAGGGTGAAGAAGTTATCTTTGTTGAAGTTAAGTCTTTAGAACATGGAGGAGATAGCCCTGCTGCCAGACTAACTCCTGACCAAGTAAGAATGTGTAAAGTATTGCAGAGAATGGGAATGCTAGTTTATATTGCTGTAGACGGCAATCTGAACGATCTCTGCGATTTGGATGATTACCTAGAGGAAGTAAAACCTCAAGGGATCAGAAAGGTAGGATAATATGGAAGAAAGACGTGAGAGTTTACCTGCGGGGAGTGAGAAGAAACCGGATACGTTGACGCCTCCGGAAGGGCATGCTGCAACCGGCGCGAGGTCGAGTGTGGCGGTTGGGTCGGTGGTGATATTTCACAACCGGGTGGAGGAACCGTATGATAATGACGGGCCGCCACTTGGCTCGTTGCATGGATCGACGGGACCGCTGCCGAAGGATCAGTAATATATGAGCCAAACCAATGTTCAGGTTCCCATTCAACAAAGGAACCATGACAAGGAAGTTCTGGAAAAGCGGCCGATCCTGGAAGGTGACGCCAGGACCAGGTCTGAGGGACCAGCATCGTTAGCCCAGGATGACAAGGGCTCGGCAGTGGTTTTATACCACGTTAACCTAAACGGAGGTGCGACTCCGGGGTTAGAAGCTCCGGATATGTTGTACCGAGAGCATACCACGGATGCTGGTGAAACCGTGGCTGGAATGCCTGGGATGGGTCGACACAAACAACACATGTCGGGACGTCGGCACTCGGATCAAGCAACCGATCTTAACCAGGGTCGCAACGTTGGATCAACTCATTTGCAAATGCCGGCAGAACCCCATCACAAACAACATGTTAAAGAAATGCCGCCTGAAGGTGGGGTAACCTTACCTAAGGATCAGTAAATGGGAATGGAACCAGCATCTTCGTGGGCGCATCCCGCACGAGCGACGATTAAGCAAGAAGAACTCTTACGTTTGCTCTTGACTGGGTTCACCTTAAAAGAGTGCGCTACCCAGATGAAGTGTAATTATAACACTATTCGCCTCCACGCGAAGAAACCTGAGTTCTTGCTTCAGTTGAGAGAACACTCGGGTGAGATGGCGAAGAGGTTGGTTGATGAACTATCCACTAGTCAAATTGAAATGGCGCAAAAGCTCGAGGAAGCCTCCGCTACAGCTCTCGAGGAAATGATGTCGATGATGGGAGAATTAACCGGTCCGAGTACACTGAAGTTAAAGGTATGTCAAGATCTCCTTGACCGAGACCCGAAGTCATCCCGGACTAAACGGATGGATATCACTGGGTCAATGTCACATGATTTTATCTCCCCTGCGGTATTAATCCACGCTGCCGCAACGGCCAAAGAACTTGAGCAATTCCAACGAAAGCAGGTAACCGACAGTGACAACGGAAACCCCGTTGATCATGCAGATAGCGGAGACGGGCAAAGCTGAAGACCTCTGGCAGGAACTCAGGGATAAGTCTGACTCGTCGTTATACTACTTCGCCAAGGTTGTGATGAACTATCGCGACTTGACGGATCACTTACATCTACCTTTCTGCGAGGAGATCCAACGAAGGATGAATGACCCCCTCCAGGGTTACTTAATGATGAGGGGAGGGTTCAAGTCCACAATCAGGACTAAGGCATACATGCTCTGGCGGTATCTCCAAGATCACACCGAGAGGTTCCTGAATATCGGAGCCAGCGATACCATAGCAAAGAAAGCGCTGATCGATATTAAATGGAACATCCTGAACAACAAGTTACTCCGATGGTTATACCCTGAATTACAACAGGTAGACCCGAACTCAGCGAAATGGACGGATGCAGAAATCCTCCTACCCCGAGAAGGTACCTTTGACGAGCCCACAGTCACATGTGATGGCATCAACGCGAAGCGGACCGGGTTTCATTACACTGAAGTTATATTCGACGATCCGGTAGCTGAAGTCGACGCGGATAGTCCTGCTCATCATGAAGCTGCCTGGGCGTTTATCCAATACAGTAGAGGTCTCCTTGAGAACCCGGAAACTCGCAGGAGGTGTTTTCTCGGTACTAGATGGAAACACGGATTCGCTGACGTCTTCGGTAAAGTCATGATGGATATGTTACCCGAAGGTCTTTGGTACATTCGTTCAGCGATTGAAGATGGTAAACCAACATTTCCGGAGCGATTGAATTTAACCACACTCGCCAAAATTCGGGATGAAATGAAGGATTACAAATTCAACTGCCAGTATATGAATACCCCTTCTATGCCTGGCAGCACTGATTTCGAATCTGACTGGATTCAGGAATACGATGTTGCCCCAGATGGCCACACAATCGTTCCCTGTGATGGCACCCCCCAGATCGACACGGGGCTGCTTCTTCGTATGTCAATGTACGATGTGAGCGCCGGGGGCAAGTCCGCGTCTGCCGAGAACGCGATTATCGGAGCTGGGATGGACTCCCTCCGTAGAATCTTCGTTCTGGAGAGTCTGGGGGAAAACTGTACAATTGGTGAAGCAGTTGAGCACTGGCATGAGATAAATGACCGTTGGAGATTTTACAAAAACCATTATGAATTAGTAGGTGCCCAAAAATCAGTAGAAGACTTTTGCAGGGAACGTGCTCATCAACAGGAGTGTCCATATTGCTCCGCTGGACACCTTAAAGACGGTAGATTCCTCAAGAACCCACACAGGAAAATCACCCCAATCGGTGTCAAACCTGAAGGTGGCGTTATGTCGAAGGAAGAGCGCATTCGTATGTACGCTCAGAAACCCTCTCAAGAGAAACGAATATATCTCCGTCGAGGGATGACGAAGTTGCGCAGACAAATTATTGAATTTCCTCACGGAACTTTGGTTGATATGTTCGACGCTTTAGCTTACTTGTGCAAGCTCTTGCGACCTCCCATTAGTGATGTAGAGATAGCATCCGACAAGGCTGCTAGAGTATCCGCGCAACTAGTCGGGAAACCATTTACCCACACAGAAAGGGATTACGGCGGTTATGCCTAGAGTTATTGAACTCCCGATCTCCGACGAGCGTAAAGCGGAATTGGTAGGATTCTTGACCAGGGATGGATTCGGTCCCGTCGCCAAAGCCCGTACCACCCAAATTGAGTCTAAATACACCCGATGGATGGACAACTATAGTGGTAAACCTCTCGAAGCCATCCGTACCACTCCCTTCTACCGTGCGAGTAACTTCGTCCCTCAACTCATCCGAATGCACACCGATATTCTCTCCGCTCGTATCTTCGGCCTTATCCTCGCCACCAAACCTATGTGGCGCCCCAAAGCCCTGGTCGAAGGCATGACTCACGAGGACTCAGAAAGCTTATCCGAAGGAATGGAATTTTGGTCCAAGTTCCAACTTAGATTGCCCGAAATCTTCGATAGTGGAATTTACCGTGCCTTCAAGACCGGGCAGTGTATGGTAAAAGGTCCCTGGATCGAAGATCGTAGGTGGAAGGTTTCAGGATTGTCGGATGATGGTAAATCCGTCAAGCAGAAAGAAGTCACTCAATCCTATCTCGACCTCCGCCCTATCGCATTTGACGACGTTTGGGTCAACCCCATCACCGTTCAATGGCTTCGTGACGCTCGTCAGATTTACCACCGCCTTCGTTTAACCAAAGAGGAAGTCCTCTGGAGGAGCGCAAATAGTATTTGGGATCCCACCGCTGCCGATAAACTTCTTACCACTCCTGAATCCTCATCCGGTACCGCTCGTGAGTCCCAAGCCACCGAAGCAGGTATCGATCTTACCAAAGACGTAGTCCGCCCTTACACCGCTATCGAAGCCACGTTTGACTACGAACTTGAACGTGGTAAGACCTACGAACTCGTGGTTACCTTCAACCCCAAAGTATCAGGTAAAGACGGTTACCTCCGTGGGTATTACAACCCTTATGAAAAGTTAAAACACTGTTGGGGGGAACTCAAGTTCATGCCTCGGGAGGATTTCATCTATGGTTACTCTATCCCTGAAATCATCGAGCAAAGTCAAGAAGAGCAAGCTCAGATTCATAACGCGCGCAGGGATTCTAACACTATCGGGAACATTCCGACCTTCAAAAAGAAACGTTACGCGGATAGTCCAAATCCATCTAGTGAGTGGTACCCGGGCAAGGTCTTCGAACTAGAAGCTATGGATGATATGGATGTCTTGAACCTCCAGGTCAACTACAACTCTATGATCGACGAGGAAAAACACATTATGTTCCTCGCGGAGCAATACACTGGAGTATCCGCTCCAATGCAGGGTTATGGTGCTGGAGTGTTACAAGGTAAACGTGGTATCTATAACGCGGGTGGCACTCTGGCTTTACTCGCTGAAGGTAACCGTAGACTTGATATTTACCTCCACCGAGCCCGCTACCCCTTCCACGACATTGGTAACCTAATTTTCCAATCCTACAAGCAATTCCGTCCCGATGGTCCCGAATACATCGCATGGGGAGAAAAAGGTAATGCAATCAAAAAAGCCTTCAAACTCAGTAACGAACCCTCAGAATACCCAGGATTCTTCTTCAACATTTCAGCATCGGATGCAAGCGCAAATAAGGAAGTTGACCGAACAGGTCTCCTTCTTATGGCTAACACGATGGCGGGATACTACCGACAAATCGTTGAAGCCAGTGCCACAGTCTCACAATTACCCAAAGGTCACCCGCTTATGGAAGTTCTTCTCACTGTTCTCGACGGCGCCAAAGATCTCGCCTCCCGCCTCCTCTTCGCGTTCGACATCGGAGACCGTAAACGTCTCCTGCCCGACGTGCGTGAGATTCTGGGAGGAAGCCCACGTGCTGGCGCTGAACAAGCTAACCGAGTTGGAGTGCCGGGATCTGATGAACCTGTTTCAATCGAGCGATTACAGCAATTATCGCAGAATATTAGCTCGATCTCGCGCGGAGCTCGCGAGGAAGCTAGCGGAAGAATGTGATGTAATGGAGATATTCAAACTTCAAGGTCGGGTAGAGCAAATCAGGATTGAAGAATGCCTTCCCCTTGAAGTCAAAGGTCTTTTGGCTGAATTCGACGAGCTCGACAAACGCAACCGTGATCTTGAAGAAGCCAAGAGAAAACGCGAACAGGAGGTGAGGTAAATGGGAAGTCCAGTATTCGGAGCACAAGATAGGGTAGATCCACCCGGAGGTGATAATCTCCCTGCTGAATTGAAAGGTAAATCCGCAGCTGAGATCGCCGCGTATTACCAAGCTCGTGAAGCAGCTTTACGAACTGAACTTGATACACGTCCACCTGCATCGGTAACGCCTCCTCCAGAACCCCCTCCCCCTGACAAGGCAGAATGGTGGAACGACCCGAACGCTTCAGTAGACAAACGTATCGCCGCTAAAGCCTTAACCAAAGCTGAATGGGATCGTGCAGCTGCATCTATCCGTCCTAGTCTCATTTGGATGGCTAAGAAACAGGTGATGGAAAAACACGCTGACTTCCTCCGTGTCGAGAAGGAAGTTGATACCATTATGAAACAAGTCCCGGATTTCCAGCAAACCGATCCCTCCATGTGGGAAACCGTTTACATCCAAGCGAAAGGTTTCGCCCATGAACGTTTATCCGCTGAAGATCGGGCTAACCCTCCTACAATTATCGGCGAACCTGGTAACCCTGGTGGTACTGCTCCCCCATCTGATGCTGATCTATACAAAGTCACCCTCCCCGGAACCAGTAACCAACCTGGCGTCGTTAAATCCGCCGGCCGGGTTGCCGACATGCTCGGGGTTACCCATGATCAATACCGTAAATCCGACAAGATTCTACAAGGTGATGGTCTATTACCATTAACCATTGATAATCGGAGGGTAAAATGATTGTATCAGGGCTCTTACCTAAACCTGAATTCGAACCTTCTAGACTTCCGACGGAAATTGAACTTGGGTACTTCGCAGCTTTCCTTGATGGAGAAGGTAGTATTGATCCAGGAATCGGTCCGGAAGGGCATGTTAGTATAAGTGCTGTACTACATAATTCTTGCCGAAGACCACTAGATATAGCCCTTGAACTTTTTGGTGGGAGTCTTAAGGATAGACCTAAAGTAGAGAACCGAAAGTTGATGTATTACTGGGGCATTTACGGGAAGAATATAATTCGGTTCCTTGAGCCAATACTCCCTCATTTACTCGTCAAAAAGGAACAAGCTCGTTTGGCTTTAGGTATCGCGTATACTTACGGTAAGCAGGGTGAACCTGTAGATAATACCGTAAAGCTTTTCCGCATTCGTATCGCCCAAGAAATACAAAAGCTTAACCAAGGAGAACGATAATGGCGACTCCAATAACACCGACTTCCGCTCCCAAAGTGGAGCCTCTCTCGCTAGAGGAAAAGAAACGTCGCTTTAGCGAATTACGCAAGAATATGGGTAGGTCACAAATAGAGGTGACCCCTCCTGCCGGCAAGTCTGGTTACTGGGCTCACATAACCGACACTCGTGAAATGGGTAGGCTATCCTGGGTTGGGTTCACAATAGTGCATGACGACCCTAAGAACCCTGCCTGGAGAGCCAACGGTCTCAAGGAAGACGGCACGTATGTTATAGGTGACGTAATCCTCATGGAGATCGACTCCTGGCTTTACGAGATGCTCCAACAGGAGTACGTCGAGATTAACGAAGCCCAGAGAAATAATGCTCCTCGAGTATTCAAAGACGAAGCCGAAAAGCAGGGATCACCGGTATTCGAGGTGGGTAAACCTCCTCGAGGATAGGAGATAGATGGCTGCTTCATCAGGAGTCGCTCGACCTATCTACCCATACCGGGTCAAAAACAACGCTACCGGTGTTGCTGAGATCCAGCGTATTGGTGAGAAGTCCGGGCAAACGTTTCTTCAAGGTACCCCTGTACAAATTGATGTGGCGGGCGCTACCGGGTTCATCATTGCTAACCCTGCGATCGTCTCCGTTGCCACAGCGATCATTGCAGGGTTTTCATCCGAATTCGGACACAACCTTACAACCTCTGGAGTGGGTGTAACCCAAGCCACCGGTCAAGGCGTCCCCAACCAATCAGGTGCAGCTGTATTCCCCATCGGTGCCGTCGCAGTTGATGGTACCATGGGACTTTACGTAGCGAACGATATTTCAACCTTCATCGGTGTTTACGGTGACAACACCACCGCTGCCAACGCGGTCCTTGCTCAAGCTCAGGTTGGTTCCATCCGAGGCTTGGTTAAAGACGCGGGTAATAACTTCTGGTTCATCGCTAACGACATCACCACCACAGTCGCAGGGGCATGCGTCGAGATCGTAAGTTTGGTCTCAGCAATCGGCACGCTAAACGGCTTGGTCGAGTTCCGCGTAACCCACGCGGCTCAACAATTGGCTACCTAAGGAGACATCATGGCTGCCACACGAGGCGCTTTCAGCCAACTTCTCGCACCAGGATTGTTCTCCGTCATTTACGAAGACTTGGAGATGCATCCAGAGGAATACTCCCAACTCTTCAACATTTATCCCTCTGAACAGCAATATGAGGAAGATCAACTCGTCGCAGGTCTTGGTGCAGTACCAACCAAACCGGAAGGTACCGCCCTTGCACTTGATGAACCTATTCAAGGAGGTTCCCTTCGTTACACCCATGTTTCCTACGGTCTCGGCTTTCAAGTCACCCGTGAAATGTGGGATGATGACAAATATGGAATCATGCGTAGGGTCTCCCAAGACTTCGCGGGTTCCATCCGTCAAACAGTTGAATCGACCTTCGCCGGGATCTTCATCAACGGGTTTACTGGTGGGACAACCAAAACGATTGATGGGGTTACCGTATTCAATACCGCTCATCCTCTCCTAGGTGGTGGCACATACAGCAACCGTTCCGCAACTGACATCGCGTTCAGCCTTGCCGGACTTCAAGAACTCACCCTCCTGTTCGAAAAAATGGTGAACGAACGTGGCTTGCTCAAGCGGACCATGCCTGAGCAAGTTTGGATGCCTCCCGACATTCAGTTCAAAGCGGGGGAAATCCTTCACAGTGCGTATAAACCCTACACGGGAACAAACGAAGTAAACGTAATGCAAGGACGCTTTACCCCTTACGTTAACCATTACTTCACCAACCCGACTCAATGGGGTATGTTCTCCGCAAAACGAGGGCATACCTTCAAAGGTTACTGGCGTACTCAACCTCAATTCGACAGTCAGGACGACTTCATGACTAAAGGAGCTTCCTTCAGCGTCTTCTTCCGTTTCAGTGCTGGTGTTACCTACTGGCATGGAGCGTGCGCGTCGAACGGAGCGTAGCGTATGCCTACGATTCCAACTAACCTACTCGTCAAAGGGTCCAACTTCCCAGCTAACTGGGCGGGACCCTTTGGTTCCTTTGGTTACGATGCATTCGTTGATCTTTTCGACCCTCAACCAACAGCACTCCCAAGTGGGATAGTAATTGGCGGAGTGATGAGTGCGGCAGTTGCCATAACACTCACCAGCGCCCAATTACTCGCGTTGAATGCAACTCCAATCCAGATCCTCAACGCTCCCGGATTGCCACCTAAAGGTTTCGGGTCATCCATGGTCATTAACCCCACCGCTCTCTTCGCGGATTACGTATTCGGTGGAACCGCTTACACTCTAGGCAACGCTGATAACGTGGTCAGGCTTGAATACACCGGCCAAGCCGCGTCACTCATTCAAGTCCCCGCAAACGGACTTCTAACCGCAGCAGTTAACACCTTCTCAAGTAACGTTCAAGCGGCCACGCAAAACATAGCGAGAACCGCAGGCGCGAACCTCGGCATTGAGGCAAAAGTTACCGGAACTGCCGCGGCGCTGACCCTTGGGACGGGGACGTTAACCCTAACGTTGAAGTTCGATGTTTACGTGTTAATCTAACCCTTGGAGGGCTGATGCAGCTATCTACAGATGTTATTACCTGGAGAATTGTTGTATCAGCCCTCACCTTCGTTTGTATCACATTGGCAAGCATCCTGTATAAATTATTCATTGACCGGTTCGGCCGAATGGAAGCTAAAATAGATGGGATTATCAGTTATCTCATCGCTCATTCTGATTCCGATGAACGGGAAGCTCTTAGTAGGTTAATTAGGAATTGAGGTAGTAATGTCTCAACTTGCGAAAAATCCGTGGAGAGTGGCGGTTGGGGATGCCCTACCGTTGACGGTAACAAAGAACTCCGTCAAACTTCGACATATCGAGTTTTCGGCTTATACTGCTGGAGCAGCACCAGCAACGGTAACCGACGGTGCAGGGAATCCTATCGCTACCCTCACCCCATCGAGTGCCACTGACGTTGAGGAAAAGCGCACAGGTAACATTGGTTATGTTGATGGGGTGATCGTCACCTCAGTTGGTGGAGCGGCCGCCGGGCAGGTATTGATTTACTTTGAATGAGGGATTATGAAGAAGGTATTACTAATACTGTTGTTCCTTGTTCCATCTCTCTCCCTCGCTCAATCTCCCGTTACCGTCACCGGTCTCATTACCGATGCTGGTAACAATCCTGCTACAAGTGGTACTGTCCAGTTCAACTTAATCCCCACTGCTTCCTCTATCCATTACTTCGTCGCTGGGGTTGGTACAATCACCCAACAGGTTATATGCGGGATTGACGGTACCGGGCATGTTAAATCCAACCTCAACCTCGCCAACTCTTGTACGGTATGGGGGAACGACCTTATCAACCCTGCCAATACTCAATACAAGGTTACGTTTGCTCCTAATGGTAACATCTCCAACGTGGTTAGCGGTGAGTGTATCACAGGAGCTAACTACAGTCTTAACAACCCTGTGTTTTGTCCCACCGTGCAAGTCAGCCCTCAGAACGCGATCATTCGATCCAATCCGTTTCAGGTGAATATCCTACCCATCGCAACTAACGTATTCAATATTGGATCCCCCTCCCTCCAATACGCTGCAGGTTATTTCAGTGGCGGTCTATTCATCAACGGAAACGCAGTACCCTCAAGCGGCAGCTCCGGGACGTTCAACCCCCTGTTCATAAAGAACCCACTAGCGCCTGCAGCCTACCAGCAGGCTGAAGCGTTTATCCGCAACAATGGAGAACTGAATTGGCACATCCAGAACAGCGTCGGCACGGATTTCGTTAACTTTGAGTATATGCAGCCGTTCATTCAAATTCCCAATAATTTTGTGGGATTACACGTTTTTCCTACTCCGATTTGGTCCTTCTTGATGACTGGAGGGCTTCCGATAGAGGGGAGATTCGACAGCTTTATAATGGACGACCCAGTAGTAGGTCCGACAATCACACACAGCGGAGCTGGCAGCACGGGCTCCCCGAATTATTACTTCGTTTGTCTTGATGCGAACAGCGGCACAAGCCAGTTTTCTCCCGCTGGCGTGGACGCGGGGGGCTGGCCTTCGGGTTCCTTAAGCGGCACGAACTTCAACACAATCTCCTATACTTGCCGGGGAGACTATTCGAACGCCGCCATCTTCCGCACGGACAAGAACACGAATATCAACCAGTCGGGCGGGGGTGTTTTGTCCCAGTTACCGGGCGCGTGCTTTTCTACTTCGACCGGACAGATTCCTTGCACGTTCAACGATACGGGGCAAGCGACGGCTACGTGGTCCACGATCATGGGCGCATTTTTTCCAAATCCCTACCGCAACACGACCAATAGCTTGTTTACTGCTGGACAGCAGTTTGACTTCGCGGGCCTGAACTTGAGTGGCGGGATGTTGTCGAACGGCCAGTTGCGGGCGAATATATTGCCAAACCCGCCCGCTCCTACGGTCACAACGGTTGGTGCTACGGGCGCGACTAGCTACTCCTACTTTACGGTCTGCCGCGACTACGGCTTAGGTGTGAGCCTTGCGTCTCCCGTGACGACCATCGCGAACGGGAACGCAACGCTCAATACGACGAACTACAACCTTGTCACGCCAAATTGTTCGGGTAGCACGCAGAATCCGCCCACCAATTATTATGCCGCTGACATTTTGAAAACGAACACTGCAACTTCGCTCGCTCTCGGGGTTTTGCCCGGTCTCGCGGTTGCAGATCAAGGCCAAGCTACGGCGGCTTATGTGGCTCCGACACGTAATAGTACAGCAGATATGGTTACAGCAGGGAGTTTTACCTCGCTTGCTGGCGGCGGCTTTAGTAACTTCAACAGTGCCAATTTCGCCGGTTCTATTTTCATGCTGCCGCAAGGAACGGCGACCTCAGGTGCCAACTTTGGCAGCAACAACACGGAACTCGTGGCCTCTTACTGGAACGGTGCTGCTGCTGCTAACGATACATGGGACACGTTCATTACACTGGGAACAGGTACAAATCCTACTTCTGTATACAACATTTTCCACGCAGGAAGTCCTGGTGCGACATCAGTTTCTATTCCGTATAACACGGCAATTGCAAGTCCGAGTACTCTTTTTGTTAGTAATATTCAGGCAAATACCACTGATACTCTGTTCCTCAATAGCCCGAATAGCGATACTTTCCTACAATCATCTGGAAAGTCCATCGAATACCACGGCACAGGGCGAAACTTTTTCCCGTTTCAAACGGATGGCTTGGATGACATTGGAGCGCCAAGCAATCTGTGGCATTCAGTCTTTCTGGCGCACACAGGGAGCAGTCCTGCGGGGGCCGTTGGCGAATACGTTTCCTCTACAATCGCCACCGGAGCGTCTATTGCGCTAACGACGAACACGACCGCGAACATTACAAGCATTAGCTTAACGGCGGGGGATTGGGATGTGAGCGGGGCGGTGGATTTCACTTTCGGGGCGACTACCAGCTATACGAATTTGGTGGGTAGCATCAGCACAACTTCGGCGACGCTAGGAGCACAAGATAGTAAATTTGATTTCGAAACGCCCGCTGCTGTCCCTACAGCAGGCGCGGATTCTACTTTCGCGCTTCCTGTTGTGCGCCTGAGTCTAGGAAGTACGACGACGGTATTCCTCGTCGCACAGGGAACATTCACGGTGAGCACGCTGAAGGCTTATGGAACAATCCAGGCGCGAAGGTGGCATTAGGAGGTTCATTGCCTCGTCATCAGGGCGTCCAACGAGTTGAATGGGATGTTTGCGATCGGTGTAATTTCGAATATCCTGTTACCATGCTTGTGTTACAAAAGGGATTAAAAGTTTGCACCAAAACTTGTTACGACAAGACCTTGATCGAGGAGCGCCCTCTTGTCATCGCCCAAATCCTCGACGATGAGAGTGAATTACAAGACGACGAAAGGTTAATCCAAGAAGACGGTGACTTGAGGTTCACCTGGTAATGCCTACTTTAGGCTCACTCGCTAAGGAGATAAACGCTGAACTTGGTAACCGAAGTGATGTATTAACTTATACCACGTTCCCAACGGTGCCTAACATGGCTGATACCGACCGTCTCGCTATTTGGTTAAAAGACGCCTACAACGAAATCTGCCTTGGATATCGGTTCGAAGAACTCCAGGCAACCGTGCAGGATGTATTTGTGCCCAATATTGACGTTTACGCGTTACCTGCATTGACCAGGACTCTCCGGGCAATTACATTGTTATTCCCTGCAACTGGGCTTAACCAACAGCCTCGTCCAATTAGGCGTCGTCACATCCGAAATATCAGGCGGTATCAAACCGCTCAAGGTGGTCCTCCTTCCATTTACGCTCCGTTCAACCCAGGGGGTCAACCCTCAATCATTGTGAGACCTATACCTGATCAAGGGTACCCTCTCATTTGGGACGTCATCCAAAAACCCACATTCGGTGCAACCATTGCTGTTACGAATATTCAATTACCCGATGACTGGATTGGTGTTCTACGTTCCCTTGTAAAGTTAAAAGGTCACACCGCGTTGCAGGAACCTGACAAAGCCCAAGCTGAACAGACATATTTATTCGGTGGTTACGATCCAGCACTTGGTCGCCGGGTACCTGGAGTTATTAAGCAATTAACCGCCCCACGTGATCAGACTGATATTGAAGACACCGAATACGGGTTACAGCCGTTGATTAGGAGATATACAAACTCGGTATGACTTACCAGACTTTACCCGTGAAGGGACCGTTCCAAGGGATTGTGAGCGATACCCCTTCCCCTCAAGGTCCCCTCAACGACTTTGACGATATCTTGAACTTTTTCGTTAGGAAGGGTAGGATTCAATCTCGTCCAGTCCTTAACCCTTTCATTGCAACCGTTCCAAACAACGCGTTCATTCGGTATGAAGGGAAGTTTAAGGATGCTAACGGGAGCCTACACACGTTCTTCCTAACAAGTTATTCAGCTGGACAGACCCCTGCTTATATGTTATCCATTGCTCCGTTTACACTCAACGCGTTGACAATTCCTGGATTAGCTACGGGCCAACAGGGTTCTAACCAACTCTTCACAGATGCTCACATCCAAAACCAGATTTATTTCGCTAACGGGGGTTACCCACTTTCCTACCTTGATGGGTCAGCCAACGTTCAGTTCGCAGGTGATACCCCCGGTACATGTAACTTCCTTGCTGTAAATACCAGTCATCTTGTTCAAGCGTATTGTATTGAACCAGCGCTCGGCCAAACTGGATCTAAAGTCTTTTCCCGCCGAGTCCGTTGGTCAGCAAGTGGTAACCCTCTTGAGTGGGATCCAACCCTTGATTTCACAGCTGGGTTGAACGATCTCTTAGAAGTCCCTGACGATATTACTGGGCTTAATACCCTTGGTCGCAACTCGTTCGTTTGGCGATCGAATGGTATCACTGTAATGTTCCCCACAGGGATCGGTCTCAGCCCATTCGATTTCGAGAACTTCTCCCTTGCGCCAGATGGGGTGGGGAATTTCTTCCCTTATAGCCTAGCAACCTACACCAACTGGTGCACGTTCGTTGCTCAGGATAATATTTACCGGTTCGATGTTTCATCCATGACACCTATCGGTGGCCTGACCAAGAAAAAGATCTACGCTGACCTTGCCGGCAACAACGGCGACCAAGTTTGGGGTCGTATCGTTCCTCACTTTACATTAGGATATGACTTTCTATGCTACATGTTAACCATTCCCGGACCAAACGTAACCTGGATTTACACTTTCGACGATGGGCAATGGGTGCGGTTGTCATCATCTCATGGTTACTTAACAGCTGTCAGGACGGTGTATACTCAATAATGCCCGCGACTGTCATTAACGGGATATTTTCCGGCGTTAGTATGAAGTGGTACACCCCTGCCGCGAATAATACGGCGTCGACTGGGGTCTGTTTGGTTCCTAACACGACGAACGGTACTGTCACGTACAACAGCGCAGCGTTGTCTGGTGCAGGTAGTGCTCATTACACAATTATAGGCGCACAGTTTCCTGTCACAGTTAACCCTGGACAGACAGCACTAATCCAGGTATCTGACGACGGTACCGGACTCGGTGGGAATGTTACCTTAACAGTTACCACAAGTAACGTTGCGTTCTCTCCAACTGTAGCGTTAACGGAAGCTTTTACAGGTACAGGGGTACCTCCTGGTCAAACGTTCCCTTCATCGGTGATCTTCCCTCCCACCAAGGTAGCGTTAACAACCAACTTCACCCAGGAACGGATTGTTAGTTCATTTACCGGAACCGTAAGAGTAACCGGTATCGCCATGCAAACCGGTACCGATTTCTTCATCACCGGAGCTCCTGTATTACCTTTTACGATACCAACAGGCAATCAGTCAGCGTTGTTCACTTTACAGTTCACCCCTACAGTGGTAGGTTCTCGGAATGATAATCTTCAAATCACCACCGTTGATGACGCTAACCCTGGTGCGGGTTCGGTTATAATTAACGTTCCTGTCAACGGGTTGGGTACAACGTTACAGTCTGCGTTTAACTTGACCGGTGGAGTACAGGGTACCCTATTCGCGTTCTCGGGACTTGGAGTTCCGCTTGTACTGGTAGCCGACCCTACCAATTTGAACACCGAGGAACCTGGGCAGTTTGTCAAGTTGCACGACTTTCTAATCCCCAACCAGGAAAAACAGTTGATGAGGATTAGAGGGCATTACGAGGATCTTGGGGCAGCCACGGTTACGTTTAAGGTCAGGGCCCGTAGGTTAGGACAGGCTGACGAGACCGGTTCCGTTAACGTTTCGATAGGTACTGTTACCGCAGATAGTTGGATCCGGGAGTTCATCAGTGAACCGATTGAAGTCACTGGTGAACTAATAGAAATCACAGTTAGTCGCGCGGCAGCTAGAGGACCTGTATCAATCTTGGATTATATGCCGGAGTTCGAACCTAAAGGTCCAGTAATTGGAGGCACAGGTAACGCTTGATGGACATTCCTATCAATTTCGACGATTTGAACCAGATTGAGGATCCCAAAGTTCGGGCTGCTCTAATCTCTATGCACTCGCATTATATCAGAGCGATTAATGGTAGGTTAGATTTTGGTAGTCCACAAGGGCAGTCCAAAAAGTTTACAGGCAACATTGACGGAGTGTGGCCGGGGACGTTAGCTAATAGTTATACGATCACAACCCCTGGAGTTGCCAATACTGAGTTTACAGTAACACATAATTTGGGGCGGATCCCGATCGGTTACGATATCCGTAGCATTGACGCAGCAGCTCATATTTATGATTCGAGGAAATCACTATGGACAACGAAGGTAATGTTTCTCAAAGCGGACCAGGCAACGGTGCATCTAGTCCTGTTCGTGCATTAACAAGGATCAACCCTCACAAGTGGTCTGAGGAAAGATTGTTATACCTCTGGAACCAACTCAAAACTCAGGATTACGCATTCGATGATCCTGCCCGGGAAGTTGGCCACGCAGCATTCCTTACCCAGTTATTCGCTGCCGGGTCTGAATGGTATGAAATTGGTGATGATGGCCTCGCTGGGGTAAACGGTATTATCCCTAAATGCAACGCGGTAGTTCACTTTGTCGTTTGGGGGGATGTTGAACCAAGGGAGTTATTCCCGTTACAACATTTGCTATTCAACGATCTATTCACCCGTTACGAGCTCAACCGTCTCACTGCTTACATCCCAGCGTTCAACAAACAAGCTATCAGAATGGCGACCATCATCGGGTTTCGTTTCGAAGGTGAACTCAGGAGAGCGTTCCTAAGTCACGGGAAATACCACAACCTACAACTTTACGGCCTCTTACAAAGTGAGTTTTGTAAAAGGGGAGAAGTGAGGAACTAAATGCCTCCAGCTGCGTTACTTATCGGTGGACTTGCTGCGGGAGCGATTGGCTCGGGATTTAGCCAATCCGCTGCGAATAAAGGCCCTCGTCCCCTCTTCCCTGGATTACAAGGGCAAGGTGTTAGTGGTCTCTCTGGAGTTGCAGGTCCTGGGTTTAGTCAACTTTTGAGTTTGATGAAAACCGGTAACCCTGTTGCTACACAGGAGATGGAACAGGGGCTATCAGCAACTCAAGCTTTAAGGCAGAAACAAGGTACTGCACAAATTCGAGAGAGATTCGGTGTCAGCGGTTTGTCATCCAGTAGCCCCGCCGCTGTTGGCGAGTCCAACTTCCTCGCTGAATCTAACGCGGATTTCTTAAACACCATCGCGCAGTTGAGGTACCAATCCGCCACCGATGCTGCTAACCGAGAACTCGCAGCCACTGAATTTGGACTGAACGCATTTCTAGGTCCCGCGTTTACCGATGTTGGACCTAAAGGTTCGGTTACGGGGGCGGTACTTGGGTCTGCTGGTGAAGGTCTCAGTCAACTCGGGCTTCTCAAAGCTCTCGGGTTCCTTCACGCTTAGGGAGGTATTATGGGCGTAACACTATTACCAGGCGCACCACAATTTGGGCAGGGTGGAGGTAACAACCAGAACCTTGTCCAACTCGCAATGGCGGTGAAGTCGTTCAAAATGCAGGAGAAGCAACAAAAGAAAGCTGAGGCTGCAAGTCGGGTTGATATGTTGATGAAAAACCCTCAACTCTTGTTGATGCAAGATCCCAAGGAAATGGAAAAGGATCTCAAGGAACTTGGGATTAAGGTCACCGATCAACAGCCTACCAACCCTCAAGATGCCGCTAAGACTGCTCCTACCGCTGAGGGTACTGCTAAGGTCGACCCCAACCAAATGGCTACCTTGGCAAGTGTAACTCAAGGGAATAAATCCGGCGCTCAATCCGCCAGCCCAGCAAGCCCTGGTGCTGCTAACAAAGCTCCTGGTGGGGGTGAAACTGGTGGGATTATGTCCCCTCAACTTGTGGAACAAATGGGGGCTAAAGCCAACCAGAGGTTGCAGGAAAATTACGGAGCCCTCGCTCCGATTTACCAAGGTGCTCGTTCTCAGGTTGAGTCATCCCAACATCAAGCTCAATTGCAAATGGAAATCGACACGTTAAAGCGAGCTGCGATTGGAGGTGACATTCGAGCAATGGCACGGTTGTCATCGTTGGCTGGTCACCAGGTGACCGATAGTGATATGCGTAACATGGTTGTTGCTGCAGGTGCCAGTGACAAAGCCGTCCAACAAGCTCTCGATGTCGCCCTCCATAACGAAACCGGGGATTCCAAAGCTTCCAGGTTCCAGGCTATGTCAAAGGATATGTTAGGTAACCCCCAAATCATGGAGAGGTTGGATAACCCTCTTGATGTGTATAAAATCACCAATTCAATCGTTTTCGGTGGATCGCTCCCTGAAGGGGTATCGATGAAACCCTTCACGCTGGAAGAGCTTAAGCAGGAAGCCGATTACGAGAAGATGTTAATGCAAGATCAAGGTCTTCCATATGAGTTCGCTCACCTTGTTGCTAGAGGGCAACAAATGAAGGTTTCACCCTCGTTGTTGTTACCCCCTGGAATGCAGGGGTTATTAAACCCTGATAACCCTCTGAACACTACAAGCTTGGCAACTCGGAAGGTAGGCGCACAAGAGAAACAAGCTAGCGCAGCTGCTTTATCTGCTGAAGCTGAGATGGTGAAAGCCAACACTGAGCATTCGAAAATTGCTGTTACCCTTGCACAAAAAGAGTACGACGCTCTTAACGATCGAATTAAGTTAATGATCGAGGCTGACAAGGCGAAGAAACCCTGGCCGGATGACATTAAACAAGGTTACCTCAACCAACTCGCCCGTGCAACAGGGTTAATGCCTGAGGAAGTCAGCCATTGGTACAAGTTCGGTATGACAACTGAATACAAAAAGATTCCCGCGAGTGATCTAGCTGAAACCGCAGCTGGTCGGCAACCTGGTGTTCCTAAACCCGTCAAGAGGGATAAGACCTTCGCTGAAAAGGGTGGCGTCGCTGGAGCTGTCCGAAGGACCTTACCCAAGGACGCTCAGGGTAATCCCATCCTGAACCCGTTTGAATTGGAGCGTCAATTACTAACAGCTGGACGTGAGAGAACCCTCCAGTACATGAAAGACATCATGCTTGGTACCGAGGAGAAACCCAAGTAATGCCTAACGGGACTAGCGTAAAACCATGGAATGAGATCTCCAAAGACTTCGACCCAATGATGCCTGCGGATTTATACGACGGGCTTAGGTTGAAGTACTTCACCGATTTCGTCGCCCCCCGTGTCCCTAAAGGTAAAAACGTTGAGGCAACCTATGCGGAGTTTAAGAAGTTGACCGAGCGTCCATCGTTGTTATCCCCTGGAGGTAAAATCGGTCTCCACGCTCAGGTCGGTGCTGCAGCAGCTGCAGATGCGTTGTTGGCACCTTTGAAAGACCTGCACCCTGACTTCCGCAAAGCTCACGACGCTGTCCAGGCCAAAGAACTTGACCTAGTTAGAATGGCAGGTCGTGAAGGCATCAATACCAAACCCGCTCAAGTTCTCGGTTCATTCGCCGGTCAAGCGGTGGACTTCGGTATTCTCGCCGAAGTCCTCGGACCCGCCGCTGCAGGTATTGCAACCGAAATGATGACTTCCGCCAAAGCCGCTCAACTTGCAACTAGAGTCCTACGAGGAGGTCTCGCATTTGGAACCTACGACGCTCTATCCGCTGATCAGGGTAACCGTCTCATGTCTGGTCTTAAGGGTTTTGGGATCGGTGCCACCTTCGATCTTGCTCTTGGTGCCCCTGGCTATCTTAAGTCTCGTGGCGTGGTGGAAGGAGTTGAGGAAGCCGAGAGGGTGATTGCCGACGCCAACGCAGGGAGGCCGAAGTCAGGGGTGGTAGATCAATCCCTTGCTGATAAGGCAAAACATGATGCTGAGATCTCCCGGCTTGAACTCAGACCTGAACGTACCCATTGGCAATACACCCTTGGTCAACGAGGTGCTCGTGTCTATGTCAAAGATATTAGTGGACAGGTTGTCCCACTTGATATTAAACCCGGACGAGAGCACGATGTTTACCGACAAGCCCGATCCCTCGTTGAGCAAGGAGGATCCGTCAGTCATTATGAAGTCCACCCTGAGGATTCCCGAACTCTCAACGAGTTTGTTAGAATCCAAACCGCTGCAGAGGAATCTAAATACCGGGGTACCGTTATCCGCACTCCAAACGGTCAGGCGGAAAAAGTCGCTGAGGCTGCGAAGGGCGAGGGGTTACCGACCCAGGTGATGAGTTCGAATACGGTCGAGGTTGCAACCGTTCCAATTGAACACCCAATATTGAATAAACCGGAAACGTCTAATATTCCAAAGATGCCGGAGAGGAAACCTAGTGATGTGGAAGTTGCTCAAGCATTGGAGAAGAGGAGGGATCTCTCTAGTAAGAACAAAGAGTTCATCCGTTACCACTTCGACAAGATGTGGGATGAGAACTTGGAGTATGAAGATAAACGTTCATCCGCGGCTATCCTTGGCCGTCACGCTCCCGAACTATTACCCGAGACCTACCGTGCCAAAATGCCTCCGTTGGATCCTCAGGGTAATCTAATCCACGACGTTGCTGAAGCACGAGCTAACGCTGCGGCGGATAGTGCGTTAGGTTATCGTCCCAACATTGACCACATTGGCAAAGGTTCACGTGGGCAGGTTGTCTTGTCAGTTACCACGAAATTGACCGACCAGGAAGTCCACCAGTGGGAGAACGCTCTCGGTCGTGAGTATGAAGTTTACGTCCCCAAACAAATCCGTAACCGTGCTGAACGGGCTAGGTTACGTACGGATGAAGAGGTTAAATCCATCCTTGACTTCCACAACGTTAAGGTTGAAGATGTTGCTTTCGAAGCTGTTCGGGAAGGTGGGGAAGCTGAACTTGTCCGTCAATTGGAAGTCAAGCGGCCTGAACTTTACGGGAAGAGAACGGGTATTCCTCGTGACGCTGCTCCATCAATAATCGATCATATACCTTCAAGCGAACAGAGAGAATATAGTTCAGTGAAAGCTGGAATTAAAGCCGGAGGTGAAACTCATAGCCTCTTACAAGATGCAATAGATTCATCTGGACAACAGAGGTTCTTGGGATCTCCAGCAGGTAGGAAAGCTATCACCGAACAGGTTAAGGAAGCTTCTCTAACCGGACGCTTAATGGGCTCCATCGAAGATGTTCCAGCTGATAACGTATTACAAGTAGGTGCTGCACTTTCATCTAAGGGGTGGAAGGTTCTTCCCATCCGGGGATACGAACAGGGGAAGTTCGAATTTGTGTATTTCCGTGAGCAGGATATAGCACGGGTAGCTCCCTTAATCCAAGACTTTGACAATTTCATCAGTCGTCAAGCGGGTAGGATCTTTAACAGTGATGGTAAGCCCACCCGGGATGTAGGGTCAGCTTCCCACGCACGTCTCGGGAGGGCGTTCGGTATTGCTGACAAAGATATTGAAGCTTTCCAGGAAGGTCGAATTGGAGGCGTTCGACCCGCCCCTGAAATTGCTCGTCGTCCTTCCGGCAACCGTCTCATCCTTCAACAAGAAGACATGGCTAGGTTGTATGAAGGAGCTGAAGGTATCGCGGTCCCTAGTTTCGACCAATTCGCCAAGGAAATCGGGGTGGATTTACCTCCCTCATTAAAAGGAGGTGAACCCATGGTGATGTTAACCCCTGAGGTATCCAAGAACACCGTATGGCATGAACGCCTCCACGTCAACGGAATGCATGCAGGGACGTATGATGAGTTTCCTGAACTGATTAGTTCAGAACATAAACAAACCGCTCTAGAACTCGCCCGCGGTATCATGGGAGCATTCCCCGGTTATGCCAAACGAGGTGTTCGTGCCAATATCGAGGAGGCATTCACCCACGCCGCGGAAGCAGTTAGATTCGGGAACAAACCTTACCTCGAACACCTTGCTAGATATGATCGAGACGTTAATCACGTCATCGACTTCGTGTTCGATACGTCTAGTAACCTACTCGAGAGAACCTTCAGACGGGCGGACAACATACCTATACGAATTTTTCAGCGGACCTTGTGGGATCTCATGCGGAGATCGAGCCCGGAGATTAGCGAATCTCTTAGACAAGGTTCACGAGCGACAGGAAGTGGGATTGCAGGGTGGTACGATGTAGCAAAGGATTCTTGGGTTCTCAAAGACGCGATGAATAGTGAGGTGCACTTTAAGGACATTAACGATCTCTGGGATCATCTCCTAGGCAACGATAAGAATTTCATGGCTGCATCCGCTTCCCTCCGGGCTGAACTTGGTGGAGTTCGGGGACCGATAACTCCGTTGGGTAAGGAACCTGATGGATCATCCCTCCCGGTCCCCGAACTCCCTCCTGAGGGCAGGTTTGTAGGGATGTCTGCAGTGAGTGCGTTATGGAGGCCGTTCTTCCCTTGGGTTTCCACCTTACACGAGTCAATGAATAACTTATTCAGGAAACAAGGAAAGTACTTACCTTTATACGAAGGCGCCAAAGCTATTGATGACCAGTTCCGTTTAGGCGATACCTGGTTGCAGAACACGTATGAGAATACCGCTGATCTTCTTAGACCGTTTAAGGGTAAAAAGATGCAGTCAGTGTTTGATTACCTGACCTACCCTGAGGTTGAGCGCACGACTAAATTGATGGACAAATACGGTCTCACCCAAGGCGAAGCCCAACAAGCGCATAAGGTTTGGGAGTTCATGAAGGAGTTTAGGGATCAGACCCAAATCAACATGCCGCAATATATGCTCGAGTTCCACCCTAAACTCCGCTCATTTAGCTGGGCACCTGAACGGGTATTTGGTCAGATGACCACCCCCCAAACTGCCTCATTTTGGGATAGAATGATCCGGCATGAAGGGAAGTGGGATCCGCAAGATGCTCACTTGGGCAGGTTCCTCCACGTTACGATGAGAGAGGGGATGGAGAAAAAGTTCACAGGGAAAGCTCTTGATTCGTTTGAGAAAATGATCGAACGTAAAACTCAAGAGGGCACTTACGTCATCCCCAACGCAGTTAGGTGGCCGTTAACAAACTACGCGAAGTATATGAGGGGGATACCAGATACTAGTCAACAAGTCATTAACAAAACCATGGGTGAGTTCTTCTCCAGGATGAATGACAAGATTAAACTTTTGAATGCCAAGTTACCTTCCGGTGCCCAAATCCCTGAAATGACTTCCCCTCCCCGGCAAGTCCTCCAACGTTTCATGCTCATGTCCTACGCGATGGGTCTTGGCGTCCGCCCCGCCGTTGCCGCCCGTGATATGTTCCAAGCATTCACTGGTGGGTTAACCGTTATGGGTCCCACCCGGTTTACTAAAGCCTTTACCCAAGCAATGTTATCCCCCTCCCAAACCTTCCGGTTTGCTGAATCCGCCGGTGCCCTCCTTCGCAAGAATAACATTGGTGAACTCTATGGCGACATTATGCAGGAAGTCCCGACGTCCGGTCCCGGATGGATGGACCGCCTCACTCGATGGTCGAACACGTTACTGGCGCCGTCTAGATGGGGACATAACTTTGGCCGTGCAATTATGTTCACCGGTGAGTACGCCGACGCGTTGGAAGGTATTAAAGCGTACCGAGCGGGTCGTAAAAGCATTGATCAACTCACTGAATCTACAACCTTGTGGTTTATGGATCGGCCAGCTCAATCTAACCTTTTACGATACATTTCAGACGTCCATGTACCAGCTGAGGATGCAGCAACAAAGGTCGCTCTTGAAGCGGTAGATTTAACCCAATGGCCGTATCGCCGGGGGACCCAACCAACCTTATTGCGTTACGGGGCTGGGCGCATATTCGGTCAATACGGGGTATGGCCGGCTAACTACGCGGATTTCCTATACCGGATTGGGCGTAAATGGTCAGAACGTCCGGACTTAGCTGCGAGAACCAGTGCAACCTGGGTAGCGGTTAACTACGCTGCCACCCATGCGATGGAAGCTATGGGGGCGGATACATCTAAATGGTTTTGGCAGAGTCCCGCCGGGTTTGCAGGAAGCCCACATTGGGATTTCGTCCACTCGTTAATGTTAGCTCCTGAGAATACAGAGGAGGGACGGGCAGCTAGGAAGACAGTGTTGGAGTATCCGTTAAACTTCGTCCCCGCTTTGAGTGAAATGAAATCCGTTGCTCGTGCAATTGAAGACGGTGGTATCAATGAATGGCCTCCTAGTCAGGAGAACTTATTACGCGCCCTCGGATTCAAACCGATCAACCAAGCTATGAGCGACCAAGATTGGGGTGACTTCGTGAAAACGCAATTGGGTTATGAGAGAACCAGGAGAAATCGGTGATCTCCCTTGAGTATATAGCAGGATTTTTCGATGGAGAAGGTTCTATCTTTCCTGATTGGGGTAATAACGAGGTTGGAGTTACGGTAGGTAATCGTGTACTGGAAGTACTTACCTTAATAGAGGAAAGAGTAGGCGGTACCCCTCATACCGATTCTACTGGTTTCACTAGATTGAAGTTCACAAGTAAAGGTTCGATGAGGAATGTTCTAACATTACTCCTGCCTCATCTCATCATTAAAAGAAGGCAAGCTGAGTTAGCTCTAGTGTTTCTATCAACCCCACCTAAACCAGATATTAACAAGCTTCTACGTCACAAGATTTTACTCGCAATCGAAGAACTTAATAAACGAACAAGGAGGATGAAGTGAAATTGAAGATTCTGTTAACGACGTTATTGCTGTTCCTAATTCCCAATTTGGCAAAAGGGCAGCAGTCGGTAAAGCTCTTCTTCGTAGCAACCGCGGTCGACGTGAATGGAACGGAGTCTAGTTTCTCTAATGAAGTTTCAGCTACGGTTACCTCTAACCCACTTCATAACATCGTTGACTTATCTTGGATAGCTAGTACGTCAACCGTCGCGGGTTACAACGTGTACTGGAGTAAGGTATCAGGTGGGTCTTACCAGAAGGCTAACGTAGCCTTGATTTCTGGGTTGACTTTCACCTATACCTTTACGTTTCCATCGCCACCTACGATGAATCCACCAACGGTGCCGTGATGATTTTACTATTACTACTAGCTTTGCAACTTGAAGTTGGACGAGAATACTGGCCTATTTCGATCATTAGTATGCCAACCAATCACCATACCCACGTGTTAACCACCGGGTTGGTTACCTTCACCACAGTTGAAGGTGACGGTGACATCCATATTCGGATGTGTGCGGTTCCTCAGCCTACTTGGGTGAAGGGAATGAACTTAAAGTCCCTAACCTGGATCCGCCAAAACTGCGTGATTGCTGAATGTATCCCTAAGTTACCTTGCAAACAACCTAATGTAGGTCAAACCATCACGGTTAAAGGAATTGCTCGGTTCGACGGCGAGCATAAGTGGTATGAAGTTCACCCCGTTGAGGAATTAACTATAAAGGAGAACTAACATGGCAGGACAAGGTCGAACGCCGGCAGGAGAACGGGATAAACCTGAAATCCCCCAAGTCATCACACATAGTGGTGATGGTGCGGACGAAGCTAAACCGGTGGAGAACGCGATCACAGCAGCACATCCGATGGGGCAAACCCCAGGGTCAGCGTTACCCCCGATTGCTAACACAATTACCAAAGCCGGCCCTAACAAATGAACCCGCTTGAATCCATCGCGGATGCCATTCAGATGTTTGAAGGGTGGCATCCTGGGACAAGATCGTACCGAAATCGTAACCCGGGTAACCTTGAGGGAGGCGAGAAGGTCGACGCGAAGAACTACGATGTATTCAACACGTTTACCGAAGGCTACCAAGCCCTCCTTAACGAACTCGGGGCTAAGTTCAGCGGTAATAACCGTCACGGGATTGGACCTAACTCTACAATGTCTGATCTTATGAATATCTACGCACCTCCGAGCGATAACAACCCTACAACCGCTTACTGTCTGTTTATATGCCATTGGGCAAGTCAAGCGCTGGGGAGTACTATCTCCCCTTCAACCACGCTAGGTGAAATATGGCCAGTGAAAAATTCCTCTTAATCAGTGGTGGGGGTGACGGTCTCGGCCTCGCCCTTCGTCTCAAGATGGAAGGTCACAATGTCGCAATTAGCATTAAGGAACCCAGAGCTAAATCCAACTACGACGGACTCCTTGTCAAACCTAAAAAATGGGACGACTTCCTGGACGCTTCTACAATCGTTATATTCGATAGCTCGGGAGGTGGGCGTACCGCTGACCGCCTTCGAGCTCGTGGGCATTTCGTTTTTGCCGGGTCCACGTTCGCAGACTCCCTCGAACTCGATCGACCTCTTGCTCTCGATTTCATGTCCCAAGCCGGGATACGTGTACCAGAATCCAAAACCTTTCGAAGTTGGGAAAAAGCGAAGGGGTATGTCAAGGAGAGAAACACTCGTTTGGTATTTAAGGCAAGCGGGGATACCGGAAACTTCCTTGGATCGTATGTATCATACGACCCGGGCGATCTTATCGAAATGCTTGACCACTTTGCCGAAGTCACGGCGGGGCAGGGCAAGCCCGAATTTATCCTTCAAGATTTCATCGAAGGGACGGAAGTCAGCTCGGAAGGATGGTTCAACGGACAAGAGTTTATGTCACCCTGGAACCACACGCTCGAGCGGAAACAGTTGATGAATGATGGGTTAGGTCCCAGCGGTGGCTGTGCAGGTAACCTCGTCTGGCTTGAAAGGGAATCCAACCATGTTATTGAAGAAGGCATTGCTCGAATGGCGCCTATCCTCCGTGAGCATGAATACATTGGGCCGATCGACCTCAACACTGTGGTTAACAAGGAAGGCGTCTGGGGGTTGGAGTTTACTCCCCGTTTCGGGTACGATGCCCTCCCTGCGTTACTTGAACTTGTGGAAGGAGGGATTGGGGGAACTATCGCGGCTATGGCAAGGGGTGAGGTTCCAACTTCATTGCCTTTGGTCGACAGAAAGGCGGCGGGGTTGCGGATATCGATCCCGCCGTATCCCAGCGAGCATTTCCACCCGGATGAAGGTATACCTATTAGGGGATTGACAAGGGAGGATAGGGATCATTTGTATTTCTTCGATGTTAAACTTAACGATGCCAACCATCTGGTTTCTACCAACGCGTTCGGTGCAATTGTCACGGTAACCGGTTCCGGTGAAGGAATCACTGATGCGTTCGTCGGTCCTATGGAAATCGCTAAGAGGGCGAAAATTCCACAGAAACAATACCGAACCGATCTCGTCAACGTTTTCATCCGAGAATGGGCGAAGTTCGATCAACTCACCAGGAAGGAGGATGTAGAAATTGCTCTCTCATCACGTGTTTGACATAATTGCAGGGGTGGTATTGGTTTGTTCAATCCTTAGTACGGTGTTACCCCCTTACGAGGTATTCGCATTTGTTCCAAGGTTCCAGGTTGTGTATCGAATCCTAATCGTTTTCATTAATACCATTGGGGCGTTAAACCTCAGAGGGTTGATGATGAAGTTATACCCGTCGTACAAAAATGGAGGAAAAAATGGCAGCATTAGCGTTAAGTCTACTGGGTAGTGCACCGACAATCATCCAAGGGGTTGCTGGGTTAGTCCATGGGATTGAACATTTATTCGGTCACGGGGCTGGCAATGCAAAGCGTGCAGCGGTCTTACAGGCCTTTCAAGGTGGGGTGGAAGCCTACAATGCGGTTGCGGCATCTGCCACTGGGTTGAAGTTACCCCAAATGGATGGAAAAGCTCAAGACGCCCTTGGTAACCTCATTGACGCGATTGTCGCGTTTTATAACGCTACTGGGGTGTTCCCGACTCAGAAGAAGTAATGGGATCGGGTTTAATCACCGCGATAACCTCACGGAGTTCGAGACAACGGAACTTGTGGCCCTCAACCCATTGTTCTATCCCGGCATGACGGGCGAAGGTTACGTGGTCGCCAACCTGGACGCATTCTTGTAGCAAGGGGTCGTTACCTACAGCACGAACGATCCCTTCTGTGGGTTTCGGTGCATTTTCGTCTAGAACTACCACGTGAAGCCCCGCAGCTTTACCTCTAGCGACTAAATCTGTTGCAGGTTCTAAATCATCAACAAACATACGTGCGCCGAATGGGATAATCCTAGACATGACAGTCTCCTTTACAACCAACGTGGCCGCATTTAAGGCAGAAACTGCCGTAAACGGATTTGAACATTGGTGGGACTTTCCTGTTATGGCGCTTAGCTGCTCGCCATTCTAGGAGCCAAATTGACCACCACATAAATCGGATAATAATGATGTTCTGCCAACATCGTTCTTGTCTATTGAGATGGAACAAACGTTCCAAACAAGCACGAAAGACTTCCTGAAGGTTAGTTCCAGGGTGAGCGGTTATGTTACCTGGATATTTAGGCCCCATCCTTGCAACGAATTGTAGTATAACATTAGAGTGAAGAGAGAAGTCGTCCAATTGATGAAGGAAGAATGTATGTCCTTCTTCTATAGTATTCAAGGTTGCCTCCAAGGAATTGGTTCAAGGGCTTTGATGGTGCTGATGGGACCGTTATAAGGTAACTTCTCACTGTTCAGGACGATGAAATCAATCGCACCTTCTGTGTCTTTAATCTGGACGTAGGATTCAAAGATGATGTAACTGCCGGATTCATCCTCGAAGAGGGATTGGTCTCCCGAGGCTACTCGTACAACCCTCCAGGTTTTGTCTTTGTATTGAACTTCACTACCTAGTTGGTATTCTGACACCGCAGGCCTCCAGGTTGTGTTTAATTACATCATCACGCATTGGTTCATCTACGAACGGTGACGAAAAGTTGACAGGCGTTCCATTTTCATCCCACCAAATACGGGAATGTTGTTTGTCGATATAGTTACGATGCCACCCTCTCCAAATCGGTGCGCTTGAGTCGATCGAGGTTACCCCCGCTTGAGCCAAATAAGGAAGCTCATGCACGTCACCATTAACCATACCAAAACAATGTAACTTAAGACTTGGTCTATCCTTTCTGACCATTCTTGCGAAATCAACTCGTGCGAGCGGGTTATCTGTAATAGCATAAGCAAGAGCGCGGGGAATGCCCAACCAAGTGATCCGAGGATCATCAATTGCCTCTGAGTAGGATTCCATAAATCCATGGAGGTCTCCTTCTTCGGATTGTGGGATGTAGAGCCATTGAACGGTTGGGAATTGATCAGACCATGCATCGAGGAAGTGGATTGCCGCGTGCCAAGACTTCTTCCAGGGTTCTAAAGGGTAATCAGGCAGAACGAAAACTTGTGGGTCGTAAATTCTGATTGCTTCAACTAGATAAACGTCAGGTATTCCTGCGCTCTCGTACGCGCCGTTATCCAAGATAATCCAATCACCATCAGTCCTACGCTTCCGGTAAAACTCGACGTAGGCTCCGTCCTTGATATGCGCCAACACCAAATGCGTCTTGCTCAGGGTTGCATAACGTTCTAACCCTGCTGTTGGGCCGATGATACAAAATTCCATATTACTTGTTCTCCCTTCCTAAACTTAAAAGCGTACGACTCACTAACTTGTACCAACCTGGAGAGGTCGTGTATGGAAAGACTAAAAACAACCCTCGGGTCAACCCTGTGCAGCTTCCATCCAAGGGTCGCCGGACTATTAGCTCCACCTCGACTTCTCCTTGTAACGCCAAGCTCCCGCATCCATCGAATAATTGCAGCTGTACTTGTTCCAAGGCGGGAGGAGATGGTTTTAACCGAGAGACCTTCTTGGACATAGAGAGCCTCCAGCATTGCTCGCTTGTTGACGTAACCGGCAATGGGGTCGAGATCGTCCATTTAATTAGTTGTCTCCTTGACTACGACCGGAACGATAACTTCCTTATCAGGTACGGGTAGTCGAATTACTACTGGGTGACTTTGACCTGGGACTGCGTCCATAAGAGGTACCTCAATTTGGAGGAATAACGTATCAGGAGTTTGACCTTGAGGCCCAGTACCTTTACCTGTAGTGATCATTACGCCACCCTCTCTGATTTTGGTAATGAACCCACGAATAGGTTGTTGCCCGATTATCACCTGTACGAGGTTACCTTCGTGAAGTGGCTGTCCAATCCCATCTTTCATTCCTGTCTCCTTTTAATGTAATACACATGCTCTAATTTATCAATATGCTCATCAATCACGTTTGAATCCTTAAGCGAGCCAAGAATCGGTCTCAACTCTGCTCCGTTCAACCTATGTTGTACTCTCCTAAGCAACTCACTATGGTCAATAACACCTCCCGCGTTTCTGATGGCGGTAAGAACGATGTCGGCGTTATGCCCGCTAGCCGTTTTGAACATCTGACGTAGGAGGGCAGGGATGAATTTTTCAACCCAGTCGAGGATTTCAACAGCTCGAGTAAAGCATGACAGACAGAGAGAAAGGTCGCGGTGTTCAACAAGATGGAGGCAGATTGCGATGCGCTTGGCATGGTCGGGCTTGCGCTGGTAATAAGTTGCGAGAATTTCATGCTCAGCGTTTTTAGTTGCGCGTTTGTGGAAAGTGTACCATTCTTTGTACGCTGACCTGCCTTGCGGGTCGAATGAGATTTCACCTTGGATTTCATGGACTTGGGAGATTTCATAAATTAACCTTTCTCGTTGCTTGGGATCTCCTGGACAAGGGATATCCTCTGTTCTAGGGGAATCCTCTTGAACAACCAAAATGTTACGCGCAATAAAGCCACCCCCAACCACACTCTCATCCGTGTTATTGATAAACCAGTCTGCGGTACTACACATAAGTGAAGAGATGGCAATGTCATGCAAAGTCGTTTTTCCTCTTCCGATAGTTTCGCTAGACCAAACATCGGGGCAATCCATAAATCTCGTGATGAGAGGAACAATCCCCTCCATGTATCGTTGTCGCCCGAGAAACACAGCCATTTCGGGTGCATAGATAATTCCTTGTGCATGTTCTTTCATCGCCTCCACGAGTTGTTCAGGGGTGAGTTTTTCACTGTATATCTTGGAGAGCTCGAGAAACGTGAGCATTTCAATGATAATATTCGCAGCCGAGGTCTTTTTGATACCAGAAGGGCCGAGTAAAATGACGCCAAGGTTAGGAAACAACTTATAGTAGCCCATGTTAAACCAAACCCTACGGTTAACAGTAACACCGATACCGACAAGAGCGCAGAACAGATGATACGCGAGAGGGGCCTCCGAGTGCTCAGTGTACGTAAGATATCTGTCGAAGAATCCTCCGGTTGGAACCAATAATCTAAGGTCAACCTCAGCTTGCCTGGGGTCATAACTTCCCCCTTTATCAATCTCAATATCCTCGTTAAGTGACTGCAGTAAGCTCTCCGGGGTGAGATCAAACGTGTGGCAAATGATTGAACGGAGTTCATGTTTATCCCTGTCACTCATTCCTCCGGGAAAGTTGCGCACCCATTTAATCGCGTAATCAAACAGCGGGTGTTCAACGTTTAATAATTTACCCTTGAGGAACTCCTTGAAGATTTCGAGTTGCTCTCGGGTACTCGGCACAGAAATCCTCCCATAACATGAGATCCCCCCAGTTAGGTTTACCAGTTGTTGAGGTTTCTATAGTTCCTACTTTGATCGCGCAAGGGATGAAGAAGTTGTTCATCTCGGGTATAGGCCTTTCGAGACATTCTCTAATATACTCAACAGCTCCGTGCAGAGCTCGCCTTGGGACCGTGAACTGAACTGAATCGTGGACCGGGAAAAGTAATCGACCGCCGAAATCTTTAATACTACTGTAACAGGGTACGATAGCATTCCTAATGAGGATATCAGCTGCGTTACTCTGTCCGGGGTACGCCAAAATTTCATTCCGCATGCCGTTCGCGTTAGGGAACCATCGGATCCGGTTAAAGTAATTCCGCAGATACCCATTCTTGTTTACCTCACTCATAAGAACTTGATGGTAACGTGCCACTGCCCAATGCTCTTTGAAGAAATCGTCGTAGATTTTATAAGCCTGCGATTTGGGAATTCCAAAACCGTCCTCCAAGCTCTTCGCACCTCGCCCGTAGAGCAATCCAAGTGGGCCACTCTTGGCAACAAGGAGTTCCCAAGGGGGGATATCCTTGCGACGGTAAGCCTTTTTAGGAGGTCGTCCAGGTTCGAAAAATGGCTTGTGGAAGATCTCCTCGTAGAAGAGACCGTAGATGTAGGTGCCTTCACGTCGGGCCCTAAGTATGGGTTCATCTTGAGCCGCGTAACCGTAAATGAAAAACTCGATAGCTTCAAAGTCAGCAGAAATGATACAATCTTGTGTAGGGTCATCAGGTATGATAATTGTGCGAGGGTGTATACCGGCCAACTCCTCTGGTATATTCTGCAGGTCAGGATCCTTGGCTTGGACACGTCCCGCAACCTGCCCATGGATTTTATGGCTAGGATGAGCTCTCCCGTCGGATGCATAGATATGCGTGAAGTCGCTCGCCTTCTTGAGCTTACGCATTGTAAGAAGGAGTCCAGCGAGTTGGTTTTGGTACTTATCACGGTACATCTCTAAGACTTTCTGGTCGCAGGAGGGAGTCTTGACCTGGGTCCTGTAACCTGTCTCCCCTGTCTTTGAGTTCGATACATGCTTGTTGCGCTTTCTGTATACGATCGGAAGCTTGAGTGAAGCGAATAGAGCTAGCAATTGCTTTGGACTTTGCCAGTCTACTAAAGGGATCTTCCCGCGCCACCAATCTTCGTACGCGTTCAACGCTTTGTAACATTGTAACTCCATCCTTTGAGCGTGTTCAACATCGCATCGGGTACCGTCAACTTTCATATCAATGACGGCTTGCCAGAGTGACACGTCAGCATCCAAATATGCTCCCCAGATATGAAGTTGCTCCATATACCTCTGTGCGTTACGAGATCCGACGAGGGTGCCGTAAGTGTCACATGCGTTGTATCGGTTGGGATCTGTTTTAGAAAGGTTTTTAGTATAAGGCATATCAGTAAAGAGCGAAAGCGCGGTACCCAAATCCTTGCGTTTAGAGTCACTATAGCACCTGTTTAATTGTAACATTAAATCTATTGGGATGACTGTAAGTTCTCCAAACTGTCTAGCGGAATGATAACCCTCAAAACCCCAGTTGAATACTCGGCAGTACAGGGGTCGATCATGCCGTCCAGTGAAAAGGTTCTTGAGTAGGGATAACATATCACCTGGTACCCCAATACAGTATCCAGGTGCGTGAGAGAGACCTGCAACTTGGATGTCAGTACGACCTGTGCCAAGAAGTTCTTCTTCTTCCTCAGCCGCGCTCTTCTCGGGAGTTTCATAGTCAAGACCAAAGTCGCCTTGAGCGAGGATCTCTTCAATGTATTCAAGGACGATTTTGCTTGTTGGATTATAGTCATAATGCTCCTCGATCCTTACCCCTTCCCCCCTTGCAAACCTAACCGCTTTGGCAACGTCGCAGTCGAAGAAGGTAGCGTCACGGAACCCTGTAGAGGCAACATAAGCTGGGTGGGCGGCGGGGATAATCTGTCGGGATTGTCCCAATGGATAAACACATCCTCTAAGCCAGTTGTTGGGGTTAGGTGGTTTCTTTTGTGACCTGGGTGGACTAACCGTGAGCATCTTTTTTGCTGTAAACCCATGAAACGCCTCCTGACCGAGGGTTAGGATTGTTGTGTGCTGCTCGAGGGTATCCAGCTCCTTCCGTAAGAGAGGTTCACAACACTCGACTGCTCCACTAGGAACTGGAGTTTTAGGTCGCACGAAACATTTAACTGAGTTGGTGACAAACGAGTTTGATCGGCTAAATCCAGCTCGTTGTAGACTTCGCTCAAGTATTCCTCCAGAGCCTCCAATAAACGGTCTACCTTGGGTAATTTCGTCTGGCCCTGGACATTGACCGACAACCACGAGTTTTGCATTACTAGGTCCTTCCCCCCAGACTGGACCTGGGGCGTCTTTAAGTGGGCATTTATGACAAAGTGGTCCGGGTTTGGTCATTCCTTATCTTCCTCATCCGGGTCATCGAACTCGTCTAGGTCATCAGATGATTCGTCAGGTTCTTGCATAACATCTTCTACGCTATCATCCTCATCGTCTGGCGAGTTGGAAGAATCGTTCTTCAAGCTCCGGTTGCTCTCTGAACACCCCATCCAACCGGTAAGTGACAAACTCGGCGGGAGACCTAACACCCCGGATAAGAGTGCATCCGTGTTGGCCTTCGACGAGGACAGCACAACCTTTAATTCCTGTGCAGATTGAATGGACATTGTTGACCACCTCCAAGGTGAATTTTTCTTGCAGGAGTGGGCCTGAGTTTGCTTCATCGAGGACTCGGGCGAGCTTGGACAACCCCAAGACCTCTCCATTTGGGATATAGGCAAGGGAAACATCAAACCTAACCGGTATCAAATGATGTGGACACAACGACCACATTCTATGCCCTCTAAGCATGATGAAATCGGTGTAATCCTCCGGGAAGGTAGCCCACTCGGTATCTTTAGTGGTGAACATCTCTTCGTAAAACCTGGCAACCCGGTTAGGGGTATCGAGGAAGTTACGATCGGCGAGGTTGCAACCCAGGCCTTTCAATATAAGTTCAACCCCGGATTCAATCTTTCCCAGGTCCATGAGTTTCCTTTGTTAGTTGGATTTGTGCTAGAAGTGCGTAAGCGGCGATGTCCTGGAGAGCGTCAAATACCCCTTCACATTTAAGGTTACCTTTATCGATGAAGTTCTGGATTCGAATCATCTTATCGTTAAGGCGGATCATGATACCAACGAACGGGCGGACGTTAAACCTAGTCGACTCCTCAAAGTTTGCTAGGGGTTGGTTGTTATGCCCGTAATCGTGGGACTTAGCAAGGTGAACTTCCTTTAAGTTCTCGCAGAGTTCCATGAATCTCTGACTATCGGGATGTAATTCACTAGTTTGGTCCAAATATCTGGAATCCGGCACTTTCATCCTCCTCACTCGAGGTTCTCGGCCCCGTCATCTGTTTCTTAAACTCCTGCCAACGTGTCATCGCTTGGTCTTTGTGGTCGCCGTAGTGAACCCGTTTGCATTCACCTGTGAGACGGTTAAGCGCTACCACGTCGTAACATAACGTTGGACGAAAGTGCTGACCAAACGCGATCGCGTACTTCCCAACGGTGCTTATAGCTTCATCAATCGGGGTGAATTCTTCTGGTAAACGCTTCACGGTTGTATTTCTCCATTCTCCAGGTGTTCGGGTTGACTTGCTCATGGGCGTTGGTACGTCGGGGTGACCATACCATGAAATATCCACATGAACGGCACTCGTGGCGGAGAGATCCATCGAAGGAAACCTTTTCAAACAAGCACTTTGCCCTCCCACACCTTGGACAAGGAGCATGCATGAGGAGTTTACCTTTAATAGCAACGGTTAATGCGGCAACTATTTGCCCTCGCTGCTCGTCGGTTAAGTTAGCGGATGTTAAGGAACTTATGAAGTTGTATTGAGAGCTTCCACTCGGGTTTGACACGTAATACCTCCTGACAGAGTTTGAAGTTATCCATATCAATGGTTAATTCACCGTTGACGGGTTGAATGAACACGTTTTCGTGTTCACGGATGTCGGGTGGGACTTCCTCGATATGAAAGTCTTTATCGACAAGGAGTTTAATCTCATCCGCAACCTGGATCATAAGAGGGGAGTAACCTTGTTTAGGGCTAACTGTGATCCACCCCAGGTTGGGTTCCCACTCGATGGTGCCTGAGGTTTCAATATGGACAAGGATGCCTCGATCATTGGCTTCATCCATGAGAATATCGAGTTTATCCTTGTGTAAAAGAGGTTCACCCCCAGTAAAGCAAATGTGTTTTTCCCAGGTGTTGTCAAGGAGCTCACGGACACTGGTTTGATCCCCGTGTTGAAAATCCGTATCGCACCAGAATGGACGGTTGTCGTAGGTATGACAAAGGTAGGCGGGACGGCCGGTTTTGAGGATAGGGAAGTCACGGTCCTTGTCGATTTCCCAGGTGACCGATTCAGGATGACGGCCTACGTTACAACCAGCGGTTCTAATAAAATGCATGGGCGTTCCTGTAAATGTTCCCTCACCCTGGAGTGAGTGGAAGGACTCGCTAATCGGGAGGGTCAACTGGGTCATTAGTCCTCCTTAAGTTAGCGTGGTAACGTCTGTGGCAGTTGGGGTGGCAGACTTTAAGATTGATATCTTGATTGTTCGCACGATTACGGTCGTCGTGATGAACCGTAAATTCGACTGGAATGGGTGGATGCCGGCGATGACCGAACGTCATATCGAAAGGTCTGGTTAACATCGGTTGGTGGCAGAAATAACAATCAAATCGGGAGAGACACAACCATGTGAATTCTCTCAACATTTGTAACTCACTTTTGGTTCCTCGTTGCATTAAACTCCTCTCTTGTCAACTCCGCGTAACTCGTACAGGTTTCCTCTAGTGCGAGTTTGGACCAATATGATTGAAGTGTTACTTCTTCATCTTCATCTTCATCCGTTTCGATCAATTGACCTGGATAAGGTGTGAAAGGCTCAGGAGTGTGATCTTTCCTGATTAAGTGGTAAACGTCAAGGCCCTCAATCTGCCCTGCGATCCAGATGAGTAAGTTCTCACTTGATGGGTAAACGTCTTCGGTTAACCCTTCGACATCGAATCCATGAAGTTTGGGAATCCATTCACCTTGGACTTCCCAAGCACCAAGATGACGGTGATCGAGCCGTTCGACTAGAGGAGTCATTACTTTTGATATATCCGCGAAATCCTGGACAAAGCCGGTTTCTTGGTTAATACTACCACTAATTTCAACGTGCAATACCCATGAATGACCATGTAACCTGGAACACTTCCCTGGATGCTTCGGCAACACATGACTTGCTTCGAACCGGAATGTTTTACGTAGTAACATTTACCCTCCTCACTCGCGGCTGGCACCCGTGCAGACTCATACGCGACCTGTGGCGATATCCCAAAGCTCTCGCAAATCCTTGCGAAAACTCATCTTCTGGAACTTACCCCAGTCCACAAGTAATGCGTATAGCAGGATCGCAACATAAGCTAAACCGCCAAGAATGATGCAACCAAGAAATCTGATCATTGGCATCCTTTCACGCATCGCGGCGTCGGCTTCTCCGGCCAGCACGGGTAAATCCACGTCGTTCCATCATCGAACTCGACCGGCACGCCGCAGGCAGCGCCTTGGGGGAAGGTAGGAGCGTCACGTTCGCATATGACATCTTTTGGAACAGGTGGCCAAGCAGTTACGGACACGATACTCCAATCCACTAGCGCGCGCCAACCCTTTGGACATTCAATGGTGAAGCCGTCTTGCGTCCAAGTCACTTTCGGCACCGGTGCTTTTACCTTGCCCGGATAGCGGGAGGCGCAGCCATTCAGGATCAGCATAAGTAATAGCAAATGCTTCCATGTCGCAAATGGATGTCTCACTAGTTCGCGGATCACGATCCATAGCCAACGTTTGAACGATAGTTTTATGGCATCTCCTTGCCGCGCGGAACGAACGAGCGGGTCATGACTTATCTCTCAGTTTGTTGAGCCAACTATGGAGCGTGATTTCTAGCCCATCGCTGTAACGAACATGAATCTCCAATGTCCCGAAACTGAGCATCCATAACCCGAACCAGAAAATCGTCCTCATTGTCCACACCCACAGGCATCAGATTCTAAGCAAGAGACTCCAGCATGAAGACGATGTCCGCAATCTGGACATTTAGCCCCCACCTTCTTCCCGTTGGCTTGCTGTTCCAGAACAGCGATGTGTTCAGTAATCGCTTTCTTTATTGTTGAAAGCTTGCAAGTACAGTAATCCCCTTCAGGACCGTCCGTCTGGTTAAAGGAACAGCTTCGCAAGTGTTGATTTGTAACTAGGGGCTTCCACCACTCCGCTTCATCCAGTCGCGCCTTGGCGAGAAGCACGTTTAGTCGCTCAACGTCATCGCCGGTCAACGGCCCAGTGAATTCTCGTTCCAGTTCAGCTTTGCTCATCCACATTGCTGCTCTCCCTGCTTGTCTGGCTGCTCTTCTCCTGCCGTGGCAGGCATATCGTCCGGCATAGCCTCCGGGTAATCGGTTTTGCAGGCAACGCATTGGCAATCTGAGTCATGTGCCGTGGCAGGGCGCTTGATTTGCAGCGGCTTACCACGTGGACCTGAATACCATT
>Ga0137362_10000031_pt1 | contig 51491 bp, 44 predicted proteins | sample MadtaG_2_FD_104801 | JGI IMG/M metagenome (GOLD analysis project Ga0137362, IMG submission 104801) | Vadose zone soil microbial communities from Angelo Coast Range Reserve, California, USA - Mad1_100_16 metaG | ecosystem: Environmental > Terrestrial > Soil > Vadose zone | place: USA: California... | reverse complement strand
GTGCCGCATTGCATCGGAATGTTGCGGCATGACGACCGCCTGGCGCTGGTGATCGATTTGCGCCGGCTGCTCGAGGTTTTTCCGGGGCCTAGTATCTGAAATTTTGGAGACGACGCCATTCGACGGCGCGGGCTCCGTGGAAGAGATTTGGAGGGTGGCATGAAATCGCGACTGAGTTCCACAATCTGGACGCTGGTCCTACTGAACGGAGTCGTTGGCTTTATCGTTCTCGGACTCGCCTTCAGCGCGGGTAAGAAGGCGGGAGAGGCGTCTCTGTTCGACTTCGGCTCGCCGGCCGGGGGAACCGTATTGGTCGCCATCGTACTTGCGCTGGCGACGTCGGTCATCCTCGCCTGGCGGTTCGGAGCGCTGCTGGGGCCGGTGCAGGCTCTCGCGGAGTTTTCCGAACGGCTGGCGGCGGGCGACCCGCGGGCGCGCGCGGAGGTCCAGTCGAATGATGAACTGGGCTACATTGCGGAAAACCTGAACCGCGCGGTCGCCAAAGTCTCGAAGGCCACAAGCAACCAGGACGCTAACGATGCACTGCAGCGAAGCATTACGGAATTGCTGAGCGTCATCAACCAGGTTGCGCGCGGTGATTTGGCGCAGCGCGGCAAGGTGACCAACGACGCCCTTGGAAACGTAACGGACTCGATCAACTACATGCTCGACAACTTCACCAAGGTTCTCGAGCGCGTCCGCAAAGCAGCCATGGAAGTGACCGCGTGCTCCAACAACATTTTGGTGGCTGCCGATGAAATGCAGGCGGGCGCCACACAGCAGGACCAGGAAATCACGAACACGTCCAGCGCCGTCGAAGAGTTGACGGTCTCGATGAAGCAGGTTTCGAACAACGCCGAAGCGAGCGCCGAAGCAGCCCGCCGCGCGCTGGATGCCGCCGAGCAGGGCAACCGCGCGGTGCGCGACACACTCGAGGGCATGCAGCGCATCCGCGCATCGGTGCAGGCGACCGCCAAGAAAATCAAATCTCTCGGCGACCGTTCCCTGGAAATTTCGGAAATCATAAACGTGATTAACGACATTACGGAACAGACCAACCTGCTGGCATTGAACGCTGCCATCGAGGCGGCGCGTGCGGGAGAGGCGGGACGAGGCTTCGCGGTGGTCGCCGACGAAGTCCGCAAACTCGCTGAACACAGCCGCAGCGCGACGAAGGACATCGCGGCGCTCATCAAGGCGATTCAAGCGGAGACGAACGAGGCAGTCGTCGTCATGGAAGAAGGCACGAAGGAAGTCGAGAGCGGCGCAACCCTTGCCGATCAGGCAGGCCGCGCCCTGGATGCCATTTCCAACGTGGTGCGCCAGTCGGCGGAACTCGTACAGGAAATCTCGCTGGCATCAAAACAGCAGGTGCGCGGGACCGAAGGCGTGGCGCACGCCATGCAGATCATTTCGAGCATTACGCGGCAGACGTCTCAAGGAACGCGCGGCACGGTGGCAACCGTGAGCCAGCTCGTCAAGTTGTCGGACCAACTGAACGAAGCGCTGGCGCAATTCCGCGCGTCATCCAAAGCAGCCGCCGCAACTGAACATTCCGAGCGGCCCGTCCCGGCAGGCGCTCTCCGTTAGGAAGTGAAGCTCTTCCGCGCCAAAGGGCAGGAGTAAGAGCCAGGCCCAGACTACGGGAGCACGATGAGCGAACGCCAGGGACATGGGCAGGTATTGAGCGAACACGAGCTGAGCGAGATTCGCATGTTGATCGAAGAGCGAACAGGAATCTGCTTCGATGAATCGCGAGAGCGCTTTTTTTCCACGCGTGTGCGCGAACACCTGCGCGCAAGAGGAATGGAGCGCGGCACGGAATTGCTGCGCGTGATGCGCAAATCCAACGTCGAATACGAAAGCTTGCTCGAGCGGCTGCTGACGCAGGAGACGAGCTTCTTCCGGTACCCAGGCGTGTACGAAGCATTCGAGAAGCGGGTGCTGCCGGAGCTGCATGCGAAGAAATTCTGGAAGAATCCCCGCACGCTGCGGATTTGGAGCGCCGGTTGTTCCACAGGCGAGGAGCCTTACTCCATCGGCATCACCATCGCAGATTCGCTTTCGTTCGCGGATTCCTGGAACGTGGAAATCCTTGCGACGGATGTAGGGCGGCACGCGCTGAAACATGCCGAGCGCGGGATCTACAAGGGCCGCAGCATCGCAAGTGTGAGTGAGAAGCAGCTGGCAAATCATTTTACCGAGGTTAGCGGCGGCTACCAGGTAAAGCCGCGACTGCGCAAGATGATTTCGCTCACGCAGATGAACCTTGCCTCGGCGGTGTACGTCGGCCGCATGGACATGATTTTTTGCATGAACGTGCTGATCTATTTCTCGGAAGAACGCCGCCGCACTCTGGTGCAGCGGTTCTACGACACTCTGGAACCGGGCGGCTACCTGTTCCTTGGACACTCGGAGTCGATCTCCAAGATGCCGGTGAAGTTTCAGGCAATCGTTTTGAACGATTGCATTCTCTACCGGAAGCCGACAGCGGATGAATTGCAGAAGCCGGAACTCGTGGCGGAGGGGCGAGCGTGAGCACGCTGGACCGCGAAGCCGTCGAAGTTTTCCTCCAGGAAGCCTCGGAGAACCTGCAGTATTTGCGGGAATACGTGAGCGTGCTTCAGGACGTGGAGCCGCGCCGGGAAGATCTGGAACGGCTTTACATTTCGGCGCACACGCTGAGCGGCACTTCGGCGAGTTACGGATTCCCGCGATTTTCGGAAATTGCCGGCAAGCTTGCGCACGTTTTTCAATATGCACTGAACGCGCCTCTTGGCAGCGATATGCACGGGCCGTTGACGGAGTTCCTTTCGGATGGAATTTCGCTGCTGGAGACCGATCTGCTGGAAATCAGCGACACGGGCAAAGAGAGTGTCGATGATATCGCCGTTTTCAAAGAGCGCTATCGTTTTGCGTTCCCAGCTGAGCCGCCGCCATTAAACCTGTCCCAGCCTGATTTGCGCGAGCGATTCGCTGAGGAGGAGCCGCATGAGTCGATCGTCGCTGCGGCGACGGGCTCGTACTTCGATGCGCTGCCGACAGACGACGAGGTACCGGACGAAATCCTGGAATTCTTCCAGCCGGAAGCGGAAGAACATCTTCAGGTCGTCAGCGATTGCCTTATCTCGCTGGAAGGCAACAACAATCCAGAAGAAATCAACAAGCTGTTTCGCGCGATTCACACGGTAAAGGGTTCGGCGGCGCAGGTTGGGCTGAAAAGACTAGGCGCCATCGCGCACCGTGTCGAGGATCTGATCGGCCGTCTGCGGGATGGAGAAATCGAACCCTCGCCGGCTGTTGTGGATTTGTGCCTTGAGTCCGTGGACATTCTGAAGAAGACGCTCCATCGGCAGTGGGCCGATGAAGTCGAAATGCGAACTGGCGTCGATTCCCTGCTGGGCCGAATCGCGGAGTTCGCACCGCTCGACCCCGAAGAGATAGAAGCTACGGCCGGCTCGGAAGCCGCCGGCGAACCTCAGCGGGCGAGCGCATTCGCAGCGACGTCGGAGGCCGCCGCCCCCTCGAAGACGGCCTCGAAACAAGCTGCTGGCGCCACCTCAACTGTTAAATCGGTCCGAATTGCGCTGGCGCGGCTTGACCGCATGATGAATACGGTCGGGGAACTGGTGATCAACCGCACGCGGATGGTGGGCCGTGTGGCGGAGCTCGAAAAGCTCGTGGACACGCTGAGCTTCTCGAAAGAACGGCTGCAAGGGAAAGTTGCCGAATTTCAGGAAAAATACGAGTTTAACCGCATCAGTAATAGCCGCGCGCCGCAGGGGCCCTGGGACCCGGTACAAACGCCCAAGAGGCTGACGAGTGCGGCTGCGGGAGACACATCATTCTGGTCCGACTTCAGCGAGTTGGAGATGGACCGCTACGACGATTTCAATATTTTGTCGCGGTCGATGGCGGAAATCTCAGCCGACGTCAACGAAGTGCTTTCGCAACTGGAAGGATTCATCGGGCGCGTCGAAGGCGATATCGACGAGTTCACAAAACTGGCGCACCACCTGCAAGATGAGATTACGGCGGCGCGAATGGTCCCGATTGGCACGCTCTATTCGCGATTGTCACGCGCTGTGCGTGATGCGGCCAACTCGACGGGCAAGCATGTCGAGATGGATCTTTCCGGGAGTGAAACCGAACTCGACAATAATATCATTCAGCAGATTTCCGATCCGCTCGTCCACCTGGTCCGCAACTCCGTGGCGCATGGCATCGAGCAAGGTACGGACCGTGTAGCCGCGGGAAAATCGCCCGCCGGCAACATCATGCTGCGCGCCTATCACCGCGGCAATCACATTTATATCGAAGTTGAGGATGACGGCAGGGGAATCAATTACGAACGCGTGAAGCAAAGCGCAATCGAGCGTGGCCTGGTTTCCGCGGAAACCGCTGACCGGCTTACCGAGCGCGATATGCGTGAAATGTTGTTCCATCCGGGGTTCTCGACGGCGCCCGTTAAAACGGAACTGGCCGGACGCGGAGTCGGGCTCGATGTGGTGCGTGCAAACGTAAACGCACTCAATGGTGAAATCGAGATCGAAAGCACGCGTGGCAAAGGCACGAAGTTTACGCTTAAAGTGCCGCTCACTCTGATTATCTCTCCGGCTCTGTTTGTGCGCTGCGGCACCACGAATTTCGCTCTGCCATTGGCAGTCGTCGAAGAAATTCGCCGGTTGCGCGCGGATGAAATTGAAGATGTCGGCGGAAAACTGCTAACCAAGGTCCGTGACGTGGTCACCGAAGTCGTGCGTTTGGATACCTACTTGGGTCTGCCGCCGCTCGAGCCGATCAACGGCTATTTCCGCATGGTGGTGGCAAATGCCGGAAACCGGAAAATCGGCCTCGTCGTGGAAGAAGTTCTCGGCAAGGACGAGATCGTTATCAAAAACCTGGGCGAATACCTGCGTCGAGTGAAACTCTTCCCAGGCACGACGATCGCTCCCGATGGCAGCCTAATTCTGTTGATCGACCTGAACCGCATGGTTGCGTCAGAACCGGGCGAGCGCCGGCCGATACAGGCGAGCGCCAGTGCAGCGCGAATCTTTGCGCCGGGCTCGGCGGCGATCGCGCGCGGAAGCATACCTTCCGAAGCTATCGACCGCGTGGAACAAGAGCGTGTCATCGTGGTGGCGGACGACTCCATCAGCGTGCGCAAATTCGTTGGCAGAATGCTGGAAAAGAACGGATACCGGGTGAAACTGGCGGCGGATGGGCTCGAAGCCGCCGAACTTGTCGCGCAGCACGGCTGCCATTTAGTGATAACTGACCTCGAGATGCCGCGCATGACCGGATACGAATTGATGGTGCAGTTGCGGCAAAGCCCGTCGACGCGGCGGATTCCCGTGATGGTCGTTACGTCGCGCGCCGGAGCAAAGCATCGAGACCGTGCGATTAAGGAAGGCGCCACGGCATTTCTAACCAAGCCCGTGCAGGAAGATCAATTGATCGCCGCGGTCGAACAACTCATTGGAACGGAGGCGCCGAGGCCCGTAGCGCCGGTAGCGTAAACGAACAATGGCGGCCACCAACAAAAAGTTTCGCGTACTCGTCGTGGAGGATTCCGCATTCATGCGGAAAGTCCTGGAAGGGATTTTCAACGCTGACGGACAACTCCAGGTCGTGGGCAGCGCCAAGGACGGCCGCGAAGCGGTCACGATGGCGGAGTCTCTCAAGCCTGATGTCATCACCATGGACATCAATATGCCCCACGTGGACGGGCTTCAGGCCACCGCGGAGATCATGACCACGAATCCAAAGCCGATCGTCATTGTTAGCTCTGAATCACGCGAGGGCGCAGCTAGTACCCTCCGGGCGCTGGAACTCGGCGCTATTGAATTCGTGGCTAAGCCGTCAAGCGCCATTGACCTCGACATGCAGAGCGTGAAAGAGGAACTGCTGCGCAAGGTGCGCATGGCTGCCAAAGTGCGCGTGGTGCGCACGGCGTCACGCCTCGCCTTGACAATTCAGAATGCCGGCGGTTCCAAGACTCCCCCGCGCGCGCCGGTTAGTTCCCGCCCGGCGCCTACTTCCGGACTTGATCAGCGCTTCCCTGTGGTCGTGCTGGCCGCGTCTACGGGCGGTCCCGCTACCGTCATGCGCATTGCTCCCGGCTTCACTGCGGACTTCCCTGCCGCAGAAATCCTTGTGCAGCACATGCCTGCGGCGTTCACGACGCAGTACGCGGCGCAGCTTGCTGAATTCACTGAGATTCGTGTGAAAGAGGCGGAGGCCAACGAATCCTTACAACCGGGGACTATTTACATCTGCCCGGGGGGACAACATCTTCGCGTTACGCCTACGGGCCGAATCCAGCTTGACGGCACCAGCGGCCGAATCAATGGCTACCTGCCCAACATTGACGTCACCATGGAATCCGTCGCAACCTTCGCCGGCCCCCTCAGCATTGCTGGCATATTGACAGGCATGGGCAACGATGGCGCTAACGGCGCCAAGGCCATCAAGGACGCGGGCGGCCTGGTCCTTGCTCAGGATGAAGCGACCTGTGTGATTTTCGGTATGCCCGCCGAAGCCATCAAAGCCGGCGCCGTCGATCAGGTGCTCGGAATCGACGATGTGTACGCCGCCATCGAAAAGCGCGTTCTGGGAATCTGCCGGACGACACCCGCGGGAGTGCGCTAATGCGTCTGGCCGCCCCGGTGAAGCCCACTCCTGCGAAAACAGAGCAGATCATTCTGTTCCGTGTCAGCGGACAACTTTTCGCTGTCTCTTCCGCCTCCGTTCAGGAGGTGCGCAGCACCGACAGCATGTCCGGTTCTGAGACCGAAATCAGTGTCCCCGGTCTTCGAAAAGTGCGCCACGTCGTTCGCCGTGGGGATAGATCCCTGTTTATTGTCAACGGCGCTATGCATTTCGGCTTGCACGCCACGGAGGGAGGGCTGCTTTTTGTGCTGCGCAAAACGCGCACGGCCCTGTTGATCGACGGCATAGACAAGATGGCTACCATGACGCGGCTGCAGGCGCTGCCGCTCTCCTTCTGTCACGAAGAGCGGCAGTGGTACCGGGGGCTTACGGCTCTCGACCAGTCGGTCATTCCGGTGGTGAAACCGGAAGGATTTTTGTCTCCCGAAGAACTCGCTTTGCTCGATGCGGCTCTTCTGGAAGCGGACAATACCGCAGCGGCAGCTCACGAGGAGACGGAGTCCCCGCAATGACGGTATCGGCCGAACTCGAGCTGCAATCGTTTGTCCTGCTACGGCTGGGCGAAAGACGGTTCGCCGTTTCAGCGAATCAGATTGCCGAACTCGTTGCCCCGAGCCGTGTTTTTCGATTTCCCCATCGAACGTCGAGGTTAGAGGGCGTGATTCTGCGGCGTGGACGGATTGTCCCGGTGTGCGACGTTTCGGAAATGCTGGTCGGAAAGCGTTTGAGCTCGCGCCGCTTTTACTTGATCGCGGTGCGCAACTATGGACCACAACGAGAATGGATAGCCATTCCGGTTACGGGCGAGTGTGAACTAATCAATGCGGAGATGATGGCGGCGGCAGAATCCGACGTGCCGCATGTCGGCGGTTGGCTGTCGCATGACGGTGACGTAATCGAAGTCTTGAATCTGGATGCGCTCACGCCCGGACAGGAACATCCCCGAGCGCAAGCCGCCGCGCCACATACAGCGGAGGCGCGGCCGTGATCCCCGCCGGACGTCCCGCAAAAGTTCTGCTGATCGACAGCAACGTATATTTCGCAAAGCGCCTAGGGGATGCGCTGAAACGCGAAGGTTTCGAGGTCGTACCCAGCACGCAAGCAGCTTTCGCGCTCACGACCCTCGAATACGACGCGCCGTCCGCCATTCTTTGCGCGACCAACATGCGGGAGATGGGCGCCCTCGAGATCGCCAGAATCATTCGTGCGGACTCAAAAAACGCCAATCTGCCTATTATCGCGCTTGGCGATGGGAGCCAACGCGCGTTGATGGAAGCATTTCAGGCTGGCTGCGACGATTACATCGACCGCAACCGGCAGCCCGCGGTCATCGCCACCCACATCAAACAGATTCTCGTCAGCAAAGCGGAAGGGTTTCAGCCCACGCAGATGCTCGATCAGTCCGACACCAGTCTTAGCGGCAATCTGACGCACCATGACCTCACGGGCGTCATGCAAATGCTGGGCCACTCGCACCAAACGGGCGCGTTGCACATCAATGCTTGCGAAACGGACGGTGTGCTGTTCTACGACGCGGGAGCGATCTCCCATGCGGAGTGCGGAAATTTGTTCGGCGATGAGGCCGTGATTCACATTTTGAAAAGCCTCGGAAACAGCAACGAAGGCATCTACAAATTTATCTACGGCACCACTTCGACGCAGCGCACCGTGCTGCGTTCGGCGACTGATCTCATGCTCGATGCCATGCGCGAATTTGATGAAGGAAGGCGCGACATGGCGGACAAGGAAGCTCTATGAGCGAAGCGATGACCATTCCGCCACTGGGCGAGACTCCGGCTAAGCGAACACCCACGGTCTATTTTATCGACGACAGCGCCACCATGCGCGAAGTCATCAAGATCGCCTTTCGCCGCGAGAACATCAACGTAATTACCTGTGCCGACGCCGCATCGGCGCTGGCGCAATTCGAGCAAAACCGCCCTGACGTTGTGATCACCGACGTAATCATGCCCGATCAAGACGGCTACTCCGTCTGCAGCCAGATCAAGCAGAATCCAGAGTTCAGCGAAACGCCAGTCGTACTGATGTCCGGCGTCGTCAACAAGAGCGTCGCCGACAAAGCGGTTTCCGTGAAAGCCGATGAACTGATTCGCAAACCATTTCAGCCCCAGGAATTGATTGGGCGCGTGAAGAGCCTCCTGGAGCCGAAGGGTGTAGCAACACCAGCACCAGTTGGCGATCGATCAGCGCCCTCAAACGCGTTGAGCAATCTTTTTTCGTCGACGTCAGTTTCCGGGACTCATCGACAGGCTACGCCCCGGCCGCCAGCCGCAGCTACAGCTGAGTCCCCCTGGCCACGAGCGCTTGCCGAAGCCTTCACCCCGCGGCAGCCCTCGCAGCACCGCGACGATCCGCAACAACCGAGTGCCGCACCAGTTCGGCCCGCTCCGACAGCGGCCGACGTCCAGAAACTTCGCGTCGAGATTGCCCATTTGGACCTGCTCGTGAAGAAACTGCAAACAGAATTGCAGATCGAGCGGCAGTACAATCAAGCACTTGAAACTCAGATTCGCACTCTCACGGAAGTGAGCTAGTTTCGCGAACCTGCCCGCTCGTTTCTCCTTGTGTTCTATCCATGCTGCACAGATAGTTGACGCTCGAATCTAGATTCAGTAGCCTCATTTGGAGCGGCTGCGCTCATAGTTTCGCACTCTTTTCGAGGCCAAGGGGGCTCACGATGGGCGACAAGAGCGACTCGGCTATTTCTCGCCGTGAATTTGCGCGGCGCGCCGCCTTTGTCTCCGCTGCAGCTTCGCTGGCGCCGTCAAATCTTCTCAATGCGGAATCTCCAACCACGCCGCCGCACGCGCAGCAGCCTGTGAAGCCGCCAAAATTATCGCCGGAAAGCGAGGCCGAGGTCGAAGCGCGCATTCAATCGATCCTTGCTCAATACGGCAAACGGTTCTCTAGCGCTCAGAAAGCCGATATTCGACGCCTCGCCGCCGAAGCGCAACCCTTGCTGGAGCGTCTGCGCGCGTTCACCACAGACAACGAAGCCGGTCCAGGGCTTTACCTCAAGCCGTTAATAGAGCGGGAAAAGAAGCCCTCGCCGACGCTTGCGAAGTCAAAACCGGCAAGTGCGCGGAAGAGTTCCTGAGGAGCCTCTGAAATGCCTGCCGAAGAGATTTTCTATCTCTCTCTAAGTGAACTCGCGAAACGCATCGAATCCAAGAAGCTCTCACCCGTCGATCTGACGCAGGCCTATCTCGACCGTAGCCAAAAGCTCGGGCCGCGCTTCAATGCTTACGCTCGCTTGACACCGGAGATTGCCCTCGCACAAGCCAGAGCAGCTGAAAAAGAGATCCAACGCGGTCATTACCGTGGCCCGCTGCACGGGATCCCCTACGCAGCAAAAGACCTGTTAGCTGTGAAAGGAGTGCCGGCCACCTGGGGCGCAAAGCCCTATGCGGACCAGATTTTCGATTACAACGCTGCCGTAATCGATCACCTGAATCGGGTGGGCGCCGTAATGCTCGGCAAAGCATCCATGATCGAACTCGCCGGCGGGATGGGCTACCGTTTTGCCTCCGCGTCCCTTCAAGGCGAGGCCAAGAATCCCTGGGACACATCCTGCTGGACGTGCGGGTCATCCTCCGGCTCGGCGGCCATCGTCGCCGCGGGTCTGGCCGCGTTTGCGATCGGCACGGAAACGTGGGGCTCTATCATCTGCCCATCGGCCTATTGCGGAGTGACCGGTCTGCGGCCTACGTACGGCCGTGTCAGCCGGTACGGCGCGATGGCGCTCGCGCCTTCGATGGACAAGATCGGTCCCATGGCCCGGAGCGCCGAAGATTGCGCGCGCATCTTTGCCGCCATCGCAGGTCATGACCCCAAGGATCGCGGAACGGTGCCCATCGACAAAGGCGCCTTCACCTATTCGCCTTCCATGGAATTGCACGCGCGCCCACTCAAGATTGGCTGGCTGACCAATGCGTGGAAATCGCTCGAGCCGGGTGTTGCAAAGCCCATCGAAGCAGCGAACCGGGCCTTGAAGAAATACTTTTCGAGCGTGAAGGATGTTGCCCTGCCGGTCGGCCCCTGGGAGGATGCCGGCAGCATCATCGTCGCCGTGGAGTGCGCCGCTTCTTTCCGCTCACTAATTCGCTCCGGGCGAGAGAGCGAACTGACCGACCCGCTGGGGCAAATCGCTGGCTACGTTAACGAGCAGTATTCCGCTGCGGACTATTTGCAAGCCCTTAAGGTCAGGGAAATCGCTCAGAAAAAAATGGATTCCTTGTTCGAGACGTTTGACGTGATCGCAGCGGCAGCGCAACCGGTCCCAGCGACGCCTCTGAGCTTGAATCTTGAGACCGGACTGGTCTTCCCCGATCCTCTCGGCGCCATCGGCAATATCTGTGGTCTTCCGGCAATGTCTGTTCCTTGCGGATTCACGGATAAGAATCTTCCCGTCGGGCTGCAGTTCGTGGGTAGAGCCGGTGACGACTTTGCGGTTATTCAGGCAGGCCGGACCTTCCAATCGCATACCGATTGGCACAAAAGGCATCCTAGAATTCGTTAAGAATCCGCCGGACATCCTAGGTCGAGGGCGCCCCCGCCCTTTGTGATAATCCGTGCGGGCAACTCGAGGAGGCGCTACAGCTATGCATGACATTTGGAAAGACATGTTCGTTATTGGACTTCCACTCGCCGAAAAGATTCTCCGGCCGATCATCGTTTATGCATTTCTGGTTGTCAGCCTCCGGCTCTCCGGTAAACGCGAACTCGTTCAACTCAATCCATTCGACTTGGTTGTCTTGCTGACGCTCTCGAATACCGTGCAGAACGCCATCATCGGCGAAGACAACAGCGTCCTGGGCGGAATCATCGGTGCCACTTCCCTGCTGGTGACCAACTATCTCGTCGTTCGCTTTCTCTACGACCACAGAAAGCTCGACCAGCTGGTCGAAGGCAGAGCTGACGTTTTGGTTGACGGTGGCAAGGTCCGCACCCGGAATTTGAAGCGGGAGCTTATTACCGTGTCGCAGCTCGAAGCGGCGGCGCGAAAGCAAGGCTTCGCTTCGCTGTCCGAAGTCGAACAATGTGTGCTCGAGCCCGGCGGGACACTCACATTCACAGGGAAAAAGCCAACCAGCGAGGACGTGCGTCACCAGGAGTTACTCGGAAAGCTGGAACTTCTTGCGAAGGAAATCACACTCTTGAGAGGTTCCCAACCTCCGGCACGCGCTTAATCTAATGCAGGAAAAAACCTGTCGCTGCCAGCGCGATGCCGACACCACCGATAAGTACGCCGCCGGTCCAGAAGTATTTTTTCTTCGTCAAAAGGGTGATCGAGCAGATGACCAGCCCTATTTCTAGAAGTGCTTCTCCACCATCAAATCGGTTGGCTCGGCGAACTGCCAAATCGCGCTCATTTTCCAAATTCTTCGCCTCTTGGGTGACATCCTCCTTATCGCCTTCGTAGTGCTCGATTTCCTTGGCATACTTCTCCTTGAGCTCTTCGGCCAGCTCCTTGTTCAACGACGCCCCTAGCCTAATCAAGTCCAAACCTATATGAGCTTCGTGCAGGCGGACGCTCTTCGCCTGGTATTGAGCCCACCGGCTAGCCGCCTGAGTTTCGAAGCGCAAACTTTCAGTGTGCGCGCGGTGGCCAAGCAGTGACACACCGGCCACGAACACAGCCATGATGGAGATCGTAATCGAGACCGGGAGGACCAGCGGATGATCCTCGTGATGGCTTTCAGAGAGTTCGATACCCTCGCCCATTCCTTAATTCTCCTTTTCTGGGTCTAGACTGCGGAATCAGACGAAATCACTTGTAGTGACTCGTGCGCCGCCGCCAGTGTGTGCTCAATATCCTGGGACGTGTGCGCCACGGAGACAAACGCCGCCTCGAACTGTGATGGCGCCAAAAATATGCCGCGATCCAGCATCTCGCGAAAAAACCGCGCGTATCGCTTGGTGTCGGAACGCTTCGCATCGCTGTAATTTTTCACTGGCTCGGATGTGAAGAAAACCGTAGCGAGCGAACCGATGGCGTTGATCTGTGCGGGAATCCCGGCTTCCGCGAGTTCTGCGCGGAAACCGGAAACCAGGCGCTGCGCCAGTTTCGTCATCTCTTCGTACAAAGTGGGTCCCGCTAGCTGTTTGAGAGCCGCAATTCCAGCGCTCATCGCCAGCGGGTTCCCAGCGAGCGTTCCCGCTTGATACACCGGACCGAGCGGCGCAACGTGGTCCATCAATTCGGCGCGCCCGCCATAAGCTGCTACCGGAACTCCGCCGCCAATGATTTTTCCGAGTGTCGTAAGATCCGCTTCGAGGCCAAAAAGCTCCTGAACCGAGCCATTCCGCAGGCGAAAGCCGGTAATCACTTCGTCCACGATCAGCAGCGCGCCATTCTTCCTGGCGATCTCCTGCAATCCCTTCAAGAAGCCGGTCTCGGGAGGAACCACTCCCATATTCGCAGCAAAAGGCTCGACAATGATCGCTGCAATCTTATTCTTATGTTGCAGAAATACGCGCTCTACAGCGCCGAGGTCGTTGTATGGCACGTTCAAAGTTAACGCGGCCAGTGCTCCGGGCACGCCCGGGCATTCGGCGATTCCGAGGGTCGCGAGGCCGGATCCTGCTTGCGACAAAAAACTATCTGCATGTCCGTGATAACACCCTTCGAATTTCACGATGAAGTCGCGCTTTGTTACTCCCCGCGCCAGCCGCACCGCGCTCATCGTCGCTTCGGTCCCGCTCGACACAAAGCGAATCTTTTCAATAAATGGAATCGCACGAGTAATCAGCGTGGCGAGTTCTAACTCCAGCTCCGTCGTGACACCAAAACTTGTGCCGCGACGCGCCTGGTCGGCAATCGCCTCACTAATGACGGGATTCGCGTGTCCCAGGATCATCGCGCCCCACGAGCACACATAGTCGAGCAACTCGTTCCCGTCCGCGTCGTAGAGATACTGCCCGCTGCCGCGCTCGATAATCAGCGGCTCACCGCCCACGGCACGGAACGCCCGCACGGGGCTGTTCACGCCGCCAACCAGTACCTTCTCGGCGCGCTCGAAAATCTCGCGCGAACGCTTGCGTTCGCGCTTCAATCGGGGCTGCGCTATACTCATGTTTTCTCGATCAAAACTAGCACGCCTTCAGCCAGCGGGCGACGTCCTTGGCATGGTAGGTAAGAATAATTTCCGCTCCGGCTCGCTGAATGCCCGTCACAATCTCCAACACAACTCGCTGTTCATCCAGCCAGCCCTTCTGCACCGCGGCTTTCACCATGGCGTACTCTCCGCTCACGTTGTAAGCACCCACGGGAACATCGAACGCCTCGCGCACCCGCCGGATCACATCCAAGTACGGCAGCGCAGGCTTCACCATCACCATATCCGCGCCTTCCTCGAGGTCGAGCTCCACTTCCTTCAGCGCTTCCCTTACATTCGAGGGGTCCATCTGATAGCTCCGCCGGTCTCCAAATTGGGGCGCAGATTGCGCCGCTTCCCGGAAGGGTCCATAGAAGCCGGAACAATATTTCGCGGCATAAGAAAGTATGGCGACGTTCTCGAACTTGTGCTCGTCGAGCGTTTCACGAATGGCCCCGACACGTCCGTCCATCATGTCCGACGGCGCGACGATATCCGCGCCGGCCCTTGCGTGCGAAAGCGCCTGCTGCGCAAGAATCGCCACCGTAGCATCATTGGCAACTTCGCCATTCTCGACGACGCCGCAGTGCCCATGATCCGTGTACTCGCACAGGCACACATCCGTAATCACCAGAAGTTTCAGTTTTGCTTTTCGAATCCCTTCAATCGCTCGCTGGACTACGCCCTGCGCCCCCAGGGAGCTTGCGCCGCGCGCATCCTTGGTTTCAGGCAGCCCGAAAAGAATGATCCCCGGAATCCCGAGCGATTCCACTTCCCGGCACTCTTCCACAATCTGATCGACTGACTGTTGATACACGTCAGGCATGGAGCTAACTTCCTTGCGGACCTTTGTACCCGGACAGACAAACATCGGATAGATAAGACCCGAAGTCGCAAGACGCGTCTCTCGAACGAGGCCGCGCAGCGCTTCGTTCCTTCGCAAACGCCTTGGCCGATGAGTGGGGAAACTCATACTCTCTTTGCTCCTGCCTTCTCCTGTTTCGCACCGCCCGCAAAATGCTTTTCCAGAGCTTCGATCACGGCAGCTGCCGTCGTATCCGCAGCCACCACAGCGTGTGAAACCCCCGCCTCGCGCAACGCCTTGGCAGTCACCGACCCAACCGCTGTAATTGCCAGTTTATCTTGGAGCGCGCGCAATTGCTCGCCCCCAAACAATTCGGCAAAATGCTGGACGCCGGACGGGCTAAAAAAAAGAACCGCATCCGCTAGTCCATCGGCGATTTGCTTCAAGTTTAGCTCGTCGACTCCGGTTGGCCACAGTGTGCGGTAAGCGATCAATTCCGTGACCGCTGCTCCGTGCCGCTTGAGCGCCACGGGCAAGTCCGGATTCGCTCGATCGCTTCGCGGCAACAAAACCTTTGCCCCGGACAGCCGGCTTCCCAATTCTTCCGCCAGCGCCACTCCATAGTGTGTCGTGGCCACATACTTCACAGGAAGATTCGCCGTCTTCGCGGCCTCTGCCGTGACCGGGCCAACGCAGGCAACTTGCAGCCGGCTGCCGCTTCGAACGAGTGGTCTCCGCGATTCCAAGGCATGCTGAGCAAGCGCTCGAACTGCGCGTGCGCTCGTCAGGATTATCCAATCAAATTGGTCGATTCCCGCAATTGCCTCGTCAAGCGGCCCGGAGTCTTCCGGCTCCGCGAAGGAAACTAGCGGGAACACCAAAGGGACTGCACCCCGCTCGTGGAGTTCGCGAGCCAATTCCTCACTCTGCGCCATGGCCCGAGTAATCACAATCCGCTTGCCCGCCAGCGAATTTGCCCGCGCTTCACCCACGCTGCCGGCTCACTTCTTCCAGAATCGACTGCGCTCCCGCCTCAATCAGCACCCGCGCCATGTGTTCTCCGAGTTGCGCCGCTTGATCCGGTGCAGCGCTGGCCCGCTGCTTCACGTATTGCACTCCGTCCACAGAACAAACGCACGCCTCCAACAAGAGTTCGCCGCGCTCGATTCGCGCCCACGCTCCCAGCGGCACCTGGCACCCACCCTGCAATGCTGCCAGCAGGGCCCGTTCCGCGATGACCGCCGTGCGCGTCTCCGCATCATCCAATGGAGCCAATAAGTCCCCCGCTTCTGTATCCTTCAATCGACACTGTACCGCGATGGCTCCCTGCCCGACTGCCGGCATGCACACGTCTGGTGACAGCACCTCCGAAATCCGCTTGCTCAGCCCAAGGCGATCGAGTCCGGCCTTGGCGACCATCACCGCTTCATACTCCCCGCTCTCCACTTTTCTCAATCGCGTGTCCACGTTTCCGCGCAAGTCGCGCAGATCGAGGTCCGGCCGAATGTGTTTCAACTGCGCTTGCCGCCGCAAACTGCTCGTTCCCACGCGCGCCCCGTATCGCAGATTCGCCAGCGTGGATCCTATCAGGCAATCTCGAACATCATCGCGCTTGCAAACCGCGGGAAACATAAGCCGCGAAGGAATGTCCGTGGGTATGTCCTTGACGCTGTGCACCGCTAGGTCAATCGTCTCCTCCAGCAGCGCTTCCTCCAACTCCTTAATAAAAATTCCCTTCCCGCCAATCTGCGTCAGCGGCGCTTGCTGCATTTTGTCCCCGCTGGTCTTGATGATGACGATTTCCGCTTCCATGCCCGTGGCGGAAAATAGTTGTTTGCGAACAAACTCCGCCTGCCACTTGGCAAGCATGCTCCCGCGCGTGCCGATCCGCAGGATTCTCACGGTTTCTCCCGGTTCGAGAGAAAAAGATCGCGCAGCGCTTCGACGTTCTGAATCTTTCGCCACAATTCCTTTTCTCCGCGCAAACGCTGTGCCGGCTCCAGCAGTAGCTTCTCCAGCATCTCATCCATCAGTTTTTCCATATGCGCGCGATCCGTCTCCGTCAGGTGCTTCATGTGCTCCATGCGTGAGCGGATGAACGTCGCGCGTTCCTCCCGCATCTTCGCGCGCAGCGCATCCACAAGACCCACCAGCTCGACGCTCGCCTGCCAGGACAGGAATTTGCTCACATGTTCCCCGACAATTTCCTGAGCCTGTGGAATCTCGCTTTCGCGCGCGTTGCGATTTTGCTGGACGATCTCCGTCAAATCGTCCGTGTTGTAAACGTAGACGTTGTAAAGCTCCCCGACACTGGGATCTATGTTCCTTGGCACACCCAGATCCATCAGGAACAGTGCGCGATTTCCACGCGCCGCCATCGCTCGCGCGACCACGTCGCGCCGCAAAACCGGTTCTTCCGCGCTAACCGATGCCACCACGACATCCGGAGATTGCAGCGCTGTGTCCCACTCGCCCCAGCCGACCACAATTCCTCTGAATTCTGCGGCAAGTTGGTCCGCACGCTCCCTCGAGCGGTTCATCACTTGCAGTTGTGCGATCCCGCGATCCCGGAGATGCGAGATAACTTGCTCGCTGATCGTCCCCCCTCCCAACACCAGCGCCTTGCGCTCGCCCAATTTTCCAAAAATGCGTTCCGCCAATTTCACGCCAGCGGAAGCCACGGACATTGGCCGCGTGCCCAGCTCCGTTTCCGTGCGCACGCGCTTTCCTACTTCCAGCGCGCCCTGGAAGAGGCGGTTCAACACTGGCCCGGTCGCGCCTCGCTCGTGCGCGAAGCGATATGCTTCCCGCACCTGGCCCAGAATCTCTGCTTCGCCCAACAGCATGGAATCGAGCCCCGCGGCTACTCGAAACAGATGCCTCACGGCCTCGCGGTCATAGTGGTGATAAAGCGATACGCTAAGGATGTCCGACCGCACCGAATGAAACTCGCTCAGAAACGTAGACAGTACCGGTGCGCATTCATGGGAAGACTCCGGCGGCACCCCATACACTTCGCTGCGATTGCATGTGGAGAGCACCAGCGTCTCCTCAAGAATTCCCCGCGCTCGCAACTCCTCCGCCGCACGCTGGGTCTGCTCGGCGTTGAAAGACACTCTCTCGCGCACCTCCACCGGCGCTGTGCGATGATTCAGTCCGACGAGAACAATTTCCATGCCGCGGTTTGCGCGCTCCTAAAAGTAGCGGTGGCTATGCGAAAGATAGAGATTCACGACCGTAAAGCTCAACACCACAATCACAAAATTGAAGATGCACAATCTTGAAGCTCGCGCCCCGCGCCACGCCGTTGTGCGGGCTAGAAAAAAGTAAACCGCGTACAGGACGAGTAGAAGCAGTGTGGTCACGTATTTCGCGTCGAAATACGAGTGCTGCCCTTCAAGTCTGTCCACCGTGACGAATCCCAAGGCCGTTCCAATGGCAATGGAAACCAAACCGACAAGCACGCTCGACTGGCTCATCTGCGCGAGAAGTTCCAGTGGTGGAAGCCGCCAGACCACATCGCCGACCTTATGCCTTCGCAGCAGCCTCTCTTCCGCAAGAAAAATGAGGCTGAGAACGAAGGAAAGGGCAAACGCGGCGTACGCCAGAATGCTCAGGGTCACATGAAATGCAAAGGCGGGCCCACGCACCGCCGGAGGCGAGAGCCGGTCAGGCGGAGCGAGATGCGCGGCCAGAAAGAACACCACGATAAACGGCAAAACGAAGCCTCCGACGGAGCGCTGCCGGTGATAGACTTCCAGTGCCAGATACGTCAACGCAAGCAGCCAGCCGAACAGCGACATCGAGCCATACAAGTCGTGGTAAGGAACTTGATGCAAACCTGCAGACCTTTCCAATAGCGCAAAATAGTGCGCCACCAGTCCAAGCCCCAAAAGCAGCGTACCCAGTCTCCCAGTAAGCCTGTTTCCCGTACTCAAAAACCGGACATACAACACGAAACTCAGCAGATAAGCAATCGCCGTCAAAATTGGGAACAAATGATTCATGCTTTGCACCTGAGCTCCCGGCTTATCATGGCACACACAGAATTGCCGAGGCCCTGCACCGCAAAGTACTCCTTATTAGTCAACTTTTCGAGTATAGCCTACACTCGCAGGTGCTCGCACAGCCCGATGTCATTAGCGGTCGTTTTAGCCAGACTGGCCCGGATTTGCTATCCTTGATGCGTCAGGCAGAGCATGCCCCCACAAACTTTGGCGATCAACCGGAAAGACTTATTCCTTCGCGCCTGCCGCGGGGAGATCCTTCCTCGCGTTCCCGTATGGATGATGCGCCAGGCGGGCCGGTATCTCCCCGAATACCGCGAAATCCGCGCAAAGCATGCATTCCTCGAGGTTTGCAAGACGCCCCAGCTTGCCGCCGAAGTCTCGATTCAGCCTTTTCGCAGGCTGGGTGTTGATGCCGTCATCGTCTTCTCGGACATCCTGATCCTCGCTGAAGCCATGGGCTTGCCGTTGGAACTCGGCGACGCCGGCCCAAACTTGCCGAATCCCGTACGCTCCAAGTTGGATGTCGACCGCTTAAAGATCTTTGACCCCGAGGCAGAAACCGGCTTCCTTCCCGAAGCCATCCGGCGGATCGTAAAATCCGTGGGCCCTGAGGTTCCCGTTTTGGGTTTTGCCGGTGCTCCATGGACTCTTGCTTGCTACATGGTGGAAGGCAAGGCCAAGGAGGGATTCGGGACGGTCAAGAGTTTCCTCTATCACGAACCAAAAGTTTTCCGCGCGCTCCTCCACCGCATCGCCCAGGCGACCATTCCCTATCTGAAAGCACAGATCGCGGCTGGAGCCGCTGCTGTGCAGCTTTTTGACACCTGGTGCGGCGAGCTAAACTTGCAAGACTACGAAGAGTTTGCGCTGCCCCCCGTTCAAGAGATCATCGCGGGCCTCGGCAGCTCGGCACCCGTGATTTATTACACGAAAGCGTCACAACATTTGCTCTCCGCCGCGGCGCGCTCTGGAGCCAATGTGCTCAGCGTTGATTGGCGAGTTGACCTGGCTGAGATTCGCAAGACACTCGGCCCAAGAATCGCCTTGCAAGGCAATGTCGACCCGGCCGTCTTGTTTGCCCCTCCCGACAAAATTCGCGATGTGACCCTGGCCACTATCGGCTCGCTGGCCGGCCACGGCCATATCCTCAACCTTGGCCATGGCATTTTGCAAAACACTCCGGTCGAGAACGCTCAGCTCTTTATCGAGACGGGCCAGCGCGCGCTGATTCAGCATGCCAGCCCCGCGGCACAGGTGCGGTAGGAGACACTTAGCATGGCACTCGCTCATCCAAGCCTGCAACAGATGCGTGGCGAGCTCCGTGTCGGCGAGGCCTTTCTCGCGAAGTACAATCGTCCCGGCCCACGTTACACCAGCTATCCTACGGCGCCCGTTTGGAATGACTCTTTCGGCCCGGCGGACCTCGAGCGCGTACACGAAGAGGCCGAGCATGCCCGCACGCCTGTTTCGCTCTACATGCACATTCCTTTCTGCGAAAGCCTCTGCCTCTTTTGCGCTTGCAACGTCGTCATTCAGAAAGACAAAAATGTCGCCCCGCCTTACCTCGACGTCCTAAAGCAGGAAATGAAGCGCATCAGCCGCAGCGTCTCGAAAAATCGCCCCGTCGTTCAATTTCATTGGGGCGGCGGCACGCCGACCTACCTGACGCCCGAGCAGATCGAGGATCTATTCGTGTTCACCAAGCAACACTTCCACTTCGATCCCGATGGTGAAATTGGCATCGAGGTCGACCCGCGTGTAACCTCCCGTACGCATCTCGAAACTCTGCGCAAGCTTGGCTTCAACCGCCTCAGCATGGGTATTCAGGATTTCCACGCTGACGTTCAGAAGGCCGTGCATCGTATCCAGCCTTATGAACTCACACGTGATCTCCTCCTTGCTGCGCGCGATCTCGGCTTCGATAGCATCAACGTCGACCTGATTTACGGTCTTCCCTATCAAACGGCGGACACTTTTGCCCACACCGTGGATCAAATTATCGGACTCGCCCCCGATCGCATCGCTCTCTTCAGCTACGCCCACGTGCCCTGGCTAAAGAAGCAACAGGGCTCCTTCGCCGCGCACCTCCCCGAAGGCATGGAGAAATTCGAGATCTTCCGCGTGGGTCTGCTTAAGTTTCTCGAAGCCGGCTATCTCTACATCGGCATGGACCATTTCGCCAAGCCCGGCGACGAACTCGCCGTTTCCCAGCAAAACCGCACTCTTCACCGGAATTTTCAGGGCTACACCACGAAAGCTGGCGCCGACCTCTACGGCATGGGCATCACCGCCATCAGCGGCATTCAACACGCCTACGCGCAAAACTACCGCGACATTCCTTCCTGGGAAAGAGCCGTCGCCGAACGCGGTCTCGCTACCATGCGCGGCTATCAGCTTTCGAACGAAGACCGCCTGCGTCGCGCCGTCATCAGCCGCCTCCTGTGTCACACCGTCGTTATCAAGGACGAAATCTCGCGCGAGTTCAACATCGATTTTGATGAGCATTTCTCCGAAGAGCGTCGCCGCCTCGAACCAGCTCGCCTGGATGGCCTCGTGCTTCTCGATAACGGCGAAATCCGCGCCACTTGGCTCGGCCGCATCTTCATTCGGAATCTGGCCATGGTCTTCGATCCGTATCTCGAACAACAGCAGCTCATCGCCAAGCCGCTCTTTTCAAAGACGCTCTGATCCTGCGAGGATGCTCTAGCCCTGTGACCCGTCACGTCCCAGCACTGGTGGTCGGAGGTGGCATCTCTGGTCTGGTCTGCGCTTACGCCTTGCGCAAGGCGGGCATTGACGCACAACTCGTCGAAGCTTCCCCTAGCCCTGGTGGGGTCATCAAATCCATCACTCGCGATGGTTACCTCCTGGAATTGGGCCCGCAAAGTTTCAGCAGCACGCCCGCACTTCGTGACCTTTGCGAGGAACTCGGCATTTCGAACGAACTGTTGCAAGCCGCTCCTCACGCGCCACGATACGTCCTGATTGACTGCGAACTTCGTCCCGCGCCGCTTAGTCCGCCCGCCTTTTTTATGAGTTCGTTGATCGACGGCGCAACCAAATGGGCCCTGGTGCGCGACATCTTAGGCAAAAGCATTCCTCCCGATGCCGACGAATCCGTCGCCAACTTTGTTCGTCGTAAATTTTCGCCGCAATTGTTAGATCGACTGGTAGGGCCCTTCGTTTCCGGCGTTTATGCCGGTGATCCTGAGCGTCTCAGCGTCCGCAGCGCTTTCCCCCAGCTCTACGAAGCCGAAAAAACTGCCGGCAGCGTCGTTCGCGGCATGCTGCGCCTCACCAAATCCAAAAAGGGCCCTCGAGAGCGCCCCACCCTGCAAACTTTTCGCGAAGGTAACGAAACCCTAGTCCGCGCGCTGGCGAGTAAACTCGGCACTGCTCTGCTTGCCGAAACAAGCGCTGTACGAATTTCCCCCCCAAACGACGGTTCGTTCCATGTCCAACTGGAAAGCGAACAGGGAGGCGAATCCGTCTCCGCCAGAACTCTGATCCTGGCTACGCCCACCGACGTTACCGGCAAGCTTCTCTCCGGACTCGATTCGTCTTTCGAAACGCAACTGAGTTCCATCGAATACGCCGCTGTCGCCGTAGTCTCTCTTGGTTATCGCAAACAAGATGTCGGGCACGGGCTCGATGGGTTCGGCTTCCTCGTGCCTCGCTCCGCTGGCCTTCGCGTCCTCGGCTCTGTCTGGAACTCATCCCTCTTCCCCGGCCGCGCTCCAGAAGCGCACGCTCTTCTAACCAGCTTCATCGGCGGAACAACCGACCCCGCTTCACCAAAACTGAAGCTGGAAGAACTAGCAGCTCTCGTTCACCGCGAAATCTCCTCCCTGCTCTCCATCGCGAACGCCCCCATCTTTTCCAATGTCACCATTTGGCCGCGTGCCCTGCCGCAGTACAATCTCGGTCACGCCGACCGCTTGGCAACTGTCGCAAAAGCCTACTCGCGCTTCCCCGGTCTCTGGTTGACGGGCAACTACCTGCGCGGCCCCGCTATCGGCTCCTGCGTCGATCAAGCCCTCGCCATCACGGAAGAAGCGCGCAAACATCTCGCAACATAGCGGTGGCGTGTTCACCCAGTTGTGGAGCCAGCTACTTCCCATATCGCAGCGCCAGCCGCGTCTTCCGCCGCTCCGCCGCTTCTCGGAACCGCCGTCGTTCCTCCGCCGTCTTCAAGATCAGCGGCGGAACCACTTTCGGCTTCTTCGTATGCTCATCAATCGCCACAAACGTTACATAAGCGGTCGTCGTGTGTTTCCGCTCACCCGTCATTGCGTTCTCTGAATACACCTCCACGCCCACTTCCATCGAGGTATGAAACACTCGATTGACCTGCGATTTGAAATTCACAATTTCACCCAGGTTTACCGGATTGCGGAAATCGATATAATCCACCGACGCAGTGACTACATAGCTGTTCGAATGCCGGTGTGCCGCCAACGCCCCTGCCATGTCAACAAGGTGCATCACCTGCCCGCCAAGAAGTTTCCCCAGTGGATTCGTTTGCGCCGGCAGTACAATTTCCGTCATCTCTGAACGTGATGCGCTGACCGGCTTCCCGCGCAGTTCCGCCTCGAACTTCCACTTGCTTGCGTTTTTCCGCTTCATTTCGAGCCTCTCGCCCCGCGCTGTTGGACGCCGCCGGCGGCACCCGTATAATACGAGACGACCCGATGAGCGACCAAAAGAAAACCCGCCGTCAGATGCTCGAAGAGTTCGTCGCCCAGAAACCCGATGATGCCTTCTCGCGCTACGGCTTGGCCATGGAATGCATGAACAGTGGCGATCCCCCAGCCGCCGACACCCATTTTCGCGCGCTCCTCGACCGCAACGCCGATTACATCCCGGCTTATCTGATGTACGGCCAACTCCTAGCCCGCCAATCCCGCACCGCCGAAGCCAGGCAAATCCTTGCAACCGGGATCGCCGCCGCCGCAAAAACGCGCAACGAACATGCCTGCTCCGAAATGCAAGCCCTCCTCGCCGAGCTCTCCTGACGAATCCCGCAGTCTCTTTTTGGCTCCCCAAAAATAAACAACATTTCCCTTGACATTGCTTATTCCTTTGGTACAATTCAGCTTAGGGAAAACCGCATCTGAGGTGCGGGAGCTGGCTCCCGCTTTTCTTTTTCAGGGCCACAGTTTTCGGTCTTAGCAAACCCAAAACAACCAAAATCGCAGCCTTCAGAATCAACGACTTACGAAATGCAATTTTCATAAGTCTTTTCTTTTGATATTCTTGCAAATTGGTGGGGGGGATAGGGGGCATGCGCCTCTCCTGCTTCGGCTCTCTGCGTCGGAGAAGATTTCGACTCTATGCGTAAACGAATCGCTGATTTTTTTCGTTCAGACTTGGGTGTACTGGTTCTGCTCGCAATTGCGCGGCTGACACTCCACATTACGACCAATGGCCAGTATGGATTTCACCGCGATGAGCTGCAGACCCTCGATGACGCACGCCACCTCGATTGGGGTTTTGTTGCGTATCCACCCATTACGCCGCTCATTGGCGGCTTCGAGTTAATCCTCTTCGGGACTTCGCTCGTCGGTTTTCGAGTTTTCTCCGCGATTGCCGTGAGCATCGTCATGGTACTGGCCGGGTTGATCGCTAAAGAACTCGGCGGAAGCCGCCACGTCCAAATCCTCGCTACCGCGGCCGCGGGAATCTCTCCCGTTTCTCTGGTACAAGGCGCGGTGTTCCAATACGTCTCGTTCGACTATCTCTGGGGCGTCACCGTTAGCTATCTTCTCGTTCGCCTGTTGAAGTCAGAAGACCCGCGCTGGTGGGTGCCAATTGGTGCGGTTTTGGGCATCGGCATGGAGACGCGGTACACAATGGGCTTTCTCGCTCTCGGCATCGTTGCCTCGGTGCTGCTCACGCCCGCCCGTCGTTTCCTGCGCAGCGGCTGGCTTTGGATTGGTGTTGCTCTTTCCATTCTCATCTTTCTGCCGAATCTTATCTGGCAGATGCAACATCACTTCATATCCCTGGAGTTCTTGTCCCATCTGCACGCTCGCGACTTGCGGCAGGGCCGCTACAACGGATTTTCCCGGGAGCAACTTTGGCTCTGCGTAAATCTCGTTACTGCCCCTCTGACTCTGATGGGCCTTTGGTTCTATCTCATTCGCCAGGAGGGCCGGCGCTACCGCCTTCTTGGCTGGACGTTTGCCGTCACCTTCGCGCTATTCGCGCTGGCTGGCGCGCGCTCCTATTACACCGCACCGCTGTATCCGATGTTGATTGCTGGCGGCAGCGTTCTTTTTGGAGATCTGCTCGGGAGTTTGCGCCCCGCAGCGTCTCGGATCGCCTACAGCGTGCAATGGAGCGCGATTCTTATCGGGGGAGTCGCCTTTGTCCTGTTTGTGATGCCGGTTGCCCCCATCGGGTCCGGCCTCTGGAAAATCACCAGCAAGATGCATGATCAATTTCGCGAAGAGATCGGCTGGCCGGATCTAGCTGCTTCCGTCGCCAACGTCTATCGCTCATTGTCCGCGGAAGAGCGTGAGCGCACTGGAATTCTCACCGGGAATTATGGAGAAGCAGGCGCCTTGAATCTCTACGGCCCCGCGCTCGGCCTGCCTCATGCGATGAGCCTGACAAATTCCTTCTGGTATCGCGGATACGACCCGCGACTGCCGCAAACCGTTATCCTCACAGGCTTCGGCTTGGAGGAGGGCAGAAAACTGTTTGGCAGCTGTGTTGTGGCCGCAAAAAATACCAATCCCTTTGGTACCGAGAATGAAGAGTCGCGCGACCATCCCGACATACTGCTTTGCAGGAACTTGCGCGTGCCTTGGCCTGAGTATTGGGAGCGGTCCCGGCGCTTTGGATGACACAGGACGACCCCCTGGGACTCGACTCAGGGGCTTGGTTCGCGGTTAGCCTTCAATCTTCAAGCGTCGGCAGCGTCTTCAAAACCTCCGAGGCTCGCGGACGGTTCAGCACCCTATCGTCTTTGCGAATTTTTCCATCCCGGAAAACAATTACGCGCTTCGCAAATTGCGCAATATCGTGCTCGTGCGTAACCATCACGATTGTTAGACCTTTGTCGTTCAAGTCCTGGAAAACTTCCATGATCTCGACCGACGTCCGGCTGTCGAGATTGCCCGTGGGTTCATCCGCCAGCAGGATCGACGGCCGGTTCACCAGCGCCCGCGCCACCGCCACTCGTTGCTGTTGTCCCCCGGACATTTGGGATGGGAAATGCTCTGCGCGGTCGGCGAGTCCCACCATCGCCAGCGCCTCCACGGCGCGTTTTCTCCGCTCGGCTTTCTCAATCTTTGTATATAGCGTGGGCAGCTCTGTATTCTCGAGCGCCGTGGTCCGCGCCAGCAAATTAAAACCCTGGAAAACAAATCCGATTTTTTGGTTGCGGATCAGCGCCAGCGCCCTCTTGTCATGCTTGGATACATCGATCCCTTCCAGCAGGTACTGACCCGAGCTGGGGCGGTCAAGACAACCAAGTATGTTCATGAACGTCGACTTGCCACTGCCGCTCGCTCCCATGATGGCCAAAAATTCGCTACGCTGAATTTCTACGCTCACCCCGCGGAGCGCGTGCACACGTGTTTCTCCGAGTTCGTAGTATTTGTGCACGTCTTCCACGCGGATGACTGCGTTTCCCGCAGCGTCGGTCGCGTTCACTTCGGTCTGGTCAGCGGTCTGCATGGGATGGAATTGGGGGATCGGCTTGTCCATGCGCGAGCAAATTCTTAGCGACGAATTCCCGACCCTCCTGGCGCCGTTGATTTCGGCATTACGGAGCGGATGATCAATTCATCTCCGTCTTTCAATTCGCCTTTCACAAACCCTGTAACTTCCGTATACGAATGATCCGTGATTCCTAACGTTACCTTCACGGGCTCCATGCTGTTGTCGGCGCGTAGTCTCCATACCACGGCGCTGTCCGATCGCGGTGCGCGAGGCGGATTTTGCGCCTCGCCGCCAGACGGCGCGCCGCGTTCCGCCGCCGCGGCTTCGTCGCTCGCTGTTTTTCTCGCGCCAGGTTCGATTCCGTATTGCCTGTAAAGCGCGAGGATTTCCTCGGGAGACATCGGCGGCTTGTACCGCAACGCGGTATTGGGGAGCTTCAGAACATTCTGAACGGTAGCCACGGGAATTGTGACGTAAGCCGTCATTCCCGGAAATAATTTCAGGTCGGGATTGGCGAACTCTACGATCGTGTCGTAGGTGACGACATTTTGCACCGTGGTCGCATTCATGCGCACCTGGTTGACCACCCCATGAAACGTTTCCTTCGGAAAAGCGTCCACCTTGAACGTCACCGGCTTCCCCACCTTGATGTTGCCGACGTCAGACTCGTCCGTCTTGGCGTACACCAGCATCTTCGTCAAATCTTGCGCGATGGTAAAAATGGTCGGTGCCTGTAGGGACGCCGCGACGGTTTGCCCAACGTCAACGTTCCGCGCCACCACGGTCCCATCGATCGGCGATCGAATGACAGTGTAATTGAGATTCGTCTGCGCCACTGTTACCGCGGCTTCTTTCTGGCTGACCTGTGCCTCGGCTTGCGTGACGTTTGCGGCAGCTCCTCCCACCGTGGCATTCGCGGAATCATAGTTCGCTTTGGCGAGATCCAGTTGCTGCTGGCTGATGATGCCTTGGTTGAACAACCCCACCGTGCGGTCATAGTCAGCTTTGGTCTGAACCAGGAAAGCTTTCGCTTTTTCCAGGTTCGCGCGTGCCGCCACGAGATTTGCTTTCGCGTTCTCCAAATCCGCCGTAGCCTGCAGCAACGCTCCCTTGAACAATGCCGGATCGATGAGCGAAACAATGTCGCCTTTATGCACGCGCGAGTTGAAATCTACGTAAAGCTTTGAAATTGTCCCAGACACTTGCGAACCAACTTGCACGGTGATGACCGCATTGATCATTCCGGTGGCTTCCACGACGTCGTGAATCTCGCCCTTTTCCACCTTGGCCGTGAAGTGTTGCGGTGCGTTGTTGTGATTCAGGCCAAACGCCACAAACAGTCCCACAACGGCAACAGCGCCTGCCAAAATGAGCCATTTGCTCTTTATTTTCATTTCCCGTCCTGGAGCCTGCTTCCCGGAGCGTCATTCATATCGCAGCGCCTCGATAGGATCGAGCAGAGAGGCTTTTCGCGCCGGGTAATACCCAAAAAAAACTCCCACCGCCACTGAAAACAGGGCCGCCACAATCACTGCTTCGATCGACATCTGCATCGGCCACTGCAGCGTTCGGCCAACCAGGTAAGAACCCAGTATTCCGAAAAGCACTCCTGCCGCGCCTCCGACCAGACTGAGCATCACCGATTCTCCCAGGAACTGCAGTTGGATGGCTTCTTCGGTCGCGCCAACCGCGACCCGCACCCCGATTTCCCGCGTCCGCTCCGTCACGGATACGAGCATGACGTTCATGATCCCGATTCCGCCAACTACCAGCGAAATCGAAGCGATGGCGATGAGGAGAACCGTGAGAGTCTTGCTGGCCTCCAGTTGCGCCTGAATGATGTCTTCCGGATTCCGAATGTTGAAGTCATCTTCCTCTTCCGGACGAAGATGATGGCGATCCCGCAGAAGCGCCGCCGCTTCCTGGCCGGCGATCTTGACGGCCTCGGGAGATACTGCGGAACACAGAATGTCATCCAGCCAGGGTGCCCCCTTGATCTTTTTCATGACCGTCGTGTACGGCATAAGGATGGTGTCGTCCTGATCTTGTCCGGAAACGGAGAGCCCCTTGGGCATAAGAGTTCCCACGACCTTGCAGGGAAGATCTTTGACGCGCATCACTTTGCCGATGGGATCTTCGACTCCAAAAAGCGTGTCGCGCACCGTGCGTCCAATAACGCACACGTCCACGGATCGTTCCACGTCGTCCTGAGAAAACGCGGCGCCTTGATCAATTACCCAGCGTTTGATGTCGAAATATTCCGGCGCCACCCCACGGTAGCCAGTGAACCAGTTTTGATTCCCGTAGATAATTTGAATTGATCCATCCACGTTGGGAGACTGGCTCTTGATCAGCGGAATTTGATTTTTGATGGCAATCCCATCGGCGAGCACCAGAGACTTAGTGCCGTGCGTGCCCGTGCGAACACCATTGACGGCGCGACCGCCGGCCTCGATCCAGACAAAATTATCCCCCAGATTGTTTAGTTGCTGCTCGACGCGCGCTTGCCCTGCTTTTCCTATGGCCACGACACAGATGACCGCGGCAATCCCGATGGTAATTCCCAGCACCGTCAGAATGCTGCGTAGCTTGTTCCTGAGCAACGCCACAAGGGCGGAGCGCAGCAGCGCCGCGTAATTCAAATCCCCTCCTGCTCTTTGCAACCCAACATTCTGCGCGGCCCAAGATAAATGGAAGATAAACCTGCGCCATCGGGCGCACATCTCTGCCTAATCTTTTCATGAATCAGCATTCATAACCAGAGGCGGTGGATATTGGACAAGTTCCGACGATCCGGCTGCACGGGATGTCACCGCTGTCCCGGAGGCAAAGGCTGAACACCCACAATAGCTTCCGGATTGCCGACCATCCGGTAGTAGACCGGTTGAGTCGGAACTGGACAGTCTATCCAGTACGAATTGGCGAATAAGCGACGCAAAGGGCAGAGCATCACTTGGATTTTTTTACTCTGGAGTCCAACGCCGCCCAAAATTCGTTGCTCTTCTTGTATCCCTTGGGAATCTCGAATTGCGAGGGATCCTGCGGCCCGAGTTGGATTTTCTGATATTCGGTTGACCACTCCCCTTTTTCGTCTTGACCTTTAACTACAAGCCCGCCCAACTCCTTGGCGGCCCACTCAATGCTGATGTACACGTCTCTTTCGTAGCTGACGAGAAGGCGGAGCTTATCACAATGGTAGGGTCCGACTTCCTCCGGACCCAGCGATTCGCGCTCGACCTTGGCTCTTGCGAAGTTGTGCGCAAACTCTGTAAAGCCCGGCGAAAGACCGAAGAACGACATATAAGGGCTCGGTTTGTCAAAGCTCATGCCCGGTTGTGGGCCCGGCCCAGGACGGAACACACTATACGTGTTGTCATCGGGTTTTAGCACCCACATGACTTTGTGGTCGAAGCGCGTAATCCAGACCGTCCTTTTCCCTTCGACTTCTCCTTCGCGGCGCACGGCCTTATCACTGGTATAGACCTTCAGGGTGAACGTTTTCCCGTCGAGCGTTTGGATCTGGTCGGCAGAAAAAGACTGCGGACGCGTCTGGGCACGTACGCTGATGCTGTTGAGCAACAGAGCACAAGAAACGACGGCCAAGCAAATCAGGTGGTATTCAAAAGAGACTCTCTTCCGTGGCTCGTTCATCTTTCACCTCTTCTCGGCTGAGTCTGAGTTGGCCGTAGCGTTCTCAGAACACGGTGCCTAGGTATCGCCTCAGGGATCGCCAGCGCACTGAATTCCACCGACCGTGATTATCCCTTGGCTCCCGCTTTCTTCAGCACTGTAACAATGTCGCCCCGTCGGGAGCGTTGGAGGGAAAATATGCCAGAATCGAAGGACTTGCAATAAGAGCGTCAGCGGATGACGTTCGTCGCCCGATTTGGCGATTCTGAGTGAATAACGGGCAACTCGGAAGCAATTCACTGGGACAATTAATGGGCGCATCGAACACCGAGGCGCTGCCAGGATTCATAACCGGGGACCGTCCGCTCTGGTATCATTTGGTGTGGGACCCATGCGGCCTGAACGCATTCCTTTGTTTCCGCTGAACGTCGTCCTTCTTCCCGGCGCGGAGCTTCCCTTGCATATATTCGAGCCGCGTTACCGCGCGATGGTAAAAGGCTGCGTGGAAGAAAAGTCCGAGTTCGGCATGCTCCTTTCCCTCGACAAGGGAGTCGCGCGTGTTGGCTGCACCGCCGAAATTCTAAACGTTGCAAAGCGTTATGAGGACGGGCGCATGGATATTCTCACGGTCGGCCGCGCCCCGTTTCGAGTTGTCGAGCTTTTCAAGGAAGACCCGCTCCTGGAAGGTCACGTGGATTATCTTGATGACCGGGAGATCCCTGCCAATCCACGCGTCCAGCGCGAACTCGTCGAGCTATTCGAAGCCTGCCACACACTGATCTTCGACGACTACCCGAAGAATATCGAAGGCGGTCCGAGCGAAGAGCTCTCTTATCTCGTTGCAGCCACTCTTCCGATAGACCTATTGTGGAAGCAGCAAATCCTTGAGCTGAGGTCGGAAGCGGACCGCCAGGAGCGGCTGGTAGCGTACCTTCGCGAATGGTGTCCGCATCTACAGAAGAAAGAGGCCATGCGCCAGCGCGCTGGCGGAAACGGACACGGATTGAATTAGTTTGTTGCGGGCCGGCTCATTCGGCTCGCGGAACGGGACCCCATGACGGGAAACACATCGATGCAATCTTCAGGACATCCGAAACCGCGCACCCTCGGCGAACTCAAGCGAATCCCCGATTTCGATCCGCGCGGCGCTTCCCGTTCCGTTAAGGACGAGCTCCGCCGCAACCTGCTCCGCGCCATCGAAAAGGGCGAAACGCTCTTCCCCGGCGTGCATGGCTATGAAGACACGGTTGTCCCGCAAATTGTCAATGCTCTTCTCTCGCGCCACAATTTCATTCTTCTCGGGCTGCGCGGCCAGGCCAAAAGCCGCATTCTCCGCGCCCTCGTCAACTTGCTCGATCCGGAGATGCCCGTCGTCGCGGGCTGCGAAATCAACGACGATCCTTTGAAACCCATCTGCCGCGCTTGCCGCGAAAAAATCGGCGCCGAAGGCGACAGCACTCCGATCTCATGGATGCCCCGCGCGAATCGCTTCGTCGAAAAGCTCGCCACGCCGGACGTGACGATGGCCGACATCATCGGCGACGTCGATCCCATCCGCGCGGCCCGCGGCGGCCGGGATCTGTCCGACGAACTCACCATTCACTACGGGCTTCTGCCGCGCGCCAACCGCGGCATTTTCGCCATCAACGAACTCCCCGACCTCGCCGGGAAAATTCAAGTTGGTCTGTTCAACATCATGCAGGAAGGCGACATCCAGATTAAGGGCTATCCGCTGCGGCTTCCTCTCGACATCCTGCTGGTTTTTACGGCGAATCCTGAAGATTACACGGCGCGCGGAAAAATCATCACGCCGCTGAAAGACCGCATCGGCGCCGAGATTCGCACGCACTATCCATCAAGCATTGAGGAAGGAATGACCATCACCGCGCAAGAGGCCTGGGTAGGCCGTGATTCCGGCAAGAAAATCGAAGTGCCTCAGTATCTCCGCCAAGTCGTCGAAGAAATCGCGTTTCAGGCTCGCGAGGACAAGCGCGTCGACCGCCGCTCGGGTGTCAGCCAGCGTCTGCCTATCACGACTCTGGAAGGCCTCGTCAGCAGCGCCGAGCAGCGCGCCGCTCGCAACGGCGAGAAGAATGTAGTCGCCCGGGTCGCGGACGTCTACGCCGCCCTCCCAGCCATCACCGGAAAATTGGAGCTCGAATATGAAGGTGAGCTCAAGGGCGCGGACACGATTGCACGCGAACTCATCCGCGCCGCCGTTGGCCGCGTTTTCAGCAAACATTTCACCGATATCAACTTCCAGCCTGTCATCCAATGGTTCGAAATGGGCGGTGAGCTGAAGCTGCCGGACTTGGCAACGAGCATCGAGCGGTGCCAGCAGCTTTCAAAAATCCAAGGCTTGATGGAACACATTGACAGGCTCGGCATTAAAGATCGCAAGGATGCTAGCTCCACCGCGGCTGCCGCCGAAATGATTCTCGAAGGCTTGTGGGCCCATCGCCGCATCGGCCGCAGCGAAGAGCGCGGCTTTTACGCCGAGAAGCAGCGTCAACCCGAGCAGCGTGAGCGCGAAGGACCTCCGCGGCCTCCACGCCGCCAATTCAACTGACGACCCGATGAAGGGTCGTCATCCTGAGGAGCATCGCGACGAAGGATCTTTATGACTAAGCCGGGTCGACCTAAGAGGCGCGAATCATGAAATTCATCCGCTACGGCAAGTATGTCGGCGAGCCAGCCGACGCTGTCGACCTCGAAGAACTCATCAAACGCCTCGGGGATTTCTTTCTACAGAGCGGCTTCGAATCGCAATTCTATGGCGTTTCGCAAATGGATCCCGAGCGTTCCATGGAGGCTCTCCGCGAAGCCATCCTCCGCGCCCTTCAGGAAGGCGACCTGCTCCCCGAAGATGCCATGAGCGAAGAGCTTCGCAAAATGCTCCAGGATCCCGCGGCCTTGAACAGCCAAGCCGTGAAAGATCTGCTCGACAAAATCACCGAACGCCTGGCCAACGAAGGGTTCATCAATCCGCAGCAACCTCCGCAAGTCACGCCGCCGCCGCAAACTTCCGCGCGTGGCCAGCTCGGGCAGCCGCACGAGCGTCAGGCCGAAGCACGATTTGAAATCACCGACAAGACCATCGATTTTCTAGGTTTCAAAACTTTGCAGGACTTGCTCGGCTCTCTCGGCCGCAGCAGCTTCGGCCGCCACGATACTCGCGACCTTGCCACAGGCATCGAATCCGGCGGGGTGTCACGCCCCTACGAATTCGGTGACACCCTTAACATGGACATCAGCGCCACGCTCTTCAACGCCGTCCGCCGCGAAGGCGCCAAAGTTCCCATCGAGATGACCTACTCCGACCTGATGGTCCACCAGTGCGAATACCATAGCTCCTGCGCCACCGTGGTCCTTCTCGACTGCAGCCACAGCATGATTCTCTATGGCGAAGACCGGTTCACGCCCGCCAAGCGCGTGGCCATGGCGCTCTCCCATCTCATTCGAACGCAATATCCGGGCGACACGCTTAGTCTTGTGCTTTTCCATGACTCCGCTGAAGAAGTCCCTCTCGGGGAACTCGCCCGCGTACAGGTCGGTCCGTATTACACGAATACCCGTGAAGGGCTGCGCATGGCCCAGCGCATTTTGCTACGCCAGAAAAAAGACATGCGCCAGATTATTATGATCACCGATGGAAAGCCTTCCGCTCTCACACTCGAAGACGGCCGCATTTACAAAAACGCCTTCGGCCTTGACCCCTTCGTCGTCGGCCAGACGCTCGAAGAAGTGAACAAGTGCAAGCGCGCGGGCATCATGATCAACACGTTTATGCTCGCCAGCGACTATTCGCTGGTCCACTTCGTCCAGAAGATCACCGCCATGTGCCGCGGCAAAGCCTACTTCACCACGCCTTACACGCTTGGCCAGTATCTGCTCATGGACTACATGTCCCGCAAAACCAAACAAATCCACTGACCGTTTTTCCCGCCCGTCCAATGCCGGGAGCATCTCGACATTTCCGTCAAATTTGAGGTATGAATTGAGTAGCCGTTACAGCCCTCGGAGAGGTAAACATGAGACGCTACTCGATCGTGCTCGCATTGGCCGCGTTGTGCCTTTTCTTTGGTACTCTCTCGGGCTCGGCGCAAGATACAAAAGACAATTCTTCCCAGGACCCAGTTCCCTGGTATAACCCGAAACGATATGACCCCCGCAAGTTGATCAAGCATAGCCCAAAATCGGCGAACGATCAGCTCGCCTCGGATGGAGACCTGGAAGTAAAGTTGACGCATCAATTGCAAACGCAAGGAATCTTAACAGCCGATAAGAACTTGCAGGACGCCTGTTCCGCGTTTAAGTACCTGGACGATTGTGTGGCGTCTCTCCGCGCCAGCCGCACATTGAAAATCGACTTCAGTTGCTTGAAATGGGATGTGACCGGTGTGAAGCCCAAGCCGGTAGCCGATTCTTGCGCCGGTCCTGCGGGCGGAAGAGCCATGAGCCTCTACAGGGCCATCGATCTCCTGAAGCCGGATAGCAACGCCAAAGTGGAAGCCAAAGAAGCGCTCAGGAAAGCCCGCGACGACATCAAAGATGCCGGCGGGTAGGCTCCAGCCGCATCGAGCAGGGTTGCCTTTTACCTTCTGGTCGCACCGAGGCCCTATCGTGAGAACAGGATGGTCGGTTCCCCTTTGTACGTCGTGCTCAGGACTTGCTTAAATCCGCACTTCTCCGCGACGCGAATCGACCGCGCGTGCTCGGGATGAATGATGCAGACTGTCTTCCCCAGTTCAGGGCGATCCGTTTTAAGATTCGCATCACCCCACGCAATCGCCGCGCGCACCGCCTCCGTTGCATAACCTTTCCCGTGCACACGGGTCGCAAACACCCACCCCAACTCCGGGACCTCTTTCAGCGACGGCTCGATCTCCCGCTTCCAATCCGAAAATCCCATCTCTCCTGCAAAACCTCCCGAAGCTTTTTCCTCCACGACCCAATACCCGAATCCCAACCACGCCCAATGCCCCACTGCACCGCAGGGTCCTGGCCCAAGCATCCTCCTCGGAAAGCGGCTTGCCGCCAATGTATCGCGTGACCACTGGATCAGCCCACATCGCCGCGCAATCGGCGAAATCCTCCGGACGATGCCCGCGCAAACGCAGGCGATCCGTTTCAATCACCGGCACTTCTCCATCGCGGAAAACAAGATCCGCCATGACTCACCTCATCTCTAATTCTCAACAAGAAAACTGGCCGGCACTCGCGCTCGAAACCGGCCGCATCTAAAATAGCGCCTTCGGCCCGAAGGGGTTAGGCGTAACTTCGAGGGCATCCGGTCTAGTCACATCACCGGCCCCTATGACGTTTACGACGCGCTTACGCTAATCGCATTAAGAATACGATATTTTAAGGCAAAGCTGACACTGAGCCGATTCGCCCACTGTCGCCTCGTTCCCCACCTACGACCCGCGACAAAAGACGACTTTGCATATCGCTTGTGGAATGTCGTCTCTTGTCGCTTGTGGGTTCTGTAGCGCGTTGTTACGCTGCGGCACCATACGGACCTCCAATGCCGAGGCCAAGAGGGAGATTCAGCATGAACCGCATCCGCATTCTTTTGATCTTGTTCGGTTTGTTTATCTTCGGGGTAACGGCGCAAGCACAAGTCACTTCGCTTACCCTCAACAGCGATCCCGGCGACTACATTGGCGGGGGCCAATTCACATTCCTCACCACCTCTGACGGCGGCTTCAGCGCTCAACAGAATTTTGATCAAGGCGTTTCGATCTCCTTTTTCGGTCAACCCGGTATCTTTTGGCTCCTGGACTTCGCCGCACCCAACAACCAACTCCTTACTGTGGGAACCTATACCGGCGCCACACGCTTTCCTTTTCAAGCGTCAACCGTACCGGGGCTGGACGTCGCCGGCGACGGCCGGGGCTGCAACATGCTGACCGGCAGCTTTCAGGTTTTGGAGGTGTCGTATGGCGCCGGCAGCAGCATAAATTCGTTCGATGCCCTTTTTGAACAACACTGCGAAGGAGCGGTGCCTGCCTTGCGCGGAGAGGTCCGCTTCAACGCGCACCCAGTCGTGAACGTCACTGCGCCCTCGCGGCTCACCGTCCTCGAAAACCAAAACGTCAATTTCTCCGTCTCGGCCAGCGACGCCCAGTCCCGCCATGTCGTCCTGACCGCAATCGGTCTGCCCATGGGAGCAACCTTCGTTGACAACGGCAACAACACCGGTACCTTCAACTGGACGCCCACCAGCAGCCAGGCAGGCAACTATCTTCTGACCTTCCAGGGGGACAATCTCTCCGGCAATCTTGGCGCCACCTACACCCAAATCAATGTCATTCCGCCGCCACCCACCAACGATGATTTCAACAACGCAACTGTCATCCAATCCATACCGTTCAGCGCGAGCGAAGATGCCAGCGTGGCCACGACTGCCCCCGATGACCCGTTCTGCTTCGGGGCCAACCAAACGGTGTGGTTCGCCTTCACCCCGCCAGCCAACATCCGCCTGGAGGCCAATACCTTCGGCAGTAACTACGATACGACTCTCTCCGTGTACACCGGCTCGCGCGGTGCGCTCACCCAAATCGCCTGCAATGACGACTCCAACAACACTCTGCAGTCGCGCGTCCGTTTCGACGCGGTTGCTGGCACCACCTACTACTTCATGGTGTCGTCGCTCTTCCCCGTGTCGTCCGCGAATCTCGTCTTTAACCTGCTTCAGGGTCCTCCGCCGCTCTCCATCGCTCCCAGCATCACCCAGTTCGGGTCCGTGGACCCCACTACGGGAGCGGCCACCTTGACCGGGTTCGTCACCTGTTCGCAGCCGGTATTTGTATCTCTGTCGGGACAACTCAAACAGATGCACGCAGGTACGCCCGTCAGCGGGTTCTTCTCCGCGTTCATCCCATGCAACGGTGCCACCCCATGGAGTGTCACCTTACAAACTGTGCCATTTCTTTTCCACGGCAGGTCGGCGGCGCTGTTCACCGGCGGAAAGGCCGACGTGTTCGCTTCCGCGTTCGCATTCGATCCGGACACGGGCGAATTCATCCAGCGGAACCTGACAGTAACCATCACTCTGCGGGGGAAAAACTGATCGATTCGTGGTCCCACTTCCGCAATTCACACGAGCGGGCGACGATGGCCAGACTCCATTCGAGTCTGGCCATCGTCCCCGAAGTTCGGCCGAGCTGGCCGCAATCTTTCTCGGGGCAGGAACTCTCGCTCTCCCGGCCCCTTGTCTTCTCGCATCTCAAAGGCGCAAGCTCGACGCTTCCTTCCTTGCTTCCTTACCTCCTTGCTTCCTCCACCCACCAGTCTCCAGTCAAGGGTCACGACCGGCTTCCCCGGGCACCTCGGGATCACTTCTCACTCTTCTTGCGCTACACTCAAGCCATGGGAATTCTGCGGCGGCTTTCACGCTGGATGGGAAACCAGGACCACATGACACACATCGTTGCGGGGAACGCAGCTCCCGGGTTTTCGCTCAAGGCCATCGATAACAAGGAATACTCACTCAACAAACTGTCGGAAGGCGGCCCGGTCGTCGCCGCCTTCTTCAAGATTTCCTGCCCCGTCTGCCAGTTTACTTTCCCTTTTCTCGAGCGGCTCTATAAGCATTACGGCGGGGATGGCGTAACCTTTCTCGGCATCTCCCAGGATGACGCGCGTTCCACGGCGGACTTTGCGAAGGAATATGGCGCGACGTTTCCTATCCTGATCGACGACGAAAAAGGGTATGCCGTCTCCAACGCGTACGGACTCACCAACGTTCCCACCATTTTTCTAATCGATACCGATGGCACCGTGAAAGTGAGTTCGACGGGCTTCGACAAGAGGGACCTCGAAACCATCGCGGCGAGTCTAGGAGAGCGCAAGAAAGGGTCTCTCGCGCCGCTTTTCCGTCCAGAGGAAGTGGTCCCGGCGAACAAACCGGGATGAAGCTCGAAAAATTAGGCCCGGTCGGGCCTTTGGAGTGCGCGAGCAAAGCTCCCGCGTTTCCGGCTGCCAGAAATTCCCGTAACAACGCAGGCCGGCCGACAACTCAGCTAGAACCTATTCGGCCTCGGTTTCGATCAATTGTTTCTTGTGTTTTGCAGGCCGTTTCCGCTTGTCGGGAATGACGCGCGTAACGGCCGGCGCGATTCCAGAATTCCGCGCCGCGCGACGCGCCTCCGTTCCCTTGTCTAAAATTCTTTTGCGTTTTTTCATCCCGGCCTTAAGCCGGGGATTCTAGCCGATTTAGAAATTGAAGGATACTTGCAAATCGATCCGCCGATTCGCAGTAGAAGAAGAAAATGGTCCGCCAGCGAGAGCGTTGGACTCGCCAAACAGCGGTGAGCTTAGATTGCCGATGGGATTCGAAACGTTGACCTTGTTGAAGACGTTTCGCGCGTTCACGCTGAACGTCAAATTATAGCGATTGTTGGCAGGATTGCCGCCAAACATCCCGCCGCCATGATCTCCCCCACCACCGCCGCCTCGCGGCCCGGGGCCACGGCCAAACGTACCGACACCAGGGCCGCCACCGGTGGCCGTAGCTTCTTTTTTCGTGCCGAAACCAAACGTCTTGCTGAGGCGCAGATTCAGCGTGAAGCGCGCAGGACCCGTCGCCTCATTGATGGGGATTACCGTCTGGCCGGGTATGGTAACCAAATTGAAGCAGCCATAGGGAGTATCTTTCACTCCCGTAGCCCCTGGGGTGCAACTGCCGACTGTGGCGCGCGTGTTGTAGGCGGCATTGCCGTATACATCTTGTCCGGTGGTGATGTTAAAGGGAGAGCCGGAACTGGCAATCATGAACGGGCTGATTCGAAAGGCAAAAGGCAAGCCAATACTGCCGCCGAAAAAGACGCGGTGGCGAACATCGAAGGAAGCGCGGCCATAGTCTTGGGTAATGTCGGCCGGGTTCGATGGGAGATACGAAGCGCCGGAAGTATCGCTATTGGCATAGTTCAGAGTGTAGTAGCCGAAAAGAGAGGGGGAGAATTTTGCGGTCCCGGGCATGCGAACACTGCTATTCACGATGAGCTGATTCTGGCGGAAGATACTTCCGGATTCGAATTGATAGTCAATCTCACTCGGTGGCGGGGCGACAATTGCGCCGGGAGGAATTTGTCCTGGATCCGTAAACTTGGTGTAAAACTGGCGTTCTCCGTGCGAGTTGAGATAGGTGACGGAAAGGTTGGCGGTCTTCGTCAGTTGGCGCTCCAGGGTGACTCCGGTTTGCATGGTGTAAGGAGTGCGCAGATTGGGATTGACCTGATAGGCAGTCTGCGGCGAAATGCCCGTGGAGGGGAACTGGGACGGAAGAACAGTCTGAGTTGGATTGAAGAAAGCGGGGCTCGAAACAAGATACTGCTGCTGGATAATGCCGTTCTGCAACTGCTGCTGCAAAACCAAGTCCGAGTTGAAACGATCGTAAAACACGCCGAAACCCAAGCGAAGAATTGTTTTCGGCGATTTGTTTTTTCCGTTGCCATCGATGCCCCAGGCTAGCCCGACCCGCGGGGCAAAATCGGCATGATCGCCGAGATTGTTTTGCGTTTCATAACGCAGGCCGGAACTAATGGTAATGTTGGGCTTAATGCGCCAGTCATCCTGTAGAAAGATCGCCCCGTCGGCCCAAGTCTCACTCGCGTTGGCCATGCCTGCCGGATTGAAGTTCAGAGAATAGAAACTGGCCCCCCCGCCATTGGCGATAATCGTGGACATCGCCACGCCCTGGGCTAGGCAGTTCAAAGTAATTTGATAGGCCTGGAACCCGGTGATCTGGCTACCCGCCGGGGGGTTCAGAACGGCGCAAGGAGAAGGATTCGTCGCACCAGGGTTGGGCCGCGGTCCAAAAGAATAAGAGCCGTTAAACCTGGCGTTCGAATCGTTTTCCTGTTTTGTGACCCGTGCGCGGCCGCCGTATTTGATCGAATGTTTGCCCAAGGTCATGTAGGTGATGTTCTGAAGCTCGTAGCGATCCAGGAGGTTGTTTGACAGACCAGAGCTACTGCCGCCGCCAACGAAAGCACCCTGGATTTGGATCGTGGGTGCCATGTTCAACGGATTCTGAGTGTTGTTTTCGCGAACGAACTGAAAACGCGTTTCGTTGATTGTCCTGCTGCTGAGCGTCTGTGTGTCACTGAGTTGCAAAGTATGCTCTGTCTCGAGCGAACTGTAACCGACAGTTGGCAAGCTGAAGGTCCCAATCCCGTCGCCGGTCTCATCGTTGCGCCAATACTGATAACGCGCGGTGAGGGTGTTCCCGGGTGTTATCTGATAATCGAAGCGCTGGCTGAAGTTTGATCGCGTGCGCGGGTTGGGCACGGCGCCGGTGAACTGGGAGACTTGCAGTGTGGTGGGATCCACAAAGGGCGTGTCGATGATGGAAAGCTCATTGAGGTTGCGCCGCTCGAAATTTGTGAAAAACGAACGTTTCTTTCCCAGAGAGCCTCCCAGATTGGCGCTGTACTGCGTGGAATGATATCCCGGCTGTTGGGCCATCCCGATAAACGGATTCCGGGAATTGAAGCTGTCCGTATTGCCCATCAGGAAAAGCTGGCCATGAAGCTGATCCGTACCTGGTTTGGTCAGGATTTCGATGCGACCGTAACCCAACTTATCGTATTCGGAAGAGAACGGATTCTGATTGATGCGAATCTCGCGGATGGAGGCCTTTGGCGGAAGCTGTCCGGCAGTGAAACCATCGATATAGATCTGGCCTCCGTTCGGACCGGCGGACGGACCGGCGAGAGCTTGCAGTTCGGATTGCAATTCATCGGGATCGTCGGAGAGCGCTTCCAAGTCCTTGCCCTTGATGACTACCGTTCCGGCGTTATTCGAAGGATCCACATCGACCTTCGTGGAGGAATCTGTGACTTCGACTTTTTCCTCTTCTATCTGAATGAGGAGACCGATGTTCAACTCTTTAGTTTGCCCAGCGAGAATCTGGACATTGTCCTGCGTGAAAAGCGCGAAGCCCTTTGAGACAGCCTTCAGCGTGTACGTCCCTGGAAGCAAACCCTTGAATTCGTAGAAACCGTCGCGGTTGGTAGTGGTGTCCAGTGAGGCGCCTTTGGCGTTGATCAGGCGGACGGCGGCTTTTGCAATGACTCCGCCCAAGGGGTCGGTTATAACCCCATTTAGTCCGCCCGTTGGAGACTGCGCACGTAGGTTCTCGCCGATCGTGAAACCGAAAAGCAGAAATACCAAGCAGAACAAAACCGTTCGAACGGATCGAAAACTCATCAGATCTCCAGAGCAAAAATAATCTGATTTAGGGCTGCGCGGCATTACGGTGTGGCCGCTTCCCCGCCGCCGCCGTTGCTTAGGCTCCATGGCGAAAGAATTGTGGACGCGCTACTCTTGGGGGAAGCTTCCAGAATGGGCTCAACTCCGCCGAGCAAGGTAATTACCGTGGATTGTCCGTTTGCTGCGCCCTCCGTCGCTACAATCATCACAGCCTCGCCCTTTTGCAAGTCAGCCAGTGCCGCAGCGGGCATGCGATTAATCATCTGTTGCAGATCGGCAGTGCCCCCGCCGCCTTGCCTCCACATTCCGCCGGATCCTCCGGACGCAGAACCCCCAGCCATCGGAGTATTTGACCTCGCCGATTGCACCCCGCTCGCAGCGGGCCCACCGCCGTTCGCCGAGGTTGCAGACGAGGATGCATCGGTTGAAGCACCTTTCAAGCGCGCGGCGATGCGCTGCGCGACTGGCGGAGGCAGTTTGCGCAACTGCGATTCCGGTGTGATTCTTACCGTGATGGATTTTTTGGAAACCAAATCCTGAATGGTGATGGCGCTCGCAGATGCGTCGATGGAGGAAATTGTGCCCGCGATATTCCGAAACGTGCCGGAGACGATTTCAACGGCCGTGAGTTCAGTGCCATCAGCGCTGCGAGTTCCGCGGGCGCGAAGTTGGTCGCCGGTCTTGATTTGATCCAGTGGGGCAGGCTTTGCGTCATCGAATTTCACCGAATCCACAGCATACCTGCGCAGAATGGTGTCCCTGGAAAGATGAACGGCAAAAATCTTTTTCTCGCCCAGGGAAGGTAGAGCCACGTTTATCGTGTTGGTAGCGACATCGACGCTGTTCACCAGCCCCCCTAAGCCGTGTTTTTGCCACTCTTCACGATCGCGCGACTGTTTTTCCGCAATATCCCCCTTCTTCATGGCGATCACTGATGCGGCAACAACGGATTTTCCATCGCCGGCAAGTTTGCCGCGCACAAGAATGCGGTCGCCGGGTTGCATGTCCGCCAACTGAATGGGCGTCGCGTCCTTCAAGTCCTTTTGACCGGGTGCGATTCGCATGAGTTTCGTTGCGTCCTGAACTTGAACAGTCACGTCGCTACCTGCATCCGTGGTCAACGTAATTGTATTCCCTGAAATCGACTGAATGGTTCCGACGAGGCGGGCTGCCGCAGGGGTCGGTGCTGAGGGCTGCTGCGCCGCCTGCTCCCCAGCACGAGCAACAGCCGTGTTTGCCGAGAGAAAGCTGAGAGACGCCGCTATAATCAAAAGAGTTCGGTTTCCTGCGGGCTTGTTCCAAAACTCCATCCTGATTCCTCAATCCCTGCTTGGCTGACTGTTCCTGCGGGTCCGATGCCCTAGCCCTGCGCAATTCGCAGAAGGGATCCAGATGAAAAATTAGACGTATTCAGACGGGAACAGCGTTTCACCAGTTGGGATTTTCCCGAGGGAATGACCACGTTGAAGCCCATGAAGAACTAGTCTAATTTAGACTAGTTTGGGACCCGTTATTTGGACTGGCATGGCGGAAGCGTGTGGGAGTCGAACCCACCCCCGAATCCGCGAAGGACACGGGCTATGGTTTTGAAGACCATGAGGACCACCGGGCCCCTTTCGCCTCCGGGAGAAGTATAACGTGGATTCGTAGACGGATTTGCATGTGAGGTGCGGTGCGTGGGGAGGAGGTTGACAGTCGAAAGTTGAAAGTCGAAATGAGCATCAGGTAAGAATTAAGGGAGAAAGGGACGGCGCCCCGGCCCGGAGGTTCGACAAAAGACCGAGGAAAGGTCAGGAGCGCTGCGAAGCGATCACAGCGGCTTGCTGCGTGCGGATCAAAGCCGCCACGAGGTCGTAAAGCGCGGGATTGGTACAGACCTCGTAGTACGGATGGGTGGTAGGCCCGCCGATTTTTCCGTCGGGGAGCAGTTGGCGGGCAAAACCCTTGCGCAAAACAAGCAGTTCGACGGACTCGCCGAGAGGCACTTCGCCGTAATACAGGGTTACGCTTTGCCTTCCCCAAGGCATATCGAGCTTGGTTTCAATGGATTCCAGCGATATTTCTTCGGAGAGTTTTTGAAAGCCCTCGTCGTTGAGCTCAATGCCGTTATGGTTGTAGCGAACTAGGAATTCGTCCAACTCTTCTGCTGAAGCACCTTCCATGGTATTCAGAAATTGATAAACCGAAAAAAGGGTCTTCTGCTTGGCCAGCATGCGCTTGGCCAGCTTGGCGCAGCCGGAAAGACGGTCAGAGAGATTGAGCGCTTTCGAAATCATGATGCGCGAATCGCCGTCGGTCCAATAGGTAGGCGCGGAGCCCTGAAAAGCAACTCCCAGCCCGAGCTCGAGAGCGGGCAAATCGCTGGAGGACGCGCTCTCGTTGTAAGAATTGCAAACCGTGAGAATCTGACGCGAAAGGATGCAGGCTTTAGCCACCGGCCGCGCATAAGCCACAGTCGATTCCGTCTCGAAAATGGCCAAAATGATGGCGTCGCCCTCGATGAAAACTTTTTTCGCCGCATAGCGGTCCAGAAGCTTCTTGACCGGCTCGTGCAAATTCAGGCTGAAGTGCGAAGCCGGGCTTAGCCCGCGCGCCAGCAAGTCCTGGGTCATGCGCGTGGAGCCGCGCACGTCAGCCTTGATGATGACATGGGAAATTACGTTGTCCTGCTCGGGACTGCCTTCCCCCGGGAGCACACACTCGTAAAGCCGGTTGTTCAAGCGCGAAAGCTCGCGCGCTTGTTCCGTGGTTACCAGGTTGATGCGCTCCATACAAGTGGTCAGATGTTCCGCGTCACGCAGATCCCTTCTCAGGCGAAGGAAGTCGCCGGCAAATTTCAAGACGAGAGCTTGCATTTCCTCGCGGGTATAGCGACGAATTTTTTTGGAAAGCTCCTCGATGACCTTAAGCGACAATTTCTTTGCAGGCACCTGCTTGATGACCTGCTCGATTTGCTTGAGCTCGTCTTTCGAAACGAGGGCCTTGCGAAGCTGCTGCAAGTGCAGGGGCGGACAATAATCAGAAGCGATGGGGCGGATTTCATAGCTTGCAAGAACATGATAGAGAATTTCGTATTGCTCGAGGCGGTCGAGTAGTTGCGCAAGCAGGCGCGCGCGTGCCGGCGCCTGGGCCTCCGATGCGGAGCTGGCATCGAACAGCCGCTTGGCATTTTCCGGCTCGTTCAGGTATTCGCCGAGCCTTCCGGCGTGATCCTTTACAAAGAAATCGAGCTTCTGCCGGGCTGCGTCAATTTGCGGTCCCAACTCCTCCAACCTGCATTCCTGATGCTTGAGACGATTCTCAAGGTCATTCAGCGAGGCCTTCAGGTCAGCCGGGGCGCCACCTGAAGTCAAAAACTTGGTAAAGAAACCATCGCCGCGGTCCAGCCGCTTGCGCGTGTTTTCGCGTTGTTCCTCCAGGGCGGCGATGTCCGCGCGGACTGCTTGCACGGATTCCAGAAGCGCGGTATGCGACTGGACAGCTTCCGTGTGCGCGGGGTCGTGACTGAGTCTCACGCCCGCTTCCCGGAGGAATTCCTGGAAGAGCATGTCCATGGCCTCAAAGCGGTCGGGGTCACGGGCATAATTGCCGAGCAAGGCGTAGTGCTCCAGGAAGAAATCGTCGTCCTTCCCTCCATCCAGAAAAATCAACCGGTTCTTGCACAGCTCGTAATAAGCGGTAAAATCCTCGCCAAATAGCGCGCGCCGTGCTTTTGCGATGACGCTGTCTTCCACATCGCTGACAATCTGAGCCACCTGCTGTCCCACGCGGCGAATAACCCCCCTGCGGGCGGACTGCAATTCGGACAAGCGTGCTTTGATGACGTGCGCCTGTTGACTGCGTTCAAAGTGTTCGCCTCGCTTGCGAATCCATTCCTTTCCTTCAAGGATGAGGTTGGCAAATTGATTGCCGATCTCGAAAGCCAGAAATTTCAGCAGGGCCAGTCGGAACAGCAAGTCGATCTCAACGTTTTTGTGATACTTGGCCTGTGTCAAAGCGCTCTGCATGACCTCGGAGAGCAACTTGCGGAAAGCGACGCTGTCTGGTCCTCGCGTGGGGCGGAACTCAATTCCCGGCAGATATGTTGTGCTGGTGTACTGGCGAATGACGTCGAACAGATACTCGCGGCCAGCCTGGACGAACTTAGGGCTCAAGAAGACATCATGGTGAATGTTGTCGACGCCAATCGCCAGCGACTCCATGGGGAGCGTGACGTTGTAGCTCTTGAGTTCGGGGCGCGCCTCTTCGGTGGGGCTGAGCGTTAGGAGTTCGTTGGCCATCAATTTAGCCAGAAAAGGCTATTTTCACGTTAGCAGCCGCAGGTGGGACCGGCAAGAAATCCAGATGGGTCCGTAACCAGAGAGTAAGGGCAGGTCTGGGCCGCGACTCCGTGGCTTAGAAAACGGTGATACGACGGGCGTCGCCTCCGAGATGCTCCAGTCGCACCCGGAACTGGGGCCAGGGGGACTGAAGTGGGAATCGTTCGGACCACTCTAGAATGGCTATGGAGGGAGTGGAGAGCATATCTTCCATGCCGAGAGTCTCAAAATCGTGGAAACTCTCGATGCGGTACAAATCGGCGTGGTAGACCTTGGCGGGCTTGCCGTAGACGTGAACAAGGGTGAAGGTTGGGCTAGTGACGTCGTCTTCGCTGGCAACCCCCAGTCCGGAAACGATACCTTTGGTTAGCGTAGTCTTACCGGTGCCGAGGTCTCCAGTGAGAAGAACCAGCGCGGGGGGTTTTAGGCGCTTGGAGAATTCCCTGCCCCAGTTGGTGGTTTCCTCAGCCGAGTGGCTAATGAACTCTTCAGGCACGTTGCTGAAGCTCACGAATGAGCCTTCCTCGCGCGGATGGGATGTTCTGCACAACCTCTTGGGCCAACACGCCGGAAACCTCGTGCGTTTGGGCGGAGTTCTCGGCAGCGATGCCGTGCAGGTAGACGCCAAGAGTCAGAACACGATGCCAATCCTGGGCGCCAAACTGAGCTGTCAGCCCGCCAAGCAGGCCGGTTAGCACATCACCCGAGCCACCTTTGGCCAAGCCAGCGTTGCCGGCTGTGTTGACGAAGAGATCGCCGGTAGGCGAGGCGACAAGGGTGTGAAAGCCCTTTAGGATGACGTGAGCGTTCCATTTGAGGGCCGACTCACGGGCAATTTTCACGCGGTCGGCTTGCACGTCTTTTGTGGAAACGCCGAGCAGGCGCGCCATTTCGCCGGGATGCGGAGTAATGGCAAGAAATTTTGTTTTTCGCTTGCGGAGACTGTCCGCCTTACCAGCAAAGGCGTTTAATCCGTCGGCGTCGAGCACAACAGGAAGTTCGGTTTGGGTAACGATGATGCGAATGAATTCCTGGGTCTGGCGATGCGTGCCAAGACCGGGGCCAATGGCGAGCACGGTCTTCCCTTCTTCCAATTCCCCAAACGTACCGTCCACAAGGCTGCGCAAGGAGAGCGCGCCGGATTTCGTGGGCTTGAGCGGTTCCGTCATGTACTCCGGCTGCCCCGCGGCGACGATATGCTGCACTGACTCTGGCACAGCGATCGTGACCAGTCCTGCGCCGGATCGCAACGCCGCGCGCCCGGCAAGGATGGCCGCCCCGCTTTTTCCCACCGAACCGGCGAGAAGCAAGACGTGGCTGTAAGTGCCCTTGTGAGAATCGGCTGCGCGGATGAGCGGGAGCGCGGCGAATTCCTCCGGCTCGGCCCAACGAGCGGAGCCCTGGCCGATTTCCTCGACCAGCGGAGCGGGTGAGCCGATCTGACGAACTTCGAGCTGGCCACAACAGCCAGCTTGATTAGAAAGAAGTTGGCCAATCTTCGGCGCAGTGAACGTGACAGTTTGGTGTGCGAACAGAACAGGCCCTTCCGCGGGCTGGCCATCGGACGGCAAACCGGAAGGGATATCGACGGCAAGAATAAAAGCAGGGCGCGCGAGCGTCGCATTTCCTGATAATTTGTTGAGCCGAGCGATGGCCTCAGCGATGATACCGGTTGCAGGACCGTGAAGCCCTGTGCCGAGCAAAGCGTCAACAACGGCGTAAGCAGATGCGATCTTGGGCCAGGCGGCTTCCAACGAAGCGCTATCTTTAACTTCAGTGATCTTTCCCGAACATTTCAGCCAGCGGGAAAGGTTCTCAGCAGCGTCGCCACGCAATTCGTCGGGCGCTCCAAAAAGAAAGACGATCGGCTCGAAATCAGCACCTAAATTATCTTCTCTTAAGTGGCGTGCGGCAACGAGTCCATCGCCACCGTTGTTTCCTTTTCCGCAAAGAAAGACCGCGCGCTTATTGGCATTTCCATAGAGCCTTAGCCTTACGGCATTGACTATGTGCTTCCCCGCTTCCTCCATCAGTTGAAGGCTTGGTATGCCATAGCGCTCGGTGGTGAGGCGGTCGACTTCGCGTATCTCGGCAGCAGTGAGAGCTTTCATGGGAGGTTCACGGCGAGATCACAACATCCAGCCGCCGCTGACATTGACGACTTGTCCGGTGACATACTCGGCCTCTTCGGAAGCGAAAAAGGCCACGGTGGCGGCAACATCTTCGACCGTGGGCGGGCGACCGATTGGAAAACGCGCGTCGCGGATTTTGCGGGCTTCCTCCAGCGTCAGCTCATTTTCATCGATGCTCGAAGGGTTCACAACGTTTACGGTGACCCCGTTCTTGGCTTCCTCGAGCGCTAAAGAACGAGACAACGCCACGACGGCGGCTTTTGCGGCGGCGTAGGCCGAGATTTTCGCCTGGCCAAACGCGCGCTCTGCGCCAACGGCGCCCAAATTGATAATCCGGCCCCAACGCCCCTTGCGCATGTGCGGCAGCACGGCCCGGCACATGTAGAAAACGGTGAGGAGATTCGATGTGAAGATGCTCTGCCAATCCTGCAATGACGATTCCGCCAGCGTCCCCCAGCGAAAATCTCCCACATTATTGACGATGACGTCGAGCCGCCCGAAGCGATCGACGACCGTTTTGATCAGCTGGTCGCACCGTCCAGCATCAGTGATATCCGTTTCCACGGCAACGCAATCCGCCCCGCTTGCCTGCAACTGGCGCAAGGTCTGCTGTGCGGCAACCTTATTGGAGCGATAGGCGATAGCCATGCGCGCGCCATCCTGCGCCAGCCGCAAAGCAAGGCCGCGGCCGATGCCCCTGCTCCCACCTGTCACTAGCGCCACCCGATTACGAAGCGACATTCTTCTCCCGGTAAAATCACTTGGAAAGGTTTTTAGTATAACGTAGCCGCAGCAGCAGCACTATCGCAGCCGCGCGACGATCACCGTCATGTCATCGGCCTGTTCCGGAGTCCCAGCCCACTCCTCGGCGGCGGCCATCAGTGATTCAGCAACCATCAGCGGAGCAGCCGCTTGAACACGAACTGCCGCTTCCTGCAGACGGCGAATCCCAAATTCCTCGCCGTAAACGTTCTCCGGCTCGATCAGGCCGTCACTATATCCGATCAGCAGCGAATCAGGCTTCACGGTCAGAGATCCTTCCTCGTAGGCGTAATCCTCCTCGACGCCCAGGACCATGCCACCCTTGTCCAATTGCACGGAAGCGCCCTTGCAGATCAAAAATGCCGGCAAGTGACCTGCATTCGTATAACGCAGGGTTCGCGTGGCGCTGTCGTAGACCGCGATGAAGAACGTCGCAAACCGGTCGTCACCGGTGTTGCGCACCAGATGCTTGTTTAACCTGGACACGAGTTCGACCATGCTCAAGCACTCGCTGCCTTCCACGAGAAGCTGGCTGCGCAGCGCCGCCTGCAAACTCGCCATAAGTAAGGCCGCCGATATTCCCTTTCCCGAGATATCCGCGATGGCGATGGCGATATGCGTGGGGCTGAGCTGAATGAAGTCATAATAGTCACCGCTGACGGAACGAGCGGCCTTGCAAATCGCTTCGATTTCAACGCCTGGCACGGATGGCAAACTGCTTGGAAAAAGCTGGTTCTGCACTTCGCGAGCAATGGAAATCTCATTCTCAAGGCGACGACGCTTGTTCTCTACTTCGATTAGCTCGCCGATGGAGGTGGTCATCCTATTGAAGGATTCGCCCAGCTCCCCGAGTTGGTCGTGGTGTTCAATTTGCACGCGGTGAGAAAAATCTCCGGCCTGCATGTACTGGGTCCCGCGGTATAGATCGGCAACCGCCCTGGTAATCCTGCGTGTGAGTACAATTCCAGTGATTAGCGCGGCAACTTCAATGATAAGGAAGACCACTCCCACGACAATGAGCAGCAGGAGGTAGGAATCTCGCAATTCGCCCAGGGTCGTGAAAATTCTGCGGCTCAATCGCAAAGGGCGCGCATTGAATACGGCCAGGACGGGCCGCGACATCTCCACTCTCCCGTCCTTTGCGACAAAAACAGAATCGAAGCTGGACACGACGTTCACCGGGGTATCGACCCAGAACATGGGGGCTTGAAGCATGCGATTGAGCGCAACGATACGCCGCGCTACTCTGTATTGCTCGCCCCCGGACGAATAGATAACTTCTTGCGGGGTCCCTCCCATGTATCGCTCCATCAGGTTTAGCTGGATGGCCCCGAGATCCGGCGCGACGGTACTCAAAAATTCCGGCGTGACGGGCACGCGGAGCGTTACAACGCGCTCGCCTTTGCGATCCGGAATGCTGCGAAGGCTTGTCAACGAAAGCGAATCCCCCTGCTGTAACAATCCCGCAAACGATCTTTTGCCTGGGGCAGTTACCTTGCGGAGCAGCGAGCTATCACTCGAGAAGCCGATGCTGAGTCCGGGGAGCTCCTGGTCATGGACTGCGTGAGACTGGGCCGCCAGGACGCGCTCCGATTCGTCCTGCGTCACGCCAGCGGGGAGAATCTCGTGAGCGATGGCAATGTGCTCAGAGATATCCGCGATCATTTGAATTCGTTGCTGGATGTCCTCGTGCAAAAGATACGCGCCCAACTGGGAATACAAAATGCGGCCCGCCAGAAATACGAGCGTCACAATCAGCAAGATGGGAACGAAGGCGACGAACAAATAGGCGACGATCAGGCGGTTGCGCAAACTCCATAGAAGGCGGTTTCTCCACCAGCCAATCAGCCGGAACAAAAGATAAACGCTCGCCAGAACCGCCAGGTACTTCAGAAAGCTGAAAAGGCCGCCCTGCAGGCCAAAGATCGAGGCCAGCAATCCGGCCACTGCCAGTGCGGTGCAAACCAAGTCGGGCCACGCCAGGCGGCTCCAAACTTCTTTGAGGTTCGCGCGGAAGGGTGTCATCGTACCGTCAACGGAAACAATACTTTACCTGTTGTCTCGCGACTGTAAAACAGCCGGCAAGAAGCGCCGCCCGCGGAGAGAGCCACTGGGAGGATTGGGGCCGGGCGCAGGATACTGGCCCTCGAAAGCTAGTTAGCGCCGTTGCGGACTTTGCTGTGTTTCACGCCATAGGTGAAGTAAATGACCAGCCCGATGATGAGCCAAACAATCAGCCGCACCCAGGTAACTCGATTCAGACTAGCCATGAGGCCCAGCGAAACAATAATTCCCATGATAGGAACGAAGGGGACCCACGGTGTCCGGAAAGGCCGCTGCAGGTCCGGCCGACGAACGCGCAAAATCATCACTGCCGCGCAGACAATGACAAAGGCCAGGAGCGTACCGATGCTCACCATCTGCCCCAGGCTGCCAATGGGGACAAGCGAGCCGAAGATGGCGGCGCCCAGTCCGGTAATCGCGGTGGACTTCCATGGAGTGCGAAAACGTGGGTGGATATGGCCAGCCCACTTCCAGAGCAGGCCGTCGTTGGCCATCGAGTAAAACACGCGCGATTGCCCCAGCAACATCACCAGCATGACCGTGCTTAACCCAGCCAGTGCGCCGGCGTTTACGACGTAACTGCCCCATTTGACGCCCGTTTCGCGAATGGCGAGCGAGACCGGCGCGCCGATGTTGAGGCGCGAGTAGTGAACGGTTGCGGTCAGCAGCCCGGACACCGCTATGTACAGGAAGGTGCAGATTACCAGCGAACCAAGGATGCCGATGGGCATGTCCTTTTGGGGATTGCGTGCTTCCTGGGCTGCGGTGGAAACGGCGTCGAAACCGATATACGCAAAGAAAACAACTGCGGCGCCTCGCAAGACGCCAGACCAGCCGTAAGCACCGAACGTGCCTGTGTTGGGAGGCAAAAACACTTTCCAGTTCGCGTGAGCGAGGTCAGGGTGCTTCAGAACGAAGGGCAGCGCGACGGCGATGAACGTCAGCACGGCAAAAAGCTTCACGAATACGATGGCAGTGTTAAAGTTAGCGGATTCTTTGATGCCAATAATGAGGATGGTGGTGACCGCGAGGATGGCCAGGAACGCGATCAGGTTGAATCTGGCCGTGGCGTGCGGCAGCGCCGCCAG
>Ga0137362_10000030_pt1 | contig 52468 bp, 67 predicted proteins | sample MadtaG_2_FD_104801 | JGI IMG/M metagenome (GOLD analysis project Ga0137362, IMG submission 104801) | Vadose zone soil microbial communities from Angelo Coast Range Reserve, California, USA - Mad1_100_16 metaG | ecosystem: Environmental > Terrestrial > Soil > Vadose zone | place: USA: California... | reverse complement strand
AGGAAATTAGTCCGAAGAGTCGTCGAGCGAACATCGGACAAACTAGGAAGGAGCAAGTCGCTTGGGTCCAAGTCACAGCACTTCCCGAAACCCCAGCATACCAGCTCGAACGTAACTACCAAGCGCTTTTCTTCGCAGGGCCGAAAAGGCAAGGGTCCGCAGACCGCTGGTACTGGCGATCTTGGAGGTACTTTTATCACTCGTCCCTCATATGCGAGTTGTGCTCTAGACTTGCGCATGTTTTAGAAAGCGGTGCTGCAACGCAAGTGGTTGATAGCGGCTCATCTATCATTCCCATTCCGGATTACTCGCCAATTGCGCAGGGCATGGGTGACGAGTCACCATTCATTCGACCTTCGTCTCCCGCATCCCGTTCCCAACTTTCACCTCCGAAATTCCAGGGCAATACTTCGGCAGGTGTCTTACTAATCCTCATCAACCCCGTGTCTAACATAATGTTGGTCTAGATGCGTGCTGGGACTCAAACTCTTATTCAAGCATTGCAAGCCCTTCCACTGGTTGATGACCCTGAGATTGACGATGAGCTTATGAGCCATGATATGAGTCCAACCGAGTCAGATAGTGATGATGAAGGAAAGCATGGTGGGTCATTGCTGTACTCCCGTACCCTTCGTAATCTCTAACGCCCTTCAGCAATGACTCTGGCGTCTTCTATCCATACTATTTACCGTCCTGTGGCCCGCTCTCGTCGAGGAGAACCATCGAACATTTTGTCTCCAGTTGACGACACACCAGCGGATCATGCCGACTCGTCTACAGGTCACGAACAATTGCAAAAGTCCACGGTGTCCGATGAAGATACAGATGCGGACGACTTTGAACTTCCCAAGTCTGTTGCAACCAGCCGTAGAGTTGGTAATAGGAGAGACAAGTCCATTGCGTTGTCACCTGTTTTAGAACACACTTCTCCCAAAGTCGATCTGCGATATCACGCAGAGCGGTCGGGAAGTATGTCAACTGTCCAAACTGTGAAACCGAACAGGCGAGCTCGGCTAGCCGAGAAACTCGGCGAGGTGTTCGACCTCGTTGGAATAAACGAGGTCGTTGCAGGTGAATATTATGTCTACTCGCTTGACACGAGGTTCCTGATCACCGTCCCTTTAGAAATGCCTTGTTGGTTGATGCGATCAGTTTGTGGGTGTGACTGTAATCAAAATTATGTCGCGTTAGATTCAATATGTCTCAGTGCTCCAGGGCTACATGTACTTGACCAATTCTTACCTCTGCTTCTTTGCGCACATGCCATCCAGAGAGGTCAATTTCATTTGACATTGCCTGTCAACCACCTCAATAACTTTTTTTATAGGATCAAGTGCTCAAGTCTGGGGGGTTACATAAGAAGGCACAGCGGACAAAGCGCTGGATCAAACACTGGTTTATCCTGAGGAATGATACCCTCTCCTGGTACCAATCATCTGCTGTGAGTGCCCAAAAGCTCTTGTGTCCACATTTTCATATCATTATTTTACAGGATCCGTACTTCCCACGCGGAATGGTAGACTTGAGATACGCCATCTCTTGTGATCCATACCAAGAAAAGGATATCCGTCTTCGAACAAACATGAAGACCATCCATTTGTGTGCCGATTCCGTGCCCAGTAGGACTGAATGGGTCAAGGCGATCCGAAGGGTGATCTTCAAGGCGCAGAATATGGGGGATAGCGTCAAGGTACTTTCACCAGGTCTCCATTCTCCTCACGTCTAACACAGCTAGTGCAGATAGCAATACCCTATTCCACAATCATTGACGTGGATAAATCAACCGCTCTTGACTTCCGTGAGACCATCGAAGTAAAGGTCGTCGATGGTATTGAAGATCTTGCGGTTGATTCATACTTCTTCACGTATTTCCATGACATATCGGTGGCGCTTGAGCAGATTCGAGATGCCATTGCAAGCACGCGGCCCTTTGTCCCAGAGGCCAAGGAATCTCTAAGTGCCGAACAACTTATAGACACCACCGTATCCCGATCTAACTCTACCTCTCGTGCCGGAACTTCGGAGCATATTCAAACGTACCCTGAAGCCACCCCTAGACCATCCTCTTCATTTCGATTGTCAGCACTCCTGCGTCCTTTCCAAGAAATTCCTCTCGGTCGAGCCGTATCTTCCCCAGGTCAGCAGGATGAGCACGAGGAATTCACACACGTTGAGAAACGAGACAACTCCTCATTTGTTCCCATTGCACTTCCGCCTCCGCCGTCGGACATCTCTGGTACAAGTCACGCGAACGAGTTTTCGCAAAGTCATACCACTCGCAGGGCTCACACCATTCCCTCAAGCCATACGTATCCACCCTTTACCTCGGCCACTGAATCGTTAGCACAGGCAACCCAAGAACAATCGCTGGCGACCAGCTGGGTGTCTGTCCCGTCATGGTTACGAATGTCACGGAGAAGTTTGGGAGGTGCATCCGGTGCAAGCAATCAACAATCGGCAGAGGCCAAAGCAGTGACGGAGGTGTATTCCTCTGGAACCCACCAATCTATTGCGTCAAGTCAAGGTGTAGAACTTGGATATAGTGTCTTGGAGACGCCAGACTCCGTCATTGATCCAGAGATAATTGAAAAGTTTCAAGCATCATTTGCCTTTGACGAGAAAGAAAGACTTCTTGGATGTTCGTGGTTTTCAGCGTAATGGTTAGTCTACATTCTTATTATTGACAGATTTCCCTGGTTACCTCTTCCGCGTACTCCCGGTATTCGGTCGTCTCTACATTTCATGCAATTATCTATGCTTCAAATCTAGCGGATCCTTGACTTCGAAGACGAGGGTGAGGTGTAGTAGGCTTGCCACTGACAGGCGGCTGATTTTTTGTCAGATGATTCTTCCCATACGTGACATCCTGTCGACTGAGATTTCAAGGGCGTTCCGCTTTGGTCACTACGGTCTTATTGTCATTGTCAAAGGTCACGAAGAGCTTTTTCTCGAATTTAGTCAACAAGATCGCAGATCAGCATTCATCGGTGTCCTCGAGAAACAGATCGAGGATGTGAGTAGTCGCCAAGCAGATGGTGGGCCAGTTTCTCCCGCCCTTGGAAAACGTGATGCACTCCTCTTGGAAGAGCTCGGAAGTCACGCACCACAGCGGGAAGACGTAGATCCAAGACTCCCTCCTGAGAACATGAGCGATTCGGTCCCCGCCTTAATGTTCACATCCACATCGTCAACTTTCTTGACGTTTAAGCCTGAGAAGCCACTACACTTTACTTTTCTTACAATTGGGTCGCGAGGTGATGTACAACCCTACATTGCACTGGCCAAGGGACTGCTCGCGGAAGGACACCGCGTGCGGATTGCCACTCACGGCGAGTTCAAGAACTGGATCGAATCGGTAAGCGGAGAATTGTTCCAATAAGGCGCTGCGCTGACAAGCTCCAGCACGGCATCGAATTTGGCTACGTTGGAGGAGACCCTGCTGAATTAATGCGCATTTGCGTGGAAAATGGAACGTTCACGATCGCATTTTTAAGAGAAGGGGTAACAAAAGTGAGATTATTACGCATATTTTCTACGACCGTATTCTAAGCGAGGCAGTTCCGAGGGTGGATTGAAGACCTCCTAAAGACATCCTGGGAAGCATGTCAGGGCACAGATGTTCTGGTGGAAAGTCCTAGTGCCATGGGTGGATACCATATTGCAGAGGCCCTTCGTATCCCCTACTTCAGGGCATTCACTATGACGTGGTCGAGAACGAGGCAAGTTTCTCACACGTGAAGTTGACTTCATCTCACGTAACTGACAGAGCCTATCCTCATGCCTTTGCTGTTCCCGAGCACAAAGTATGTAACCGTTCCGATTATATTTGTTATCCCTGACATGTCTTTAGATGGGCGGCAGCTACAATTATATGGTGTGTCCTTCAATGTGACGCAATCTCTTCTTTCATTAATAAGGAAACAGACATATGTGATGTTTGACCAAGTTCTCTGGAGGGGAACAGCCGGACAAATCAATCGATGGCGACGTAACACCCTAGGACTTCCTAGCACATCTTTGGACAAGATGGAACCACATAAGATCCCATATCTTTACAATTTCAGCCCGACCGTTGTCCCTGCCCCTCTGGACTGGCCAGAATGGATCCGGATTACGGGTATGCGCCTATTCTCCATTGTTTATTGTACTAACAGTATCTCAGGGTACTGGTTCCTGGACGATGCTGACGTCGGGTCCAAGAAATGGCAGCCCCCTGCGGATCTAATTAGTTTCATCGATAAGGCTCGCAAGTCCAAGAAGAAGCTTGTATATATCGGTTTCGGAAGTATCGTAGTATCGGATCCGAGGGGTCTAACACGTACCGTTATCGATGCCATCGTGCGTAGCGGTGTGCATGCCATTCTTTCCAAGGGTTGGTCCGACAGATTGTCGAAGAACACGGCAGAAGCGACAGAACCGGAAGAGCCGCTACCCCCGGAGATTTATCCAATATCCTCCGTTCCTCACGATTGGTTGTTCAAACAGATCGATGCAGCGTGTCACCATGGTGGAGCAGGAACGACTGGTGCCAGTCTCCGAGGTATGTGATTCATGCCTCTTACATTCTTGTTACTAACGTTTGTTGTCAGCGGGAATTCCCACCGTTATCAAGCCATTTTTCGGAGACCAGTTCTTCTGGGCAGATCGAGTGGAAGCTCTCGGCATTGGCTCCGGTGTTCGCAAGTTGACCGTAGAGAACCTCGCTGAGGCGTTCGTCGCTGCTACGACAGACCAGAGACAAATCGCTCGGGCGAAACTGGTTGGAGAACAAATCCGATTCGTACGTCCTTTTTTACAGGAAAAGGGTTCAACTACTAAATAAACTTTAGGAAAACGGCGTGGCTACGGCTATTGAAGCCATTTACCGTGACTTGGAATACGCTCGAACACTCATCAAAGGGTCGGGTGCGCCTGATGAGCGCACAGGTGATGCCAATGACGCAGAACATGCAACTATACGGGAGAGGGGGACATCATCCTCAACTCCTAGCAGATCTGAGACTCGTTCTGGGGGAAGCTCGACTGGTGGCGGACCCCCTAGCGAGGACTGGAGCGTCGTGTCTGACCCGGACGACCTGTACTCCTCTGTGGGTTCCTCGCTTAGCGGGAAGGGCGCGAAACTCTCCAAGCGCAATAGTCTTACCACTGCCATGTTGTCAGTCCTACCGGACGCACTTACTTCCTCTGGTCACCGCTACCCAAGGTCAGCCTCTTCTGCTTCTGGCAGCCCTCCATAAATGTGTCAGGTGGCCCCGTTGTCATTCTTAATATGCAGTCTCCACCCGATAGACGACATGAATCCGGAGCTTCGTGTACTTTGTATACATATGAGCTCTCTTACGAAGTCTTTACGAAGTAAATAGATGTATGCATTCACTGTACATTAGCGTCATTGTAATGGTCATTGAATATACGTTTGCTAAATTCGCCAAACGTCTCTGTCTCACTGATGTGTTGATTAACGTCTGGCTGCATGAAAACGGCAAACGTCTCTCTTGAAACATGTTCAATACCATCCCCTCCACCCACGCGGACACCATGGGGAGTCGCCCGCAACCTGCCTGCAGTCGCGAGTTCGAGGGCTTCGCCAGTTTGGAATGCGAGACAGTCAGGGGGTATCATAACCTTCGTTAATTCACCACCACGAGTTCGGATGTAGAGCCCGGAGGAAGGTGAGGGTGAGGGAATTGCCTTCGGAGGCTGTCCGGGGTTGTGTTGGATGTACATCGCCTGTCACATCAGAAGAAGATGGGTCATCTCACTTTGAAATCACACTGGGGAATGCAAGACATACCGAACACAAGCCGGTGAGGAGTGCGTGATCGACATGAAAACCGCACCAGCTGTCAATCGGTTCGTCATCTACAGGACGAGGACTTCCGCGTGATGGAGGGAAGTAATGCAGGAGCCGTGCTTTGCTTGTTTGAGTAGAGATTATTTTGGACAGGGAAAGTGAAGAGTTGGTCAGGTGCGGGGAGGCGAACTGCTGGCAACTGGCCGCAAGTTTGACACCAACATCATAAACGAAGCTGTGAAAAGGACGTCGGAGTTGGCTACAACGGAGAATGAGGCTGCAGTGACACACGATCCGAGAGCCTTGAACGCAGATTCGAAGCCTTCAGTACCCTTCTCGTCTTTGGGCCCTGCAGCACGCGAAATTGGACGCCATTTGTGGCACAAGAATGTGACACCGACATATATTATTTCCGTAATATTCGGGATATGCCTCCCGAAGGTTGGGATGGACCGAGGGTTCATCAACAACGGGGTTTGCATAATAAGAACCTTTCAAGGTATCTGATCAACTGTATGAGAAATAATCCTGGAGAGCAGGCGGGGTAGCACGTTGATACCAGGTTTGCCATTCATGATTTCCTGGATCATACGTCACTTCCGGGCAGGACGCCGAGGGAACGATGTCAACACGCACCTTTCCATGGGACCAGCCGAAGCTGAAGATAATCAGCCAGAGATAAGTGAAAGCACAGACTCGAACCTGTATCTGCTTTTCGCGTCCGCATACTTCTCTCGTACAGGTTCATCAAGCCGAGCAAACGCGTACGCGAGACTCAATAGTCTTTCCCGTAGCACTGGATACTCCGGAGGAAGGTCGCGGACGATGATAATTCCCAGACAGCCTGGTCCCGAGCCAAAAGCCTGCTCTGTGGAGTGGGATAGGTTGTGGATAGTGTAACCCGAGATGCTGTCTTACCTATAGAATGCGATAGAGTTGCGGGAGCAGAGAGAAGGGAAGGATATGATATCGAAACGGGTTTGAAGTGGGGCGAATGAGCAGCAAGGCTGGCCATCGTGCGAGGACGATAAAGGCGGGGCAGGAAGCAGAGAGGGAACATGAGGCCAGTCTGTGAGACACGCTGAGCCCCGAGTTGCATGGATCCGAGTAGAATGTCTACCCAGTCAGTCCCTTTCTTCATTTTGTCCCGCTTTTCTCGGTTTATCTCTGCCCAGGCCACAGTATGTCTCACGCAAAACACTCGCCATAAAGCGAGTGGATTCAGAGATTCTCACTCGGAACGACGTTCAGTATGCCTTCCTCTACCACGTCTTCAACGACAAGACGTTGGGATTCACAGACGAAACCCCCGGTAAACCCCCAACGAAGGTCAACTTTTGCGACCTCTATGTGCACGCCCTCTACAATTCCGCCAAATGCTCCAAGGTAATGAGAGATAAGATGCTCGAAACACCAGCTTTCGCTGTAGAATTCGCAAAAATATCTCTACTTACGAACGTAGGCAGGATAAATACCACTATGGCCTGTATGTGTTATTGTTTCTTCCCCACCTCACCTTTTTTATCCAGATCCTTCCAGTCTTTCCCGAGATGAAAACCGCATTACGAAGTTACCACCCGGTTCCGTCGCTACAGAAGACGGATGGGAACGTACAGGATGCTCCGAGGATAAAGAACTGTCTCAAAGCGGCTTTCCTACCCGGAGAGCAAAAATCCGCACCCCCCTCTACCCCTGCTGATATCCTTGCCCGCGCAGTACGAACTTGAGTTTCTTCGAGTGCTCCGGTGTTCGCGTATTAATATATTGACAATTAGAAAGCCGGGCATATCCCTCCAACCAGTGTTGTCAACTTGATATTCGTCCTGGTCAATTATTCCTCAGTGAGTTTCTATGTACTTCCGCGTCACTCATCTAATAGCTATACAGTCCTTAATGCCCGTCCATTTTGAGCCAGACGTGGAATTTGTAGATCTCTTCCTCCCAATCAATATATCCTCGGCGGCTCGCGCAAAGGCATTTCTGTGGATGGTCTTTCATTATCATGAGGGTCCCAATTTGGCAAATCCGTTTGCCGATGACCATGCTCGTCGCAATCCCAGTAAAGTTCCTTGGCTACTTCGATTATCGATAGAGGAGCAGGCGCAGGAAAATATTGACCCACCAGAGGAACTGGAATGGGGTTGGAAGATGGCGCAGGCCAGGAGCCGCTTTCTGCAAGACTTGGTCGCTGGCGGCGAGCTCGACAAGACTACGAGAACGCTGTCTGGTTCTTCTTCGTATGGTACGTCTTTTGCATGATCCGCGGTACTCCGATGCGAGACATCCATCTAACACGTTTGTAGACGCTGAACCTTCCTCAGCGCGTCGTGCTCGCCCTCAGGCGTACATTGCGCTAGATGGGAATAGGACCACCTTTCACCATTACGTCCCCACGAATGAGGGAAAGGTCAAACCATCCCAGGCCGTCCCGTTGACAGGTTTGATCACTTCGACAACCCAGTGCTGACTGACTGACCGTACCCGTAGTAGTCAACGCCAATGTGCGTACCAGGGAGCAATGGTTGGAACATCGAGACGATTATTCTCTATTCCGTCGTTGAGTCTTCCTGTGGATCCTTCATTCCATACACCGCACTGACTATCTGACACAGAGTCATGGCAACGTATACAAAACACCGACCCACTTGCTGAATCGGATGACGAGGATTTCTTGAGTGACCATGCCAGCCTGAGGTTGGACTACCGTGGGTGATTACGGAAATATCTACGATCCATCTGGCTGATGGAATCGTGACAGAGCGCCGCTTGCACGTCTTGGATCTATTCAGGCCGCCATCGACACCGTCTCGTGTCCCTGCTTCGGGGTAACTTGTCTAATCAGTCATACTTGCTTTCTATTTATTAGGGTCTGCTGCGCGTGCAAATGTTTTCTTGAGGGGCGATAGGTTGTCCTGGGTGACAGCCGAAAGAGACAAACTGAAAGTGTCAGTGGCGATTGGCATCGCACTGGTATAACCACGATATCACCATTGATTGACCGGTTAGGATGTCGTAGCATGTGCGCGCATGCGCGTCATGAAAGTTGATTGGTCGTTGTGTAGCCTACCTACGTGTATTATGCAGAACTTTCTCGACTGAGCTGATCACTATCGGATGAACACACACAAATAACAGTGTATGATCAAGTGAATTATTTCTTGATCTCACGTTGTGCAGGCATCAACTGACAGGACGAGAGGGATAGACATAGAAATACGAGATGTTCTATATCTTCCCACGTCGATAAATACACGAACCCGACTATCGTGACACGATGTCCATTCAGATGAGTCTACCTTATACAAGAGGCAGATAAGAGAGTTCAAGTTATAAAAACAACAGCTCATTTGAAAGAAAAACGATGCGCACATCCAGTGCCCTATAGAATAACTAAATGGGGCAAGGCATCAAAACGCACCCGGAAGTGCGAGAACAAGGTGAGCAAACCCATCACGCTCGCGTTTAGGTAGCTCGGCAGGGGCACTGACTCGTCTGGCGCGACGCTCGTCGTCATCCACACCGTAACCACCCACGCCATCAGCAGACGGGAACCCAGACACACGTCGTTTCAGTTTCGACATCATGTCACGGCCGGTGAGCGCACGCGAATTGAGGGCGCTGAGATTAACCGCGGTGAGTGTGCCCGACGACGAATTGGAGGTCCCCGGGATCATTGTGGTGGTAACTAGCAGCCCTGGGCCAGAAAGAGATGGTACGGCATGGGTCTTGGGTAGGGGTTCAAAGAGTTCTCTCGATCTTGGAATCGGGGGCGTGATTTCAGCCTCGAGTTCCGGCTCGCCATCTGTTTCCTCACCGGACCCAACATAATGCTGCAAAACACCCCTAGCGGCCTTCATGCGGGGAGGGAAACGCAGGAACGTAGGCAGGGGAATGGGGGGGCGATGATACTCGTCCTTGGCGGTGGTGGCGGTCGCAGGGTGTCCATGGGAACTCAGGTGTGCCGTAATCTGTTCCAGAGAAGGGGGACGCACGCTGGCACTCTTCAGTTGGCGATATTGTACCTGCTCAACCCATGGTTTGACAGAAGAGGGCTGGACTGGCAAAGACTCGAATAACGCCAGTGGGGAATTGAGGCCTGGCGAGGGTAAGGTATAATGGAGGATAGCCGGAGACTCGGGGGGCGTTTTTGGGAGTGCCGTAGCCGTTGGGGAGGGAGGAGCGTTGACCTTGGACAAAAATAGAGCGCGACGTTCCACTAGAAGGGGGTTAGCGCAAGACAGGAAATAAAGACTGAGGAGCTCACTCTGCTTGCTCTTGTGGGCTTTCATCGCAAGTTCCTTTCGCATGTTGGGCCCCTTCTTCGTGGCCACATTCTTCTCTCTCGTGGACGCGAGAAGGGCTTCGAAGCAGGCTTGATCAAGACCCTTTCCGGCGGATGGAGTTTCCGTGGGCCGCAAGGGAGAAGGTTGTCTATGAAAGCGGGGAGAAAAGACGGGAGGAGGACTAAGGAAAGAAGATCTGTATTCATCTTCCTGAGTGGGGAGAAAGGGGGGTTGTGCATCTAAAGGAGAGTGCAAGTGAACGGGAGGGTCATCCGCAAGGGAGATAGATATGGAAGGAATGGACAGGTTGGGGAGAGCCATAGATGAAGATGAATACGGGAGGGACAGTAGGGGGCTTAATTCATAAGAGATGCGTGCGGCGGCCAGCACCAGTTTGAGCAGAGCACAGAGGCTTTGGACACCCAGGCAGTTTACACGTCGAGGGGGTACAAGAGTGATGTGGCCAATGTGGGACCAGCTACAACTACGATTTCTTCCCTGGAAACCATCACCCTCGCCTTTAAACAACACCGTCGTATTCTTCCGAATTGCCCCCAGCGGGCCTTTACGTGTCAAGCTTCTCGACCTGCGCCGCCTCCGCTAATTTCTCCACAAATAACTTCCTCGCCTCTGCCCAAACACGTGCATGCTCTCTATCCGGAAATTCCAACAGAGAGGGGAGAAGGTCAGCACTGAATTGCTCTGACGCCTCCCTCGGAAGTAGAGTAGGGAGGTGGTCGATAGAGATAACGTCCAAAGGTGGGTTCCCGGGACTGTTGGTAACCATGCATCAGCTTCGGTGCGAAGTGACCGAGGAGCTCTTGTCCACTCACCCGACGGCTACAGCGACTGTCGGCTCGGAGAAAGTCGTGTTCACGGAATATATGGGAATGGGGTTGTTCGGATTCGTCGTATCACAACTGACGTCCACGACCACCCTTAGTTGTCGAGTGTTCCCCACGGAATCGATTTGTTCCTCGGTCAAGAATGAGGGGATGCGGGTCGTGAGGTAGATACAGTTGACAAAAATGTCAACATCGAGTATCTCCTGGAAGGGCCCGCCCTTCGCGGTTTCATCCAAGTCCCATTTCACAATGTTGTCTCTATGCAAGCCAAATTAAGCCACGTCAGACCGAATAGCATGGACGCACTCATCGAGCCCGATTTTCCTGAAAAAGTCAACGGCGCCACGTCCGCAGCGCCCCAGGGCACCGATAATAAGGGCTTTGACGTTGGCTTCTCTCCCTCCGAGCTTCGCCTTCACATCGGCTACCATTGCCCTTTCATTAGGATATGGCTCTAAGCGGCCAAGATTTTCCCCGTTCCTCTGTGCGGCGCACGCCAACGCTCCGGCCGCGGCTCCAGCGAAACCCGCATGGAAACCGAACGCCGCAATGCGCCTGCCATTCACGTCATTCAAAAATTCTAGGTCGTATAGAGTTCCACCTCCACGGAAAAAGCGAGCCAGAACTGATGACCAGCCTGCTTGCTGTTTGTAGCAATGTGCGAACTGCACATGCGTATGGGAAAGGGGAGCATCAGAGACAGGTAGCTCCTTCAATCCAATGATGGGTATTTTAGTCGGGGCACTGGGCCAAGAGTCGTTCTCGACGAGCTCGCATCCGACTCTGATCACCTGAGTTAATACGGTTCGCGAAGGGTCAATCTGAGCGAGCATACGCTTGATATTCTGAGTCGTCGAAGATCCTCTGCTGGTCGCGCTCTACGTAAATCTTGAAACCCGCTTCAATGAGCTTGCGGGCCGTGGTGGGGGTGAGAGCTGCACGACGCTCGAATGGCTTCTTCTCACAGCGCAGCCAGAAGCACTTGTCCGACATGATGAACAGTCGAAGCTGGTGCTACAGAAAAAAATTGTGCGACCGAATCGCGATAGCACTGTTTATGTAATCGATACCTGCGGGTTTGAGCACCCGGCCCGATCCCGTCTTGCTCAGGAGCGAGTGCACTTTCAATCAATGCCTGACCCTCCTTCCTTCTCTTCATTCCCACCCTCCTTTGATTCTCTTCCAGACATTGGAGATATCTCTAGGAAAGGTACAGTGACCACAGCCTCTGGTGCACATGCAGCGCGACAGCGAGATTCCAAAGACGATCGCAAGAGGAAGAAACGTGACAGACGCGAGAGAAGCTTTAATCTGGGTCGGATCCCTACTAGTGAACGTGGAAGTGGAGGTCGGGGTTCGCAAGACCACGGTCAAGTCTTTCATGATGATGAAAGAATAAAGGCCGAGGAGGACTCTGCACGTAGAGCAGGACATCAAGATGATTCGCAACTCGTCTTCTTCTCGGATAAGAAGGGTGACCCATACAATGTACAATACGGTGGGATATACTCCAGAGATATACCGAAATATCACTTGGCTGGATGTGGGTAGTGTTTGTGCGTCATTTCATGTTGTTAATAATGCGGAAGACGGCAGGAAAGTCCTCGGGCTGACATCAACTTGGACAATTGTACGTCGTGGTAACCGAACCGTAGAAGTTGTAGTCGGTGGACGCCAAAAGGTATGCTATAGCGCCCTTTATATACTGTTTTATGTGCTAGAATGGCAATTAGCTTCTAGGTATTAGTGATGCTGTTTCGCGAAATCTGCTCGAGGCTACTCCTAGGCGTCGGCTTGTAGCATCAGCAGAGGCAAGTCGCAAGTACCAGGAGATGGACGGCTTCATTCGCCTTCCTTCTCGTAGGGCGCGTCTTGTCGAACCGAAAGACTATAGGTCTATCCTCCCTTCAAAGGATCATGGCTCTGAAAGCGATTCTTCGTCGGCGTCGGCGGTGTCAGACAGCGACGTTGATGATGACCATGACAAGACAGTATTCTCTTCGAATCACGAGAAGATAAGATTTCTCGAGGAGCAGCTCTCAGTAGATCCATCCTCTGTGTCAACGTGGCTCTCCCTTCTTTCGCTCTCATTATCCCAGGTGCCCGCTGCATCGAAGAATTCTTCGAAAGTCCGTTCCGAAATCACGCTCTCTATCCTCGGTCGTGCTCTACCAAGCCTTCCGGAAGGCTCTTCAACCCGCATCCGACTCCTGTATCTTCATGCAGGAGAAGAACTATGGACAAGTGAGAAGTTGGGGCAAGAGTGGGAAAAGGCATTGACTGCAGGAGACTTTAATATTTTCTTTGCATGGCTCGATTGGCGAATTCGAGACGGATCTCGTGGAGTAGATGAAATACTCGAAGCGGCCACTCGAATACTTGTTTCTGCGACGAACGAGTTGGAAAGACTGAGAGTCTTTTGGCGATTGACCTGCGTGTTACGCCAAGCAGGTATGTCTGATTTTACTCGGTATGTTCGTGAGATTGCTGATGCTTTTTTCAGGGTTTATCGAACGGTCCATGGCATTGTTCCAAGCGCAAGCAGACATGTATTTCCAACCGCCATATCCACCATATACTTATACTTACGTTAAATGCTCTCGCAGCGCAGGTTTTAATAACCCACTAGCAATCAGCCAACTCCCATTTGAAGAACAGATGAGTAATCTCGAGGAGTATTGGGATTTAGAGGCTCCACGAATAGGCGAACGCGGATCAACAGGTTGGGCGGAATGGTACATTGCGGGTAAGCCAGAGCGGATGCCAAGACGCGCGCTGGCTAGTACAAGTTCAACTCCTCTGGTTGATTCTGCTTCACTTCTGGATCCATATCAGCGCTGGGCACAAACGGAAATGCAGGCAGATGAACAGATGAGACCACCGCTTCGGTCGACTGACCCCGATGCCGAATTGGACCCATATGCAACAATCTTGTTCTCGGACATTCGACTATTCCTCTCCGAACTCACCTCAAAACGCTCGAAGGGCTCGTTTCGGCTCATGTGGTTGTCCCATCTGGGTCTCTATGTCCCTGGTCTGGAGGCCTTGGGTGGAGCCGACGATGATGATCGTTGGACACAAGTCCGCTTGGTTTCAAAGCCATACATTGATGCAATCTTCCCATCCTCTTATGATACACAGAACTCCGCACCAGAGTCACATGCTGGAGTACTTGTCGGCAGAGAGAAACAGTACATGGACAGTTTTGGGCCGATCAAAAACTGGAGCCATCGGTGTATTGGTCCACTTGAAGTTTCGGAGTTTCGTAACGGCAAAGCGTGGTGGGCTATGTGGACAAAAGGAGACATCGCTGGGGTTGACGTTGAATTTGTGAGGACAGTGTTTGACCAATGTCGTATGGGAGATGATGACGTGGAGTGGGACTTACTGACGTTGGCTTTCGAGGCTGCGGTCGATGTGAAAAGGTACGTGTGTTCAGATCACCAGCCAATCTCGACTCACCGTATATACTCAGTGCTTTGAAGAAATCACGCCGTTTCCTTGCATCGGTACCAGAGTCTCTCCCTCATTGGGCAGCTCATGCGAGACTAGAGCGTCAAAGAGGGCGCCTTGATGAAGCACGCAAGGTGTATCAGACTGTGCTCTCCTCGCCAGCATCTACTAGAAGTAGGCTCAGTGCGGGACCACTCTGGTGGGACTGGGCCGAAATGGAGTGGTTGACTAATGACTCGGACGCCGCTACAAGAGTTGTACTTCGGGCCGCTGAGGTGGAGGGCCTTGGGATGGCTATCCTACGAGGCAGGCGTGCCCTTGAGGCTACGGCTCAGGAGATTCCCGAAACCTTGTGGAAAGTACGTGAGGCATGGACACGACTGGGTGTCTTACTGGAGCTGTTGACAGGCAATTCATTGCCGTCATTTCTGACTGTGCCTCTCGAGACCGGGTCCGTGGTCCAGGAGAGCATAGCAGTCGCATCATTAGGGATGCTCTATCACCACATCTCTACTTTGAAGAGTCCAACACGTCCTGCTGTGCTTCGTGAGCGGTTGGAGAAAGCAGTAGAACTATTCCCTAACAACACCATCCTATTGGGCATGTTCCTGGAGATGCAAAAGGGTCAAGGGCTTTGGGGCCGCGTCCGGGAATTGGGAGATGTCAACATCTCCTGTGACATGGCCTACGAAAAGGGTATTTCCAGGCGCGCTGTCGAGATTTGGTTGGGTGGGTGGGAGAAGGGTCGATGGTTCTGGGAGGTTGAGCGGATCCGAGGGAGTTTGACGGCGGCCATTGCAAGTGAACGGTGCGTGTTCTCAGGTGTGATGCGAATTACTAATTCGAGACTTTTCTGTAACCAGCACACGAGGAAGCCCGGTTCTCTGGCGACTACTATTGGAGCTGGAGATACGGGCGGGTGAAATAGAGAGGGCAAAAAGTGTTCTATTACAAGCCATTGGAGAGTGTCCGCTGGTTAAAGGTACGTAGGCGTATTCTACATGGCAACGCTGATTGACTGGGCATACAATGAAGATATATACATGCAAGCGTTTGATCGCCTCCGCCCAGCTTTCTCTGCACATGAACTGAAGAGCTTATGGGAGACCATGGTCGAGAGGGGATTGCGGATACGGAAAGGGCTAGAGGAGGTTATTGAGGGGTGGGATGAGGAGAAAGCGCCGTACATGGAAGGTAAGGAACAAGATGGCGAGCTAGATGAGATTGAGTATGACGCGCGGGAGCTGGCGCGACTTAGGCCATACTGAGTCAAGGCTGCTTTTTGTTGACGTGACGGCGTGATGCATGTGATGTGTGACATGGAGATGGCCTCGCTCACACGCACTCTACACTGACAATACTCACCCACTCCCTCCTTTTTTCTTTAATCGCTCTCCTCTCCCTCAAGCAAGGAGACTCTCATAGTCTCTCCCGCATTCCTTTATACACCCTATGAATCGCATCCCCGCCCCCCCTATCACAGAAGAATGGCCAGATGCTGATTTCGACCTCCCTGAGGACGGACCTCTGCACGCCCTCGACTCCGAGTCGGATAAAGATGATGTCGAAGACTGGGACATTGAGATGGATCTAGGCGAAACAGGGAGGGCGACGGTTAGGACCGCCCTCCCCAGCCTCGCTGCTTCCTCTTCACGAATTTTCGCACTTCCACAACAGTCCATAACTATCCGCCCCCCATTACAACTTACACTTGACGAAGATGATGAAGAGGAAGAGGGTGTATCTACTATTAAAATTGACACCCTCCGTCCCAAGGTTGCCCCAACCCCTGTCGCCCCCGCCACAATCGACGAGGACTTCGAATCCGCATTTGCCCTCCCTTCGGATCTTACCAAACTATCTCTCCGACCCCTTTCGCATCAATCATCCAAGAATTCGCTTGAGTGGGGTGACAAGGATCAGACGTCATCCTCCCAGTCTTCGGACACTTATTCCACGTTGAGTTTCGATCACGGCTCTACCTCCTCTACCTCAACGTCTCTTCCGGAAACGGAAACGGAAGACGATGATGAGGATGAAGGAGAACTTGAAGGCCTGGTTATCCCATCTGCCCTCTTCGAGTCGGGCGCTGGTGGCAAGCAGCTCGCTAAAATCCTGGAGATGAAGAAAAAGGCACCAGTCGCAGCCACCATCCCGAACGTACCAACTACGGACCCAGAAGATGACATCGAAATCGGGCTTGTTATCGACGACGATGCAGACTTCAGCCCGAGTCGACTACGTCAGATTACCCAACACCTTCCGTTTAAACGCCAGTCTGGTTCAGGAGCTCGTACCACTGACGCATCCTCCCGCCCGCCAACCGTCAAGCCTACCACTAAAGCACGGACAGAGCGCACCAAATCCCCGGTTCACCCCCCGCCCGCCTCATCACGCCAACTTCAGAAGATCAGTCTATCCCCTTCACCTCCGCCACGTGCCCAGCCGACACGCGCTCATGCCCAACAAGCGTTGCTCTCTGCTCCTGCCACAAGCAGCACTTCTTTCCTCACGGCAAAATCCGGCAGTTTACGAGGTCAGAAATCCCATTCGGGTCTAAAGCCTTTGTCCCCGCCTCCTTCGCACAAGCGTCTCACCCGCAAGGCCTCGCTATCTTCGTTGCTGGAAATCAACCATTCGCAGGTTTCTGGCGCTGAGCCTAATCCATCTTTTGCACCACCCCCTGTACCCTCGTCTCATTGTCCTCGGTATGACGCGCCGACCGCGTCTTCACGTGCGAAAAAGCACACGAGTTCCACGAGCAGAATTCGAACGATGGATTATAATGTACCACCCACACGTCCGTCTACTCCGTCTTCAAACCCCGCTGCACTACGGTTAACAATGCCGACGTCGTCCTCTCGTCTAAAAGTGCGAGCCCCAATTTCGTCCGTCTTTCCGCCTTCATCTTCTGCTACACCTCGCGCTACTTCTCCCATTCCCCCACGGCCCCCATCTTCACTCAGTCTGCGTTCGCGATCTGGAACCGGTAGCTCAAGCGCATCTACGTCTGCCCCGAAAATACTCAAGAAGCCAAAGCGACAACGGCAATACGGCAATGGCACCGAGCTCGATGCAATTGATGATCTACCGACGGATCGAGATAAAGAAAGTCGATATCGCATCCAGCCCAAGGGATACGGAAATCGTGTCGCAGGGACGAGTCGGGAAAAGAGCATCGAGACCAAAGACTTTAGAAAGGGTACCCTTCGAAAGAAGTCTACTCGTTCTCTATCGACAAGCGGTTCAGGTATGTTTTCTGATCTGCTCCGAACGCATCCTGTCTGAGTCTACCAAGGCCCTGAAACACTTCCTCGTACGCTTAAGCGCACAGGAAGGATAGAACTTCCTCCAAAGTTGCCAGTTACCGATCGTTCCCCTCCACAACGGAAGGGCGCCTCTTCGTCAAATCACACACGGCGGAAGCCAACGTTGATTCGGAATCTAGGCGGTAACAATGCTCCTAAAAGTGTGTCATACTCGTTCATCACCTTTCGAGTTTCCACTGACAATGAACTTTAGCCGTTGGAGAGATGAGGTGGAACCCTTATACACTCCGATGGGAGGGAAATGATCAAGCGTTACGCGGGTTTGATGTGGCCATGGCACCAAGTCGACCAGCGCTTATAACACATTTAACGGGATCGTCTATAGGATCCCCTGTTGGCTCCTTTGCATCTGGTGCACGGAGAGTCGGGAACATGATATTTGATCCCGGCCGCATGTGCTGGATATCAACTCTTTCCGAGGAGCCGGACGTTTTCGCCGATCTAGACGATGACGAGGGGGACAGAAGTGCTTGGGAGGCCGAGGGCGGCACTATTCGCGCCCCTCCATCTCGTACTTCGTCGGGTCTCATCTCCGAAACCAGCAGTATCAGTGCAACCTCAAGCAGGATTGAGTCACCTGTGTCAACACGCAGCCGCGCGGAAAGTCAGTCAGACTCTGGAAGCGAGCGGGGCTCCCGTGCATCGATGGTCTGCGATGTAGATGACACATTTATGGACACCTGTATGCTTGCAGAAGAGCGGCATCGACACGAAATGCGCGGGTGGAAGGGCAAATATGATGGCCGACCGTCTGTCAACGGCCGCTCATACTTATATGAAATTCGCGCATTAGCAACTCGCAAGTATTGATCTGTCTATTTCAGACCAGGTGCTCACGCTTGTAATGACCATGATTTGGGGTATCGTATCTGCTCGTCTAATTCCCTTGGGTCTCGTATATATCATTTAACTTTTCTTAACAGCTGTTCTTTCGGACATCGTCATGTTTATCCCTTGATCATTCTATCCTGTTACTGTCATACCAGTCAAACCCCTCCCCTCTTCGTTTCTCTTGTCGTTTTGGCACGTATTTCAGTTTGGTTTTGACTCGACTCATGTCAACCCGTACAACACTCTTTAGTACTAATTCCCTCGCCATGTATGGTCTCAACATTAAATATGAAATCCATCCCTAAGCAGACATCTCGACCATTCCGCGCCCCTTGTTCGACACCAAACTGCTCGCTTATCAGACCGATCCATGAGTAACATCAGCCAAGATGCGGGTCATGGCAAAATCACAGCACAGATCCATAGTAATCAAGTCGTTTTTCCTGTGCTGGCCTACACATACCCGCTCAAGCTTTTATCCCCGCGGATGCAAGAAGAAGGCGTAGGCGTAGTTTACATGATGACGTATGGAGGGGGACTCGTCGGTGGGGATCACATATCCCTCTCCGTAAACATCGAACGTGATGTACGACTAGTGCTTCTCTCTCAGGTACGTCTCTCAAGGGCTTGATCGCTTGATTCGCTCCTGGACGATAATTGAGAAAAGCATACAAACGCTTCGTCACGGGACAGGGATCTACAAAAGTGTTCAAAACCAGATCGGGCGGCAGAGCCGCTGTCCGCTATGCACCCAGCACACCAAACGACCCGACGACGATGCAGCGCCTGGACGTGTCCATCGACGCCGGCGGGGCACTCTTCCTGCTCCCGGATCCAGTCACCTGCTTCCGCGATGCCGCATACCACCAAGTCCAGACGTTTCGCCTCGCGCGCGGCGCGTCCGCGGTGTTACTCGACTGGTACACGTCCGGCCGCCGTGCACGCGGGGAAGAATGGGCATTCGCAAAATATTATAGCGTCAACGAGGTGTTTGTCGGCGGCGTGCGCACTGCGCGCGATGTCGTGCTCTTAGATGGCGCGCCCCATGGTGGCGGTGGTGATGTCGGTGTGGATCGGCAGGGACAGTTGACCCTGCCGCGGCGTGAGCTCGCGGATAGGATGAGGCCGTACGCGTGCTACGCGACGGTGTTGTTATATGGGCCGCTGGTGCAAGGCGTGGTACGGGAGCTCACGGAGCGAACTCAAAAGATCAGCGTGTTTCGGGTTAGAGAGCCGCTGGATGTGCTGTGGTCGATGAGTGGAGTGGGTGGAGATGCTGGGGGCCGAGTGGTGCGGGTTGCAGGGAAGGAGACGGAGGATGTGAAGAAGTGGCTTTGTGGTGCACTGCGGGGATTGATTGACGTCATCGGCAATGAGGTATATAGCAAGGCATTCGTTTAGAGACCCCATCGGTTAGATAACGGCAATGTCTTCAGCACAGACAACCATCACTGATACATCTCAGACGACTATCACTCCTCATAATCAACAGCCATTCGTCACTCGCACTTATCCCTCACAGTTAGAGCTCGATGGTATCATCAGGCGCTCATCCTTGGCACAGAATGCCTGGGCTCGCGTCTCGTTGAAGGATCGCCTCGCGATCGGCACAAAGTTTGTGGTATCGTATCCCGTTCTTGACATCATATCAGCTGCCAAACCGAGATCACTGCTAGGATGAGTTCCAGAAGATGAGTGACGAAATGCCGCTCGAGCTCACTATGCAGATGGGGCGGCACGTACTCACTCAATGCCCTATTGCTCCGAGACCTGCTGACTGGTGTTAACATGCAGGCCAGTATCGCAGATCGCCGGGGAAATACGCGGCACTGTTGAACGTGCCAAGTACATGCTCTCAATTGCGGAGTCCTCCCTTACGGATGTCAGCCTTCATGACACCGATAAGCCAGGGTTCCGTCGTTTCATCCGTCGTACACCCCTAGGCGTTGTCTTTGTCATTGCCCCCTGGAAGTGAGTGACATCATCAAGGCCTTCATGGACGAGTCATCACCATATGTCAGTTACCCGTATCTCACATCGATCAACTCGGTTTTGCCGGCAATCATTGCAGGCAACTCAGTGCTGTTGAAACCGTCACCCCAGACTCCTCTTACCGCGGAGCGCTTGGCTCTGGCTCTGGATCGCGCGGGACTTCCCGAAAACGTTTTTAAGGTCTTGCATTTATCACCACTACTTGCCACCTTCGTCGTCCAACACCCTGTAGTGAGCTTTGTGTCGTTTACTGGAAGTGTCGCGGGGGGACGTTCAGTAGAAAAGGCGGCGGCGGAGGCCATAGGAATTAAGGGCGTTGCTCTTGAGGTAAAGTTCACTATTTTCCATGCGGACCGTCACTGCATAAATGTCGTCCGAAGTTAGGTGGGAAGGATCCGGCTTATGTTAGACACGACGCAGACCCAGCTTATACGGCAGCTGAATTGGTGGATGGTGAGGAACATTTAATGGTTTCACTCGCAGCTGCCTCCTCACCTGTTTTCCAGGTGCATTCTTCAACTCTGGCCAGAGTTGCTGTTCGGTCGAGGTAGGGGCTGTCGGACCTTAAGATTCGCACAATATCTTGACTGGCCCAAACAGCGTATTTATGTACACGAGTCGGTGTACGATTCATTTGTTAGTAAGTTTGTAGATATAGCCAAGGTGAGTCTGATGGTCGGGTTGCCCACCACGGATGTAATTTCCATGTCCCCCAGACTTATAAGCTCGGAGATCCCACGAAGTCGGAGACAAATCTGGGACCTGTAGTTAATCTTGAACACGCACAACGTATCCGCAAGCAGGTACATGACGCCGGTCAGTATCAATGCCTGAGCGGTGGCTATCTACTTACCATTGCAAAACCTGTCACAGTTGAGGCTGGAGCCAAAGCGTTGATCCCCAAAGAGCTGTTCGTGACGCCAGAGATGTATGATTTGTTCATCTGGCAATGATGCATATGTAATCAAGGATTGTCAGTGGTAACTTGGAAGGGACTGCATACGTTCCTCCGCAGGTACTTGTTGACGTCAATCATGGTGAGTCTATGAACTCGCGACCGCTCGTCATGTCGCGCTGATGCATGACATATAGCAATGGATGTGATGCTTGTTCGTGACAGCTGCCGGCGAAGGTCCAATACAGACTGACAAAGTTCATTAGATAGAATCATTTGGACCCGTTGTCGGGATCCAGAAGGTAAGCACTCTTGTTATCGCATTTTTGGAATTAACTTTCGTGTGTTAGGTTTCAAGCGATGAAGAGGCTATCCGACTCATGAACGACTCTCCTTATGGTCTGACAGCCTCCGTATGGACCAACACAGAAAAGAATGCTGAATCTCAAGACGCTTTTTTGAAGCTGGCGGAGGAACTCGAGACTGGGACGGTATTCCTCAACCGGTGAGTAGAATCCTATGCTGTCTGAAAAGACGACTGATGGGATCCACGTAGGTGCGACTATTTGGACCCGGCACTCGCTTGGACCGGAGTGAAGAACAGTGGGCGTGGTGTAAGTTTGAGTAAATTCGGTGAGTACTTGACATAAACGGGTATTCTATATCCGACTTAATGCCATCGACAACAGGTTATGATCAGCTCACGCGGGCCAAATCAGTGCATATGAAAATTCATGCCTCATGAAGAACCTACTCGTGCCGGTCAACAACATGAGAAATAACATATCTCCGGACAGATGCATAACAAGTCTATACGTTTGATGATCCGAGGAAGTGATAAGAGAACACCTAAAAAAGCGCTCGATCAGCATTTCATACAGACTACTGGGTAAGGCAGAAGATTGAAGGGAATCAGGACCCTCTAGCGTAAATGAGGGCCAGCAATAAAAGTCACCATCGCAAATATGCACTCTGTCTGGTGCACAGCAGAGAAAGCTCATCCGGAAGAGAAGAAAAAAAAGAAACACTCACGTTCACGTTCACGTTGAGTCTGTCGCGCTAACGTTGAATTGAGACATCTGATTACATAAGCTCTTCCACGTGAGAGTGAGTTCGCCCACGTCGCGCGATGGATCGAGACACGGAGACAGACGTCCCCGCGCCAAGACCAGCACTCATTCTCAGGCCGTCGAGTCGGGAATAATCTCGTCAGCTTGACAAATTTCTCTGTGGTTCGCTCCGTTTCTGGGAATGGCGGGGGACAAAAACCTCTTGCTTCTTGTTTCTTCATGTACGCGAATGTGTACGCGAATGCCATAATGGCTGTCATCTCACACCACAGGTCGAGCCTGAAAATAAAACTGCTTCTGGTTCTCGCCTGTCGTGTATAAAGTCAATGGGAATGCATTCTTTAACTCTTCGCTTGAGTCGCCATGACCCCCCTAGCCCACGAGAGTAATGAACCTTCCAATGGCAACAAGGTCGAGCATCCTATCATCACAGTGCAAATCCAAGACGTGCCACAACTCACACCTAGTCTCTATCGTCCCGAGGTCGACACTTCAGCGATCGACCCACGCAAGTTGAAACGCAAAGTAGATTTTCGACTTTTGCCATGGCTGACTCTGCTTTACCTCATGAACTATCTCGACAGAGGTAGTATAGGGAACGCACGCGTGTGTACACTGCGTGTTCACACTTCTTGCATTTCCTCATGCACTCTTCATCCCCCTATAGCTGTATAACATGCAAAAGGGTCTTCGCCTCACAGATAAGCAATATCTTATGGCACTCACAACATTTTTCTTTCCCTATGCTCTGTTAGAGGTGAGGTGCATCTCGTCCGACTTATAGATATACAGACCAGTTCAATAGGTCCCAAGCAATCTCGCTTTGAAACATTTGCGTCCGTCTCGATGGATTCCCTTTATCGTTTTTGTTTGGGGAATTGCAATGGTAGGCCGCCACGCCAAGTCCGGGTCAGCTTGCTGTCCTCATACCGTACGATTTTGAACTATTGAGACGTGTCATGGCTTCGCCCGGCACTACCGTGATCTGATTGGTACGTCCTTATCTACTCAGCCTCACCGGTGCCTGTTGACGAAGTTACAGGCCTCCGGTTTTTGTTGGGCTTCGCCGAGGCAGGTCTATTTCCGGGAATTGTATTCTACTTATCGTGGTGAGTTTGCCGCACAGAAACCGCGTGCCACTTGCCAAAAATAAGGTTCTTCTGACGTTTTCGCCCTAATCAGCTGGTACAAGCGCTCGGAGCTTGGTTCCCGCATTGCAATATTTTTCTCGGCTGCCACAATTGCAGGCGCGTTCAGTGTGTATATTACTTCAGGCCATGGGGCGCTTACTTACTACTCCAAACAACGACGTTGATCAGGTGGTTTTCTCGCCGCGGCTATCCATAACATGGACGGCATCGGCGGACAGCCTGGGTGGGCATGGATTTTCATCCTTGAAGGACTTTTTACCGTTATCCTTGCCTGTGTTTCCCCCTGGGTTCTTCAAGATTTTCCCGAGTCGGCCACATTTCTGTCAGAAGCCGAGCGTATGTTCACCACACCTACACTTCACATGAGTGTCATCATGCTGATGGCTGACATATACATAGGGGTCCACATCATCCGCGAATTGAAAGAGGATATGCGATTCAGTGCTGACGAGGAGAAGTTCGAGCTCAAGTACTTGCGGCAGTGCCTAACAGACTGGAAAACATATGTAACACGTGGGTCCCCCTCTCCTCAACTTAGATCTGTCATTGTGATGACCTATGACCTTATCCGCAGTTGGAATGTTTATGGGAACGTAGGTGTAATTCCGTACAGGTAGTCGGCGTATGCCATATTTTAAGTTATTCAAAGCGGTGGACCTTTATTCGCGTTCTCACTATTCACGCCAACAATAATCAACCAGGTGAATAGGGCTTTGCAGCAGTAAACAGGCCTGGCTTATCATTCGAGCACAGTTGGGATTCAGGGCGACGGCGGCCAATCTCCTGTCGGTGCCAGTATATGTATTTGCTTGTCTGGTTACCTTGTCCACTGCGATCTTGGGAGATCGGCTTGGCCACAGGGGATACAGGGGATATATAAACTTGTAAGTCGTCCCCTACCTTGACATCGGTTTTCTTGCCGGCTTATCAAAATGACAGGTCGTGTTTTGGAGCGGCTTTCGTGGGGTATATGATCCTAATTGTGTCTCGCGATACGGCGCTGTCATATTGTGCTATTTATTTGGCCGCAGCGTGAGTCTTCAAGGAATACATTATCTCCCCTTGTATTCTGATGAACGTTATTGCAGTTCGTTATTTCCCATAATCCGTACGTAACGTAACCACAAATTCCTACGCTCTGAGAGTGTGATTTTCATACTGGGATTCATGAGCAGCGAACATGTCGTGAGCAGTCATCTTCCCTTAGAATAGTAAAGCCTCCGAGTCTCATGCGTCATTATAGGGCTTGGGTTTCAAGCAATGTAGAAGGTTCATACAAGCGCAGTGCTGCATTAGCCATGGGTATTTCATTGTGAGGATCTTCTTTATCGATCTGTGATTTATGCAACAAATGGACGTCTAATCTAGTGGAAATCTGAACGGCGCCGTAACATCCAATGTTGTATGTGCTTTCGGCTTAAGAACAAATACAGCGCGACGACTGACCTATCGCCTACGTAGTACCGTGAACGGGATACACCGTGGTATAGTCTTGGCCATGGGATTGTGCTCATGTACATTGCCATTGGCTGGCTATGCTCACTCACATATACCATTCTCCTAAGACAAGAGAACAGAGCACGAGATCGAGGTGAACGGGATGAGGTGATTGACGGCATCAAAAATAAGTCCGCCAACATCGACAATGGGCAATACGGTAGTGTGGCTGAAGCGCGCGGGGAGAAAGGCGATATGTGGAGCGGGTTTAGATATACTGTCTGAACTCTGGATGTTCATTATGCGCCCTCTGGTGGATCTAACAGCGCTATATCGTATAGAATTTCGGAGAGGTTCAAATTTTACAAGTACACGCGTAAATTGTATCATGCAGGAACCGTCTACTGTTGTGAACGGCAAGATAGTCCTGTCTTCCAACTCGACACTGGGTCCGTATTCCGGGTCGCCTAGACCCGAGTGAAGAAGAGTGGGTGTGGTGTACTACGTCTGAAAAACCATCGATCAGTGATCCAGAATACAACGGGTAAAGCAGACGATTGAGGAAGGAATCAGGGCCCTCTAGCGTATAATGAAGGCCAGCAATGAGAGTCACCATCGTGAACATGCACTCAGTCTGGTGCACAGCAGAGAAAACTCATCCGGAAGGGAGAGAGAAAGGGAGAACTTGAACACTCACATTCACATTCTGAGGCTGGTGCTGACTCGGAACTGAAACTGAACTGAAACCCGCCCGTGTCATCGGGTTACATAAGCTGACATAAGCTGTCTCATGCGACAACGACTCCCTCCGAGGAAATAGAAGTTACCTTCAAAGTTGCTGGTTCCACTTCCTACTTGCCGCGTGTAAAGCCAATAAAATGTGTTTTTCAACTCTTCTCTCGAGCAGCCATGGCAAACCACGTAGTCCTGGAAAGAAGTGAATTTGCCAGTGGCGGCAAGCCCGTCACTGGGACGGCTCAAGTTGGACTCCAAGACGTGCCGCCACCCATAACTGATCTCTATCGCCCAGAAGTAGATATTTCAGCCATCAACAACTACAAGTTGAAACGCAAGATAGATATTCAACTTTTGCCATGGCTAACTCTGCTTTACCTCATGAACTTTCTCGACAGAGGCAGTATAGGGAATGCGCGCGTATGGCTCTGCATACCCACACTTCTTGCGTTTTCTCATGCACTTTCCATCCCCCATAGCTGTATAACATGCAAAAGAGTCTCCACGTCACGGATAAACAATTCCTTTTGCTGCTCACGATTTTTTTCTTTCCCTATGCTCTGTTTGAGGTGAGGTGCTTCTTCTCCGACCTAAAAATATACATACTAGTTTAATAGGTCCCGAGTAATCTCGCCCTAAAATATCTGCGCCCGTCTCGATGGATTCCCTTTATAGTATTTGTGTGGGGAATTGTAATGGTAGGCCATTGTTCCACGTCCGCTTCCTTTGCTTATCCTGTATAACGTGGAACTCTTGAGACATTTCACGGCTTCGCCCGTAATTATGGAGATCTGGTTGGTATGTCCTTACCTATTCAGACTTGGTAATGTATGTTGACGAAGATGCAGGCCTCCGATTTTTGTTGGGCTTGGCCGAGGCTGGTCTGTTTCCAGGGATCATATTTTACTTATCATGGTGAGTTTTCCATACGGCAAGTCCACGCCACTTGCCAACGATAAGGAACTTCTGGCGTTGGCGCCCTAATCAGCTGGTACAAGCGCTCGGAGCTTGGTTCCCGCATCGCAGTGATTTTCTCAGCTGCCACAATTGCGGGCGCGTTCAGTGTGTACATCACTTTAGGCCCTAGAAAGCCTACTGACTACTCCAAACAACCGCGTCGGTCAGGTGGTTTCCTCGCTGCGGCTATCCATAACATGGACGGCATCGGCGGACGGCCTGGGTGGGCATGGATTTTCATCCTTGAAGGACTTTTTACCATTCTCCTCGCCTGTGTTTCCCCCTGGGTTATTCAAGACTTTCCAGAGTCAGCCACATTTCTGTCAGAAGCCGAACGTATGTGCAGAACACACCACCTTTTCGCATGAACGCTTGCTGGGTTGCTGAAATCTACGTAGGTGTATACACCATCCGCGAATTGAAAGAGGATATGCGATTCAGTGCTGACGAGGAGAAGTTCGAGCTCAAGTACTTGCGGCAGTGCCTCACAGACTGGAAAACATATGTAGCACGTGAGTCTCGTCTCCCAACGAAGATCCCACATCGTGATGACCTCATCCTCAGTTGGAATATGTACGGGAACGTAAGTGTCGTTCCGTACTGGTAGTTGGCACATGTTATAATCTAAGTCATTGAAAGCGGTGGCCCCATATTCGCATTCTCATTATTCACGCCAACAATCATCAATGAGGTGATTAGGGTCTTGAAGCAGTAAACAGGCTTGCTTACCTTTTGAACTTAGTTAGGATTCAGGGCAACGGCGGCCAATCTCATGTCGGTGCCAGTATATGTATTTGCATGCCTAGTTACCCTCGCCTTTGCGGTCTTAGGAGATCGGCTTGGCCACAGAGGATACAGAGGATACATCAACCTGTTAGTCGTCCCCCATCTCGACATTGCTATTCGGAACATTAACTTTTCCGGCTTACCATAATCCAGGACCCTTTTGGGAACGGCTTTCGTAGCGTATATGATTCTGATTGTATCTCGCAGTGCAGCACTGTCATATTTTGCCATCTACTTGGCTGCAGCGTAAGTCTTCAACGAATACACTGCTCATACACACTTTCCCCTTGTTTTTTTGACAAACCTTTCTGCAGTTCATTGTTTCCTATTATCCGTATGTAACCACACAAACTATCTCTACACCCCCTGAGAGTGATCCTTATACCGAAATTCACGAGCAGCGAACAACTCGTAGGCGGCCCTCTTTCCTCGGAAGGGTAAAGCCTCATATGCCACTGCAGGGCTTGGATTTCGAGCAATGTAGAAGGTTCGTACAAGCGCGGTGCCACGCTAGCCTTGGTCATTTCATTGTGGGTACCTTCCTCTTAATCTGTAATATTACGCAACCAAATGAACATCCAACCCAGTGGAAACCTGAACGGCGCTGTAACATCCAATGTCGTATGTACATTCGACTCACAAATGCAGCGCACGATTAACCTGCCGCCTGTGTAGTACCGCGAACGGGATACACCGTGGTATACCGTTGGCCATGGGATTGTACTCATGTACATTGCCATCGGCTGGCTGAGCTCTCTCACATATACCATTCTCCTGAGACAAGAGAACAAAGCGCGAGACCGAGGTGAACGGGACGAGGTGATTGAGGGCTTTGAAAATAAGTCAGCCAAAGGCCAAAACGGGCGATACGGTAGTGTGGCTGAAGTACGCAGGGAGAAAGGTGATATGTGGAGCGGGTTCAGATATACTGTCTGACCTTTCATTATCATTATGCACCCTTTGGCAGCTATATAGAATTGTACCCGTAGCGAAATCAGCAGTGGTGTTGTGAGAACGAGAGGTACGAATAAATTGCCGTTCTATAAAGTACACGTGTAAACTGTATCGTGCACCAATCCACAGAACCGTCTACGGCTATGAGCGGTTAGATAGTCCTGTTTTCTAATCCCGAAGATGCAACCCCAGGTGCTGGTGTTGGTGACGGCTCGGGATCAACAGGGGTCTCGAATGGTGAGGGAGCACTGCGCTCTGAGCCCCGATTGTCATCAAGCCACTTGTCCATGTCATCAGTACGACCTACGAAAGGACGCTTGCCGAAGAGGTCGATCATGTCCTCGCTTTAAGGGCTTATGAGCAACGAGGAGAAAATAAAAGAATAGGTCGGTGACCTTACCGGGTGATAACCTCTTTCTCAAGCAAAAGCTTGGCAACTTTCTCGACATCTTCACGATGTTCAGTCAACAACTCCGTTGTCCTGGCATGTGCGTTACTTGTTCATAAACATCATTAGTCAACGCGGAATCCTAATAAGTCACTGCCCGGACTTACGTGATCATCTTCCGCACCTCGAAGTCGAGCATTTCGGCAGTTTTCTCGCTGAACGGTTTTGTCCAGCTCTCGCGCGCGCCTTCACGGCCACCATAGCTGACAGGGCCGATAATTGTGTTCATGCCATAATTGGCGCAAGCCTCGAACGCCATGCGAGTGATTTTCTGAAGGTCGTCCTGTGCACCGGTAGTGATGTTCTCCGCACCAAAGAAAATCTCTTCTGAGACTCGTCCACCAAGTGTCATACAGATACGATCCAACATCTGAGGTGTCGATAAGAGGTAGCGGTCGGGTGGTAAATACTGTGCGGAAAATCAGTCATTCGAGGAGCCCGAGGTCAGAGGTTTTTACCTGAGCGTAACCGAGTGCCCCGACACCTCTTGGAATGATGCTGACCTTGAGGAGAGGGTCTGCATGCTCCAAAAACCACCCACAAACGGCATGTCCAGCTTCGTGATACGCAACGGTCTTCTTCTCATCGGGGCTGAGAACACGAGATTTGCGCTCCAGACCAGCAATCACTCGTTCGATTGCGCTTTCAAAGTCTCGCTCCTCAACGAACTCTGAGCCATGACGCGCGGCATGCAGAGCCGCCTCGTTGCACACATTCGCAATGTCTGCACCCGAAAAACCGGGGGTCAACACACCAAGTTTCTGCGCGAGTGATTCGAGTTCCGGAAGCTTCTCGGAGAGTCGCAATGGACCAAGGTGAACCTTGAAAATACCCTTGCGACCGGATACGTCTGGACGGTCAATAGTAATATGGCGATCAAAACGACCGGGGCGCAGCAACGCGGGATCCAGCACGTCGGGACGGTTAGTGCCGGCAAGGACGACAATATGCTCGCTTGTGCCAAAACCATCCATCTCGACAAGGAGTTGATTAAGGGTTGACTCGCGCTCGTCATTCCCGCCCAAACTACTATTCTTCCCGCGGGACTTGCCAATAGCGTCAATTTCGTCGATAAAGATGATGCACGGTGCGTGCTTCTTCGCAGATGCAAAAAGGTCGCGGACACGCGAAGAGCCAACGCCGACGAACATTTCGACGAACTCGGAGCCAGATACAGAGAGGAAGGGGACGCTAGCCTCGCCAGCAGTCGCCTTGGCGAGTAGAGTCTTGCCTGTACCCGGGGGACCAGAGAGGATGGCACCACGAGGAATCTTTGCTCCCAGTTTCTCGTACGTGTTTGGCTCCTTCAGGAACTTGACGAACTCCATGACTTCCTCCTTGGCTTCATCCATACCAGCAACATCCTTGAACTTGACACGGACGTCCGTGTCCTTGTTGAATAGACGTGCTCTACTTTTTCCGATGTTGAAAATACCACCAGGACCACCGCCTCCTGCCCCTCCTGCGCGACGGGACATATACAGTAAGAGTCCTGCAAAGAGGATGGTAGGGGCAAAGTTGAGGGCCGTGCCAAGGGCAGAAATCTCGTCATGGTAGGCGACAGGTATTCGCTCGTGAGAGGGAATTCCGAGTTCCTTCTGTGCCTCGTCCAGCTTGCGCTCGAAAGCTTCTACGGAACCTATTGAGAAGTAGTATTCTCCGCCGGACAAGGCCGCGGCGGGATACATCTGGCCAGTGGCATTCGAATGCAACTTGATGCGAACCTTCTGTCGATTGATGACGACAAGCTTATCCACAAGGCCTTTGTCAAGAAAAGCGGTCCTGAATTCCTGCCATGTGATTTCGCGCGATGAACTGGATCCACCACCTGTTATTGCAAAGTAAATGGCCGCGATGGAGGCAAAGAGGCCGAGTTGATTGAGGTTGAATCCACCACCAGGGCCCTGTGGTGGAGGATTGCGGTCACCACCGTTGGAACCGTGTTTCTCTGAGGACTGCCTCTGCTGTTGTTTTTGCTGTTGATGATACCGCTTGAAGAAGCCCTCGAGGCTGCTGAGGTCTGACTTCTTCGGAGCTCGTCCGTCGCGCGGTACATCCCCTGATGGCTTGTTGTCGGCCTTCGGCTGCTGTGATTCGGAGGGGGTGGCAAGGTTACGAGTAGGAGGGTGAAGGATATGAGTCAGTGATGGGTTAATATGAGTGACCCGACGGCGAACGAGACGAGCGACATTGGCATTAGAACGTGAAAGCATCGCTCGGTCTTGCTCGTCGTCGTCGTCGTCTGTCGGGACAACACAAGCAATCGGCCCGAAGACTAAAATTAAATCGGAGATCCGGAAGTGACCGGTACGCTTATTCCTATTCCTCCACCTCAAATGCACAACAAAACGTCTCTCGATCAATAAGCAGTAACCCTTTCCCGTCGGGTGCCCACTGCACATCTCTGGCGTTAAATTTCTCTGAAAATTAAAATTAAAATTAGAGGAGCTTGAGCTCTGACAGATGAGTGATACAGAGTTTGCTAACGCACTCGCAGGGATACCCACACATTCCGCCATCTCCTCCTCGGCCCCACTTTCTCCAATCCACTCTTCGCTCCACAAGTATATCGCCTGACCACCGCAACTCAAGGCAAGCCTTCCTTGACGTACTGGGTTCCAGCGCACGTGCATTACTGGCGACGAATGTAATAACACGCTGCGCAAGCGCGGCGAGAACGCCTCTCCTGGCCCGGGAAATGCAAATATATGCACGGATGTCGGCACACCCTCTAGACTCGTTTGATCATGAAACAGTAGATCTTGAGTTGCACACGAATAATGTATTTTTCTTACCAAAGCGAGCAAGCAAAAGTGTTCCTGCTTTATTAAATTCGAGCTGTGTAGTGCCACTTTTAGGGTATGATTTAGAGTTGTCAACCCGGTTCGCGTTCAATGGGTGGGGCCCTTCTAGCTTCTCATCTGGCAGAGTAGTTTCATTTACGACAAGACTCGACGGTCATTACGAACGTACAGGATAGAAAACCACGGCCTTCTGTAGCCTCTAGCCAGTTGGAGGGTTCCCGCCAGATTGTCTGGCATGGGTCATTACTGAGGAATTCACAATACGAAGCGATGTTCTTACCACATCAGCAGATATTCTCGTGCCTAATTCAAGTGTGGCTACTCTAGTCCATGTTAATTGTTCTAATATGTGGATCTGCTACCTCAGTAAGAACTTGCTCATATTCGGAGATATTCGAAGATACCTTGTTATCCCAGCCACTGACGGCCAGAAACATGTCTGATGGATGCCAGACAACATTTCGAATGCCGAATCCTGGGTCTGGGTCGGGCTTGAAACTACCCAGTACATCACCTGCAAGGGACAAGATGAACAGCTTGTACTGTCGTGAAAACTTTACCAAACGTGCTCTTCAATCATCTGTCGTCATGACGGACCTCCAGAGGACCTTCCCAGACAGCTATATTGCTCCCGCTTGGAGACAATGCCAAAGAGCTCATGGAAGATGTTGGTAATGGAAAGTGCTAAATCTTTGTTAGCACTGTCGGCAGTGCCAATGGCAACCTACGTGAAAAACTTACCCTTGCTAGGCTAAACGAATTAGCGGCGTCATATACGCCGACCGTATCTTTTGACTTATGGCGCTCAGCAAGGATGAAGTAACGACCGTCTTGGCGAAATGCATGACCTTTACTGATAGTGAAAGTGTCAAGGGACGATTAAACATATAGGCTCTTACCTCTATCAGGGTGTAGGGGATACTGGATGTACGTTGCTATACCTGCAACAAGGGACCAGATGGTTACACGAAGCTGGGAGAGTAAGCACGGACCCGGGAGCGGAAAACAGGACGATGGATATTATGACTTACTCCCCATTCGGAGAAACACAATACGTGTCGTCCGTCAGGTGCCCACTCGGCCCGAAGGAGACCTTCTGTCCCTGTCTCTATTCGCGCCGACCACTCCTCATCACGCATACGAAAGACAAACACGAGGCCAAACTTGGCACAGGCAGCAAAGACATACTCGGAATCAGGGGACCAAGCAACATGCGTGATGACGTTTTGTGTGATGTTATCTGCATCCAGAGTGGGTCTAACAGGCCGCGAAGATGCAACTGCGAGTGCCGCTGCAGAGGGTGACGGCAAAGATGGGACCTGCCATGATCGGGAAACATGGAATGTGTCCGTACGGCGAACGACGAGTCGATCAGAAACTGCGGTCAAGATGAAGTGTGCACCTGGGCTGAAGGCGACGAGACTGCCAGACTGCCTGTAGATCTCTGTGAAGTCCATTGGAGCACGAGATCGAGATCAGTCGAGTCGGGTTGGAACGTTTGTTGCCGAGTCGGCACGCAGAGACGCTGACAGATGCCGGCCGCGGCTGAGCCCGTATGACAACAACTTGTTTAGTTGTGGCCTCCGTTCCATCCCGGGCTGAAGATATGCGTCAGAGTGGATGACCGTTGCCATCCCCGAGCGAGTCCTATATATCTCGCCTATTCTCTCTCGGACAATGCCCTTCTCAACCCCGGCTGCTTTCTTCTCATGTCGTCGTCCGAACGGTACCCTAGCCAGGCCTCTACCACATTTGAGAGCCCAACAACAACCGCTGCCAGTGGCGATAAGCTAGCACCCGGTCGCTCGATCGATGATCCATGGCTCGTTTCCTTTTCCCCCGATGACCCTGAGAATCCTATGGTACGCTGCGCTTGCTGGGCCATTTTCATCGCCTTCATGATGTTCAACATTTCGCTGCCATTTGCAGAACTGGCCTCGGTGGAAACGCTGGTACATCACGTCCCTTGGAGGCATCCTAGTTTTGAATTCGTCCGTGCATCCCATTGTTGGAATTTACCTTCGCTTATTTGATCTATCTTCAGAACGTTTTCTAGTTCTGCTCCGTCGAATCTGCTCCCAGAGATAATGAACTATTTTGGTTTTGGAAAGGAGGTTGGGTCCCTCACAATATCTTTGTTTATTTCCGGTTACTGTCTCGGGCCCCTTCTTTGGGGACCGTTATCCGAAGACGTGAGTTTCTCAAGGTATCCTACCATTGACATCTACTCAATTTGTCCTCTAGATCGGTCGCCGCCCCGTTTTCCTAATTTCGTTCCTATTCAACGTGGTATTAGTCCACCTTGCCTCTACCGATTTTCACACCTGATTGTAGATTGCATCTTCATAGGGGTTTCAAATCGGCTGCGCCCTATCGAAAAACACTGCGTCAATTTTAATTTTCCGGTTCTTAGCGGGCACCTTTGCTGCTGCTCCTTTGACAAATAGTGGGTATGTGGTTTTGACTCACAAAACATACTCTCCCTGATGTTCTTTTTTTAATCAGCGGTGTTGTGGGCGACTTGTGGGATGCCAAGACGCGCGGAAGAGCGATGCTTCTCTTTGCCGTATCACCTTTCGCAGGCCCCGCTCTAGGACCCGTTGTTTCCGGTTGGATATCCGTCAGCGGTGCATCTTGGAGATGGATTTTCTGGGTTCTTACGATGTTTGTCAGTCTATCATTTTGACTATATACTAAAAACTTACGATCTATTCTTTAGGCCAGTGTTTGCTTAGTCGTGATATTTCTTACTATGCCCGAAACCTATGGGCCAGTCCTCCTTGTCAAGAAAGCTAAGCGGATAAGGAAGCAGACTGGGAATGATCGATATTATGCACCCAAGGAGGTGAATAAACCGGACATTGGACATCGGCTCTACAACATTCTTGCCATGCCCTTCAAGATTCTGTTCCTCGAACCTATGCTCATTGCTATTGTAGTTTATCAGAGTGTAAGTACTCTTCGCCTTCCTTCCACGGGTATGTCCACTGACAGACTTTAGTTTCTCTACGGCTGCATCTATCTCCTGTTTGAAGCGTACCCAATTGTGTTCACACGAGATCATCATCTGAATGCTGGTGTATCTGGTTTGATGTTCCTTCCTATTTCAATTGGAGGTGCCATTGGGGTCTTATTAGTATGTTTTACTGATCGCAATGTTTCCCTCAACTGATCACTAGTGCAGTACCTAGTTTATTACAATCCCCGGTATGACCGATATGTTGACGAGTACGCCCCTGCCAAGGTTCCGCCGGAAGCACGTCTCGAAGTTACACTACTTGGAGCCCCCTTGTTCGCTATCTCTTTCTTCTGGTTTGGATGGACATCATATCCGTCTATATCGTATTGGTCGCCTCTCCTCGCCGGAGGACTGATGGGCTTTTCCATCTTCATGATCTTTGTGGGTAGCTTTTGATTAGGTGTCCTGTCTCCCCCGACTCATATTCCTCTCTCAGCTTTCTTTAATCAACTACACAGTGGACGCGTATCTTTTCGCAGCCGCGTCTGCGTTAGCGGCTAGCACCGTGTCACGTAGTATTTTTGGTGCAGTATTCCCTGTACGCCTATATCCTACTCTTTCTCGCAGCGCCGTATTCAATCCCTATGCAGCTCTTTGCACGACAAATGTTCGACTCTTTAAATCCTCGGTGGGCATCAACTCTTCTCGGGTTTGTTGCCGCCATCATGATTCCTATCCCTATTGTCCTTCGGCGTTATGGTCCTTATTTGCGCTCGAAATCGAGGTTTATACCGAATATCCCGCGCATCAAACCCGAAAATTCCACTGTATAAGTTCTGGAGTTGATTCCCGAACGTTTGATTCCCCGTCACATCGCACAAGTTGTCAATGGACGAACACTATTAATTGATATCTACGTATTGGCTTCATTTTGTTATCATGCAAACGGATGTTTTGTCGCATTCACCGCACTCGCATTTAATCGCATAATGCAATACAGAGAACGAGATCACTTTTTGTTACTTTTTGTCACGGTGCCTACCTACAATGGAGAGAGCCTAGATTGGTGGCGTCGAACGCCAGACACCTTCGTAGCTGCCATTATGGTTGCTTCATTTATCCCCGCAAAATTTGACTGGTCCATGATCGGCAACCCTGACGTTGTGCTGCAACATTTTCCGAGTCGACGTTCTGTTGTATATGGAACGAAAGGTGTTGTTTCTTCATCTCAGCCATTGGCCACGGAGGCAGGGTTGGAGATACTTAGACAGGACGGAAATGCCGGTACGGACGTCGTACCGCCCATAGCGATCAAGTCGCTTAGTCTGGCGTGCTGACCCAATTGACTTGCAGCGGACGCAGCTGTCGCCACCGCCGCGGCGCTGAACGTCACTGAACCGGGCTCCTGCGGGATTGGCGGGTTCGTCGTTGCGGTCACGTAACCGAAATCGGCTCTGAAGAAGCTACTGCATGATTTGATCATAGTGATGCCTTCTGTCTCTTCTATGACGCCAAGACTAGAACCGTCAAAGCGCTGAACGGTTCCGGACGCGCGCCAGAGAAGCTGAGCATCGAACATCTCCACCATTCGCGCAATATTACCGAACGGATACCGACGACGGATCTCAACTCCGTAACAGTGCCCGGTCCGTGTGTTACGGTACTACATGATGGTATGCGAGCTTATTTTTGTTTATTCGGACGAACGCAGGCGCAGCTGCCGCCTGGGTTGACACTGTAGAGGCGTTTGGGAGTGGAAGGCTAAGCGTGGCAGACGTCCTAGAGCCTGCCATACGCCTTGCAACAGAAGGGTAATGCCAGTTTCTGTCATCATCACCGTGCATCGCTGATTTTTGTGATTACCTAATATAGGGTCCCAATATCGGAAATTCACAGCCTTGAGGTTCGAATTGATACTATTAGACTTGCCAGACAGACGGACGTTACTGAACCACGAATGTAGTGGCGACGTTCGGAGGACTTGCTAAGGAACGCCTCGCCTGATGGACGTGAGATCCTTCTCGATGGGAGAGCACCACTCCCTGGCCAGATCATGAAGTTCCCGAATCTAGCTAGGACTTTTCGCGCACTCGCAGAGCATGGTAAGGACGGATTCTATAAGGGACGGATCGCCGAGGCCATCGTGGAAATCATCAAGAGCAAGGGTGGGGTGATGGAGCTCGAAGACCTTGCGAAGCACACCAGTTCGTTCGTTGAACCTATCAAGTACACATATGCCGGAGAAGTCACGGTCTTCGAGGTAAGATCAGTACATCTGAATCCATAAAAAGGACTAGTCGTCTCCAAGCTGAAATTTGTCTTGCAGTGCCCTCCGAATGGACAAGGTACGTCACGTAGTACAGACCGTGTTTGGTCAGTCGTACAGGAGTAGATTCCGAGTCAAATATCCCTGCCGACAGGGATCACTGCGCTGCTGGCGCTAGGGATCTTGGAGAGCATCCAAGAGCAAGGCCTTGTCGGAAACCTGTTAGAAATGGAGCACAATTCTGCTGAATACCTTCACGCCCTAGTTGAAGCACTGAGGTTCATTTCCACGCGCCATTTAATCTAGAATTCTCACTAATGCCGGACCAAAGGATGGCATTTGCAGGTGATTCTCCTTAATTTTTATCAGTCAACATTTCTGGAGATCGTTTGAACCTAGACAGCCAACACTATGTCACCGATCCTGACTCAGAATACGTCCCGGTCAAAGAGCTCCTGGATAAAGTTTAGTGATAGCCCTGAGGCACCCGGTGGACCTAACGTTTGAATGGCTATAGAGCTACCTTGCCTCCAGGGCTGCCCTATTTGACCCTAAGAAGACTAATCCCCAAGTTATTCATGTGCGTTCCGCGTCAATATTCTGCTCACGGGCACCTGCCAACTTCAAGTCCTGCATAGGGCAGCCCACTTCAATCATCGGACACGGTCTATTTCTGCGGTACGCGTTGCAAGAGCCCGTCCGACAGAGATTTGGAGTAATAATTAAGCAGTCACCGATCAATGGGGAAATGCCTGCAGCTACGTCCAGAGTATCTTTTCCCGTGTGCCTAACATCTGCTGCCCGAAGGCTCGATGTACTGACCATCCTCTTCAGAATTTGGAACTGGAGGTACGGGGTTAGATGATCTACACATAAAAAATTAAACACTCCCAAAGCTGTACCGAAGGGTTGTGGCTTCATTCTGCAGAGTCGTGGTGCGGGGTTCTCACTCAAAGAAGGACATCCGAACATGCTCAAAGTACAGTACTTGACCTGCTCGTTTACTTACAATAGGCTGATGTTCCTCAGGGAGGGAAACGCCCATACCATACAATAATACCTGCTCTCGCGACCCGTGGCGACGACGTTTTCCTATCATTCGGGGTGATGGGGGCCTTCATGCAGGCAAGCTACCATCATTTTGTTATTTGATGCTATGGGACTGAGCGGATGCCACAGCCCCAAGGGCAAGTCCAGGTGCTGCTGAACATCTTGCGAGGTTTTGGCCCTCAGGCTGCTCTTGACGCACCCCGGTTCTGCATATCATCGGGCACTCCGAATGTTGACATAACAAATGCGGGGCGTGCTGGTGACATGAATAGTGAGGTGTATTTTGAAGATGGTATACTGCCAGAAACAGTTGAACAACTTAAAGGTACCTGACCCAGCACTATCTAATTTTTTTAGCTTACGCAAACGACAATTAGCTATGGGACACGACGCTCGCATTCATTCAGGACTCTCCAGCGGTGTATTTGGGCGGGGGCAAGTGATCCAAAAAGTCACAGATCAATCTGGCAAAACGGTGTGGGCAGCTGGATCTGACCACCGTGCGGACGGCCATGCCGCTCCCCAGATCTAGCCCATAAGACCGATGCTTTGTGGGGGGTGGTCAACTATGAAAGCCCTGTTTGCCGTGGATGATCGTGGAAGGTCGACGGATATATCATCCTCCGGCGCGTCACCTGTAAAAGAGTACATACTGTACTTAGTCGGCAGTTGCAGATATCGTAATACCTACATCCTTTTCTGGCGCTCAGCACCAACTATACGGAGTATGAAAATAAGGAGCCACTTGGCATCGAATAGGGAGATTGACTAACTCATCTGGCTCGACCTGTATTCACGAAGTTTCTTGGTTTGGTCCGGGCCGCCCATGCGGCCCCATCCAGCAAAGGGTATTACGATGGCCGTCAAATTGTCAGAACTACCCATCTCCTCGGCGAACGATAGGATGCGCGACGCAGCATGCTTCGGACTCGTTGCTCCACGCGCAAGGTCTACAATCTCTTGATCCGACACAACGGATGAGATTCCATCAGAGACGAGAACCATGAAAGCCCAATGGGGAGCTGGGGATCAAAAAGTCAAACTTCACAGGCTTTAAGATGGGGCTTGCATCTATGCTGACTTTCAATAAGTTTGGTTTTGACCTCAGGCTCTGCCGTAACGCCCCAAGGCTTCCACTTCAAGTCTCCCAGGCTGGGCGCCAATTCAGCTGACATTTGTGTCAAAAATTAAGCGAGGAAGGTACACACCTCCGTGTATTTTCGAGGGCGCCCATCCACCTTTGGACTATTCAACTTTAGGTTTTCCGTGAGAGACAGATTGGGCGCACCGAACATCTCCAAATGAGTCGGCAATAACTCCTGTACCCATCATTCGCCTTAAACGAACTGACTCGATACGACCCTCGGCACGATGATTCTCTGTCATTGCGTAGGCTGTCCCGCTATGCGAGGAGCAGAGTAGAATACGGGTATCACTTCGATATCCATTTATTCAGTTTCAATATAAAAAATTCGAATTAGCATTTACCCCACGTGAGCAATAGTCAAAGCCACCCTCTGCGCTGAAAAGAAGGGAGCTGAAGGACTATCCAAGGAGTGAAGGATAGCAATGGAGGCAGTGGATCCGCACACTTTTGCTGCAGCTTCTGCCTCGAGGTTTCTGTCTACCTACGGGAGTAACTGTCTGGTACATATTCGAAAGGAAAACGTCAGCGGAATGAAAGGTACGCACCTCGAAGAATGTCAGAGTAGCCCTCGCATGCAAGTCCATTTCCCGAACATCCGTGGAAGGAAGACTCGGTTTAACCCAAGGGGAGATCAAACCACCGTTAAAGCGTTTAAAGTATCCTCCGAATTCCTTGATGTATTGATACATTTCTGGAATGTGAGACTTGTCAGTTGACTCCAAGAGGCCGTGCAATTCTTGACGTAGGTACTGTGACACGGTTGAACCGCCGTGTCTGCATGGCGTGAGTGATCGGACAGACGGGTGGCAGTGCCTGTGCGATGTGAATGACTCACCCGTCATATATCCCAACAAACACAGCCTGTCTAGAGAATGGAAGGCCAACGATTTCGGGGTCCCAGTCGATGCCAAGATGTCTGGACACAGTCAAGCGTAGTTCCTCAGGATTTAACGATAGTGTTGCAAAAGAGTGAAAATCCTCCATGTAGCTAGTTCACTTATCAGAAGTAGAGTTGACCCTTCTAACCGAACCCCACACTCACGCTCGTTCTCCCCGAGAATTTGCGACACCAATCACTTTGGGGGAAGACAAGGCAATACGTACAGTTCCGCCTACTAGTAGTACGACGGTTGGTGAGTACCGAAACCATTTGCCAAGTCAAGCTGTGTTCATCACCTGGCGTTGCACAGCGTACATAATCGTGATAGAATGCTCGGTGGAGCCACGAACACGGGGTGCAATGGGAACGGCGAGGACGAAAGAGGGTAAAGGCCATTCAGGCAGTGTGTGAAGGTCGCCATTTTTGACACAGCCTGGGGAAATACAGCCATCCACCGTTGTTTCCGTTTCCGCGCCACTCGAACAAAGCGTCAACTGCTAGTGTGTCGAATATTTAATCGGCTACTCTGCGATGCAGTACGTGCCATCCTCTCCCCCTTCAAGTTCGAATGTCGACGCTCCCTTTTGGTCAACGCCTTGGCGTCTTCATCCTAGCTGAAATCTCCGCTGTTTCAGCCTCCTCGGTCATCATCCTTCTGGGCCATATCGCAGTAACTTATGCTTCCCGTGTCTGGTCGAATGGCCGACATCCTTAACACGCGTTCTCTTTAGTATAGCGTAGTCACAGTTCGTCAAGGCGCGACACGCAGATGGAGATTAACGTCTCCCGCCCATCTCTTTCTCCTTAACCAACTGGCTTGTGACCTAATCCAGGCCCTTGGTAAGTCAGTGCTGCCACGTTAAATAAGACACCATCTCTGATACAGTACATGTAAGGCGGGCTGATGAACTTGAAGTGGATGATTGACGGGGTGAGTAACTACAATCCACTCTTGCCATTTGTGTCTCAACATCTTGATGGCACGCGTAGAATGTACATCCGGGAGGATTCTGCACAACACAAGGTATGCCCGTCTTCGCTCCTTAAGGAATACCGCATACAAACACATGCCATTGTAGGCCTCATCAAGCAACTTGCCGATGTGGGGACCGCGCTCTCGTGAGTGATTCCATAGCCCGACATCTTCACAGACTGACCTTGGGTTCGAAATCAGGGCGGGGGTAAGTTGCTTGCCACCATTCCGTTCGAAAGGCCGTAACGCGGAGGAATGCAGAACGTTGCCATCTACACATTTAGCACCCTAATATTTCAGCCGCTGACGCCTGATACAAATTTACTTCGTGCCGCGCTCATTGTAGCTGGCATATGGATCGCCATCATCCTCAACGTAGCCATCAACGTTGGCATCAATGGGGCTTCACACTTTTATGGGCCTGCGGGACCCTGTGAGTCTATTCGTTTCACTCTCGGAGTGGAAACTCAATCTTTTCAAGGGTGTTGGATATCTAAGGAATTTTCGGTGCAGAGGACGGTGGCCGATTTTTTGTGGATGTGGATTTCGGCATTCTCAAGCGTCCTAGCCTACGTAGCGGTCTTCCTCGTGTTGGGCGGTTTCGTTAAAGTAGAAGGATGGCGCGTTCGATGGACACCTAGACAAACACACCCACCCATTTCTCCGTCTCATGTTCTGGCCTATAATATGCTTGTGTAAGGACCGCCCGTCCTTCATGTTGCATACTCACCTATACTGATACCATATTTACAGCTATCCCGTCGTTTATATTGTCACGGTATATTCCTTTTTTTTTTTCATTTCCTGCAGGACTACTCACTGCGCTCCTTCAGGTCCTTCCATTAGCCGCCGCGCGCTACAACGACTTTACCAAGGGCGACACACCTTTCGCTGTGGTCGTACTCGCCGACGGCTTCTACCTGTCGTCCGGGTTTCTCCGGTATACACGCCCTTATTTCCTACCCCACCGCGTGGATAGTTTTGACAATCAGTCAATCGTGCTGGACACCGAAATACCCAATGATCAAACCCACCTCTCCAGCTCTGGTGTCGTCAGCAATAACCCCGTCATGGAACTCAAGCCAGCTGACCCAGTATACGAGGCTCCAGGAATTGTATACCACCGGAATCGGAGTTCCGGGGTTTATCCATTGACGACGTCCCCCGTTCGTGACAACACACATATGAGAGATGCTTCGGCAGGAGATGGTGCCACTAACATAGATGACGACGACATATAATAAACTTTTGTCTGTGCTCGCCGTTGCTCAGGCTGTACATTATTTATCGTAGTAATGCAATCTGCTTATACCTCGAAGCCAGGAAATATTGCTGGTCCCTCTTTCCCCGGACCGCCAGCCTGCCAGTGACAGCCCCTTGCGCCGTGACTCAGGCCCTGGAGGCCAATATACTAGCAACTCTCGCTCTCTCGCCCTGGTTAACAATATGGGTATATCCCAGTCAACTCCCAAGATTACGGCCCAGGATCGTGCTATTCTCGAGTATGCTTCTCACCCCATTCTACTGTACGCCATTCTCAAATGATCGATTCGCCCTCTCAAGTCTCAAAATCCAGCGTGACAAGTTAAAGCAATATCAGAAGAAGGTAGGCACTACTCTCCTTTTACCGACCCAGGGAAGGGGAGAAACACCCGGCAGCTTATTTGCCTTCCCTCCGCCGTTTCTCTAGATCCAAGTCATCTTGGAGCGTGAACATGAGATTGCCAAACAGCACCTGGCTGCGGGTCATAAAGACCGCGCACTTGTCGCGCTTCGGAGACGCAAATACCAGGAGGGATTACTTGCGAAAACGGACGGCCAATTGGAGGCCTTGGAACAACTGGTTCGTGCTCTAGTCATCTGCCTCCCAACACCTCTCCCGCTCCCCTTGTTTTACTGACGCGCGGTTTGCCCAGGTCTCGACAATTGAGTTTTCTCAGGTTGAAGTGGACGTTCTACGTGGTCTCAAACAGGGTAATGAGGTCCTGAAAGAGATCCACAAGGAGTTGAACCTGGAAAGCGTGGAGAAGTTGCTGGGGGAGACCGCTGAAGCAAGGGAATATCAAAGGGTGTGTTTGTTCCCGCTCGTATCGCCCTTTATTCTTAGAGATCTTTGCATTCATCCTAGGAAATCGATAACATGCTTACGAACAGCCTTTCCTTGGACGAGGAAGAGGCGGTTCAAAGAGAGTTGAGGTCGCTACAGCAAGAAACGGTGAGCTCTTGGTGCTTGATTTTGAAACAGCCGGGACATCAACCGCTCATTAACCCCCCACATCGACAATTACGTGCCCAGGGAAACGCGGAAACGACGTTCTTCCTCCCAGACGCACCTATTACGGAGCCTGTATCATCGGAGCAAGGTAAGCCTTTTTGCATTCATCAGCCATGTTACTGATTGTTGTATCAGAGGAAAGCAGAAGACACGAAGAGGAAAGTGCAACAGAGCGCGTTGCAATACCTGCTTAGCCGAGTTCGCAGTACAGGCAAGATCCATATCTTGCCATTAATGCATGTATCATAGGAGGATGTATATTATTCTTATCATAGAGCTACAGAGAACGACGAGATATTAGAAGTTTTCGAACTCACCAAACCCTATTTTCCTCTTCTTAGGGTGCTCTGCTACGACGGCAGCAGCAGCAGTTTGTGGTGGCCTCTTTAGGTTGAGATATTTCCCAACGCCACCAAGTCCAGAACCTCGAGCTGTGCTACTAGCATCCTCCGCGCCGAGCTTGTACCCAAACCAATTCATGCCATCGCCCGGCTTCTTTTCTGCAGCTGCTGGCTGGGTACCAGCTGAGCTCTGCGCCTCCGCTTTTTTCGCGAGTTTTTTCGCCTGCCGAACTTTGTATTCCTCGAAGGGGTCTTGATATCTATATAACGTTCTTCTCAGCAATGAACAACGCCGGGGTAATGCCACCATACATTACGACCTCGGTAATCTTGACGGGTTTCGCTGGCCGCTCTGTTCCATCTTTGCGCGGCAACTTTTCGAGCGTATCCAGAACGTCCTCACCGCCCACAAGTTTGCCAAAGACCGTGTGCTTCTTATCAAGATTGGGGGTGGGTTTGAATGTAATATAGAACTGCGATCTGCGAAAAGTCGTCAAACGAGATCTTGCGCAAGGTAAAAGCAGGGAGGACTAACCCGTTTGTGTTTGCACCTTTATTAGCCATCGCGACTACACCACGACTGTCATGTCGTGCAGCTCCCTTCAAATCATACTCGTCACGGAATGGGGTATCCCAATATGATTGACCACCTGTCCCTGTGCCGGTGGGGTCACCTGTTTGTACCTAGCCAACGTTATTGGTTGAGAAGCTGGGCACGGGAGAGATGCGTACCATAAAGTTTGGAACTAGGCGATGGAATAAACAATCGTTATACTTCCCCTGACGGGCAAGCATCAAGAAGTTATAACAAGTTTTCGGGGCCTATGAATAGCTGTATTTCAGAAGCGAACACGTAGACATGTCGACACTCCACACCTTTTCACAGAACAATTCCAAGTTCAAGCCACCACCCAAACTCGTCACAACTCGAACATATGCTCGTCGCTTCCCGACGTCCTTTTCTTTGCCTTTCCCTTTCACGGGGTTCTGAATGCTTTCAAACATCATTTCTTCCTAGACCCCGATGATGAGTAAAGCAACAAACGATCGTGTTAAGTGGTACTGACCTCATCCCATACCAATCTGGACGTGACTGTTTGCGGGTCAACAGACGTGGATGTTAGTGAAGCTCCTGGGGCGCCGGACGAGTATGGAGATATGTTCCCTGACCAGGAAGATAAGCAGAGTGGAGTGAAATAGAAAATAAAAAGAGACGGACAAGGCACAGCTTCTTTCTTGATGGTGGATACAGGTCCCACTGCTGCGGGTTTTGGGGAAGCAGCTACTTTGTCTTTTTGTGTCGCTGAAGGCTTTGCCATCGAGACGGAGGCAGACGGAAGTCCGTGAGGATTTTGGAGTGTAATCACGTCTTCTCTGAGAATAGTTAAGAATAAGTGTACTGCGCAGCGCAACGGTAACGAACATACTTCTTAAAGGGCACGTCATTAATGAGATCAACGCCACCCTTGACACTCTCTGCTAAGAAGACGTTTCCGGTAGTTGCAATAGCGACAATATGAGAGTGTTCGTTGAAGGGCTTGAACGCAATAGGATCATGATATTCTCCCGAGGGTTTCCGCGCATAATGAAGCGGGATCAAGCCAGCGAGCGTAAGGGGCTCATTTGTAACCGGATGAGTGTCGTTGTGTTGCCTGTATCGTGATAGTGAAGAATATTGTGGCTGAGAGAAACGAGACTACTAACTTCAACCAAGGGATAATGTTGGTGAGATCGAAAACAGATCCCGTTCCGTCTGCATTGCGGGCACAGACTGGATGAGAGAATGGCTGAAATGACAGAGAGCAGCAGTCAAAGGGTGTTATAGCTGCTGGGTTAAGACCCTCTGGCTTGCTGGGCCCGGGCAATGCGCGTGTAAGCAGAGGATAAGACGGGGTAAGAGGTCTACACACGCTTTAAAACCGGAAGATGAAGCGGTATGCTGGCCAAATAAACCAGAATGCTCTGCATGAGTTACGTATAACTTGTTGGAGTTTCCGTGTCCCATAAGGAGGGAGGAACGCGTGGACGTGTGGACGGAAGATGATGAGCGCGGAGAAAGCTTGCAGTTGATACAAACCAATTGTTGTGAGCGAATACTTCTCGTTCCTCTGCACGTTAACGGATTTCATCTATCGCTCCAGCTTCCTGTAATGATGGCACAGTATGCCTTCAGAACACCAGATATCCTCATTGTCTCGCGTCGCACAGTCCGGCTACCAACCAACCGTATTCACATTCACCTGTTCTCCGACCACGCTGCGACACCATCCCAGAGTACTCATCCTGTCTCCCCCAATGCACTCAAGAGAGACTGGAGTGTTCGTCGCGAAGAACGCACCCGAGACACGTCGCATTCTACACACCAACTCGCGAACGTCATAGCGTCCATATTCACCAACGACGCGATTACATCTTCATCGCCTGGATCTCCCAACTACATCCCGAAAAAACTTCGTGCCTTCCGATCTAACATCGCCCGGCGTGATGCTTCAGCTGTCCTCCGTCTTTGGCGCGGCCTCGAGAAAGACAACCTCCTACATTTATTGGGACCATCTGAACTTGAGACTTGTTCCCAATTGGTCATCAGCCTTTGTCCCACCGAGTCTAGTTCCACGTGGAGCGGGCGTTCCAGGGTGGTGGCAGAGGAGCTTTCTCTCGGTCTTGCGGATAGGCTATCCACTTCGGCTCTCAGGGCATGTTTTGCTGCACTCATCATCATTAACGACTCCGAGGGCGTCCTTCGGCTATATGACCGTTTCCTATCCCAAATAGAGCACACGAATGTATTTGAAGACGAAGAATCGTGCAGCGGCGAGGAAATAAAGGACGACCTATCGACAATACCTGCTATTCGTATTCACGGTTCTCATGTCGACGAGGATTTGACCATTTTTGCAATTATGGCCCATGCCGTCCGAGATGATTTTCCCTCTGCAATCCAGACTGGGATGCATAGCAAGTGGAACCTCCCCCCGGTCCATGCAGTCGATACTTTTCTGAACCCCTTTGCACCCTCCCCAACATTTCGACAAAAAGTGTTGACATTTGTCACGCATGCTGACGCAGCCAGACTTCTGTCTCGTCCACCCATCTTCTACAAGCGTCTAAACAGCTTAGTAGCCAACCCAATGATCCGATCTCTACAGACCCTATATGCGACGATGGTCGAGGGCCTATCAGAAAAATATCCGTGGGCTGCTGTGGGTTCCAAGTTTCCTTCTGATGGCCGACCCGTGGCCATCCCAGAGAGTATCTGGGCAGCATTCATTTCCGCTTTTATGGAAGTCCAACGACTCGACTTGGCAGAATCAGCATGGGATGATATGGTCAGATATGGTCACAAGCCAGGGCCCGGAGTTTGGACGGTTCTCATTAAGGGAGTGGGCAAGTTGAAGGGCTCGGGGCCTGCTCTTGCGCTCTGGCGTTCCATGAAAGAAGTATTTGTTTCTCCTGACAGTTCTTCATATCATGCCATTATCCAAGTAATGGCGAATACGAGGCAGTGGGAAGATGCCGTGAAACTCTTCAATGAATTCAAATTGACCTCTTCTCTTCCGTCAGATCCACATAACGAGCCACTATACAACACCATGATCAGTACTCACCTGGCTAACTCCCGTGAGCCAGACGCAATTGGCCTCCTAGAAGAGATGATTGTTAGCGGTCCTCACCCCACTACCCATACCTTCAACACATTCCTAACCTACTACCACGACCAGAAGGACATGAAGTCACTGTCATCGATGTTGAAGAAGTTGACCGCTCATGGCGTGTCTGGCGACGTCGCCACGTTCTCAATACTTCTCTGCGCACTTCTGCGAATCCTTGATCGCGGCGAGGCCATTCGACGGACCCTCGCGGTCATGGATCAGCATAAAATAAAACCCAATGTTGCTACTTACACGGCCATTATGACCTCTCTACTACAGGAGAAGGACAAGAAGGCCTTGGAAGCTACCCTCGACCTCCTTAGAACGATGGAAGAATCGGGTGACCCCACGATAGCACCGAACGTCGTAACGTATACGGCAATTTTAAATGGTGTATACAGCTGGACTGGAATGGACGACCGGCTTGTGCAAGATTACACGAAATTCATAATACAGAAGATGAAAACACGCCGGGTCAAGTTCAACAAGGTCACGTACAACGTGCTTCTAAAGATTTGCTTAAAAAGTCCGTCACCCGCTGGTGTCCAGGATGCACTTCAATTCTATAGGCAAATGCACCGGGAGAAGATACCCTTGACCGGAGATACATGGCATATAATGCTGCATGGATTGGCGAGAAGAAACGAATGGGTGGTGGCCCACGAGGTACTACGTGATATGCAGGGGTCGGGTATAAAAATGACGGACTGGTTGGAGAACGCTGCAGAGGAGGTTGCACGAGGATACATTACATATAGGCAAAGATTAGCGACCGCAGCAAGATAGCATTACTCGCAGGAATCAACATACTTTACTCAGGCGTGTTACGATGCTGCGGGTCCTTCTCCGAGAATGAATGATCTCCCCAAGCCGAGGCGAACGTAGCGTGCATAGGCTATGATATCGCATGTAACAACTGGGATGGAAAGAGTGTGTATCATGGACGTACCCCAGTAACTCCAACGTCTTCCTAACCATCTGCCCAGGAAAGGGAGGAGTACGACAGAGACGATTTGGGCCAGCTGTTCTAGACTTTCCTCCCACTCTTTTTGTGCGAGACGGTACTCTTCATCGTCAGAATCGTCAGAAGAAAAGTAGGAATCAATGGAGACAACTGAGTCGGGCATGTCGAACGAAGTGGGTTTTGAGCGATCGGACCGTGGGTGGTGTCGGCGCCAAGTGGGGGGCCCGTCGGCGAGCGACTCCAAAACTGGCTTTGGCTTGGTCACTCTTTGCGTTCTTCCTACTACCACCGGCTTGCATGCAGCATGGCGGCACTCTTTTCTGGCTCACGGCCACGCCTCGTCGGTCGACCTCTCCTATACTCTATCTCTGCCTTTGCCAGTCTTGGGGTTTTCCTCGTAAGCTTTCTATCGTTTCTACTTTACGCTATATACTTACTTCCCCCCTAAGTTCGGCTATGATCAAGGGTAATGCGTCGTATTGTTTTCGAGCTGGCGAACGGCCAAAGCTCACGCTTCCTCAGTGTAATGTCGGGGATCATTACAGGGCCCCATTTTCGCAAATACTTCAATTCGCCTGGGCCGTTGGAAGTCGGTACAATGGTCGCAGTGCTCGAAATTGGCGCATTTAGTACGCTTTCGGCGATAGAATTTCCTTCCTGGAAGTTATCTGAATTGTATCACAAGTAACATCACTCGCGGCTGGTCAAATTGGTGACATGTTTGGCAGAAGAGGCACCTTGTTCGCTGGTGCCGTGATTTTCGGCATCGGGGGAGCCGTGCAAACTCTCACAACCGGATACAGTGTCATGGTCTTAGGTCGCGTGATCAGCGGGCTTGGTGTTGGACTCTTATCGTGAGGTCGTTTGATCGCAGGACGGTCGTGCCCTAAACATGCTCTACACAGGACCATTGTGCCAATTTATCAGAGCGAGATATCACCTCCGAACCATGTGAGTCCTTTGCCGCAAAAAGTAATTCGTGCTTTACGATATCTCTTCCCAGCGGGGTGCTTTGGCATGCATGGAATTTACCGGAAATGTCTTTGGATACGCGTCGTCCGTGGTCAGCAAGATGTCCTTATCTCTAAGCTGTCACAGGCTCATCTGTTGATAGTGGTTGGACTACTTCTGTTCGTTTATTGACTCGGACCTTGCATGGCGTATCCCACTCTTTGTTCAGTGCGTCATTGGGGCGATTCTAGCAGCGGGCTCATTGGTTATTCCGGAGAGTCCTCGGTGGGTGCTATGCCTTATCCATGCCACTGACGATTAATTCTCTGTAGTTGGCTCATTGACGTTGACCGCGATGACGAAGGAATGCGAGTCATTGTAGATTTACATGGGGGTGACCCTGAAGATCTCGTTGCGAAAGCGGAATTCCATGAAATCAAAGAGCGTGTCACCTCTGAAGTAATACTTTCCTTTAGTGGGGTTATCGCGTGTACTGAGTTATCCTCAGCGTGAAAGCGGGGAGAGTCGAACGTACGAGGCAATGTGGAGGAGATACCAGCGACGAATCCTCCTGGCCATGAGCTCACAAGCATTTGCTCAACTTGTACGTCACCCTATCAAGCCTTGGAGTAAGGCTGCTTACTGATAGAACCATGGCTTGCAGAACGGGATCAATGGTAAGATATCTTCTTGTCGGGCTGCGCTGTGACTTGTGACTAATGCTGGTCGCAGTCATTTCCTATTACGCTCGTGAGTACCACCCGTTCCTGTCATAATATCTGGCTCATGATCTGTCTCGTTGATAGCAAGAGTCTTCGAAGGTATGCATGCATTTGCCCGCACTGACTACGAGTTATAACACACTGCCTCTATCAGCGGCCGGCTGGCTCGGGCGCGACGCCATTTTGATGGCCGGGATCAATGCCATTATATACACGCTAAGCACACTACCGACGTGAGTATTCACGATCTCAGCAAGTTAACCAATTTAGGATTATCACAGATGGTATCTTGTAGACCGTTGGGGCCGGCGTTCTATTCTAATGTCTGGAGCTGTTGTTGTACGTTCCACTTAACGACCTTCACTTGTTCCATTTAATTAGTGGCGACCAGATGGCCATCGCTCTAGGCGCAACAGGCTGGTTCATGTACATCGATATCCCCGAGACACCAAGGGCCGTGGTAGCGTGTGTCATTATATACAACGCGTTCTTTGGTTATAGGTATGTCACTACTGGTCCATTATGAATTCTCTTAAATATTTTTCTGTTCAGCTGGGGTCCGATTCCATGGTTGTATCCTCCAGAGGTATTTCCAGGACTACTTTTTACTCGGCCTAAGAAATTTTACCAATCGATCAAAGATCCTTCCTCTCACCGTCCGTGCGAAGGGTGTCTCCCTCTCCACTGCCACGAACTGGGCATTCAACTTTTTGGTTGGCGAAGTTACGCCTTACCTGCAAGAAGTAATAACTTGGAAGTTGTATCCGATGCATGGATTCTTCTGTGTTTGTAGCTTTATCCTCGGTAAGTATCAATCTCATGCGTAGAATGAAGATCCAGCTAATATAAATGACCTTGAACTAGTGTACTTCCGTGGGTGACCAAAATCCGATTGAAACATGTAGATCGTGTACTAATGGCAACTCTACTTTACTAGTCTATCCAGAAACTAAGGGCGTGCCACTAGAGGAGATGGATAGAGTCTTTGGAGAAGGTAATTTCGCTTTTGCCCTGCAAAGAAATTTGCTGACCTATGTCTACAGACGAGCGCGAAGAAGCACTGGAAAATGAGTCTGAAGTTACGTCCCTCATACTCAATACCCCTCGGCGGGGCCGGCAGTCTCTCAGCCCACAAAGTAGAAAGGATGCGATTCGACAAAGCCGGGCTTGGCTGAACCGCATGTTCGGCGGAGCTAACTCACGAGTTTTGTACGAACCTATTGCAGATGATGGTGAGGAATAGGAACTCGCGAGGATGGGCGATCCAACACGCAGTGATGGACAGGAAGACGAGCATGATGAGTGAGCTCAGGTTGCTTTGCTACAGACGAGATATTATGGCCATGTGGTTCCTTTCGTCATTTGTTCGCCCATCCTCGCGGTTTCTTTCCAAACATCACCCATACGAAAGGCAATGATAGCACTCAACCACGCTGGCCTTTCACTCGTTGATTGTTGTACTATATCCTCATACATTAATTACCTCGCTTCATTTCCCTTCTCACCGAAGCAGATCAGCCTGGTATACCCAGACCATAGATCTAAATACATAACCTTTGTAGCGCGGTCGGGTCACGCGAGTGAGTTCGAGAGGAGAGAGATAAAATGAGGGAAGGGGTTAGTGTTTGACAAAGGGACAAGGCGTGTGTCGGTTCGTATGCTCGCGCTGACGTCCTGTACCCTCGGGCCAACCGAAGAGGCTGACAAGATGCAAAAGATAAGAAGAAAGTGAAAGTGAGCACCAAAAGAGATCTATTGTTGAGACTGATAGGGAGTAAATACATCAGGGCTCTACCAATCAACTAATCCTTTTGGAAGACTGGTGGACGCGAGCGAGAATGAATGAAAGCCAACATGAATCACAAAAGCGAACAAGAACGACAAAGCCTGGGGCACGTAGCACGTGACGCGAGAACTGTATGCTATGGGCTGTACACGCACAGCAATGCACGCACGGCCATCACAGTTCTGTCATGCTATAATACGAATACTTCTGAAAGGGGTTGAGGCTGTGCCCGAGCAAGCCGAAAACTGTCCGAGAAGTCCGGGAACTAAGAAACGAGCGGCAATGGTGAGAAAGAGACTGAAACCAAGAAAATGAGAGAAATGGCTCGGCACATTGGAAGAGAGATTCGATGCTGTGATGTTGTGAAGTAGTCCATACGAGCGCAGCTCTACAGCCCACCTTACACCTTCCACTGTCGCAAGTGTTTCACGGGCGCGAAAACCTAGTCCGGAAACAGGCTAGAGCTCTTGCAAGGCTCGGTGCATGTTTGATCATGTTCGACAAGGACAACACCGGCGCCAAGGTACTTCCGGGCCATCCTGGTCGATGGCCCGCACCCAATCATATGCCACTATTCAGACCAATGCAGCACCTACTCCGACGTCAACTTTTGTAACAAGGGCTTCCCAGATGCTGGATATGAGACGGTGACAGAAGCCCGGTCGCAAGACATCGCCCCGATCATCACTAACCGATGCGAGCACGTATTGGTACTGTCATCGACGCTGGGTACAAAGGTT